>Ga0163152_10002357_pt1 | contig 27138 bp, 18 predicted proteins | sample OliLakLV19MP8IB2_FD_148635 | JGI IMG/M metagenome (GOLD analysis project Ga0163152, IMG submission 148635) | Freshwater microbial mat bacterial communities from Lake Vanda, McMurdo Dry Valleys, Antarctica - Oligotrophic Lake LV.19.MP8.IB-2 | ecosystem: Environmental > Aquatic > Freshwater >...
CTTCGACTGGGTCATCGAGCAGCTGCCCGGCAACGGCAGCGTGATCCTGAACACCTCGTTCTCGGTGATCACGAACTCGGATCAGACCGCGACGCAGACCGTCGTGAATGGCCAGGTCGACGTGCGCAACCTGACGATCAACACGGGCGGCGTGCTCGAGATCAAGGGGCCCAACCCCTGCACGATCCGCGCGTCGGGCACCGTGACGATCAACGGCAAGATGCTCATCAAGGGCTCGAACAACCGCGGTGCGGTCACGTTCAACACGACGAACATCCCCGAGCCCGGCGCGTCCGGGAACGGCGGCGGCGGTCGCGGCGGCACGGGCAACATCCTGACGACGCAATCGACGCCCGCGGGCGAGAACGGCTTCGGCGCGTTCGCCGCGGCGAACGGCGGCGGCGGCGGTGGCGAGACGGGCTACAACCCGGACGGCAACCTGGTCAACCGACGCGGCGGCGGCGGCGGCGGCGGCGCTCTGGGCCCGCCCATGACGCTCTTCACGCCGGTGGCCCCGTTCAACGTGAACGGCTGCCCCGACCAGCGCGTGCTGGGCCTCGACGCCGAAGACGGCAATCCCGGCGCCGTGTTGGCGAACGGCGCGATCGGCGGCCCCGGTCAGCGGCCGCGCGGCGGCCTGAAGGGCCCGCGCCCGTTCTCCGACTCGAACATCTTCAACGACTTCTTCGGCATCCTGCGCTCCGGCAGCACGATCGTGCGCGGCGAGCTGGTCCAGGCCTGGGCCGGTGCGGGCGGCGGGGGCGGCGGCAACGCCGTCACGGCGAGTGTCTTCCCCAACCCGAATTGGACCGTGTCCGGTGACGAGAAGGGCGCCGGCGGCGGCGGCGGCGGTGGATCGCTCACGCTGCTCGTCCTCGGCGACGTGATCTTCGGCATCGACGGCCGGATCGACGGCGGCGGCGGCACGGGCGGCGGCGGCGAGAACTCGAACGGCAACAACCGCATCGGTGCCGGCTCGGGCGGCGGCTCCGCCGGCCACGTCATCGTGCAGGTCGGCCGGACGATCAACTTCCAGGCGGTGCGCACGAACCAGCCGCTCGAGCGCAACCGTGGCGGCATCTGGGCTCGCGGCGGTCAGGGCGGCGCGGGTCGCAACGACGCCGGCGGTGCGCAGGCGGACGCGGTCGAGACGTCGCCGACAGCCGACCGTCTGCCGCGCGACCACTACCCGACGAGCGCCGGCGGCCTCGTCGATCCGGCTCCCTGTGCGGTGGCGGCGACCGGCAACACCGCTTTGGGCTTCAACGAGGGGTCCAACGTCCCGGCGGGCATTCCGGGCTGCGGCGGCGACGGCGGCCCGGGCATCATCCAACTGCACGCACCGACGCTGGCGAGCATCCTCCCGCCCAACACCGGCGGCGACAACCTCACGAACTGCCTGAAGCCCAACCCCGTCGGCACGACGATCACCGTCGGGCCCGCCGCGGGGAACAACACGAGCAACGTGAACACGCCGGCCAACTGGAACCAGCTCCTGCCGACCTTCGGCCGGGTGTCCAAGGCCCAGTCGCGCTGGATCGCCCTGGGGGCGACGAGCGTGTCGCCGACCTCTGTGCTGCCCGAGCCGACGGAGTTCATCTTCGACGGCCTGACGGCCGGTGGCCTGGTCGAAACGACGGGCGGCCCCGCAGCGACGCAGATCGAGCTGCCGTCGATCTTCAACGGGACGGGCGCGCAAGCGGTGGTCGCGGAGCCGAACACGCCGTTCGTCACGGCCGACGACCGCACGGTGGTCTTCGACGGCACGACGGTGATCGACGACGTCTACCTGGAGAACCCGTCGCTCCTGCGGAACTTCGACCTCAAGTTCGTCATCGGGGCCACCTCGGCCCACTTCGACGTCGGCTCTGCGACCTACGACACGACGAGCGGGCTCCTGCGCGTGACGGTCACGGGCAGCGGCGCGCCGCTCATCTCCGTGCCGAGCAACGGCAGCGCCTCGGTCTCGCTGCACCCGCGCTTCTACCGCGTGAAGACGGACGGCGTCCTGGACGCGCTGCCGGATCCGGCCAGCGTCCGCATCGAGTTCCAGGCCACGAAGGCCAACTCGGTCGGCCTGCCGGACGAGACGGCGGGAGCGACGACGGACTGGGTGTCGGATGTCGCCTTGCTGAACTCGGATCCCGAGAACCCGCTGTTCCGGTTCTTCCGCTTCCGCGTGACGTTCGACCTGGGTCTCACGACGTTGTCGGCGGACACGCCGGTGCCGGCGCTGGACTACCTGCGGGTGCCGTTCCGCTTCTGATCCGGAGGATCCGGGAGACATCCCGGAATCGAGCACGGCGTCGCGAACGAGGTTCGCGGCGCCGTGTGCATTTCCGGTGGAGCGGCCCGCCGAGCGCGCCGCGACGCACCGGATCGTGGTGGCACCGGGCGAGACGTCGTGCGAGGCTTCGCGCTCGATGAGGGCACCTCTGGTGGCGTGCCGCCGCGCGGCGCGTGCGGTCGCGCTGTGCGAAGTGGCGCGTGAACACGCGCTGCGCGAAGTGGCGCGTGAACACGCGCTGCGCGAAGTGGCGCGTGAACACGCGCTGCGCGAAGTGGCGCGTGAACACGCGCTGCGCGAAGTGGCGCGTGAACACGCGCTGCGCGACGTGGCGCGTGAACATGCGTTGGGCGACGTGGCGCGTGAACCCGCGCGGCGCAACGCGGCGCGTGCGCACGAGCGGGGCGACGCGGCGCGAGCGCTGGCTACGCTCGTGCTGGGGCTGGCCGGCTGCCAGCGCGCGGCCGACGAGCCGTCGCGCGTGCTGGTGCACCTCCTGACGCGACCGGCGAACCCCGACGGCGTCTACCTGAACGAGGACCTCGTCTTCCACTTCTCGGCCGAGGTCGATCGCACGTCGGTGACGCGCGACAGCGTGCGCATCGCGACGAAGGACGGGCGGCCCGCGCGCGGCCGTCTCGTCGTCGACGGCACGAAGGTGCGCTTCGTGCCGGCGCCCGTGCTCGCGCCCGACCTCTCCGACGGCGGCTACGTGCCGGGCGCCGAGTACGCGGTCGAGATCGCCGGCTTCCCGCAGCCCGACGGCCTGCGCGGCGTGCATGGCGAGCCGCTGCGGTCCACGTACCGCTGGACGTTCCGCACCGTGGCGGCGCCCGGCGAGGAGGGTGCGACGCTGTTCGAGGATCGCGATCCGGGTCGCACGCGCCGCTTGCGCCTGTTCCCGCCCCTGACCGGCCGCCGCTACGAGTTGGGGCCGACCGACGCGATCTACCTGTCCTCCGAGGAGCCGCTCGACCCGTCCTCGCTCGTCGAGGGCGCGTTCAGCCTGCTGGAGCGCACCGTCGTGCCGAGGCGGCCCAGGCAGTCCGCCGATGCGTCCGAGCCGCCGCGCGAGGTCCGGCTCCGTCCCCGGCTGATCGAGAACGAGTCCGAGCCCACCGCACGACCTCGTCCCGCGCGAGCGCGCTCGAGCGCGCCGGACGAGGCCTGGCTCAAGGAACCGCGCGCGTCGCTGGTCGAGCTGGCGCCCGAGGTCGAGCTCCAGCGCGGCGGCGAGTACGACCTCGTGTTCCGGCCCGAGGTCCGCACGCTCGACACGCTCTTCGTGCGCTGGCTGCCGGGCGCGCCGCCGATGCCCGTGCTCGTGCCGCGCTCCTTCCCCGGCGCACCGCGCGACCTGGGCGGCCGCCCGATCTGGGAGTCGCTGGTCGGGGTCCAGTTCCGGGTCGTCGAGCGCGGCCGCGACGCGGGCCGCGGCGCGTGGCTCGAGGAGTTCCTCGACAAGAACCTGCGCTCGACGGTCGCCGTTCCGGGCGCGGACGGCACGGCATTCTGGGGCGAGAGCGGACGCGTCGAGGTGCGCTTCCCGCGCGCGGCCGGCACCGGCGGCGACGGCGACGTCGCGCTGGGCGGCCACGAGGATCGCCGCGACGTGCGGGCCGTGCGCGTCCATCTGCCCGCGTCGACCACCTGCCAGCTGACGCCGGAACCCGGACCCGTCGTCGTGCGCGCGCAGGGGACGCTGCGCATCGCGGGGCGGCTCGAGCGTGCGACGGGCGCGCTGGTGCCGATGCGCTTCACGCCCGGCAAGCTCTCGACATGGATCGACGCGGGCCTGGCGCTCGACGCAGCGACCGCGGCGCGCGAGGCCGATTGGACCGTGCTCATCGCCGGCGGCGACCTGGTCGTCGAGGGCGAGATCGATGTGTCGACGCCCCTTCTCCTCGTGGCCGGCGGACGGATCCGCGTCACGGGCACCGTGCGCGGCGGCGACCCGGCGCAGGTCTTCCGCCTGGGCGAGGGCGGCGGAGAAGGGCTGTGGGCCTCGGTCGTCGACGAGCTCGAGATGGACGCGACCGACGTGAACCTGCTGCGCGAACCGCTGCGTTTCGCGGTGCTGTCGGGGCCGCTGCCGCCGCGCGGCACCGTGCTCGAGTGGCTGGAGGCCGAGGCGCGCGGCTCGGAGCGAGCGTCGGACGTCGTCGGTCACGCCGCGGAGAAGGCCCGCACCGTTTTCAGCGGCGCGTGGACCGTGCGCTACGTGCCCGAGCTGACCGGTGCGCCGACGACGCCCGAGGACCTGCGCGCGGTCGACGCGCCGGCGCTCCTGACGCCCGTCGGGTCGATCCAGTTCCTGGTCGAGCTGGTCGTCGAGCCCGGGCCGCAGTGGAGACCGCCGTTCGTCGACGCGGTCCGACTGGCCTGGCAGGAGACGGAAGGGGAACCGCGCTGATGTTCGATGGCTGGCCGCGCGAGTCGTGGGCGATCGTTTTCGGCGTCTTCGGGCTCTTCGTGGGCTCGTTCCTGAACGTCGCGATCCACCGCCTGCCGCTCGAGGACGAGACGGTCTCCAAGCCGGCGCGGTCGCGCTGCCCGTCCTGCAAGACGACCCTGACGTGGCAGGAGAACATCCCGGTGCTCTCGTGGCTCGCGCTGCGCGGGCGCTGCCGCACGTGCGGCTGGCGGATCCCGTGGCGCTATCCGCTGGTCGAGCTCCTCAACGCGGGCCTGTGGGCGCTCGTCGCGTGGTTGGCGATGCCGGATCATGTGGGCCTCGCGATCGTGTGGACGATCGTCCTCTCGGGCCTCTTGGTGGCCACCTTCGTCGACTTCGACCGCTTCGAGATCCCCGACGAGGTCTCGATCGGCGGCATCGTGCTGGCTCCGATCGCCTCCCTGCTCGTGCCCGAGCTGCACGCGCAGACCTGGGTGGCCCAGTGGATGGCCGGGCCCGGACAGCCGGTCGGGCCGGCCGCAGCGCTGTCTGGCTCGCTAGCCGGCATCGTCGTGGGGGGCGGGATCCTGTGGCTGATCGGCGCGGTCGGCTCGAAGGTGTACGGCCGCGACGCGATGGGTTTCGGCGACGTGAAGCTCCTGGCGGCCGGAGGAGGCTTCGTCGGACCCGGTGGCGCGGTCTTCGCGCTCGTGATCGGCTCGCTCGTCGCGTCGGTCGTCGGCCTCGCGAACATGCTGCGCTACCTGTGGATCCTGCGCGCGCGCGCGCGCGTTCGCGGCCGCCGGGCACCGTTCGGCCCGCACTTGAACGTGGCGCGGATCGCCGGGCGTTACCTGCCGTTCGGTCCGTACCTCGCGTTGGGCATTGGAATCGCCCTCGTAGCCTGGAATCATGTCCGCGTGTGGCTCCCCTGACGCTCGCGCGAACGCGCGCGGCCGGTAGGCGTCGAGGCGGGTCCATCGTTCCGGCGCCCAGGCTCACTCGGCTAGGCGCCCAGTCTTCGAGGGGGTTTCCCGATGTTCCAACGCTTTGCTGGTCGCCTTGCGCGAGCCGTAGCGCTCCTGCTCGTCGTGCCCGTGTTCTCCGCCTGCGTCACCAGCCAATCGCACGACCGCGCGCTCGAGGAGAAGGACGCGACGATCCGCGAGCTGCGCGACGAGCGCGCGCGTCTCAAGCAGCAGTTGCAGGGTCTCGAATCGAGCCGCGACGACGTGCTCGGCCAACTGGCGGACGCGGACGCGCGTGCGACGCCCGCTGCGACCGAGGCGGCCGCTCCGCCCCCGAAGCAGTCGTTCCCCGAGCTCGACCAGCTCGGCGTGAGCTACGGCATGCGCGACGGCCACATGGTGCTGTCGATCCCGGCCTCGATCACGTTCGCGTCGGGCAAGGCCGAGCTCTCGGCCGACGGGCAGGCCGCGCTCAAGAAGGTCGCGACGACGCTCAAGCGCGAGTACCCCGAGGCGCACTTCTCGGTCGAAGGCCACACCGACGCCGATCCGATCAAGAAGTCGGGGTTCGCGTCGAACCGCGACCTGTCGGTCGCCCGCGCGATGGCCGTCCTGCGCTACATGGTCGAGAACTGCGGCATCCCGGACGAGGCCTGCATCGTGGCCGGCCACGGCCAGTACGATCCCGTCGCGGCCAGCAAGAAGGACTCCGAGAAGGCCAAGAACCGCCGGGTCGAGATCGTGGTCCTGCGGCCCTGAGAGCCCGTCCAGAAGCCGATCGTACGGGCTCTCCGATCCCGTGAGCGCCGCTCCGCGGCGCGAGAGGCTTTTTTTTTTCACTGCCTCTGAGCCCACGCTCGCGGCGCCGCGCGCAAGCGCGCGCGGGTGAGACCGTACAGCAGTCGATCCTACGGTCTCACGATTCTCGTGGCGTCGCGCGGGACCGCGCGGGGGTGAGACCGTAAAGAAGTCGATCCTACGGTCTCAGGATCCTCGTGGCGCCGCGCGGAACCGCGGCGCGTTTGGAGTAGCCACAGGCTGCCTCTCCGCTAAAATCCGCCGTCCCTCGTCCGCACGATTGCCGACGGGGGACGCGTTCTGTCCGGATCCCACGCAGGAAGCCCCATGACGTTTGCCGCCTCGAAGATCCGCAACATCGCCTTCGTCGGCCATCCCTCGGCCGGGAAGACGACCCTGGTCGATGCGTTGGCCCACCACATGGGCGTCACGCCGCGTCGCGGCTCCGTCGCCGACAAGACCAGCCTGTGCGACACGGAGCCCGAGGAGCAGGAGAAGCAGCACTCGCTGCACATGGCGGTCGTCTCCGCGGTGTGGCACGACGAGGCCTGGACGTTCCTCGACTCGCCCGGCTATCCCGACTTCGTGGCCGAGGCCACGGGCGCGCTGTATGGCGCCGACCTCGTGGTGGGCGTCGTGAGCTGCGCCAGCGGCGTGACGTTCAACGTGCGCCAGAAGATGGAAGCCGCGCGCAGGCTCGGGCGCGGCCGCGCGATCCTGGTCACGCACCTGGATGACCCGAACACGAACTTCGACGAGCTGGTCGAGGAGCTGCGCAACGCGTTCGGCACGACGTGCGTGCCGTACCTGCTGCCCGACCAGTCGGGCCCGGGCTTCAAGAAGGTGCGCCGCACGATCGAGGACAAGGAGAGCCCGTGGCGCCAGGACCTGATGGACGAGGTCATGGACGCTTGCGAGGACGAGGACCTCATGAACCGCTACCTCGAGACGCAGGAGATGGACGAGGCGTCGCTCAAGAAGCTCCTGCCGCACGCGCTCGTCGCGGGCTCGATCGTCCCGATCCTGGTGTGCAACCCCGTGACCGGCGCGGGCCTCGCGGAGGTGGTCGAGTTCTTCGAGCACTACGCGCCCGGCGCGGACGAGGTCCACTTCAAGTCGGAGGACGGCACCGAGATCGAGCCCGATCCCTCCGGCGACCTGACGGGTGTCGTATTCAACGTGAAGAGCGACAGCCACGTCGGCAAGGTGTGCATCGCGCGCATCCACCGCGGCACGCTCTCGGCGCAGGGCTCCATCGTCGGCCCGAAGTCGCCCGACAAGGGCGAGAAGATCGGCGGCCTCTTCCGCGTCGTCGGCAAGAAGCGCGAGCCGATCGAGAACGCCGGGCCGGGCGAGATCGTGGCGATCACGAAGGTCGACGGGCTCGGTTTCGGACAGACGTTCACTTCGCCGGGCAAGAAGGCCGCTTCGGTGCCCATGCCGCCGCTGCCCAACCCGATGGTAGCCGTCGCGGTCCAGCCCAAGACGCGCGCCGACGAGCAGAAGATCGGCGAGGCGCTGCACAAGATCGAAGCCGAGGACCCGACGTTCAAGATCGAGCACGACCCGCTGACGCACGAGATGGTCGCGCGCGGGATGAGCGACCTGCACCTGCAAGTGATCGAGTCGCGCCTCAAGCGCCGCTACGGGGTCGAGATCACCACGCACGCGCCGCGCATCGCCTACAAGGAGACGGTCCAGCGCGCTGCCGAAGGTCACCACCGCCACAAGAAGCAGTCCGGCGGCCGCGGCCAGTTCGGCGAGGTCTACCTGCGCGTCAAGGCGCTCCCGACCGGCACCGGCTTCGTGTTCAGCGACATGGTCGTGGGCGGCACGATCCCGCGGAACCTGATCCCCGCCGTCGAGAAGGGGATCCGCGAGATCGTCGCGTCGGGCGTGCTGACGAACGGCGAGGTCGTCGACTGTGAGGTCGAGCTGTACGACGGCAAGTACCACGACGTCGACTCGGACGAAGCCAGCTTCAAGATCGCCGGAGCGCGCGCGTTCCGCGACGGCTTCACGCAGGCGAGTCCCGTGCTGCTCGAGCCGATCATGGAGCTCATGATCCACGTGCCGACGCACGCCGCGGGCGCGATCTTCTCCGACATCACGAGCCACCGCCGCGGCCACGTCGTCGACCAGGACAACGACGAGGCCGGCTCGATCACGATCATCAAGGCGCACGCGCCGCTTTCGTCGGTGCTGACCTACCACCGCGATTTGAAGTCGCAGACGGCGGGCGAGGGCTCGTACACGATGAAGCACTCGCATTATGCGCAGGTGCCGATGGCGGAGCAGCAGCGTGTGCTGGCGCAGTATGGGAAGAAGCATGATGACGAGTAGGTGCCTGGAACGATTCCGACGGGTTCGGCCCGCCGCGCGATTCGCGCCTGTGCGTCTCTCGAACCCGTCGGAATCGTTCCTGGCTCCGTACTCGTCGCCACCCAGCGCGTCGTACTGACCGCCGCCGACTGAGGCTCCGACACCCTCGCGCGTCGTCCACGCGCGGAGTACGGAGCCAGGAACAACCCCGACAGGTTCGCGCGCAGCAACCCGCACGAACCACGCTTCTACGCCGAACCAGTCGGCGTTGTTCCAGGCACCGCACCCCGTACTCCCATACTCCCGGACCCCCAGTGGGAATTCGGTTCCCGCGTGGTTGCCCGCGCCGGACCCACCCGCGAAAGCCCTACTGGCCCTCCAGTCCACGCCTCCCGCCTGCCGATCCAAGCCGCGCCCCAGACCCTGAAGAGCGTGTGCCCATGATCACGATGGAAGAACTCCTGGCGCTGATGGTGCGCCAGGGCGGCTCGGACCTGCATATCTCGATCAACTCGCCGCCGCGGATCCGCATCGACGGCGAGCTGCTGCCGGTCGAGCACCCGGCGCTGAGCCCCGACGACACGCGCCGTCTCTCGACGAGCGTGCTGACGTCGGACCAGATCGCGCGTCTCGACCGCGAGCTCGAGCTGGACTGCTCGTTCGGCCTCGAGGGCCACGGGCGCTTCCGGGCGAACGTGTTCTTCCAGCAAGGCGCCGTCGCGTGCGTCATGCGTTCGATCCCGCACGCGATCCCCGACTTCGACAAGCTCGGCATGCCGAAGCCGGTCTGCGAGAAGATCTGCAACATGAACGCCGGCCTCGTGCTCGTCACGGGCTCCACCGGTTCGGGCAAGTCGACGTCGCTGGCGGCGATGATCGACTACATCAACACGAACCAGCAGGGTCACATCATCACGATCGAGGACCCGGTCGAGTTCACGCACCGCCACAAGAAGTGCATGGTGAACCAGCGCGAGATCGGCGCAGACACGCAGGGCTTCAACAAGGCGCTGCGCAGCGTGCTGCGTCAGGACCCCGACTATGTGCTGGTCGGCGAGCTTCGCGACCTCGAGACGATCGAAGCGGCCTTGACGCTGGCCGAAACGGGACACTTGACCTTCGGCACGCTGCACACGTCCGACGCCGTGCAGACCGTGAACCGCATCATCGACGTGTTCCCGTCGCACCAGCAGGCGCAGGTGCGCACGCAGCTCTCGTTCACGCTCGAAGCGGTCTTCTGCCAGCAGCTCCTGCCCGTCGCCAACGGCCGCGGCCGGGTGCTGGCGGCCGAGATCATGCTGGCCACGCCGGCCATCCGCGCGCTGATCCGCGACGGCAAGGGCCACCAGGTCTACTCGCAGATCCAGACCGGCGGACGCTTGGGCATGCGCACGATGTCGTCGTCGCTGGCCGAACTCGTCCGCGCGAACAAGGTCACGCTGGCCACCGCCGAGCGTTTCGTCGGCGAGCCGGGCGAGCTGCGCACGCTGGCCCGCGGGGCGGCCTGAGCCACCTGGCATGGTCCGCGTCTCGGGAAAGATCCGACGCCTGCTCGTCGACGCCGGCCTCGTCACCGAGGCCGACTGGAACGTCGCGCGCGACAAGGGCGGCAACGTCCTCGACCGGCTGCTCGCGGCCGGCACGGTCCAGGAGCACAACCTGCTCGAGGTCCTGGCGCGCGCCAGCGGCGTCGCGCCGATCGACATCGGCCAGGCGACGCCCGACCCGACCGCGATCTCGGCCCTTCCACAGGACACGTGCCTCGAGCACACGATCCTGCCGCTCTCGAAGAACGGCGACCTCCTGACGATCGCGATCAGCGATCCGTTCGACGTCCTCCTGATCGACGACCTGAAACGGCGCACCGGTTGCCAGATCCGCCAGGTGCTGTCGTCGCCGCCCGCGCTGCAGAAGGCGCTCGAGCGCCTCTTCCAGAACGGCGCGAAGCAGGTCGAGTCCATGCTGGGCGACGTCAACGCCAGCCAGGACGGGCTCGAGGTCAAGACCGACTCGAACTCGGTCCAGGAGCTGAACGACGCGGCGCTCGAGGCCGGCGGCGAGGATTCGCCGGCCGTCAAGCTCTGCAACATGATGATCCTGAAGGCCCTCAAGGAGAAGGCCAGCGACATCCACGTCGAGCCGGGCGAGAAGGGCCTGCGCATCCGCTACCGCGTCGACGGCGCGATGCGGCTCGTGATGTCGCCGCCCAAGGGCATCGCGAACGCGCTGATCTCGCGCCTGAAGATCATGGCCTCGCTCGACATCGCCGAGCGCTTCGTGCCGCAGGACGGCAAGTTCCAGGCGCGTTTCGAGGGCCGGACGATCGACTTCCGCCTCTCGATCCTGCCGGTCGTCGGCGGCGAGAAGGCCGTCATGCGGATCCTCGACGGCGGCTCGGCCGCGTTGAAGCTCGACACGCTGGGCTACGAGCTGCAGACCGTCGAGCACATCCGCAAGGCGATCAACGCGGCCTACGGCATGGTGCTGATCACGGGCCCGACCGGCTCGGGCAAGTCGACCACGCTGTACTCGTGCGTGCAGGAGGTCGCGACGCCCGACATCAACGTGGTGACGGTCGAGGACCCGGTCGAGTACCGCATGGACGGCATCAACCAGGTGCCGGTCAACCCCAAGCGCGGCCTCACGTTCGCCGGCGCGCTGCGCTCGATCCTGCGCCAGGACCCGGACGTCGTGCTCGTGGGCGAGATCCGCGATACGGAGACGGCCGACATCGCCATCAAGGCCGCTTTGACCGGCCACCTGGTGCTGTCGACGCTGCACACGAACGACGCGCCCAGCACGATCACGCGTCTCATGGACATGGGCGTCGACCCGTTCATGGTGTCGAGCTCGCTCCTGTGCATCGGCGCGCAGCGCCTGGCGCGCAAGATCTGCGAGGGCTGTCGACAGCCGCTCGAGTTGCCCGAGAAGGAACTTCTTTCCCTGGGCTTCAAGCCCGAGGAGATCCCCGGGATCAAGCTCTACAAGCCCAAGCCCGAGGGCTGCCCGCGCTGCACGGCTGGCTACAAGGGCCGCTTCGCGATCCTGGAGTCGATGTATCTCGACGACAACCTCAAGCGAATGATCGTCGAGCGTCGATCCGTGCTCGACCTGAAGGCCGAAGCGGTCCGAGGCGGCATGCAGACCCTGCGCCGTGTCGGACTGCTCAACGCCCTGCGCGGGCGGACCTCCCTGGAGGAGATCCTGCGCACGACCCTCGATGACTGACCCCCGATGACAGGACGCACGACGTGATCACCTTCAAGTACGCGGCCAAGGACCCGGCCGGAAAAACCATCGAGGGCACGATCCAGGCCAACGACCGCAACGAGGTCGTGGCCGAGCTGCGCAAGAAGAACCTCGTCGCGATGCGCGTCGACGAGGCCGGAGCGATGGCCACCCGCAAGGCCAACAGCCGCGCCAAGGGCGGCGGCGGGTTTTTCAGCGCCAAACCCAAGGCGTCCAAGACCGAGCTCGTGATCTTCACGCGCCAGCTCTCGACGATGATCGCCGCCGGTCTGGCGCTGCTCGAGTCGCTCGAGGTGCTGGGCGATCAGGCCGAATCCAAGGGCCTGAAGATGACCTGCGAGCGCCTCGTGTCCGAGGTGCGCGGCGGCAGCGACTTGTCGGCCGCGATGGAGATGTGCCCGGGCGCGTTCGACGAGCTGTACGTCGCGATGGTGCGCGCCGGCGAGGTCTCGGGCCAGATGGACGTGATCCTCGACCGCCTGGCCGACTACCAGGAGGCCGCCGAGCACCTGCGCCGCGAGATCAAGTCGGCGATGACCTACCCGGTCATCTCGATGATCCTGGTGCTGGGCATCACGGCCTTCCTGATGCTGGGCGTCGTCCCCGGCTTCCGCCAGGTCTTCGACTCGCTCGACACGGAGCTGCCCGCGATCACGACGTTCGTGCTCGAGACGGCCGAGTGGATGAAGGCCAACGTGATCACCTGGGTCGGTGGCGGCTTCGCTGCCGTCGTCGGCTTTTTCATGTTCAAGAAGACCGAGAAGGGGACTTGGATGTTCGACAAGTTCCTGCTCAAGGCGCCGATCTTCGGGCCCCTGGCGCGCAAGATCGCGCTGGCCCGTTTCTCGCGCACGTTCGCCACGCTGATCCGCTCGGGCGTCCCGATCATGGGCACGCTCGACATCGTCGCGCAAACGTCCGGCAACAAGATCATCTCGCAGGTCGTGCTCGACTCACGCGAGAGCGTCCGCTCCGGCAACCTGCTCTCCGAGCCGCTCGCCAAGTCGCCCGTCTTCCCGAAGATGGTGACGCGCATGATCGCGATCGGCGAGCGCACCGGCTCCCTGGAAGTGCTGCTGGAAAAGATTGCCGAGTTCTACGACGCGCAGGTCAAAGCCGCCGTCAAGTCGCTCACCAGCCTGATCGAGCCGCTCCTGATCTCCGTCATGGGCGTGATCGTCGGCGTGGTCGTCATGTCGGTCTTCCTGCCGATCCTGGACGTGGTCAGCACGCTGGGCGGGAAGTGATCCCGAGTGCCTCAAGAAGCTCCGGGTGCTTTACCGACACATGACAGCGATGGACAGCGATGGGCGAGGGGCGCAAGCCCGACGTCGGTCGCGAACCGGAGCACGGTCCCTGCAAGGAAACGTGCATCGGCGAACAACGTGGGTCGGCCCGGTGGTCCGGGACGACGGGGAAGCAAGGGGGCCGTCAGGCCCGCAAAGTCAGGCGGCAGACAGCCCCTGGAGGGAATAGAGGTCAAAATGATGCGGAATCGAAGCAACTCGGGTTTCACTCTCATCGAGCTCATGATCGTGGTCGCGATCATCGCGATCATCGCGTCGATCGCGATCCCGAAGCTCATGAGCGCACGTCTGTCGGCCAACGAGGCCGCTGCGATCGCCACGCTGCGTTCGATCAGCTCCTCGCAGGCCCAGATCCAATCCTCGTCCGCGATCGACACCGACGGTGACGGCGGCGGCGAGTACGGCTACTTCGCGGAAATGGCCGGCACGTTCCCGATGCGCATCGGCGTCGCGGGCGTCGCGGCGGCCGGTGTCCCAGGTGTGGACGAGCTGACGCCCGCCGTGCTCTCGACGGCCTTCGGCAACGTCGACGCCAACGGTTTCGTGTCGCGCTCGGGCTACTTCTTCCAGATGTGGCTCCCGGACGCCACGGCCGGCGGTCTGACGCCCGCCATCGCGGAGAACGCGGTCGTCGGTGGTGGTTCCACGCCGGGTAACTTCCCGGACAGTAACAACGCCGAAATCCTGTGGGCCACCTACGCGTGGCCGATCGACGTGCAGGGCACGGGCAACCGCACGTTCTTCTGCAACCAGGAAGGCGACCTGCTCCAGACCCAGAACCGTGGCGCGACGCCTTTCACGTCGACGACGCTGACGCCGGGCTTCGATGAAGCCTTCACGACGGCGGGTGACATGGCCTCGCCGCTGCGCCTCGGCGTGGCGGGTGGCGCGAACAACACGATCTGGGCACCGGTCCAGTGATCCTTGCGTCCCGACCCGGGTGACCGGGACGGGCACGATTCGAGCGGGGCGACGCGCGCGAGCGCGGCGCCCCGTATGTTTTTTTTTTTCCGGCGGCCGCGGGCCGCCGGGCGGCCACCCCGACCAGAAGCCGACCGGGGGTTCGGGGGTGCGCGTGCGTGGAGGCGGATAGGGCTCGCGTGAGTCGGCGGACACGCGTCAGGATGCGGGCGCCAGATCGAAGAGCGCGCGGGCGTTCTCGGACGATGTGTGCGCCAGGTCGTCGGCACGTTCGCCGCGCAGGCGCGCCACGAACTCGAGCGTTTCGCGCACGAGCGCCGGCTCGTTCGGCCAGCGACCGCGGTGGCGCTGCGGCGCGAGGAACGGGCAGTCCGTCTCGAAGACGATGCGGTCCGCCGGCACGGCGCGCGCGGCGGCCTGGATGTGCTCGTTCTTCGGGTAGGTCACGACGCCCGAGAACGAGATGTGGAAGCCCAGGTCCAGGTAGCCGGGCAGCTCGTCGACGCCCATCGTCCAGCAGTGCATGACCCCGCGCACGCCGGGCACGGAGCGTAGGAGCGCGAGCGTGTCTTCGTGCGCGTCGCGCGAATGCACGATGAGCGGCTTCCCGAGCTCGCGCGCGAGCTCGGCCTGCCAACGGAAGCCGTCGGCCTGCGCCGCGCGCGGCGAGAACTCCTTGAAGTAGTCGAGGCCCGTCTCACCGACGGCGACGCACTCCGGCAGCGCGCACAACTTCTCGATCTCCGCTCGCGCTGCCGCGTCGATGCCGGCCGCGTCGTGCGGGTGGATGCCCGCGGTGGGGGACAGCTCGGGCCGGCCGCGGCACAGCTCGAACGCCGCGCGCGAGCTCTTCAGGTCCGTCCCCACGACCACGATGTGCCCGACGCCCGCCGCGCGGGCGCGCTCCAGCACGCCGTCCAGATCCTGCCCGAGCCCGTCCCAGAACAGGTGCGCGTGCGTATCGGTGATCACGAACCGCAGTTCTTCTCGAGCATGTCGCCCAAGAACAGCAGGAAGTTCACGTCCTGCTCCTTGTCGGCGACTGCGCGGAAGATCGCGCAGGCGGACTCTTGCGGCAACGTGTCGCGCAGTCCCTGCGCCGCCATGCGCCGCAGGTAGCCGTCGCCGGTCGACTCGACGATCAGCGCCCGCAAGGCCTTCTCGCCGCGCGGATCGACGCGCTTCCCGAGCTCGTGCACGGCGGCGACGCGCGCCGAGCCCTCCTGCGCCAGGTCCGTCGCGACGTCGCACAGCTCGGGCACGGGCGAGCGCCCGGTCTTGTCGCAGGCGACGCACCAGGCGCGCACGAGGAACTCGACCGGAGGCGTGGTCTGGTTGCGCACCTTGCGCAGGACGAGCGGCTCGAGGATCGGCAGCGCGCGCTCGGGCGCGACCTCGGCCAGGAGGAGCGCCGCTTCCGTGCGCAGGTCGAGCGAAGGTCCGTACTGCACGACCAGGTTTTCGAGCAGCGGCAGCGCGTCTTCCGTCGCCGCCTTCGCGCCGACCGTCAGGAGCCCGCGCTCGACGGCGACGACCTTCTGCGCCTGCGTCTGCAGCGCGCGCAGCGCTGCGCGTCCGACCTTTGGGCCCGCGGCGGAGAGCTCTGCCGTCAGCTCGAGGCCGCGTACGAACTTGCGGTCGGTGATGTCGGACGTGACCGTCTCCTGGAGCGGCGTCATGACCTCGACGTACTCCTGGATGCGTGCATCCGCAGATCGAGACGTCGTCGCCGCGCCGTTCGCGTCGTGGCAGGCCGCGAGGATGCCGAGCAGAGCCAGCGTCAGGCCGACTGCGCGAATTCGGTTCACTCCCGCACGGTGAGCGTGCGATCCGTGCGGTCGCTGGAGGTCCGGGCGTGCGATCGCGCTCGGCGCGGGGAGGAGAGGCGTAGGGTTGCTCATGCAGGGGCAATCGGCACGGGAGTTGACCAGGGAGCCTCGACAGTCTCCGTCCAGCCTGGCAGGGCTGGCAAGAGCCGCGCCAAGGGGACGCGGCCACGGTGGCAGGCCCCACGGAAAATCCGTGGCAACCCTTCGAAGGCGGAAGATAGAGTGCGCGACCCCCATTCCCGAGCCGGGACTCCCGGCGCGTCGTCTCCGGCGTGCCTTGTTGGGACCCAACCTCTCTCCCCGCTCCGCCCCCTGCAGAAGTCCATGAACGTCCTTGGTCGTTCCCTGACTGGTTTCAGCGTCGGACTCGCCTTCACCCTGGCCGCCTGTTCTGGCGGCGGGGGAGACGGGGGCGGCTCCATGTTCATCGAGACCTGCAACCTGGGCTGCGGCAGCGGCCAGGGCGGCACGCAGGTCACCTGCCAGTACAACCAGACCGCGATCAACCAGGAGATCGCCGTCTACTTCTCGGAGGACGTGGACGAGAGCTCGATCGACTCGGCCTCCTTCGAGATCGTCGAGATCAGCTCGGGCGCCTCCCCGAACGGCACCCGTTTCCGGGATCCGAACAACCCCCGAAAGATCGTCTTCCGTCCGGCCGTGACGTTCGAGTCGGACGGCACGATCAGCTTCGGCTTCCTCGAGAACGCCACCTACCGCGTGACGGTCGAGGGCGTGAGCCAGGGCGACGACGGACCCTACATCCGCAGCACGTCGGGCGCGCAGAACCAGAGCCGCCTCCTGTGCGACTTCCGCACCTCGCAGAGCGCCATCGACCTGGTGCCGGGAGCTCCGACGGTCACCGTCCTCGTCAAGCAGGCGGTCACCTCGACGCCGGACGTGGCCGACTTCATCCCCGACGTCCAACTGACGGCCTTCCCTGAGGTCATGGACGTGTGGCGCGGCTCGGTGGCCATCCCGTCGGACGTCATCTTCACCTTCAACGACCTGATGAATCCGGCGACGCTGGCCGACCCGCAGTCGGGCCAGGCCGCGTTCGTCACGATCGACGTCGACCTGGACGGGAACCTCTCCACGACCGGCGACCGGACGACCTTGTTCGGCAGCTACATCGTCGAGCTCGATCCGATCTTCCTGCGCACGACGATGACCTTCACGCCCTCGGGCGGGCTGATGCCCTCGTCGGGCTCGCTCGATCCGCTCGTGAACCCGACCGGCCTGCCGCGTCAGATCGTGGTCACGGTCCCAGGCAACCTGCAGGACGTGGCCGGCAACGGCATCTCGAACCCGGGCGTGCTGCCGTTCGTGACCGAGTTCATCCAGATCGATGCGGTGATCCTGCCGGACGCGGACGGCGAGGACTTCGACGACACCAGCAACGCCGACCTGAACCGCACGAGCGCGGTATGGGGCGCCGGCAAGCTGACGCGTGGCCAGGGCGGCGGTCGCGGTCGCCTGGGCAGCCTGCGCGTGCGCAGCAGCACGACCCTGGTGATCGACACGGACAGCCAGACGTTCCCGTTCGTCCTGACCGGGAACCACGACGTCATGACCGATCTCCACCCGGTCACCGACTACGACCCGCTCGACCACTCGGCCTGGCCGACGATCACGGTCACGGACGGCGCGTTCGAGTTCGCCAACCTCGTGATCGAGCAAGGCGGCACGCTGCGCTTCACGGGCGGCCAGCCGGCGCGCGTGCTCGTGCGCGGCAACGTCAACATCCAGGGCGTCCTGGACCTGAGCGGAGGCACGCCGCTGCCGCACGCCTCGAACCTCGTGCTGGGTGGCGAGGGCGGCACGCCCGGCCCGAACGCGGGTGCCGGTGGCGGCGGCTCGACGCGCCTGGACTCGGGCGGCTCGAACCTGATCGGCGTGGGCGGGGTGGACGTGCCCGACGCCGACGTCTACGTCGAAGGGCGCCGCGGCGTGGGCCTCGGCAACGTCAACTTCATCGCGGGCGGCTTCGGCGGCGACCACTGGCCGGTCACGACGCCGCTCTCGGTGGATCTGACCCCGCCGAACAACGCCGACCTGCGCATCACCGACGTCCTGGGCTCCTGCATCTCGGCCCAGGTCTCGATGCCCGGCGGCGGCGGCGGCTACGCGACCGACGGCCTGGCCGGCATCGCGATGACGTTCCCGGGCGCGGAAGTCGCCGGGGACCTCACGTCGAACCTGCCGCCTGTCGGCAGCAGCGGCATCGGCGGGGATTCGGACGAAGCCGGCCTGGAGCCGCCCGGTGCGCCGCCGGTCAAGCGCAAGCTGACCTTCGAGCTCGGCTACCTGCGCGGCGGCGCGGGCGGCGGCGGCGGCGGAGCCAACGTCTACGGCACGGAGTCGAACGCGATCGGTGGTTCCTGCGGGAGCTCCGAGCAGATCTCGACGTTCCGCGACCACTCCGGTTGCGGTGGCGGCGGCGGTGGTGGCGCGTGCCAGCTCGTCTGCGGCGGCCAGTCGCTCTCGATCAGCGGTCTGATCGACGCCAGCGGCGGCGATGGCGGCAGCACGCCGACCGTCCTGCCCGGCGACACGAACGAGGACCTCCTGCAGCCCAAGCGCGGCACGCCGGGTGGTGGCGGCTCGGGCGGCGCGATCCGCATCCAGGCCCAGAGCTTCCCGGACTCGGCGCTGGCTTCGGCGACCCCGCCGCGGCTCAACATCGACGGCGGCCTCGGCGGGCTCAACTCCCTGAACGCGCGCGGCGGCAAGGGCGGCGCGGGCCTCGTGCGCCTGGAAGGCCTCACGATCAGCCCGACGGCCTCCAACGTGGCGACCCTGATGGCGCCTACGGACACGGACGTGGTCGGCTTGGACGCGATCAACGTCCTGTCGATCGGGCCGTGGAACCAGCCTCGCGTCCGCCCGGAGACCTACTCGGGCGCAGCTTCGTGCTGGATGCGCCCCCAGGGCAGCTTCTTCCAGATCGTGTTCATCGACGACACGCCCGCGAACCCCGATCCGGACCTGCGCTACGGCTGGGACATGGACGTGATCTTCGGGCCCTCGAGCCAGCACTTCAGCTACCGCGACCCGGCGAACAGCCCCTTCGCGGGCGAGAGCTTCGAGCAGCGCTACCCGAACCTGTTCGGCGCGGTGCCTGGCTCCTACCTCACCGTGCGCTTCCAGGGCGCGCGGGGTGCGGGCGACATCTCCGACCTCTGCAACGTCGACGAGAGCCTGCAGATCGTCGCTGGATCGCTGACCCCCTGGGTCACGCACCCGGCTGACCTGAACACCTTCTCGCCGCGTCCCGACATGATCCGCTTCGCGGTCGTCTTCGACTTCGCCGCGGCCACGCCGGGCTCGGAGCAGGCGCAGATCCAGGGCATCACCGCGCTGAGGATCCGCACGCAACCCGACTGATGTCGACGATGCCTGCGCCCGCGCGGCGCGCCCATGCGGAGGGACCTCGACGGTTCCTCCGCCGTCGTTTCCCGTGAGCCGGCCGTCGGAATTCGTGCTGCGAGCGGCCTGGATCCTGGCGCCCGACGGCGGCTGGGTCGAAGGCGGGGGCGTCCACGTCCGGCGCGGCCGCGTGGCGTCGATCCTCGCGTCGCCCAGCGCCGTGCGGCGCAGCGGGCTCCCGACCGAGGACCTGGGCGATGTCCTGCTGCTGCCCGGATTCGTCGACGCGCACGCGCACCTGGAGCTCTCCGGCCTAGCCGGCGCCGTGATGCGCGGCGCCACGTTCCCCGACTGGATCCGCGCGCTCCTCGCGGCCCGCGCGCAACGGACGCCGCAGGACATCGAGCGCGACGCGCGCGAGGGCGCCGCGCGGCTGCTCGCGACGGGCACGACGTGCGTGGGCGACATCGACACGAGCGCGGCGCTGGCGCGATCGATGTCGTCGCCGTCGCAACGCCCCGCACTGCGAGTGCGGCGCTTCCGCGAGGTGCTCGACGCGGGGGACCCCGCGCGCACGGCGGCCGCGCTGCGCGTGCTGGAAGTCCGCGGGCCCGGCGCGCCGCTGTGGAGCGAAGGGCTCTCGCCGCACGCGCCCTACACGGTCAGCTCGCGGCTCTTTGACGAGCTGGGCCGCATCGCGCGCCGCCGTCGCCTGCCCGTCGCGATCCACTGGGCCGAGACGCGCGCGGAAACCGAGTGGCTCGAGCACGGCGGCGGGGCGTTCGCAGCGCTGCTCCGGCATCCGCCCGCGCGCTCGGGCCTCGACGCGATCGAGCAGGCCGGCCTGCTCGGAGCGCGCACGGCGCTCGTGCACGGCAACGAAGCCACGCCGGCGGAGCGCGAGCGCATCGCGCGCGCGGGCGCCACGCTCGTGCACTGTCCCGGGACGCACGCGTTCTTCGGGCGCGAGCCCTTTGACGCGCGGGCCTGGGCTCGGGCCGGAGTCCCGCTGGCGCTGGGCAGCGACTCTCTGGCGAGCAACTCCGACCTCGACATGCGGCGCGAGATGGCGCTGTTCCGCGCCGCGCAGCCCGCGTTCTCGGCCCTCGACGTGCTGGCCTGCGCGACGGAGCACGCCGCCCGTGCGGTCGGTCACGCCGGGCGCGTCGGGACGCTGCGGCCCGGGGCCTGGGCCGACCTCGTCGCGCACGCGGTGCCGGGGATCGACGGAGCCGCGCGCCTGGAAGCGCTCACGCACGGTTTTGGACGTGTCATGGGCGTCTGGGTCGCCGGAAAGGCGGCCGTTCCCGGCCCGTTCGAGGAATCCCGGACCTCGAGAATCGGAAATCGGGCCGGCACGGCGCAGAATGAGGCCGCGCGCGACGCACCATGAACGCCCGGCCGAACCAGCTCCCCGACTCGGCCCAGGCTCGGGCGCTCGAGCTGATCGGGAAGGGGCAGCGATTCTTGCTGGTCGGACACATGCGACCCGACGGCGACTGCCTCGGCTCGCAGGCGGCGATGGCGCGCGTGCTCGAGAAGCTCGGCAAGGAGGTCTGGATCTACAACCCGGACGCGCCGGAGCCGCGCTACGACTACCTGGGCCGCGACGTCAAGTTCCGCGCGTACGACGGCGGTCCGCTGCCGCAGCACGATGTCTCCGTGCTGCTCGACTTCTGCGAACTCTCGCGCACGGGCGCGATGGAACCGGCGCTCCTGGCACAGGCCTCGAAGAAGCTCGTGATCGACCACCACGTTCCGCCCGGCACGCCCTGGTGGGACGAGGCCTTCGTCGACGTGCGCGCCTCGGCGACGGGCATCCTGGTGCGGCGCATCGCTGCGCTCCTGGGCGTCGAGCTCGACGCCGCCGCCGCCCGCGGCGTCTTCACGTCGCTCGTGACCGACACGGGCTGGTTCAAGTACAGCAACACGGACGCCGAGACGCTGGCCGTCGCGTCCGAGATGGCCACGCTCGGGGTCGAGCCGCACCGCATCTACTCGGCGCTGCACCAGCGGCAGCCGGCCGGACATCCGCCGGCACTGGCGCGCGCGCTCGAGCGGCTCGAATACCACGCCGACGGACGGATCGCAGTGATCGACCTGCCGGCGTCGGCCGCCGACCTGGCCGCGCTCGACACGGACGAAGTGCTCGACATCGTGCGCGCCGTGGAGCGCGTCGAGGTCGTCCTGCTGCTGCGTGAGGTCCCCGCTGGCGCCGTCAAGCTCTCGGCGCGCAGCAAGAGCTCGTTCGACGTGCACGCGCTGGCGAAGCAGTTCGGCGGCGGCGGCCACAAGAAGGCCTCGGGCGCCACCATCACCGGCCAGACGCTCCCGCAGGTGCGCGCGCGCATCATCTCCGCCGCGCTCGACGCACTCGCCGCGGGAGCACGGCTTGCCGCGGAGACACGGCCTGCCGCGGAGACACGGGGCGGCGGATGAAACTGGCGGTCGTCTCCGACCTGCACGCGAATCAGGCTGCCCTCCAGGCGGTGTTCGCGCACGTGCGCGCGCAGGAGATCACGCGCATCGTCTGCCTGGGCGACGTGGTCGGCTACGGGCCCGACCCCGAGTACTGCGTCGACCTCGTGCGCGGTCACGCCGAGTGGTGCTTGCTCGGGAACCACGACGAGGCGCTGTTCGCCGGCGCGGAAGACTTCAACCCGCACGCGCGCGCTGCCATCGAGTACACGCGGGAGCGGATGAACCCGCACTGGTACAGCTCGGCCGAGCGCAAGGCGCGTTGGCAGTGGTTGCGCCTGCTCGAGAAGCAGCGCGAGGAAGGCCGCTTCCTGTTCGTGCACGGCAGCCCGCGCGATCCCGTGCGCGAGTACGTGCTCTCCACCGACGGCTTCCTGAACCCCGAGAAGATGCGCGACATCTTCGCGCATTTCGGCGGGCACGAGGTGACGCTCGCTGGCCACACGCACCAGCCCGGCCTGCACGACGAGGACCTGCGCTTCCACGGGCTCGAGGGCCGCGCCGAGCTCACGCTGCCGCTGCCGAGGGGTCGCCGCGCGTTCGTGAACGTCGGCTCGGTCGGCCAGCCGCGCGACGGCGACAACCGCGCGTGCTACGCGGTGCTCGAGGACGAGTCGGTGACGTGGCACCGCGTCGCGTACGACTACCGCATGACGATGGAGCGCATCCGGCAGACGGGCGTGCTGCCGGAAGTGCTGGCGCGGCGGCTCGAGATCGGGAAGTAGGCGCGGTGCACGCATGGGCCCCGCCCCGACCGTCGCGAGCATCGTTTGATTCGGCACAGATTCGGAGCATCCCGCTGCTGACCAAGTCCCACTACCTGAAGGGCCGGCAATGCGCGCGGAGGCTGTGGCTCGCCGTGCACGGACCGCGCGAGCCTGCGATCGACTCCGACGATCTGTGGGAGATGCGCGAGGAGGACGGGCGCGATGTCGAGGAGCTGGCCGAGTCGACGTTCCCCGGCATCGTGCTCATCGAAGATGAGTCCACGATCGCGCTGGCCCGGACGCTCGAGTTGATCGCGGCGCGTCGACCGATCGCGCAAGCGCGCTTCGAGGTCGACGGCCTGTCCAGCATCACGGACATCCTCGAGCCGCGGGATGCGGGGTGGTTCCTGTGGGAGGTCAAGGCGTCGAACTCGACCTATCCGGTGCACGAATGGGACGTCGCATTCCAGGTCGAAGTGGCGCGCCGGGCCGGTTTGCAGATCGTCGGCGCCGGCGTCATCCGGCTCGAGAAGACCTACGAGCGCGGAGACACGCTCGACCCGGCGAAGCTCCTGGTGCGCGACGATCGCACCGCGTCCGTCGAGTCGCGTGCCGCGGACGTGCGGCGCGAGATCGATTCCCAGCTGGAGCAGCTGTCGCGCTCCGCGCAGCCAGCAGCGCAGCCGAGCTCGCACTGCAAGGCCAACCGCGAGGCGACCGCCGGGAATCGGCCGAGTCTCTGCGGTCACTTCGGCGACGATGGCGTCTGCGGGCGCGAGCTCCCGCGAGACTGGGCCGGGCGCCTGCCGCGCTTGTCTCCGAAGATGTGGCCGCGGATCCTGGCCATGTCCGACCCGTCCATCGCGCTGCTCGATGCGGACGACGCGGATGCGGGCTGGACTCCCAATCAGGAACGATGCATCCGCGCCGTGCAGACGAACGGCCCCGTCATCGATGCTGGAGCGCTCCAGGAGTTCCTCGCCGGGCTGCAGTGGCCCGTCGCCTACGTCGACTTCGAGTTCGACCCGAACATGGCGGTTCCGCGCTTTCCAGGCTGTCGGCCGTACGACAAGTTGCCGTTCCAGTGGTCGATGCTGGTCCAGGACGGACCCGGTGGCGAGCTCAGGGAGCGCGGCCCCTTCCTTCACGTCAGCACGAGCGATCCCCGTGCGCCGTTCGCCGCAGCACTCCTCGCGTCGCTGCCGAGCGAGGGCAGCATCGTCGCCCACCACGCGGCAGCGGAGAGCGGTGTGCTCAAGCAGCTCGCCGAGCGGCTGGGTGGGCGGATCGCCGATCAGCTGAGAGCGATCGTCCCGCGCTTCTTCGACACGGAGAAGCTGGCTTTGGCCGGCTACTGCCATCCTGAACAACGTGGAAGCTGGTCGCTCAAGAAGCTGGCGCCGGCGCTGCTCGGGCGAGGGTACGACGACCTGCAGATCCAAGACGGTCTCGCTGCGGTGGCGGCGTGGCGCAAAGCCCGCCACGCTCAAGACACGATCGAGGCGGACGAATTGCGCCGCGACCTCCTGGCGTACTGCGGCCGCGACACCGCGCTGATGCACGCGATGATCGAGTCCCTGCGACAGCACGCCGCGGGAGCGCGCTGAAGCTCAAGATCGGTGCCGATTCAAGCGCATCGAGGTCGCACTGTCCCTCGGCGACGTCAACCGAACCGGAAGAAATTCCGCATTACGTGCCCGACGATCTGCGGGTTCTTCTTCATGCGCCGCAGGCTGTACGCGCGCCAGTCCTTGCCGTACGGCACGTAGACGCGCACGCGGTGGCCGGCCTGCTTCCAGCGCTCCCACAGCTCCTCGCGCACGCCCAGCAGCACCTGGAACTCGTACGTGTCCGGCGCGCGGCCCGCCGCGCGCAGGCGGCCGATGCAGGTGTCCGCCAGGTTCTCGTCGTGCGTCGCCAGCGAAAGGCGCGCCTTGCGCGCGATCAGCTTCTCGACGCACTGCACGTAGGCCTCTCTGATGCGGATCGGGTCGGTGTGCGCGATCTCGGCCGGCTCGAGGTAGATGCCCTTGACCACGCGCACGTCGAGCGGTCCCGGCGCGAGGCGGTCGATGTCGTCGATCGTTCGGAACAAGCGCGCCTGCAGCACGATGCCCACGTTCGCGTGCACGCACCGCAGCCGCTCGAATACGCGCAGCGTGCCGTCCGTGGTCGGGTGGTCCTCCATCTCGACGCGCACGAAGAGACCGAGTCCCGCGCAGACCCGCGCAATCCGGTCGTAGAGCTCGTACGCCAGGTCCTCGGAGATCACGAGGCCCACGTGCGTCGGCTTCACCGACATGTAGCAGTCGAGCTTGCGCTGCGCGACCGCCGCCGCCGCCTCGACGTACGCGTCGGCCACCGCGCGCGCCTCGCGCTCGTGGGCGATCGCTTCGCCCAGGACGTCGAGGATCCCGGCGTAGCCGCGGCGCGCGAGCCCCGCGAGCCGCTCCAGCGCTTCGGGCAGCGTCTCGCCGGCGATGTAGCGCGCCGAAACGCGGCGCAGGATCGGGGTTGGGACGTAGGGGAGCGTCGCCAGGACGAGCCGGGTCAGCACGCGAAGGATCTCCGGGGGAAAAGGCGCGGCAGTGTACGGAGCGCGCGCTCGTGCCGGGATCCACGATCCGGGCACTCTTCGCCGCACCCTTCCGCGGCGGTACGCTCAAGGTCCATGGCGCCTGCCCCCGCTGCCGCCGACACGGTCTGCGTCGTCTTCACCACCGCCCCCGACGCCGACGTCGGCCGCCGCATCGCGCGGGCCCTGGTCGAGCGTCGAATCGCCGCCTGCGTCCAGGTCCTGCCGGGCGTGACGAGCGTCTACCGCTGGAAGGGCGTCCAGGAGGAGTCGGCGGAGGTCCTGCTCCTGGTGAAGACGGTCCGCGGGCGCATGGACGACCTCGAGCTCGCGCTGCGCGAGCTCCATCCGTACGACGTGCCCGAGTGCGTGGCGGTGGACGCCGCCCACGTCGCCGCTCCCTACCGCGCATGGGTCCTGTCCGAAACGCGTTGATTGCCGCGGCAGTCCTGGCGGTGCTCGCCGGCTGCACGCGCGAGCGGCCCGGCCTGCCGCCGCAGCACGTGCTGCTCGTCACGGTCGAGAACCTGCGCGCCGACCGCACCTCGTTCCTGATGCACGACCGCCCCACGACACTCGTCCCGGGGGTGCCACGGGAACGACACGAGGGCCGCGCGTTCGGCATCGACGACCTGGCCGCGACGGGCGTCTCGTTCGCGAGCTGCTACGCCCCTTCGCCGATCACGGAGGTGTCGCTGGCCTCGCTGATGACGGGCCGACCGCCGCTCGAGCACGGCGTCGTCGCGATCGACGAGCGCTTGCCGGGCCAGCTCGTGACGCTGGGCGAGGTCTTTCGCGCGAACGGATTCTCGACGGCCGCGTTCCTCTCCGGCTCGCCCGGGCCCGACGGGTCGCTGGCGCAGGGCTTCGAGGTCCTCGAGACGCATCCGGCCGACCTGTCGGCGCTGCGCGCCGCGTCGCGCTGGCTCTCGCGCGACCCCGGCGCGGGGGAGCGCACGTTCGTGTGGATCCACCTCGCGGCCCTGGCGCTGCCCTGGTCGCCGCGTCGGCCGGTGCACGAGGCCGAAGAGGCGCTCGCCGAGCGCGTCTTCGTCGACCCGGAGTACGTCGGGCCGGCGGAAGGATCGCTGGCGTTCGTCGACGCGGTGAACGACGGAACGCTGCGCTTGGACGACGCCGACCGCGCGGCCGTCGACGCGCTCTACGACCGCGAAGTCGCGGCGATGACGGCGCTCTTGTGGACCGGACTGCAGGAGACGTACGACTTCCACACGGCCGCCGGCGAGGCGACCGAGACATGGCCGCGCACCGTCTTCGTGCTGGCCGGCGTGCAGGGCCTGGAGCTGTGCGAGCACGGCGGCATCGGCGCGGCCGGCACGCTCTCGGAAGCCACGCTGCACGTGCCGCTCGTCCTGCGCCACCCCGACTCGCTGACGGGCGAGCGCATCCTCGACGAGGTCGTGGAGCTCGCCGACGTGATGCCGACGCTGCTCGACTGGTTCCGACTGCCGACGCCGGCCGGCGTGCGCGGTCGCTCGCTCCTGGCGCGCATGGATTCCTACGTGAAGCGCCCGTTCGAGCACCGTCCCGTGTTCGCGCAACTGCCCGAGCGCGGCGTCTTCTCGGCGCGCACGCCGCGCTGGCACCTCGTGTGGAACGCATTGCGCGCGCAGCCCGCGGGACGTCCGGCCGCCTCTCCGCCGCTCCCCGCGGTGGCCCTCTACGAGCCCGCGCTCGACCCGGACGAGGTCGAGGACGTCTCCGCGCGCCACCCCGAGGTCGTCGCCGCGCTGACCGCCGCGATCCGCGCCTGGCGCGAGGCCCAGGTCCTGTTTCCGTCCGAATTGCGGCCTCAGCCGCGCTGATCCTCCCGGCCCCGGGAGAGCCCGCAGGGGGCGCTCAAGCCCGCGTCCGCGTGCGTCGATCCTCCCAGGATGCGCCTCGCCCTCCTGTGCGCCGCGGCGCACAGGAG
>Ga0163152_10002359_pt1 | contig 27132 bp, 25 predicted proteins | sample OliLakLV19MP8IB2_FD_148635 | JGI IMG/M metagenome (GOLD analysis project Ga0163152, IMG submission 148635) | Freshwater microbial mat bacterial communities from Lake Vanda, McMurdo Dry Valleys, Antarctica - Oligotrophic Lake LV.19.MP8.IB-2 | ecosystem: Environmental > Aquatic > Freshwater >...
CACGAATATAAGCCGTTATTCAAAAACGTTTCACAAGAGCATTTGCCGATGATAGTGAATTCCCTTCAGCAGAAGAATGTGCCGTTTAAAATGACTGATAACGGCCAAACTATTGCGATTCCGTCAACTCTACTTCACGCAACTCAAATGGCGTTAATGGCGGAGATCGGATCAAAAAATCTAGGTTCGGTGGGACTTGAGTTGTTCGATAAACAAGATTTTGGCACAACCTCCTATGTGCAAAGAATAAATTATCAAAGAGCCCTACAAGGGGAACTGACTCGATCTATCAACACGCTTTCGGCTGTTAAAAAATCAAAAGTAATATTAGCACTGCCTGAAAAGAAAACATTTCTTGAAGAGGGAGGAAGCCCAACAGCCTCGGTAGTTGTGGAGCTCTATCCGGGAAAGATTTTATCTGAAGAGCAAGTTCGAGGTATTTCGAATATTGTTGCAAGTGCGGTTGAAGGATTAGAACCAGGAGCGGTAACCGTAGTGGACTCCTTCGGAAAAATGCTGTCAAAAGCTCATTCAGGTGAAGGGGGAATTACCTCTGAGCTAGTAGATATGCAGCAAAAGATCCAAACCGAAATTGAGAATAAAGTTCAAGAAATACTTGGCAAAGTAGTTGGCGCCGGAAAAGTAATTGCTAAAGCTAATGTGCATCTAAATCCAAACAAAACTAATACTGTTGAAGAAATGTATGACCAAGATCGAAGTGCCGTCAAAAATATTACGACCGAGGAAGAATCGCTCAATGGAGGACGCACTAATCCTGCTGGGGTGCCCGGCGCAAGAGCTAATTTACCGGGAGCGCAGGATCAAGGACAAGTGGGCTTTAATCAAAATCAAAAAAAGGAAATAAAAAATACTAGCTACGAAGTTCCTAAAACGACAAAACAAATTGCTCAGGGAGCCGGCGGCATAGAAAAAATTACTGTTGCGGTTTTGGTCGACGGAGTTATAACCACAGAAAAATTAGAAAGTGGCGACGACAAGGAGACTTGGAAAGCCAGAGATCCCGTCGAGTTGTTGAAATACGAGGAAATCGTTAAGAATGCCATCGGATTTAATACTTCGCGAGGAGACTCTGTTAAAGTTGAAAACTTTCAGTTTACCAAAGAGGATTTTGTAGAAGCGGAAAAACAAATGTCCACTTTAGAAAGAAGAAAGTTACTGGAGTTTGTGCTCCGCTGGATAATGTTGGGCGGCATCGTCATGCTGATGTACTATGTGGTATTACGTCCCTTCATGCGCTGGGTTACAGACAGTTTTCAAGAAAGTGTTGACGACATTTTACCAAAAACCATCGAAGAACTTGAGGACTTACAAACGGTTGATCACACGCTACCGGGCATGAGTTCAGCCTTACCTCAGCTTGAAGAGTCGGTGGATCCTGACAAAGCTGAAAGCGAACTTTTAAAAGAACGTATTATGTCCTACATCGACCGAGATCCAGAAAAATCCGCTAATGCCTTTTCACTCTGGCTTAGCAGGAGGGAATCGTAATGGCTAAGTTAGTTAGAATTGAAGACGTTAAGTTTGAACAACTTCGGGGCTTCGAGAAGGCTGGAATATTAATGAATTATCTGGGCGAGTCCGCAGCAAAAAATCTTTTGAAATTTATTGAAGATGGTGACATTCGAAAGCTAATTAACACTATGAGCCGGTATCGTATAGTGCCTGTCAAGGTGGCAAAGAAGGTATTAGAAGAATTTTATGAAATGGTCAGTGAAACAGATGAATATATTTTTTCGGATAAGACAACTACCAAAGATGTCATAGTTCAGGCCGTGGGTGAAGAGCGTGCGCGCGGCATATTAGGGCACTTAAGCGCATCTTCTCCCGGTCAAAAGCAGCTTGAGAGTCTGGAAACAGTTGACGCAAAATCACTTTCAAACTTTTTAATTAACGAGCATCCACAAACAGTGGCAGTAATTCTATCGCATCTTGAGGCCGAAAAGCGGGGAGAAGTTCTGAAACGATTACCTGAAGCGCTTCAGGCTGAGGTCGTGCTTCGTATGGCTAACTTAGAACATGTCGCGCCAGAAATAATTTCTGAAGTAGATAAAGTGCTCAAAGAAGAGCTGCAGAATGTGGGTTCAATTGAGTCCGCATCTCTTGGGGGCGTTCAGCCAGTGGCGGATATGTTAAACGTCATGGATAAAAACACTGAGCAATCAATTATGGCAAGAATTGAGGAAAAAGACCCGATCCTGGCCGAAGAAATTCGAAAGCTAATGTTTGTGTTCGAAGATATCATTAAGATCGATGACAAGGGCATTCAAGCGCTTCTTAAAGAGGTGGCGAATGATAAGTTGCTGTTGGCACTCAAGACAGCTAACGAGGACATTAAGCTTAAAATATTCAACAACATCTCTCAGCGTGCCGCAAATATGTTGAAGGACGATTTAGGAATGATGGGTCCTGTGCGGGTTTCAGATGTCGAAGGTGCACAGCAAGAAATAGTTAACATAGCTCGACGACTCGAGGGTGAGGGCAAGATCATGATCGCTAGAGGTGGTGCCGAAGATGCCCTCGTCTAAAAATTTCATCAGATCTCAAAATACGCCATCTAAAGTTGTTGATTTTAAGCCTCAGAAGTTTCCTGTCAGGGTGCCCGAGGCGGCTGAGAAGTTTGTAAGGTTTGACTCAGGACCGACCTCTTCTTTTAAGATCAACGAACTTGTTTCCCAACAAATTGGCGTAACTGAAAAAGAACGACAGGTCCTCGAGAAAAAGGTCCAAGACCTGGTGCTCGTCGAAGTTCAAAAAGTTGAAAAAGAGGCTTACCGCGAGGCCTATGACTTGGGTCTAGATGTAGGGCGTAAAGAAGCCTTTGATAAATATATTGAGCAATACAAGAGTCAGTTTACAAGAATCAGTGAGCTAGTCAGTACTCTCTGTGACCTTTCGCAAAAATTAATTTCTAGTAATGAGGGACGAATCGTAGACTTGATTTTTTACATTTCACAACGATTAGCAATGGACCATATTAAAACAGAAAAAGAAGTCATCATCAAAGTACTTAAGTCGGTTTTTGAAAACATTCAAAAGGATGAACACACCACAGTAAAAATTTCGGACTCCGACTTTGAGTTTATCGAAGAAGTTCGCGCCAGAATGGGTGAGGAGTTGAAATTCCTTGAGGGCCACAAACTCGAGGCATCAAAGGAAATAAAAAAGGGCGGTTGTCGAGTTGAAACAAATTATGGAGTTATTGATGCGACGGTCGAAGAGCGCCTGAGTCGAGTTTGGAATGAACTTCAAGAACGTTCGCCGAATGTGGATGACATAGTGAAAAAAGATGGAAATTAATTTCGACATTGATTTTGATAAATATCGCAAAATACTCGAAGTGGTAAGCCTTTCCAAGGATGTTGGAAAAGTTAATCAGGTGACGGGATTTTTGCTAAAGGGCTATCTCCCAGGTGCTAGTCTGGGCGGAGTAGTCGAAATTTATCCGTCCACTAAAGAACATAAATTTCTTGCTGAGGTCGTGGGATTCCAGGATAAGAATGTTTTATTTATGCCGCTTGGTGAAATGCGAGGGGTTGGTCTTGGCTCACAAATTGTTTTAGAAAGACAAACGGCTACCATCGGTGTTGGTCAGGGGCTACTGGGGCGGGTCATTGATGCTCTGGGAAGGCCTATAGATGGTAAAGGCGAAATTTCTTACTCTGATGAGTTTCCTCTGTATCGTAGCTCTACAAATCCGATGATGAGGCCGCCAATTACAGAGGCCCTTGATTTGGGTGTGCGAGCCATCAACGGATTTCTCACCGTGGGCAGTGGACAAAGAATGGGGATTATGGCCGGCTCGGGGGTTGGAAAGTCGGTCTTGCTTGGTATGCTTGCTCGTTCGACTAACGCTGATATTAATATTATCACTCTAATCGGTGAGCGTGGTCGAGAGGTTAGGGAATTTATAGAAAATGACTTAGGCGAAGAGGGACTTAAGCGCTCAGTCATCATTGTCGCTACTAATGATCAGAGTCCACTTTTAAGAATGAGGGGGGCGTTCGTAGGTTGTGCGCTTTCTGAATACTTCTGTCAGTCGGGTAGTAATGTTCTACTAATGATGGACTCAGTGACACGTTTTGCGATGGCTCAGCGGGAAGTTGGACTGAACACAGGCGAACCTCCGGCAACAAAGGGTTATACTCCAAGTGTTTTTTCTCTGCTGCCGAAGCTTTTGGAGCGAGCCGGAAATTTTACAAACGGTAAAAGCATCACCGGAATATATACAGTTTTAGTTGAAGGAGATGACCTTGATGACCCCATTGCCGACTCTGTTCGATCGATTGTTGATGGTCACATTGTCTTAGATCGAACGCTGGCAGAAAAAGGGCATTTTCCGGCAATTGATATTCTGAAAAGCACAAGTCGGTTGCAAAGATTTGTTGTGACTCCAGAGGTTCTAAAGTCTTCTCGAATACTTCGGGAACTGATGGCAATATATAAAGAGGCCGAGGATTTAATTCGAATCGGTGCTTACAAAGTTGGAAGCAACGCCCAAATTGATAAGGCCATTCAGTTGCAGCCGATTATCAATGAGTTCTTACAACAAGAAATTGTAGATAAAACTAAACTTAAAAACACTTTTATAATGATGGATGAGATCATCCAGCAGGTCAGCTAGCATGAAGTTCAAATTCCGACTGGAAAGTATAATGAGGTATCGAAAGAATCTCGAGGAGATGGCCCGAAGAGACTACTATGATGCCAAAGAAACTTCTGACGGCATTCTTAGTCAAATCAACCACCTTTTTGATTCGAATGATACGGTTCGCGAGGTCTCACATCGGGCCTCTGGAGACACCAAGTTTGTGCAGCTACAGCAAATAGCTCATGAATATTTAGAAGGTAATAAAATTAGAATCGAAAGAAAAAAAGTAGAATTTCGTGAGGCCCTATATATTACTGAAAACAAACAGGAGGGCCTTATCGAGGCCGCTAAAGAGGCCAAGATGCTCGAAAAACTGAAGGACCAAAAAAAACAAGAATTTAAAGATCAAGAGCGTAAAAGAGAAAGAAAAGAAACAGACGAAATTATCGTTCAACGTTATGGCAGAGAGAAGGTAAAATGAAAAAACAAGGGGCTTCAACCGGACCTATTTTGGTCGCATTAATTCTAGTCATTGCTGGATGTTATTATTCAATCGAAAATGTAGACCAAGTGGTTAGACTAGTCTCAGGCATTAAGATCACGAATTTCAGCCGGGCCTTCGCCGTAGCTCAGGACGTACCAACGGGGAAAAATAGTGCTGAGACTAACGGTACTAAAGTGGAAAAAAGTTCCACCTCACCGAAGTCGGGACCAGCGGAGGAATCTGCAGCTAAGAAAAACTGGAGCGAAGAAGAAGTCCGTGTTTTCAGTAATTTGCAAAAAAGAAAAAATGAACTGGACCAGAGAGAAATAGAACTCGCAAAGTTGGATGAGGAATTGCAGAAACAGAAGTTGGAGCTGGATGAGAAGTTAAAAGAACTTGAAAAGGTGAGACAAGGAGTCGCGTCGGTGTTGAAAGAAAGAATTAGCGTGGATTCAGAAAAACTTGACCGCCTTGTAGATTTTTACTCGAATATGAAGCCGCAGAATGCGGCAAAAATTTTCGAGGAAGTGGATGAGAGCTTGGCAGTAGAAATATTAGGTCGATTGAAAAAAAAGAATGCGGCTGAGATCATGAACTTGGTTAAGCCGGATAAAGCCCAGAGACTTTCAGAAAAATACACTGGGTACAGAAGGTAAGGGACGAAATTTGTTAAATAGAGTAAGCCTTGGTTCAGTAAATTCAACACCACCGACTAGAGTGGCTCCGCCTCGTGCGAAGGGCCTGGAGGCCAGTCCTTTAGACCAAGGAAATTCTTTCCTAGACGCATTAGATAATAAGCCAATGTTACCCAAAATAATTAAACAGGAACCTAAAATTGATCAGGCTCTCACTCCAAAAATTTTGGACGTCAAACCGAAAGTGGTCGAGGTCAATTCATCCTCCATACCGCAAATGACTCAGAAGATTGAGCTACCTCCAGTAGTGGACATGGAACTGGCACAAGATCAGATGAGCGGTCAGATTAATGGGCTTTTATCCGAACAAGTACAAAACCACTTAATGACAAATTTTTTGACTGAATCGACAACCAAGCTTGATATTAAACCCGAGCAATGGATCAACGCGATGTTAAAGGTAGAGCCTGATCAGCTCTTAGCTCCTTCATCAGAAACCATTGATAAAGTGGTTTCTGACTTAGACATAATGGCGGCCGACTTTCCAAAAGCAAAAAAAATGTATGTGAAGTTAGTAGAAAATATTAAAGAGCTAGATGCACAAGCGCGATCTCAAGATTCCAGCGTCGACATGTTGGCTGCACTTGGTATGGCTCAAATGCCGCCAACCAACCTTACGTTACCTACGCAGGCCAAAGCAAGTTTTCCGCTGTTCGTTGCACCAAAAGGTAACGTTACTCATTCGGCCGTAAAGGCGACGCCCAGTCACGATAGTAACGTCACTCCGTTGGAGCCTGAAGTATCAGATTCCGGAGAAATCACAGGCGCTCGTAAGTCTACCATTGGAGCCGATGGAAAAATTGCAATGGACGGCTTCGAGTCAATAAAAGAAACGCCAACTCAAGTTTTCGAGTCCAAAGAATTTAAAGTGCCTAAAAATCCCCAAAGAACTGCGCAGGTAGATCCCCAGTCAATGGCCTTAGAAAAAACTGCCACTAAAACAGATTTAAACTTAGCCGCAGAACAGATTTTAAGCGTTGAGTCGGCTCAGCCAGTCATCGAAGAAAAACTTCTTAAAGGTATGTCTAAAGTTGGCGGGGAATCAGCGTCTTCGAGTATCAATTCGGAAATTGAAGACAAATCTTTAGTTAAAAATATATTTTCTAAAAATTCTGAACAAAAGTCTATGCAATTTGGCCAGGGCAAAAAAGACTCCTTATCTTTTGTTTCTGAAGAGTCGGTTGAGGGAGCTGATGCGGCTTCGAGTAAGCCAGAGTTTTTTATCGATTCTATGCGCCAGCAGCATACTTCGGGCAATAGTAAATCTGCGATCTCTGTGGCTGGTACTGATTTAAATGTATTTGAAAACCCAGCCGGAGACGCTAACACTCAAGAAATTATTCGGCACGCCCAAATAGCTGTTCGCCAAGGTGGGGGCGAAATGAAGTTTCACTTGAATCCAGAAAATTTGGGCCAAGTGAACATGAGAATGATAGTTCAAAATGGCCAGGTTCAGCTGAGCTTTGATGCTGAGTCACCCGAGGCTAAAAAGATCATTGAGGGCGGACTGGGTGAGCTTCGTAGTTCGTTGGCGATTCACAACCTAAGTTTAGAGAATGTAAAAGTTGATGTTTCAGCTAAAAGTGACAATCAAATGAATAACACAAAAAGTGATGGTGGTGATGCCAACCGTGAGCAAGCTAAAAGTTTTATGGAAAATTTTCGAGACGATAGGAAATCTCAACACAACAACTATATAAAGGACTCCGATATTCGGCAGCGGGCAATGAGTGAGACGAGAGCTAATCGCACTCAAGGGCCCAGGGGGAGTGTATACTCTCAAAGACCGAATAAAGGGAGCTTACACTTGGTAGCATGATATGATAAATAAAACGACTACTAGAAATTTTTCTGAAAAACCTAACGGCGCCTCCTTCAAATCTGATGGCTTAAATAATATGAGCCTTGCTGATAAAAAGAAAGTTTTAGGAGAAGACGGAAATGTTGGCGACGTACTAAATAAGGTGGCGGATCCCAATTGGGTAGATCCCCAAAAGAGAGGGGTGCGGGCGCCCAAAAATGACATGGGTAAAGATGCTTTCATGAAACTAATGCTCGAACAAATGAAACAGCAGGATCCCACCAATCCGTTAAAGTCCCATGAGATGGCCGCGCAATTAGCGCAGTTTACCTCGCTTGAGCAGCTCTCAAATATTAATCAAAACATAGAACAGCTTAGACAGGGTCAGGAACCAAATAATAATTTTCAGGCTCTGAATTTTATCGGCAAAAAGGTGAGTGGTGATGGTTCACGAATCATTCGTGCCGATGGCGATAAGTCTCACGAAATTCGTTTTGATCTAAAGGGCGAGGTTCCTAAAATAAACATTACAATTTCGGATATGAACGGCATTGATCTTAAAAAAATTGAGATTAATGGCCCAAAAAAGGGCGAAAACGAAGTCGTGTGGGATGGTATGGCCGAAAACGGACAGCCGCTGAGATCGGGTGAGTACCGAGTTAAGTTTGATGCCGCTACAGAGAGTGGAAAGAAAATACAAGTTGATACTAAGTTTGAGGGAAAGGTTACAGGAGTTAATTTTACAGGTGATGGCCCGGTGTTAATGGTAGGTAACAAGTCAATTCGCATGACTGAAATAAAAAAGATTGAAGATTCAGAGAATCAAAAAGAGGAATTAAAGATTAACGAGCCAACTCGACAGGATGTCGCGAGCTCTAAAAATAAGAATTCGGCGTCTGTTGTAAAATAGACGTCAGAAGACAGGAGGTCTAATGGGAGTTTTATCATCGTTATATACAGGTGTGTCTGGGCTGGCGGCTCAGGGAGAGGCACTTAACGTCGTTGGCGATAACATCGCGAACTCGAATACTACGGGCTTTAAGGCAAGTCGTGCAGAATTTTCTGACATTATTGCCAAGAGCTTAAAAGGTATTCTTGGCGGAAACCAGATTGGTCGCGGGGTAAAACTAGCCGCCGTTAATCCAATACTTCAACAAGGTAACTTAGATCCGAGTGAAAAGGCAACCGACCTCGCAATCTCGGGTGATGGTTACTTTACTTTACGTGGAAATGACGGAGAGTCATTTACCAGAGATGGTAGCTTCCATTTTGATAAAGAAGGATTTTTGGTTACAAACGACAATCAAAGGATTCAGGGTTATCAAACAGATGAACGTGGTAAAATTATTAATAAGTCTGGTGATATTCGATTTCCCCGAGCATTGATTCCCGCAAAAGGAACGTCAGAGGTCAATATCGAAATGAACTTGGACTCTCGAATCAACAATCCGAAAATTTTTAAAGCTGAAGATCCGTTTGATAGCTCTGACTGGTCAACTGGAGTCGAAGTTTATGATACCCAAGGCAACAAACACTTAATGACCATGTTTTTTAATCGAAGAGGTGAGTCGCGGGTCTGGGACTGGAAAGGTATGGTAGATGGTAAGGAAGTAACTGGTGGCGAAGAAGGAAAACTCGCAAATGTCGCCAGTGGATTTGTTTCTTTTACTGTTGATGGTAAATTAGATGTAGAAGAGATGACTAACTCAGCCTTTAACTTTAAAGGAGGAGCCCTCCAGAATCAAAAGATCAAGATGAATTTTGGTGACTCAATTACGACAGACAAAGGTAAAGGAATCATAGGATCTAAACAGTTTGGTAAAGAATCTGACATGATATCATGGCATCAAGATGGCGCCTCAGCGGGCACTATCACGAACATGTCATTTAGCGATGAGGGTGTTTTGACGGCCATTTATACTAACGGTGAGGCCGCGGATTTAGCGCAAATTATATTGGCTAAGTTTGAAAACTCTGAAGGACTTTACAAAGTGGGTAACAACCGCTTTAAAGAAGCCCGGTCGTCAGGATCGCCCGCCATTGGTAAACCTGGAACGTCAGGTCGCGGTAAAATGTTTGCCAAATCATTAGAGAGATCGACTGTCGATCTTGCTCTAGAGTTTGTGGCACTCATTCAAAACGAGAAGGCCTTCCAAGCAAATGCTAAGATCATCACCACAACGGACGCTTTACTTCAAGAAGTCATAAATTTGAAGCGTAGTTAATATTATCCAATAGACCTTTGACCTGCAGGATGAAAGTCCTGCAGGTTTTCTTTTAAGTCCTGTCAAAAATCTGATTTTTCTTAATCTCCTAATTGTCAAAATTCAGTGGTCAAGCGCCGAAAGTTTATCGCCAATTCCCATTGGATTCAGCCTAGTTAATTTACCGGCCTAGAATCCCACGTTAGTCTATTTGGCATCACTGTTGCTCATGATCTCTGTAGGAACATCTTTGTGTAGAGCTCTAACTTTAGGAGAGTCCAGTATGGCAGAACCGGCAGCAGCACCTCGTGCCCCTGAACCCAGCGCAGGAGGCAAGGGCGGAAAACCCATAGTCATGATTCTTTTGGTCATCATTAATATGGCCGCTGTCGCGGGCGTAGGAGTAATGCTCTATCTCAAAAATCAAAAAGACAAACATGAGCCAACTATCGAAAAAGTAGTGAGCGGAGTTCATGGGGATGACGCTAAGGAAGCAGAGTCCGCTGCCAGAGATGAAGAATTGGTTGGAAAAACGATCCCCATGGAAATGATCCTCGTGAACTTAGCCGGTAGTCGCGGACAAAGTATAGCAAAGGTATCGCTGGAATTTGAAGTTGATAACGAGCCTGTGATTAAAGAAATTGAAAAGCGAAAACCTCAAATTAGGGACGTCTTGATAACACTCTTGTCTAGCAAAAGTTTAAATGAAATTTCGACTGCTGAAGGCAAGGACTCCCTTAGAGAAGAAATCAGAGATACCGTAAATCGGTTTTTGACTAAGGGTAAAATTAAACGTGTTTTATTTACCGACCTAATGATTAGCAAGTAGAAGAGGGGAATAAATGAATCAGGTGCTATCGCAAAGCGAAGTTGATGCACTCTTAGCAGCAGTTTCGGAAGGCGAAGTAGGTTCGAATGGTGATTCTTCAGGCGGTGGGCCTGGCGGCGGCGGCGGAGCCGAAAATGACCAGGTCGTAGTCAGCTATGATTTAACCAGCCAGGACCGAATTATTCGAGGACGTCTGCCTCAGCTCGACGTTATCTACGAAAAGTTTATGAGATCCTTTCGTATCTCACTTTCGTCAGCACTTAGAAAAATTTCCTCTCTTAATCATGCCAGTACCGACTACCTAAAATTTGGTGAATTCATAAATACCCTACCAATGCCCACGTGCATGAGCGTCTTGCGATTTTCTGCATTACGTGGTTCGGCACTTTTTGTTATCGAAAGCAAGCTGGCCTATGCTCTAGTGGACAGTTTTTTTGGTGGTTCGGATCGCCCCTATACTAAGATTGAAGGCAAAGACTTCACGCCCATTGAATTATCAATTGTCCGAAAAGTTGTTGAGCTTGCAATCACAGATTTAGAAAATGCCTGGGCAGCAGTTGAAAAAATTGATTGCAGTTTTGTTAGAACCGAAGTGAACCCTCAGTTCGTGGGAATAGTGCCTCCAACGGACGTTGTGATTGCATCGACATTTGACGTTGAGCTGGAGAATGCTAATGGAACAATTACGTTAGTAATTCCGTACGCGACCATAGAGCCTATTAAACAAAAACTATCGACAGGATTTCAGGTTGAATCAGATCAAACGGACAAAAGATTATGGCAGAGCAGTTTTTCTGAAGCTTTATTAAAAACCGACATGGATATAAAAGTTGATCTCGGTTACACATCGATAAACCTGCAAGATTTAACAGAACTCAAAATAGGCGATGTGATCCCATTGGCCCAAGACGCTAATGGTGAATTGCTAGTTCAAGTAGAAGGCGTTCCAAAGTTCAAAGGTTATTATGGCATCAATCATGGCACAGTTGCCATGCAAATTACTGGATTTTCTCACAAGTGAGGTGTTTAAGTGGCAATAAATCAATTTATTAAAGCAGAAGAAGGCGCAGCAGAAAGTCTCGAGGCTGCGATTGGTGGGGCGGGCGCTCCACCGGCAGATAGCGGCGCGGCTGCCACAGCAGCCGAAAACAAAGATCGAAACCTAAATCTTATTTTGGATATACCTCTGCGTGTAGCTGTGGAGCTAGGTCGAACTAAGATGGTTGTAAGTGATCTGCTTAATTTAGGCCAAGGTAGTGTGATTGAGCTGAGCAAATTAGCTGGTGAACCACTTGAGGTATTAGTTAACGATAAACTAGTTGCTCGGGGCGAGGCTGTGGTAGTGAACGAAAAATTCGGTGTGCGTCTCACTGATATAATTTCGCAAAAAGAACGAGTGGAACAATTAAAATAATTAAAGGGGGCAAAGTGAAGCGGATGAAGAATCTACTCCTTTTGGCAGTAGCCGTTGTCTTTCCGATGGTGACCGAAGGGGCGCGTTTAAATCTAATGGATGTAAAAACCACAAGTTCAGGTGCGGCCTTCATGACCGAACTCAAGTTTGACCAACCGGTTTCGACCGAGTTGGTTACCACGGAGTTCATAAATGAAACAATACAAATCAACATTCCTGATGGCTACATCGCTCAAGGAAAAAGAACGACTCAGGTAAAAGACGATCGAGTAAAATCAGTTTTTACCTATCAGGCTTCAAAGGATTTGCTGCGAACAAGAGTCATACTTAAGTCAAACTTGGCGGCAGATCAGTATCAAGAGACAATAAAAGTTACAGCTGAAGGTGATGTTTTGCGAATTAAAGTAGGAGCCTACCCAGCAAAGAATGAGGCTTCACTTTTGGACTCCAATCCTGTTATTCCCCAAGGACTAAAAAGAGAAATAATGGAAGAAATGGGAATAACACCTAGCGGAGAAGTTTCCCGGGAGGCAATTGCTAAAGCCTCAGCCAGTAGTGCAGTTGCGCTGGCTCCGTCTAAAACAGAAACCACTAAAATTAAACCCATGGAAGAGGAGAAAATTCCTGTGCTAGCTCAGTCAAAAACCAAAACATCAAGTAGTGCGCTCCCAATTAAGAAAATTATTTTTGGCCTCATCGCTTTTGTCGGAATGGCGCTCATTTTTAGCGTCGTCTTAAAAGGTTGGACTAAAATCTCAAAAAAGAGTCTTAAGCACAGTCAGATCAAGGTAATTACTCAACACTATCTAGCTCCGCGAAAGAGCCTGGCTATTATTAGAGTCGCGGGTGAGTCCATTTTAATTGGAATCACTGACCAGAACATAACGCCTATCAAGACACTTTCACTTTTAGAAGACGAACTACCCGAAGAAGTCCCTACAAACTTCGAAAGAACACTACGCCAGGCAGAGCACGAGGAGATACGCGCACTGCCGGAGTCAAAACCTGATAAAATTTCGATTGGCGCTACCGGTCGGGTGGCTTTGAAGGCCTATGATAAAGCCCGAGATGTGCCCGAGGAATTTTCGGTAAAAGGAATTAAAGAATTGGTTCGAGCAAAACTAAAAGGAATGAACACAATATAAAATGAAAAAGAATTCCATTTACTGGTATTTACTTTTTGCATTTGTACTCTGTGGGGGCAGTCTTGCCCATGCTCAGGGGCTTACGCTACCCTCTTTAAATTTGGGATTTAAAAATACAACTAATCCCAACGAGGTTGTAAACACTATTAAAATAATTCTAATACTTACGATTTTGACATTGGCGCCCGCAATATTAATTCTAATGACGAGCTTCACGCGAATTATTATCGTGTTGTCTTTTTTAAGACAGGCAATGGGCACTCAGCAAATGCCACCGAATCAACTATTAGTTGGTCTCGCACTTTTTTTGACATTTTTTATTATGGGGCCGGCGTTTATTGAAATTAACAACAATGCCGTTAGACCTTATCTCGAGGGAAAAATAGGCCAGGACGCGGCGATGGAAAACGCGATGAAGCCACTTCGTGGTTTTATGTTCAATCAAACTCGCGACGCTGATCTTTCTCTGTTTGTTAAATTGTCCAAAATGGAGGCCCCTAAAACGAGGGCCGATGTACCTTCGACAGTTTTAATCCCCGCTTTTGTTATTTCGGAGTTAAAAACTGCTTTTCAAATTGGCTTCATTCTTTTCTTGCCGTTTTTGATTATTGATATGGTAACGGCGAGCGTCTTGATGGCTATCGGTATGATGATGTTGCCACCAGTGGTGGTTTCGCTTCCATTTAAGATTATGCTTTTTGTATTGGTTGATGGTTGGACTCTGTTAGTGGGCTCAATGGTTAAAAGTTTTGGCTGAGGGGAATAATGGGTGAGGATCTAATTTTAAAGTTAGGGCACGAGGCCTTAAAGGTATCAGCGATTTTGGCAGCGCCCTTGCTTCTGGGCGCTCTCGTCACAGGTATTATTATTAGCGTTTTTCAAGCGGTCACTCAAATCAATGAGGCGACACTGACTTTTATTCCTAAACTTTTGGTAATCGCAGTTATTTTGGTGCTGGGTGGACATTGGATGATAGACACAATGTCAGTTTATACAATTAATTTATTTGAGAGTATGGGACAATACGTAAGGAACTAAATGGGTTCATTATACCAATTTGCTGAAACAGAAATGCTTGCATTTATCTTGGTATTCTTACGTGTGGTATCGTTTATGGTAAGCTGGGCAATATTAGGCACGGCTGCCGTTCCAATGCCTGTTAAAATTCTGACCTCTCTTGTAATAACATTCGTGCTTTTTCCCGTTATCGGCTGGAAGCAATTGGGTGTAGATCTGTCTTCGGGCATTGTTATATTTCTAGCCGCTCGTGAAGTGGCCATTGGGCTTACGATAGGTTTTTTTACTGCAATGTTTTTTCAGGGAATTGCCATTGGCGGCCAAATCATAAGTATGAGTATGGGCCTTTCTAGTGCTCAGGTATTCAATCCGACAATGAATGTTGAGGGTAGTGCGGTTGAACAGTTTAAAGTAATGCTCGGGTCACTTTTTTTTCTTTTTATAAATGGACATCATCATTTTCTTTCCGGTTTTGCAGCAAGCTTTAAGTTGGTACCTATAAGTACTGTCGGAATAGATTTCAATGCTTTCGCGGGCATGGGTCCTCTTATTGGTGAAGTTATGGTCATTGGCATAAAGGTGGCAGCCCCAGTAATGATTTCTATATTTTTTGTGAATATTGCAATGGGAATTGTGGGACGAGCAGTTCCACAGATCAATGTGCTAGTGACAAGTTTGCCGGCAAACATACTTGTGGGACTCGCAACACTCATAGTTTCACTGCCGTTATTTAGCTATGAGATGCGAGAAATGTTGGAAAGCATGACGACTCGATTGTTTGAAATGATGAAGAACCTGTGATCAGGGAAGGTATTGGGAATGTCTGAGGTCGATGATTCAGAAAAAACCGAAGAGGCGACGCCACTGAGGCGCGAAGAGTTCCGTAATCGGGGCCAAGTTGCGCAGACTAAGGAGCTTTCGGCCGTATTTATGCTCTTTGGTTTGACTATTCTCTTTTGGTTTTTGGGTCGATTTATGCTGGAGCAGTTTTTTTTATTGTTTACGGAATTATTCGGCGATGGTCTTGTGAGGAGTGTAAAACACGGTTTTGATTACTCCTTAATAAAACTATGTGTCATTAAAGGTTTACTTATTGTCGGCCCAATGCTGGGAATCATTTTTCTGTTAACTGTGGCCTCCTCGGTTGTTCAGGTGGGAATTCTTACAAACGAAGAATTCTTTGAGCTAAAGTGGGAAAGAATAAATCCCATTCAAGGATTCAAACGACTATTTAGTTTGAGATCACTCGTGGAGGGATTTAAATCTCTTTTAAAGGTGACCCTGGTTTGCGGTGTCGCGTATTTGACGTTGAAGCACGAAATTAAGACGATTCCGTTTTTAGTGTCTTATGGTCCCATGGAATTACTTGCCTATGCATCAAGTATTACCTTTAAACTATTGAGCACGATCGGTGTGTTTATGGCCGTGATAGCCGCGATGGACTATTTTTTTCAATATTGGGAACTTGAAAAGTCCATGCGAATGAGCAAACAAGAAATAAAAGAAGAGTTAAAGTCTCGAGAGGGAGACCCAATGATTCGTGCACGTATTCGACGCGTGCAAAGAGAGATGGCGCAAAAGCGAATGATGCAAGAAGTGCCAAAGGCTGATGTCATTGTGACAAACCCAACTCACATTGCTGTGGCAATTAAATATGAGTTACAAAAGATGGCCGCGCCAATTATCGTCGCCATGGGCGCAGGTATCATTGCAGAAAAAATAAAAGAAATCGCCCGCAGTAGTAATGTGCCGATAGTGGAAAACAAACCCTTGGCGCGAACAATATTTAAAAGTTTAAAAGTCGGACAGGTTGTTCCCAGAGAACTCTACAATGCAGTGGCCGAAGTTCTGTCGTACGTATTCAAGTTGAAAAAGAAGAGGTTAACCTAAAATGGAAGCAGTTTTTCAGTTCCTAAAAAAATTCGAGGTGATCTCGCGCAATACTGATCTGATGATGGCAGTTGCTTTTATCGGTATTTTAGGCGTGATGATAATTCCACTTCCACCCTTTATTTTGGATTTTTCTCTAACACTGTCTTTGGCTCTCAGCATACTAACTTTATTGGTTGCACTTTATATTAATAAGGCTCTCGATTTTAGTGTATTTCCGAGCCTCTTGCTTATTACGACCCTACTTCGTCTTTCTCTCAACGTAGCATCGACACGATTGATTTTAAGTCATGGTCATGAAGGTCCAGAGGCTGCTGGACAGGTTATTTCTGCCTTTGGTCATTTTGTGGTCGGAAACAACTACATCATTGGATTTATAGTATTCGTGATATTAGTTATTATTAACTTCATTGTTATCACAAAGGGTTCTGGTCGGATTGCTGAAGTAGCTGCTCGATTTACATTAGATGCTATGCCGGGCAAACAAATGTCTATCGATGCCGATTTAAATGCGGGACTCATTACTGAAGACGAAGCACGGAGGCGGCGAAAAGAAATTGAAGAAGAAGCCGACTTTTATGGATCCATGGATGGTGCTAGTAAATTTGTGCGTGGAGATGCTATCGCCGGAATAATTATTACTATAGTCAACGTGGTCGGCGGTTTACTAATCGGAGTATTACAACGCGATTTAGATTTAGCCACTGCTGCGAAATATTATACCATGTTGTCAATAGGTGATGGTCTGGTAACTCAGATTCCCGCGCTTATTGTTTCGACAGCCGCAGGTATGGTGGTGACTAGAAACGCCAGTGAAAACAACATGGGAAGCGAGGTTTTAAGACAGTTATTTTTGAACCCTCGGGCCGTTTCTACTTCTAGCGGAGTAATGCTGGTTTTAGCTTTAATACCCGGCTTGCCAACTACTCCATTTATGACAATGGCTGCTATTCTTGGCGGTACTTCTTGGGTTCTTACTCGATTTCAGAAAGATGAAAAAGATAAAATTAAACGTGAAGGCGAAGAAAAAGCTCTGCGGCCAACGCAAGAAAAAGTCGAAAGTCTATTGCCTTTGGATCTCATAGAACTCGAGGTCGGCTACGCGCTCATCAATGCTGTAGAGAGTGAACATTCAGGAGATCTCGTGGAGAGGATTGTTAGCATTCGGAAGCAATTCGCGATTGATTTGGGAATTGTGGTGCCCAGCGTGCACATCAGAGACAACCTTCAACTTGACCCTGGTGAGTACCGATTAATGATCAAAGGAAATAAAGTTGCGAGCGGAAAACTGAAGCCAGACCAAATGATGGCGATGGACCCCGGAAACGTTACCGAGCCGGTAGAAGGAATTCCCACAACAGAACCGGCTTTTGGATTAGATGCGCTTTGGATTACCAAGGGTCAAAAGGAGCAGGCAGAAATGGCTGGCTATACGGTCGTTGATATTTCCACCATTATGGCTACTCACTTGACCGAGGTCATACGTGGTCATGCTCATGAACTGCTAGGGCGCCAAGAGGCTCAATCGCTTATTGATAACTTCAAGAAGAGTTATCCAAAAGTCGTCGAGGAACTTATTCCCGACGTTCTCCCATTGGGCGGCGTTGTAAAAGTGCTGCAGAATCTTTTAAAAGAGGGTGTGTCCATTCGTGACATGCTGACTATTTTTGAGACTCTGGCGGATGAGGCTTCGAAGTCCAAGGATCTCGAAGTACTAACTGAATCTGTAAGAAGGGGATTGGCACGATCGATTAGTTCTAAATATATTGATGCTAAGGGGCAATTGAATGTTATCGCACTTGCGCCAAAGGTGGAGTCGTTGATAGCTAACTCTCTTATTCAAACCGATCAAGGCGTCCAACTAGTAATGGATCCTATGACCGCACAAAAGTTAATTGCACAGATATCAAAATCAATTGAACTTCATCCTGAAGTTGCTGGTCTCCCGGTAGTTTTGACGAGTCCCACCTCTCGTCGCCACATTTATAAATTAACATCGAGATTTATTCCTCAGTTGTCGGTATTGTCACATAACGAAATTTCTTCAGACGCAAAAGTGCGTTCTGTCGGTGTCGTGGAGTTAGAAAATGCAGGTTAAAAAGTTTGAAGCTAGTACAATGAAGGAAGCTCTAGAAATGGTAAAGACCCACCTTGGGCCTGATGCCATTATTCTTTCGGCAAAAGGCAATCGGAATAGTTTTGGTCTTGCTGGAAGAGGCAGCGTTGAAGTCACCGCGGCCGTTCCCGAGAATAATTTAAGAAAAAAGCAGCTTGCCGAATCTAAACTCAATGAGTCGGCCAAAAGAAAATTTCAGGCTAGCTCCGCTAAAAAACAAAAAGAACTTATCGATAACGTGTTTGAGGAATTTCAACGCGAAAAAGAATACCTTCGTCCCAAGACCAGTATGTCCTACGTTGATATTCCTGAGGATGAATCACTGAGTCCTACTTCGGTTGGCAGAAACGTAAAGACACTTTTAAAGCATCTGCATTCGGATGATCTCGGCCCACAGATGGGTTCCACCGATAGTGTAAAAGACCAAACTATCCGCAGGCTGCAGGCGGCTAAAATCGCGGCGACTCAAGAATCCCTGAAGAAGCCAGACAACAATATTAAAGAGCTAAATGAAGAGATTTCAAGACTTAAGACAGTCATTGAACAAAGCCAAGGCTCCACAAAAGTTTCCATGTATCCCGGCGCCAATTGGGGCCTGCCTTATGAACTCAGTTATGTTTTTGAGAATCTGACATCTCATGGGATCATTGAGGAATATGCTTTCGAGATGACAGAGATTGTGCAAAAAAATCTCAGTCAACCACAATTAAAGGATCGTGCTCTGACTTTAGGTTGGCTTTATAAATATCTATTAGATCAGATCTCGACGGTTGCAGAACCCGATCAAGGACGCGTGCACATTTTTGTTGGCAACACTGGCGCGGGTAAAACTTCTTCATTGGTCAAGTTTGCTAGCCAGTTGGTGGTTGGAAAAAAGAGGAGTGTCGCAATTCTCACTGCCGACAGTCTTAAAATTGGAGCAGTAGAGCAGCTTCGAATATTTTCAAAAATATTGAATGTACCATTCGCAGTAATTAGATCGGGACAAGACTGGGCCCAATATTTAACCCAATTTAGCAACGTGGATATGATACTTGTGGATTTTCCGGGAATGGCTCTTAAAAATCCACAAGAGTTACAGCTCGCTAAACAGTACCTGCCTCCGCCATCAGTAGTTTCGACCACACACTTTGTGCAGTCATCAGTATATCGTGATAGCGAGGCGTTTGAAGTCGGTAAGCGCTATAGCAGTCTGGGTTTTAACGATGTGATTTTTACTGCTATAGATGAAGCCTGTCATCATGGGATTCTTTATAATTTTCAGAGGCGATTTGCCGTACCACTACATTCCTTCGGTATAGGCCCGCGCATGCCTGAGGATTTTGAGTTAGCAACAAAAGAACGAGTTTTAGATTTAATTTTTAAACTTTCAAAACAGGATTAGGAGTCTCTAAAATATGGCATCTGCGTTTACACAGCCCTTTAAAAGTAGCACCACCAAGACAATTAGCTTTACCTCAGGCAAAGGTGGAGTCGGAAAAACCGTACTCCTTTCAAACATCGCAATTCATATGGCACGACAAGGTAAAAAGATGTTGATTCTAGATGGCGATTTTGCCATGGCAAACGTAGATATTGTATTTGGAGTTCGTGCCAAAGGTACTATTCACGACGTTATATTCGGCAAAAAGTCGGTAGAAGAAATAATGATGGAGGTCCACCCAGGTATTCATCTGATTCCCGGTGGGAGTGGTCTCTATGAGCTACAATATATGAACAAGTTTCAGAAGCGCGCCTTGGTCGATCAGATATCTCGTGTGAATAAAAAATTCGACTTTATGCTGGTTGATACTGCCCCCGGTATTGATGATAACGTTCTGGACCTTAATTCTGCTGCCCAAGAAATCTGCGTGGTAGTTACTCCTGACCCCTCATCTTTGACCGATGCCTATGCTCTTATTAAAGTTCTTAATCAAAGACAAAAAGAGGAGCGCTTCTCAATCATTTGCAATCAAGTGAGTTCAGAGAACGATGGTCTGGCTCTATTTCAAAAATTAAGTGATGTAACGGCAAAGTTTTTAAGTGTTGGACTCGATTATAAAGGCTATATACCCTATGATCCCGATCTCAGTCGAGCCGTGAGAAATCAGCAGCTGTTGTCAGTGTCAAATGTTTTTGCACCTGTCAATCGTCTCATCATGAGACTGGCTGAAAACGTATGTAGGGCCCAGGAACCTAATCAGGCTAAAGGCGGAATCCAGTTCTACTGGGAGCAATTGTTAAATTTAGCATAGGATTCGTTGGCACGAAAAATTATGGACTTTAATTGCGGTTCCCACTTTGATAAACTATATGGAGCCTAGGGGAGTAAATGTCGAATAGCAATTTGCTAAAAAAATATAAAGAAGCACCTAATAAGCTCACACAAGAGCAAAAGGACAAACTCATTTTGGAGTACGCTCCCCTCATTAGGTTTATCGCGCAAAAAATTGCGATTCGACTGCCCTCCAATATTGAGTTGGATGACTTAATTTCAAGTGGAGTTATCGGTCTCATGGATGCGATTGAAAAATATGATCCCACTCGTGATAATAAATTTAAAACTTATGCTGAGTTCAGAGTCCGCGGTTCGATACTTGATGAATTGCGAGCGCAAGACTGGGTGCCTCGATCAGTGCGTGATAAGGCTAAACTTTTAGACCGAACGCTCATTGCACTCGAGACCGAGATCGGTCGGTCGCCGACTGAAGAAGAAGTCGCAGAGAGATTGCAAATGTCGATGAGCCAGTTTTACGATCTTCTCAATGAAGTTCGGCCGGTGAGCATTCTCTCGATCGATGAACAATCGAGCTTTAGTACTGTAGATAAAAAATCAATTCTAAATTTATTAGAAGGTTACAAAACTAGCAACCCTCTTAATGAGTTAAATCTTAAGACTGTTAAAGATGTCGTTGCCAAAGCTATCGAAGACTTGCCCGAGCGACTTCGCTTGGTGCTCTCGCTGTATTATTATGAAGATCTCAATTTAAAAGAGATTGGCCGAGTATTGCGAGTAACAGAGAGCCGTGTTTCTCAGGTTCACGCTCAAGCAATTTCTAGATTACGAGCTAAACTTCAGCAGTATTTTGATAACGCCGAAGTCAGAACAGGCTAACACTGTCCTAATTAGGATAAAACAGTAACACTACAGAATAATTTTTTTCTAAAAGACTTGCCGAATATTTAAATCGAATAGACAGTTTTTTATTTAAATCCTTTTGAACTTCTGACTTAAAGAAGTCCTCAAAATCTACATTTTGTTCGACAAAGAACTTTCTTTGCCAGAAATGATGCGAGCGTATTCCCAAGGGTAAAAAAATACTTGCTCCAATCTTCGGGCCCAAATTGAGATTGAGCTCTCGACCTATGTATTCGGGGGAATATGTTACTTCTGAAGCGGCCAAAAAAAACAAGGCAGGCATCAACGATGAAAGTGAAACATTTACGCCTACACTGGACTCGCCAGCGGTTGCTAGGCAATCAAAACAATTTTGATCTGAAGTTCTCCACATACCAAGTTTTGCCTCCCAAGAGAGTGCCTGTTCAAATCCCAATACCGATTTGAATGACTTAAGATCAAAAAAAGAAAATTCGGTTAAACGAAAACTATGAGTTTTTATATTAGCAGTAAAATCAAAGTTAAACATTGCAAGTCCGATTCCCTCAGGAAATCCGAGCGGAGGATCAATCAGGTCGTGTAAGGCAAAACGGTAACCCAAAGAAACATCTGATGGGCGATGTTCTCGCCAAATATTGCCAACCTGCCAGCGATTAGAGGAATGCGCTAAATGTGGAGCTTCGTTTTCAGGGACTGGGATGATGATTGTAGAGTTATAGTTGCCAATTTTAGAGCGCTCACGCAAAAGTACATGTTTAAATTTTGTAAACTCATTAGAAATTTCGGGCGCCAAATTTGCGGCGTACTCAAAATCCATATAGTCTATAGCCGCGTCAAGCACTCTACCACGAGAACTATTTTGGTCAGGTAGCGAATCAGTAGAGAGATGTTTTACCATTTCTAGAGTAGAAGTGGCTTCGGGTTTTGACAGCTCATAATAACGTGTCAAAAAACGTCTTTGAGCCGAGGGTCGAAATTTCACCTCTTTTAGCATTTCAGGATGATGGAACAGAACTCTGACTGTATCACTGGGAATGGTAGCAAATTGCAGATGTTCGGTGAAGTTTAAATCGGGACGGATGGCTTCGAGCGCCGTCAGCATATGCCACGAACAGTTTTCAAAAAAATAAGTGTAGTCAAACCAGGCGTCGCCAAGTTCCCACAAGTGTTTTACGAAAAACTTTGATTCCTCTTCAGTAAATTTAAATTCATACTCCCATAGGTCGCGTGATTCGAAATCAGAATACTCACGCACTTTGTAGTAAAAAGGCACCAAAGAGAAAACTCCCTTAAAGCCCCCAAAAATACCCTTAATGGTGTAAAGAATGGGGTTATCGGTATCTTGATTAGCGGCAAAGTTAAATCCCATATTTGTTAAGTCAAAATTGGGTCCGTCGTCGTCGCTTTTTCTTTGATTTATACGCACAAATGTATGGCCAAAAAGAGAGCTGGGGCCCCCTGTGTTATAAGAAGAAAAGATAAGTACGATAGACTTGGCTTTGATGCGTTCAAAATATCCTGTAAAAGCGGGGCACCTAACAAGTGGCAGATCAGAAATCCTCAGATTTTTTATGAGCCATGCTGTTCTGGCTGGAAATCGACATTGCGCGTGTTCGTCTAATTTTTGAGGATCCTGCGGAAGGTAAAGTGCTTTAAGTGTAGATCGCAGTTCTGCTTCGGCGTCTTGTTTATTGCCAGAAAGAAAAAAGATTGGACTATCAACTTGGCTCTCTTGTTTTCCAAAAAGAGATGTTTGAAAGTGTAGTAAACGTAACCAGTGCTTACTTTGGGCAAGAGAACTTAATTCCTCGCCAAAAGTCGAGGTGGGGAATATAAAAAAAGGCCATCCAAAGATGGCCCCAATAATAAAATTGAGTATCCTCAGCCTAAATTTGTACAAGAACCCTGAGATACCTTGCTAACGCCGAGAACGTTAAAAATTGATGATTCAATTTCTTTTGTGCTCAGATTGTCGTTCTTAAAAATTTGTTCATAGTTCTTTTTAAGAGTTGACCCCACCTTTTGAGAGTTGCAGCCCAGCATTGCTGATAAGTGGTCTATAGTTTCTCCCTGGCCGCGCGAAATATCGGAAGCTAAAGAGATTCTGTTTACTTCAATAAAGTATCGAATTTGGGCCTCTTCGCTGCTAGCTCCGCTAGCGCCGGGTGCATCAGTGCAGTTAGAAGTGCCGACGGTAATTCCAACCGTTTGAAATCCAGTCGCATTCAATGTTGCTGCTAAAATTTGACTGCCATCAGCACCCATGACAATCGACCCCAAACCACAACCTGCATCACCGTAAGGGCGACTCCATGCAAGAGATCCAAAAACCAATACTGTTAACATAATTATTTTTTTCATATTTATTCTCCCGTATTTGCCGTTTATCCGACGATGTTACAAGTTAAGTTGTCCGAACTTTGATTTTTCAGAGCCTCAAATATAGCTCCGCCAACTTGTTCTGCAGTAACCATTTCGTTGGGGTAAATATTAATGAAGTTTTTTTGTAGAACGGATCCGACTGCCTTACTGTCTGAGCAGTCTAAGATTTTTGATAAGCTTTCAATAGCTTCGCCTTGTCCACGCGAGATTTCACTGGCAAGAGCCACTTTATTTGCCTTAATAAATTCGTAAGCACTGGACTTTCCTCCGCTGCCACAGTTAGAGGTGCCCGTAGTGATGCCAAAAGTCTGGTATCCCGTTCCATTCAATGTCGCGGCCACAACTTGCATAAACCCAGGCTTATCACCAAAAACGATTGAGCCGAGACCACAGCCGGCAGTTCCATAACTGTAACCACCACTACTTGACATAGGGGCCGATTCGGACTTTTCAGTAGTTTCACTCATAGAGTCTTCTGATGGTTTCTTTTTCTTTTTCTTTTTCTTTTTCTTACCTTGAGCTAAAACGATACCGTCTTCAATATCATCTGACAGCGTAGCGTCTTGCGCGGGGTTAACGATATTTAAGTTTTCCTCGGCAAAAGTGGGGGTTGCTCCCCAAAACATCACCAAAGAAACAACGATGCTAGTTACTTTTATCATACTTTTTTCTCCCTAAAAAATGTTGAGCGTTGTTTTATTAATTGTCTGAAATATCTCAAGATTTTGTCAAGCCATTTAATCCGAAGGGCTGTCCAAGAAACCAGCACAAGGTTTTTATTTTTTTTTAAAAAAACAGAGCTTCTATAATTTTAACAAGAGTTGGCGGGACATCGACCGCATTGGTCGCCATACTCTCGACTTTAGTCCCTATCGTCTCCCATTTTTTTTCACAAACACGCACATGCGTAAAGGCGCAAGTCTAGTCGAGTGTCACCAGCTATCTATTAAGAATTCGTTAATTTTATCCGATAGATAGTGTGATGAACACAAAAGAAAAAATGACCATTAAGAGTCGTTTGCTTTTAATTTTTATTATTTTGAGCGCTGTCGCTTGCGGTAATAAAACAACTGTTAAATACGACAACGCATCGGTTGGTGCGGAGTTGGTGTTGACAACTTTTCAAGGAGCCAATGAATCTGCTTGGAAAAAAGACGCCGCCGGCACAATACATACTAATTCGCGAACAGTGGATTTTACGGGTACTTGTTCGCGCACTATCAAGTCAGTAATCATAAAAATTGATGGGTCCACTTCGGCCACGCCTGTCTGCTCTGCCACAGGAAATTTTTCTTGGAGTAATTCATTTGGAACAGATGTCGCTGTCGTTTTAAGTTTTGTGCCCGTGCTACTGGGCGACGGTCTGCCATCGACCAACGGGACGATAACTAAAAATTTAAGGGTTGATACCGTTGCACCTGCAGCGCCGGTAATAACTACCAATGGTGGCGCCAATATGGTCATAACGGTTGCCAACGTCACTATCAATGGGACGACTTCCTCTGATACCTTTAGTCTCACGACTACAGATAATGGAACTCTGTCTTTTACCGCGGTTTCACAGACCTTTCAATTAGACAGCACATTGACCTCGGGACAAACAAAAATACTTTCTTTTACAGCTCTTGATGTTGCGGGTAATGGTTCAACTGCAGACACTATTCAGGTGGCGTATGAGTCATCTTTTACACTTCAAATTTCAGATACCTCTGGCTCGGGATTGGCGGCGCCAATCACTAATAGCGGCGTGAGGCTTGTTTCTGTTTCTACTTCGCCCTTTTTAACTGCGGCGCCAGTTATTTTTTCGGCGCCAGACGGCCACAAACATTATATTGGAGTCACGAATGTGTCAGCCAATAATCAATAATGTTTGGTTTTTATTTTTCACATTAATCTTAAGTGTAGGCACGGCTTTCGCAGCCCCAAACACCATCAACAAGCGTGTTGCCTATCAAGGTTTTTTGACAAATCCATCAGGAGTTCCCTTTCCCGACGGCACATACGGTATGCGATTTTCGGTGAAACAAGATGGCACGTCCGTTTGGCGAAAAGCCTATGGATCGATTACATTGACCAATGGGATATTTAACGTTTCTTTTACGGGTAACGATGATTCGGCAGTGGCCTTTAATCCTGTTTTATTTTCTTTAGCAAGCGGTGCAGTTTCACTTAACGTGGATGTCGAAATCGATGTCGACAATAATTCGAGCTATGACAATACGTTCACATCTGTGCCTATTTCGGCCGTACCCACTGCTATGGTGGCTGAGCTTTGTAATAATGCCGGCACGGATTCTGTCGCGACAGCGTCGCTTCTAAACGGCGCAGTTACAGCGGCTAAAATGACAGCTGGCGATTTTTCAACAGTCATTAATTCTGGAACATACACAATTAACATTACTGGCAATGTAACTGGCAATGTAACAGGAAATGTAACTGGCAGTGTAACTGGAAATGCCGACACCTCAACAACTTCAGGCACCGTCACTGGCACAGTAGCTGTTGCTAATGGTGGAACGGGCGCGGCTAATGCGACCAATGCCCGCACCAATTTAGTGGCTGCTAAATCGGCTGCGAATTCTGACATTACCTCGCTTACCGGCTTAACTACAGCACTGTCAGTAGGTCAGGGCGGAACGGGCGCAACCACCGCGGGTGGAGCTCTAACAAGTTTAGGTGCTGCGGCCTCGGGAGCGAACTCCGACATTACTTCTTTGTCGGGCTTGTCGACAGCACTGTCGATTGGTCAAGGCGGCACCGGGTCTACTACCCAAAACTTCGTCGATCTATCGTCTGTTCAAGCGACTATTGCGGGCGCCAAAACTTTTACGGCAGCAACAACTTTGTCTGCAGCTGGTACCGCACTCTCAGTAACTAATAATGCGACTGTTGGAGGGACGTTAGCCGTCACGGGTACTGCGACCGTTGGCAAACTCTCATATGGCACTCCCACCAACGCAAATATTGCTGCAAATACCAACTATAACGATGCGGGGGCTCTCGTTTATACTACCGCATTTCATACGCTGACCATGGGAGCGTTTACAGTTGCACTTAGGTGCATAGATTCTACCAATGCAGTGGCCGGCAATATTCTTGTTCTGGTTGCAAATCCCAATTTGGGCGCAACAGTCGCTGGTTTTTTTACCGTAATTCACGCTACGGCATGTACAGGAAATAATAAAACTATCTACACAAATAGTTTGGCGACACTCACCTCAGCAAATGCAGCTTCACCCGCAATAGTTACACTTATATATGATGGAACAAGATGGATAGTTCTGTATTTTAGCATCTAGGTCATAGAGGGCCCAGCAGATTAATTTTTTTCTTATTTTTTTAGTGCTAGAATTATTTAGTCAGCCAAGTTGGGCAGAGTTCAACATTTCAGCTCTAAGTTCCACAGCGCAAATTACAATGGCAGAATTAGGCATAGACGGAAAAGTGGC
>Ga0163152_10002365_pt1 | contig 27075 bp, 27 predicted proteins | sample OliLakLV19MP8IB2_FD_148635 | JGI IMG/M metagenome (GOLD analysis project Ga0163152, IMG submission 148635) | Freshwater microbial mat bacterial communities from Lake Vanda, McMurdo Dry Valleys, Antarctica - Oligotrophic Lake LV.19.MP8.IB-2 | ecosystem: Environmental > Aquatic > Freshwater >...
CGGATGCCCGCCGGCTTGCGTCGATCTCGTGGGCGTCCGCCGAAGTGCTCGTGTGGGACGTGCCGGCGTAGCCTTCGCTCGTTCAGGGTGGAGAATCGAGCTCGGCCCAGCGCCACGTCGCGCGGAACACGATCGGCGGGTCCTTGCGGCCGGGCTTCGGCAGGTTCCACGCGGACGCCTTCTTCCCGAGACACGACGCGAGATCGCCACTCGGCGGTTCGGTGCGCACGGTGATCGCGTCCTTCTTCACGGAGACGTTCGCCGCGAACTCCGCGGGAAATCCCGCGGGCAAGAGATCGCGAAGCGCGCCGACGCACGTCGCGACGTCGAGGCCACTCCGCGCGAGCGCGTCCGTGACCGCGGCCGGCGCCGGCTTTCCGTCGTGCGTCGCGTCGACGAACGAGGCGTCGAGGCGCCGGTTCGGCGCGGCGTCCGGCAGGGGGGTCGCCTTCGCGGGATCGAGCGCCACGCGGTTGTTTTCGTTGGCGAGGTAGATGCGGACATCGCGCATGACGTCGATGCGCTTCGGCAACATCGCGGCGCGCGGGAGGATCGTGAGCGTCGAGCGCGTGCCGAGCGCGCCGCGAAGCAGCGAAGACGCCTCGGAGATCGAGAGCCGCTCGGCGTTGTCGAGGTCGATGCGCAGTACCTGATCGCCGATCTTGAGTCCCACGGTCTCCGCGGACGAGCCGGGTTCGACGCCATTGATGACGAGCACATCGCCTCGGCGCTCCACCGAGATCCCCACGCGGCCGGCGCGCGACACGACCTCGTTCGGGTTCTCGCCGAGTTGGGCGAAGAGGAGGGGAAGCGCGAGTAGCGCCGAGGCGAAGGGCATCGAGAACATGCTAGAACGCCGAGCCATGTTCTGCACCAAGTGCGGCACCACCGTGAACCAGGAGATGCGCTTCTGCCCGAAGTGCGGCGCGGACCAGACCGCCGTTGCGGGAGCCGCCGCGCCGGCCGCGGGACCGACGACGTACGACTACAAGGTCGAGTGCAAGCCCTCCTACTCGTACGCGCAGGTCGTCCTGCAGGCGGGGCAGTCGATCCGAGCCGAGTCCGGCGCGATGGTCGCGATGTCGCCGTCCATCAAGCTGACCTCGAAGATGGAGGGCGGCCTGATGGGTGCGCTGAAGCGCATCGTGACGCGCGAGAGCCTCTTCCAGAGCACGTTCACCGCACACGGCTCCGCCGGCGAAGTCCTGCTCGCACCCCCGCTGCCGGGCGACGTCGAAGGCATCGAGCTGAACAACCAGAGCTACATGGTGCAGGCATCGTCCTTCCTCGCGGGCGACCCGCTGATGTCCGTCGAGACGAAGTTCGGCGGGATGAAGTCGCTCTTCTCGGGCGAGGGCCTCTTCTTCATCCAGATTCGCGGCACCGGCCTCGTGCTCGTGTCGTCGTTCGGCGCGATCGTGAAGCGCACGCTCGTGGCGGGCGAGAAATACATCGTCGACACCGGCCACATCGTCGCGTTCGAGGACACGATCCAGTACACGCTGCGCAAAGCATCCGAGCAGGGATGGCTGCGGTCCGTCGTCTCGGGCGAAGGCGTCGTGGCGGAGTACACCGACCCCGGCACGATCTACCTGCAGACGCGCAACCTCCAGGCGTTCACCGGACAGCTCATCCCATTGCTGCCGACCCAGAGTTCGGGCGGCTTCCGCCTCGGCGGCTGAGCACCGACCCAACCGCCGCACCCTCAGACTAGAGCGTGCCTCGCGCGTAGGGAGCGAGGCGCCCCCCGGGCGCCAATGCGACCGCCGCTTGGCGCAGCGTCAGCGTTCCAAATGCCGCGGCTTCTCCGCGCCCGCAGGCGAACCGAATCACCTGGGTTTCGGGTGACGGAGTCCGTAGAGGAGTCGGATCTCGCGTTCGATCGTCTCGAGCAGACCTTCGACGCTGCGTTCGTCGACGAATCCCAGATCGGCGCACGACTGCACGGCGGCTCTCAGTTCCTTCGCGCTCCCGAGCGCATAGCCGAATCGATTGAGTCGATCCTGTCCGGTGCGTCCATTCGCTTCTGCGAGATTCAGCGCGATGCTGGTTGCTGCGCGTTCGATCTGATCGCGCAAGTCCCTGCTGCGAACCACCTCCGGATTGAGCAGCCACCGAATCCCTCTCACGACCTCTCTCGCTACGTCTGCTGCCACGAACGCCATCGTCGTCACCTCCGAAGCCCCGCCTCGGGGCTTTCAGATACACAAGACCCGAGGCGGGGCGGGCCACGGTGTTGCTCTCACCTACGATCACTCGCCACCGGGGCGCGATGTGCGGAGCGAGTGCCAGCGCGCCGTTGCGCTGGCGCGAGCGACGCCGCGCCTCGGGTCACGGAATCGCGAACGCGATCGCGAGGGTCGACCGCGGCCGGGAATTCAGAACCGACGCGCGTTTCGTCGCGCCGACTCCGATTCCGATTCCGACTCCGACTCCGAGTACGTCCGGAGTAGAGCGTGGGCCACGGAACGAGGAGCGAGGCGCCCCTCGGGCGCCGATGCGACCGCCGATTGGCGCAGCGTCACCGTTTCAAATGCCGCGGCTTCTCCGCGCCCGCGCTGCTCGGAATCGGAATCGGAATCGGAGTCGGAATCGGCGCGACGGCAGGCGCGGCCTGCTTGGCGAGCTTCGCCGCGGTCGGGGGCCGCTCTTCGAATCGCTTCGCTCGCTCAGCGGCCGAGCGCGATCGCGGCGAGTCTCTTCGCGGCGTCCTCGCACTGCGCCTTCGACACGTCGAGGTGCGTGACCGCACGGATCTTCCGTGCGCTGACCGCGTTCACGAACACGCCCTGCTCCTTCGCGCGTCCGACAAACGTGACGGCGTCGACGGCGTCGAGCCCGAAGATCACGATGTTCGTCTCGACCGACTTCGGGTCGAGCTCGATCCCCTTCGAATTCGCCATGCGCTCGGCGAACGTCGCCGCATTCGCATGGTCCTCGGCGAGCCGCTGCACATGGTGGTCGAGAGCGTAGAGCCCCGCCGCCGCGAGGATGCCGGCCTGCCGCATGCCACCGCCGAGAATCTTCCGCTGGCGATGGGCCTTGTGGATGCGCTCGCGCGTCGAGCAGATCACCGAGCCGACCGGCGCGCCGAGCCCCTTGCTGAAACAGAAGGTGACCGTGTCGGCGTGTTGCGCCCACGTCTTCACGGGCGTGCCGGTCTTCACCTGCGCGTTGAAGATGCGGGCGCCGTCGAGGTGCACGCGCATGCCGAGCGAGCGCGCCATCGTCGAAATCGCCGCGATCGAGTCGAGCTTCCACACGAAGCCGCCGCCGCGGTTGTGCGTGTTCTCGAGCGCGACGAGCGTCGTCGGCGCGTAGTGGTGGTTGTCTTCCTTGTACGCAGCCTTGACGTCCTCTGCGGTGAAGGAGCCGCCGCGGCCGATCACCTGGAACTGGACGCCGTTGATCTTCGGCCCCGCGCCGCCCTCGTAGAGAAAGCAATGCGCCCCCTCGCCGACGATTACTTCGTCACCGGCTTCGGTGGTCACGCCGATGGCGATCTGGTTCGCCATCGAGCCCGAAGGCACGTAGAGCGCCGCCTGCTTGCCCGTCAGCTCCGCGGCGCGCTCTTCCAGCTTCCGGACCGTCGGGTCTTCACCGTAGACATCGTCGCCGACTTCTGCGCGCGCCATGGCGTCCCGCATCGGAGGCGTGGGCTTCGTCACGGTGTCGCTTCGGAGGTCGATCGGCGCGTTCATGGTGAACGGCGAGGATACAATCTCGGGCGGATGGGGGACACCCGAACTGAGCCCGCATGGGCGGGCTTCCCCGAAGAGGGACTGCTCGCGCTGCGCATCTGCGATCTCGACCTGCGCTTCGAGGACACGCCGCTCGTCGCGCACGTCGAAAGGCTCGCCGCCGAGCTCGACGCGAAGGGCATCGCGTTCCGTCCCGAGCCGTACCTCGGCGACGAGTGGTTCTCTCCGGAGGACGTCCCGGCGATCTCGCTGCCGTTCTGGCTCGCGCATCCGCGCCTCACCGCGCTCGAGCAGCGGATGATGCTCGAGGTGGAGGGCGGCGATCCCGCGTGGTGCCAGCGTCTCCTTCGTCACGAGTGCGGGCACGCGATCGAACACGCGTACCGGCTTCATCGCCGCAAACAGCGCCAGACCCTCTTCGGCAAGCGCAGCGTCGACTACGACCCCGACACGTATCGCCCGCAGCCGTACAGCCGGAGCTTCGTGCGGCACCTCCCGAATTGGTACGCGCAGGCGCATCCCGACGAGGACTTCGCGGAGACGTTCGCCGTATGGCTCGATCCGGAGAGCGATTGGCGCCGCCAGTACCGCGGATGGAAGGCGCTCGCGAAGCTCGAGTACGTCGACGAGCTCATGCGCGAGATCCGCGGCCAGCCGCCGAAGGTCGTCGGCGGTCCGAAGGAGGACGCGATCGGGACGATCAAGACGACGCTCGAGGTCCACTACCGGCGCCGTCGAAAGCTCTACGAGACCGACCTGCCCGACTTCTACGACGCCGACCTCAAGCGCATCTTCTCCGAGGGCGAACCGGCGGCCCGCGCGACCGCGGCCGCCTTTCTGCGACGACAGCGGCGCTACCTGATCGACGCGGCCGCGCGCTGGACCGGCGCGCGCAAGGTCACCGTCGAGCTTCTCGTGAAGCGGCTGATCGAGCGCGCCGAGAAGCTGGCGTTGCCGATGACGCGCGACGAAGAGCGCACCGGGCTCGAGTTCGCGTCGTGGCTCGCGGTCGTCGTCACCCACTGGCGCTTCACCGGCAAGTTCAAGAGGACCGTGTGAGCGACGCTCTCGACGTCGTCGTGCTCTTCGACCTCAACCAGAGCGTCGAGCCCGGCTACGACTTCAAAGAGGAGATGAAAGACGAGTCGTTCGAAACGGAGAACGACGTCACGCGCACGTTGAAGAAGCTCGGGCACGACGCGCAGCCGATGTCGCTCTTCGACGAACAGGACCTGGAGACGTTCCTCGCGCGCGTGAAGAAGAAGCGCCCCGAGCTCGTGTTCAATCTCGCGGAGGCGTTCCGCACCGATCGCCGCCACGAAGCCGGAATCGTCGCGTTGCTCGAGATGCTCGGTCTCCCGTTCACGGGCGCGAGCGCGAGCGCGCTTGCCGTCTGCAAGGACAAGGCGCTCGCGAAGAAGATCCTCTCCTACCACCGCGTGAAGACGCCGGGCTTCGTGGTCTCGCCGCGTGCTCGGCCGCTGAAGCGGCTCAAGTCGCTGCGCTTCCCGGTCTTCGTGAAGCCGATCGACACCGAGGGCAGCGAGGGCATCGCGCAGGCCGCGCTCGCCGCCGACGAGGGCGCCGCGATCGAGCGCGTGCGGTTCGTCCACGAGAGCCTCGGCACCGATGCGTTGATCGAGGAGTTCATCGACGGACGCGAGCTCTATTCCGGGGTCCTCGGCAACGAGCGCCTGCAATCGCTGCCGCCGATCGAACTCCTCGTCGGCAACCAGCCCGTCGGCGCCGGGAGCCAGCCCGATGGTGCGCCGCGCTTCTTCACCTACAAGGCGAAGTGGGATGCGGCCTACCGCAAGAAGTGGAACATCCGGGCCGGTGCCCCGAAGGATCTCGACGAAGACACGGCGACGCGCATCGCGGAGACCGCGCGCAAGGCGTACCACGCTCTGCAGGTCTCCGGCTACGCTCGCGTCGACGTGCGCGTCACGCCCTCCGGCGAGATCTGGGTCATCGAGGTGAACCCGAACCCTGGCCTCGCCGCGGGCGACGAGTTCGCGAAGGCGGCCGCGCGCGGCGACATCTCCTACGAGTCGCTGATCGAACGCATCGTACAGCTCGCGGCGACGGGATCTTCCTAAAGCTCGAAGACCATGTAGTTCAGGATCAGGTCCATGTCCTGCGTCGACTGCTGCTCGTTGTGGAAGCTCGTGTAGATGACCGAGCCGCCGTTCGAGCCGAAGTGGAACTGGACCGCGAGCGGAGCGTTCGGGATGTTGTAGGTCTGGAACGTCTCGTAGCTGAACGCCGACGCGTTGCCCGTGACGAGCACGCGCGCGTTGCCGCCGATCGCGGTGGGAACGACCCACTGCGGCAGGTCGTAGTTCAGGCTGACCGACGTGTCGCCGAGCGCCGTCGCAAGCGCGGGATCGGAGACCTGCGCCGTCATCGGGCCGGACTCGCCGACCGCGGCCGCGTTCTGCTGCGTGTCCGTGCCCTCGAAGCCGATCGAGTCGGGGAACGCGATCTCGACGAAGTCGTAGGCCCAATCCGAGGCGTAGAGCGAGCCACCCGCGTCGACGTACATGCGGAGGTTGTTCACGTAGGTCGGGTTCGAGAAGAAGTCCGCCTCATACTGCCCGCAGTTGAGAAACACGATGTCGTAGGACGAGAGCAGCGCGAGATCGCCGATCAGGTCGTGATCCGTCGGCGCCTGGCCCGTGAGGCCGTCGTACATCGTGACGTCCGAGATGCCGACGCCGGCGAGGATGGTTTCGATGTTGTCCCAGTCGCCCGTGACGACGGCGACGTGCGCGGAGCCGGCGTCGACGCACGCAGGCTCGGGGAGCTCGGTGGTCTCGCCGTCGACGACCTCGACCTGCACGGACGTCGAGAAGGAACCCTTCTCGATGAAGACCGTCTGCGAGCCGGCGTGGATGTCGGAGAGCGTGAAGTAGCCGTCGAGGTCGGTGTTGGTGCCGTTCACCGAATCGTCGGGACGGATCACGTAGACGTTGGCGTCCGCGAGCCACACATCGCTGGCGGGTCCACACACGCGGCCTTCGACGTTCCCCATTCCGGGTGCCGGCGTGGGCTCCGGCCTCGCGGCGAGCTAGCTGTCGTTGCAGGCCGACGCGAGAAGAGAGAGGACCGAGAGGGCGACGACGGAGCCGATTCGAGTGCGCATTGGCCTCGCCCTTGAGCAAAGGGTGTGCCCGAAAATGGGTGAACGCTCAGCAGCAAGGTCCATCTGAATCAGCCACTTACGAGCGCCGCGTGATCGCGATCGCGGTGCTTTTGGCGACCGCGCCAACCTGGCTCAAGGAGAATCAGGTCAGCCAGGGAGAACGGACGTCCACAAGGCGTGTGACAGAAAAAGCCTTGAAACAACGGCTTATCGGCGGAGTGATGGGGACCGCAGAATCCACGCGCGCAGACCGTGACGGCCTGTCACGCGATCGACTGCCGAAGTGACACGTTCGCGAGGGGAAAACGTGTGCGCTACGACTTGGGAGGGTCGAGCTCGCCGTTTTTCGCCATCTCGAGCCAGATCTTCAGCGTGGTGGCGTCGATCGGGACGCCTTTTACGAGGCGGCCGTTCACGTAGAGCGTCGGCGTCGAGTCGACGCCGAACGCGTCGCCGTCGGCGAGGTGCACCATGATCTTGTTCAGCGACTCGTCGCTCGTCAGCCCGGCGTCGTACTGGGTCATGTCGAGGCCAAGTTTCTTCGCGCGCTCGCGAAGCGCGTCCTGCCGCAGATCCGGCTTCGCGATCAGGATGCCCTGCTCGTCGGTGAGCCGATAGACCGAGTCGACGTAGTCGAAGAACTTCCCCTGCATGCCGGCCGACTCGGCCGCCATCGCGGCGTCGCACGCGTACTCGTGGAGAACGCGGCGCATCGACGGGTTGCACTTCTGATCGAGCGGGTAGTGACGAAAGACGAGCTGCACCTCGTCCGCGTGTTTCTTCACGAACTCCGAAAGCGGCGCGTAGATGCGCCGGCACGCGGGGCACTCGAGGTCCGCGAACTCCACGATCGTGAGGACGGGCTTCTCCGCACCCTTCGACCAGCCGGGTCCGGGGCCTGGATTCTTGTAGGGGGCCGCGAGCGTGATCGCGCGGACGTCCACTTTTCCTGGGAGACCCGGGGCGCGGAGGATGGACCGCTCGCCGGGACCGTTGAAGAGCGCACCCGGCGAGAACAGCGCGAAGCCGAAGCCGATCAGGATTACGGCGAGCAGCGGATACGCGAGCGTCTTCTTCGCGCCGAGATCCTCCCAATCGCGGCGGATCGCCGGAACGAGCTGCGACGGACCTCCGAGCGCCCACCCCGAGAACACGAACGCGAGGAAGTTCACGCCGTACGTGACCATGCAGTAGAGGCAGAGCTTCCCGAGCAGCGTCTTCGAAACGTAGAAGAGGTAGACCGAGAACGCGGTCGCGAAGAGCCCGAGCACGAAGGCGTAAGCCATCGAGCCCGCGCCGCGAACCGGACCCTTGAGCATCCGGGTCATCGCGAGGCCGAACACGATCACGTAGGTGACGAAGCCGAGGACGGAGAGCGGGATCCCGCGGATCTCGGAGTACTGGCTGCGATTGACGGCGTCGCAGTCGAACGTCGCGTTTTTCGGACAGCCGAGGAGATCGCCGCCGACGAAGTGATGCTGGATGAGGATCGAGGCGGCGGCGACGCCGATCACCGACACGACCATGAGCAGATATACCGGGAGCAGGCTCCCCTTCGGGTCTTCGGCCGTCGTGTCCGTCACGCGCGGAATCCTAGCGGAACGTCCGGACTATCGGAAGCGATCACGACGTTCGAGACGGAACTGACGGCGCTCCTCGGCTTCACGGAATCGACGGCGCTCCTCGGCGGTTTCCGGCAGGAGCGCGGGGGCGGCGGTGGGCTTCCCCTTCGCATCGAGCGCGACGAACGTCAGGAAGGCGTGGCAGCAGCGGGTGCGCTCACCGGTCAGCAGGTTCTCGGAAAGCACTTCGACGCCGACCTCCACGCTCGTACGCCCGGCGTAGTTCACCTGCGCCTGGAGGATCACGACCATCCCCTTCTTGATCGGCGCGAGGAAGTGGAGGTCGTCCATCGACGCGGTGACGACCGTGGTGCGGCAGTGCCGTCCCGCGGAAACGGCGGCCGCGATGTCGATCCATTCCATGACACGCCCGCCGAAGACGGTATCGAGGTTGTTCGCATCCGACGGCAGCACGACTTCGGTCTTCACCACGAGCGAGTCGCGCGGCGGCCGCCCGTGCGCCGACTCGGGTCCCTTCGCGGCCTTCTTGTTCTTCACCATTTGGGCGGAGCATAGCCGGTGATGTACAACGAAGACGATGGCGGCGCCGCACCCGGTCTTGGCGCATCGCGCGGAGTCGCTCGCGAAGTACGGCGCGCGCACGATGGACGTCTCCCTCGGCGCGTTCGAATGTGGCGCCTGCCAGACGGAGGTCCCCGATCCTGCGCTCCGCATCATCGGGTCGATCGCGTATCGCGATCTCGATTCGCTGATCGCGTTCGCGGTGAAGCTCGGCGGCGACATCGGACGCGACGGACCGGTGTGCCCGGCGTGTGGCAAGCGCTCCGCGCTCGCGCGGTTCGACTACCACGCGTTCCACAGCGGAACCGGGCGCGATCTCGTCGTCCGCTACTTTCCGAAGCCGACGCTCCTCGGGAAGTCGCGGCAGGAGCTCGCGTGGTGGACCCCGGGCAGCGAGCCCGTCACGATCGTGACGCTCTCGCCGGAGCAAAGGGACGTCGTCGCGCGCGACGCGCTCGTGCGTGCCGCGCAAACCGACATGGAGATCCACGGGATCGAGTCGACGCAGGCGCTCGCGGCGATCGAGCGCGCACTCGAGGGGATTCCCGGCGATCCCGAGCTCCTGCGATTCGTCTCGCTGCTGCTGTCGGCCGGTCGATCGGGACTCGCGGGCGCGATCTGCGATGCGCACATCGCCGGGCATCCGGAGGACACCGCCGGGCACTTCGCGCTCGCCGACGTGGTGATCCGGCTCGTGGCGCACGGCGCGTGGGGGCTCGAGAAGCTCGAGGATGCGGAAAAGAGCCTGCAGCGCGTGCTCGAGATCGACTCGTTCCACGTCGAGGGACGCATGGCGCTCGGCACGCTGCTCCGCCTGCGCGGGAAGGAGCGCGAGGCGCTCGCGTGGTACCGCGCCCTCCTCCGCGAGCACAGAGACTTCGGTCCGCTGCACTTCAACATCGGATCGATCCTCCTTTCGCTGCGCGATGGCGAGCCCGCGCTCGAGCATTTCACGACCGGCGAGGCGCTCGACCTTTCCGATCCGGACTACCCGCTCGGCCGCGCACGCGCGCTCGCGCTGCTCGGGCGTCTCGACGAAGCGCGTGCGGCGCTCGAAAAGGCGCGGCGCATGGCGCCCGACTACGCGAAGGTCGCACAGGTGGCGAAAGAGCTCGGCTGAAGGTAGAACCGCCCCATGCTCCCTCCTACCAAGCTCCTCATCGGCGGACAGTGGACCGATTCTGCCAGCGGCAAAACGTTCGACACCATCAATCCCGCCACGGAAGAGGTGACGGCGACGCTCGCGGAAGCCGGCCCCGAGGACGTGGAGAAGGCGGTTGCCGCCGCACGCAAGGCGTTCGACGAGGGACCGTGGCCGAAGATGGCCGCCTCCGAGCGGGGGAAAGTGCTGCGGCGCATCGCCGACGGCATCCGCAAGAACCTGCAAGTGTTCGCGGACCTCGAGACCGCCGACACCGGCAAGACGCTCTTCGACTCCGGCAAGGTCGAGGTGCCGCTGTCCGCGGACATCTTCGATTACTACGGCGGCTGGGCCGACAAGTTCTACGGCGAAACGATCCCCGTCAGGGGCAACGCGCTTGCGTTCACGCTGCGCGAGCCCGTTGGCGTCGTCGGCATGATCACGCCGTGGAACTTCCCGCTGCTGCTCGAGACGTGGAAGGTCGCGCCCGCGCTCGCGATGGGCAACACCTGCATCCTCAAGCCCGCGATGCTCACGCCGCTCACCGCGCTCAAGCTCGGCGAGATCGCGCTCGAAGCCGGCCTCCCCGAGGGCGTGCTGAACGTCATCCCCGGACCGGGAGGCAAGGTCGGCGACGCGCTCGTGCGCCACGCCGGCGTCGACAAGATCGCGTTCACCGGATCGACGGAAGTCGGCAAGGGCGTGCTTCGTGCGTGCGCCGACACGATCAAGCGCGTGACGGTCGAGCTCGGCGGCAAGAGCCCGAACATCATCTTCGCGGACGCGGACGCCGAAAGCGCCATTCGCGGCGCGCTCACCGGCATCTTCTACAACAAGGGCGAAGTGTGCGCGGCCGGCTCGCGCATCTTCGTGGAGAAGGCGATCTACGACCAGGTCTCGGACGGCATCGCGAAGAAGGCCGCGCAGATGACGGTCGGCGATCCGCGCGACAAGGGCACCCGCATGGGCCCGGTGATCTCGAAGGCGCAGATGGATTCCGTGCTCGGCTACATCGAAGCGGGCAAGAAGGACGGCGCAAAGATTCTCGCGGGCGGCGCGAAGGTCGAAGGCGCGAACGGCAAGGGCTTCTTCGTGCAGCCGACCGTGTTCGGCAACGCGACCAACGCGATGCGAATCGCGCGCGAGGAGATCTTTGGGCCCGTCGCGACGATCATCCCCTTCGAGAATTTCGAGGACGTGGTGAAGCAGGCGAACGACTCGTTCTACGGACTCGCCGCCGGCATCTGGACGAAAGACGTGAAGAAGGCGATCCGCGCGGCGAAGGCCGTGAAGGCCGGCACCGTGTGGGTGAACACCTACAACCTCTACGATCCGGGGCTTCCCTTCGGCGGCTTCAAGCAGTCGGGCTTCGGACGCGAGCTCGGTGTGCACGCGCTCGAGAGCTACACGGAGACGAAGTCGGTCTGGATGGACCTCTCGTGATCAGCGCATGTTTCTCGCGGCGGCAGGCTCGCTTCGCTCGGTTGCCGCCGCTTGCGCTGATCAGACGCCTCGCGTTGTTCCTGCTGATCGGCGCGCTCGCCGCCGGCTGCACGAAGCGCATCGCGACGCCGAAGCCGGATGCCGGGATCGACCCGCACGAGGCGTGGGCCCGCGTTCTCACCACGCACGTGACGGAGACCGGCAAGATCGACTTCGTCGCCGTGAAGAAGAACCCGGCGGATCTCGAGGCCTACGTCGCGTGGGCAGCGAAGAACGGTCCGGAGTCGACGCCCGAGGCGTTCCCGACGAAGGAAGCGAAGCTCGCGTACTGGCTCAACACCTACAACGCGATGTGCATGTACAACGCGATCAAGAACAGCGTGCTTCCCAAGAGCAAAGTCCGCTTCTTCGCGCTGACGAAGCTGAAGATCGACGGCAAGGAGATGTCGCTGCACGCGCTCGAGAACGAGGTCATCCGCAAGTTCGACGAGCCGCGCATCCACTTCCTCCTGAACTGCATGGTCCGCGGCTGTCCGCGCCTCCCGCAGATCCCGCTGAAGGCGGAGACGCTCGAGGTGCAGATGGATGCGGCCGCGCGTCTCTTCTTCAGCGAGGAACCGCGCAACGTGGAGCTCCTCCCGAAGGAAAAGGTCGTGCGCATGTCCTCGATCCTCAAGTTCTACACGGAGGACTTCGTGAAGCCGAAGACCCCTGCGGCGAACCTGATCGAATACGCGAACACGCTGCGCCCCGCCGACCGCGCGATCCCGGCCGACTTCAAGGTCGAGTTCATTCCCTACGACTGGGCCCTCAACCAGAAGTAGCCGTGGCGATCAACGGTCTCTACTGGTTCCTGCGGATCTCGCTCGCGGCCGTCAACCTCGGCGCCGCACTCGGGAAGGCGCTCGACCTCCCCGGCTTCGTCCACGTGCTCGAGACCTACCAGCTCTTCCCCGCGTGGTCGTGGTGGCCGCTCGCGATCGTCGCCGTCGCCGGCGAAGGCGTGCTCGGCGTGTGGCTCCTCTGGGGCTGGCGTCTGGAAATGGCGGCGTGGGTCTGCGCGGCCGTCGCGGCCGGCTACGGCATCGTTCTGTCGATCACGCTCGCGCGCGGAATCGCGCTCGAGAACTGCGGCTGCTTCGGAGTTTTCCTCGCGCGGCGGCTCACGTGGCATTCCCCACTGGAAGACGTCGCGATGTTCGCGGCCTCGGCCCTGCTCGCCGTCCTTCATCGGCGGCGAATTTCCTCCCTCACCTGACCGTCGAGGTCTTCGATGCTCACGCTGACCGCCGCCCTGATGCTCTTCGCCGCCCCGCCCGCGGACGACGCGTTCAAGAGCTGGTTCGACGAGAAGTCCGTCGCGGTCTCGAAAGCGAAGGAGGACGGGAAGACGTTCCCGTGGATCCGCGGAACCGCGGAGCTCGACGCGACGCCGGCCGACGTCACCGCGATCCTCGCCGACTTCCCGGCGTACAAGAAGACGTTCGACCCGGTCTTGCAGTCGGTGAAGGTGCTGGGGACCGAGGGCTCGACGACACGGTTGCACCTCCAGTGGCCCTATCCGTGGCCGCTCTCCGACCGCGACGCAATCGTCGCCTACACGCTCGAGACGGACGCGGACGGCACGGTGCGTCTGGCGTGGAAGGCCGACCCGAAGAAGGGCGACCCGAAGACGATCGGCGTGCGGATCGGCGCCGTCGAAGGCAGCACGATCGTTGCGCCGCTGGAGGGCGGCCGATCGCGCGTGACCTACATGTATTACGGCGACGTGGGCGGCGACTTCGGGAAAAAGGCCTCCGAGAAGGCGTGGCGCGGACAGCCGGTGCACTACATCGAGTCGCTGCGCGACGCGCTGAAGAAGAAGGCGAAGTAGCAGGCTTCGCGGAATAGACTCCCTGCGTGCGAACGGTATGGAGTGTCGTCGCCGCGGCGGTGATTTCTGCCTCTGTCGCGCACGCGGACGATCTGGGAGGGCTCTCGCTCGAAGAGCTGTTGGAGCTCGAGCTCGATGTGGCCGCGAAAGCGGGACGCACCATCCGCGAATCACCGGGAGTACTCACACTCGTCACGCGCGAGGAGATCCTCTCGTCGGGCGCACGCGATCTCACCGACCTCCTGCTGCGAGTTCCCGGCATCTCGTTCGGTGTAGACGTCGCCGGCATCCAGGGAATCGGCTTTCGCGGGATCTGGGCCCACGAAGGAAAGGTCCTCCTTCTCCTCGACGGGATGGAGATGAACGAGAACCTCTACTCCTCGACGCAGTGGGGACACCACCTCCCTGCCGACCAGGTCGAGCGCATCGAGATCATCCGGGGACCCGGCTCGTCGATCTACGGCGGCTACGCGGAGCTCATGGTCCTGAACGTCATCACGCGCTCCGCCGCCGACCTGCAGGGTGGCCAGGCGCATCTTACCTACGGACAGCGCGACCGCGATCTCGGACGGCGCGGGGCGTCGCTTTCCTATGGCCGTGAAGCCGGAGGCGTCGCGTTCGAGATCCTCGGCGCGTTCGAAGAGGGCACGCGATCGAGCTCGCCCTACACGGACTTCTACGGCACGACCTACGAGATGAGCGACAACTCCGACCTCATCGGGAGCTTCGCGAAAGTCGGCGCGCGGTGGAAGGGACTCTCGTTCCAGTATCTGTGGGACGACTACCGGATGACGGTGCGAGACTCGTTCGGCGAAAGCTTGTCCGGACCGGTTGCGCAGACCTTCGTCACGCACATCGCCGAGCTGAAATACGAGGCCAACATCGGCGACACGATCACCGTGACGCCGAAGGCGACGGCCCGCCGGCAGGTTCCGTGGCGCACGGCGGAGAAGAGCTCCGGCCAGTTCTACGACAAGTCCGTCGACCGCTACGGAGCGGGCGTTTCCGCGGACTGGCGGGCGGCAGCAGGGGTGAGCCTCCTCGCCGGCGCCGAAGCGTTTCACGACCGCGCCTTTCTCAACGACACGGAGCTCGTCGGCCTGCAGACGAACTTCCAGAACGGCGAATCGAGCATCGCATACGACAACGTCGCGGGGTTCGCGCAGGCGCTTTGGGATACCCGCGTCGCGAACCTTGCCGTGGGCGCCCGGTTCGAGAACCACAGCGAGTTCGGGAGCTCGTTCGTCCCGCGCGCCGCGATCGCCCGCGTCATGGATCGCTTTCACGTGAAGGCCCTCTACTCCGCCGCGTTCCGCGTTCCCGGCGTGGAGAACCTCCGGCTCAACGAGGACATCGAGCCCGAGCGCACGACCGTGATCGAGGCGGAAGCCGGCTACAAGGTGACCGACATCCTCTTCGTCACCGCAAACGTCTTCGACATCACGCTGAGAAGCCCGATCGTCTACTTCTATAGCGACGAAGAGGGCGAAGCGTATCTCAACTACGACCGCACGGGCTCGCGCGGCATCGAGACCGAGCTCAAGATCCAGGACGGGCGGCGACGCGCGTATCTCGGCCTGTCGATCTACGACGCGACCGGCAAGAACGAAGTCGACGTCTACGAAGTCCCGGATCATCCGGGCGCACTGCTCGGGATGCCGCAGCTGAAGATCGTCGCCGGCGGCGCCGCGCCGCTTTCGGAGAACGTCACCTTCGACGTGTCGGCCGTGCTGCTCGGGCCGCGCCACGGATATCTCGAAGGCGACGGCGCAGGCGGCTCGCTCCCGCAGGAGGAAAATCCGGTCATGCTCCTCAACACCTTCGTGTGGGCGCGCGGACTCGGCCTCGAACGCCTCGATCTCGGCATCGGCGTGTACAACCTCCTCGACCAGGACTACCGCCTCCTGCAGCCCTATGCCGGCGGGCACGCGCCGCTTCCGGTGGACGAACGCGAGGTCGTCGCTCGAGCCAGTTATGCGTTCTGATCAGCGCAAGCGGCGGCAACCGAGCGAAGCGAGCCTGTCGCCGCGAGAAACATGCGCTGATCCGTGACGTGGGCGTGACGCGCCCGCGGTACTCTCCGAAAGAGTGGAGACCCACGTCGTGAAAGCGCGGCTTCGCGGCGTTTCGCACCAGGTCGGTGCGATCGTCGCCTTGGTGATCGGCGCGCTCCTCATCGCGCAGGCGCCCACGCGCCGCGCTGCAGTCGCTGGCCTGGTTTACGTGCTCTCGCTCGTCGCGCAGTTCACCATCAGCGCGCTCTATCACCGTGGCGACTGGGGCCCGGTCGCGCTCGAGCGCATGCGGCGCCTCGATCACGGCTGCATCTACGTGCTCATCGCGGGGAGTTACACGCCCTTCTGCATGCTTGCGCTCGAAGAACGGCTGGCGAGGGGGCTGCTCGCGACAGGCTGGATCGGCGCCGGCATCGGAATGGCGATCGCCGTCTTCTGGGAGAAGAAGCCGCGGTGGGTCGTCGCCGTCGGCTACGTCGCGCTCGGCTGGCTCGTCGCGCCCTTCTCACCTCAGGTCGTCGCCGCGATCGGCACGTCGCGCGCACTCGTGATGCTCGCGGGCGGCGTCCTCTACTCGGTGGGCGCCCTCGTGTACGTCTACAAGCGGCCCGATCCGGCGCCCGCCGTCTTCGGGTACCACGAGGTCTTCCACGCGCTCGTCGTCATCGCGAGCGTCTGCACGTTCGCCGTCGTGTCGAGCCTGGTGCTCGGCGACGTAATCTAGCCGAGCAGCGCGGCGAAGCGGCGCCACACGGCTGCCGGATCGAAGCCGGCGACGACCCGCACGGCACGCCCTCGTCCGAACTCGATCCAACCGGATGCGTGTGCGACGGCGCGCCGTTCCTCCACGCGGAAGAGCGCCGGCTCGACGAGCCACATCGCGGCAACGAGATCCCACACGGGCACCGAGCGCGCGAGGGTGAGCACGCGCGCGCGGCGAATCCAGCGGCGGCTGCCCGCGCGGAGGTGCGCGCCGAGTGGACCGGCAAGCGGCGCGAGGTCGGAGGTCCGCATGCGGAGCGTCTTCGCCACGTCGAGCGGAACGATGACGAGCGGTACTCCCGACGCGAAGACCGTCGACGTGGCCGCGCGATCCTTCACGAGGTTGTATTCGAACGGCCAGACCGGCGGCCACGTCGACGGTCTTCGCGTCGGGGCGCCCACGAGCACCGTCTCCTCGATCCGCGCGCCCGCGTAGAGCGCCGCCGCGACGTCGGTGAGCGGGCCCAGCGCGAGCAGGCGCGTGCCCGGATTCGCGCAGAGATGCGCGACGAGTGCGCTGTCCGTCTCGCCCGCGCGGGCGGCGCCGTGGAGTCGCGGTCCGCGCCATCCGGCGACACGCGCGAGCGCGTCGTTGTTCGTGAACGCGTCGGGCTCGCTCGTGTTGCCGAAAACGCTCGCGAGAGCCGCGATCTCGATGCCGCCGCGAAACAGCGCAGAGAGCGCGAACGCGTCGTCGACATCGCCGCGCGGGCTGCCCAGCGCGTTGTCCGTCTGGACGACGAGCGATGAGGCCACTCGTCAGGCGTGAAGCGAACGCGATGCCGCGCGCGGCGCGGGCGCGACCGGCGCGAGCGCCGAGACGGGCCGCTGCAGCTGCACGAGGCGCTCCGGCGGCGTCGACCCCGGAACGCGTCCGGCGCGGATGTCGTCGTAATACGCGTCGCGGATGCCCGTTGCGTTGACCTCACACATCGAGACGAGCTCGCCGTTCACGGGCACGTGGAAGACGCAGAGTCCGAGCCGCTCGCGGCCGAGCTCCGTGTCGATCTCCCAATCGCTCATGAAGTGGTGGCTCACGATGAGGAGCCCGTTCACGCGCGCCCGGCGGCGCGCCAGGCGCGAGAGGAACCCGACGGGATCGCCACCGGAGAGGCGCTGCAGCAGGCTGCCCCAGTACCAGATGCCCCACTTCGCGAACATGTCGATCGTCCGCGTGAACGTGCCCACCGCTCGCGCGACCGCTTCGCCGAAGCCGTCGTTCCGGAAGCTCAGTCCACCCATGCGCCGCCAGAACTCGTCGAAGACCTTCTCGTTGAGCGTATCGCCGGCGAGACGCGCGGTCTCGCAGTGCGTGGCACGACCCTCGTCGGTGACGACGTAGATCGGGACGTACTTGTTGCACGCGCTGTGGCCGAGCCACATCTCGCCGCGGAGGAGACGCGCGGGGTCGGCGCCGTCGCCGTCGATGCCCTCGGCGATCTTCTGCCACAGCGCCTGCACCGTGACGGCACCGCCGAGACCGGCCTCGGTGCGGCCGACCTGCGCCATCGGCTGGAAGCTGATCATCTTGAACACATCCGCATTGCGAACGAGCCAGCGCATCACGTCCGCCACGCCTTCGAGATTTCCGGGATCGATGGTGAGCGTCGTCGCCGCGGAGATCTTGCGACCCGTTCGCTTGCGCGCGTCTCGGAGCATCTGCGCGAACTCGTCACGGAGGGGATTGAGCTCCGCCTCCGTTGCCGCGTTTTTGTACGCGGAGCCCTTGCGTCCGCGCTGCGTCACGTCGACGTGGATCGAAACCTCCATCAGCCCGCCCTCGACGATGAGGCGCTCGAGGAGACCGGGCTGCCGGCGGAACGTATCGCCGTGCGTCATGAGCATCGGGATGAGGCCGATCTCGTTCGCGTACTGCAGGAGCTCGACGACCTCGTCCTCGGGACGCAGCGTCACTTCGCCGTCGGTGAGCTGGAGGTTGCCCTTGTAGCCGAGGCGCGTGCGGAGGAGCCGCATCTGCGCCTTGATCTCCTCGACGGGCTGCGACGGGATCTGGTTCGCCTCTTCGCCGAGGTAACAGCCGGTGCAGGCGAAGTCGCAGCGCGGCATCGCGCCGATCGTGGCGCCGCAACCCTCGGCGTGGCGGCCGTACATCTGCTGCGGAGTCCGCATCGCCTCGGGGAGGCGATCCCAGGCTCGGTCGAGGTTCAGCTTCGTGATCGGCGGGACCGGGTTGAGGACAATCGACGCCAGAGCGCGGAGGGAGGCCATCAAGAGCGCACTATGCCATGGGGCACGGACTACGGAAGCGTCTCGAACGCGCGCTCGCGTGTCGCGTCCACGACGGCCGCCGGGATCTTGATCGTTTCCAGGCGCATCTCCCCCGTCTTCGTATCGAGGTAGAAGACGTGCGGGCGCGGCTTGCCTTTGTGATGCGCGACGACGAACGCGCCCGGATCGAAGACGCCGACGTCACGGCCGTGCATCACCACGGGCGCGACGCGGCCGCCCTTCGAGTGCGTGTGGCCGGAGACCATCGCCATGACGGACGGATCGTCGAGGTGTTCGAGGTACGCCGACATGCGCGCCGCTTCGCGCTTCGACATCACGTCGAGGTCTTCCTCTTCGGCATCCCCCTCGGTCGCGTCGACGAGTCCTTTCACGTGATGTCCGAAGTGATACGCGGAGCGGTAGATCGACCGCACGGTGGTGCTCACGCCACCCGCGTTGAGCATCGACCACCAGTCCTGGTTCGCCTCTTCGACCTCCGCGAGGCTCTCGGGGTCGTCGAAGTTCGGCGTCACCACGCGGTCGAAGTAGTGCCCATGCGTGAAGTGGACGGAGCCGCCCTGCGCCGCAACCGTCCAGCCGGGATAGACGACGGTGACGCGCAGGCGGTCGGCGACCTCGAGGATTTCGCGGTGGAAGCGCGTCCCTTCGTCGTACTCGCGCGAGAGCTTCTCCGGAAGAGGATCGGGGATGTACTCGAAGAGGCGGTGGTCGTGGTTGCCGATGATCACGACGACGCGCTCGAGACCGCGCACGCGATTGAGGTCGGCGAAGAGCGCCCGGGCGGAACGGAACGCGCTTTCCTCGGACGCGAGCGCGAGCTCGAGCACGTCGCCGTTGAGGACGAGCGTGCGCACGCCGCGCTGTTCGCATGCGTCCGCGATTTGCTTCACGACGGCCGCGCGACCGTCCGCGTCGTCGAGCATCGAGCGCGGATCGCCGAGGTGCAGGTCGCTGATCGCGGCGATGTCGGCACGCGGCGCGGATCGCGGCGGGTGGTGCGGAAAGCAGCCGCCGAGCACGAGCGCGGCGACGACGCCGATCGTTCCGCGAGTCACCATACGGGCACTCCGTCGATCATCCGGATCATGGGCGAGCGCGGAACGCTCTCGTCTTCTTCACGTGTCACCACGCGGGGCGACGCAACGGCGGCCGACGCCTCCGGCAGTTGCTCGCCGCGCGTGAGGTCGAGCCAGAACGCCATGCCCGGGCTCTTGATCGGGAGCATGCCCGTCTCCCCTTCCCATCCGAACGGGTAGTTCTCCTCGGTCACGCGATAATGCCCGTCGACGAAACCTGCGAGCACACGGTGCACGCCCAGGTCGGAGTCGCCGCCGTCGTCGAAGAGCACGTCCTGGCGGTACTCGAGGTCCCAGTACTGTTCGGGTTGCTCGAACTCGACGGCACCGTTCTGCGCGGCGCCGAGCCACGGCGTGCCGAAGCCGTTGTCGAAGAACGCGCCGTCGCCGCCGGCGGTGATCGAGCCGCCGCCGGTCGCGGAAAACGAAAACATACGGAGGTTCCGGCCGCGCTGTCCCTCGTCGCCCTTGCGGGACATGCCGTACGGCCCGACGTCGAGGAACCAGACGAAGCGGCCCCAGCCGCCGCGCGCGGACGCCGCCGCTTCGGGGTTGAGCGGCTTCGAGCGCTCGCGAACGCCCTCGGTGAACCACGCCACGCTGTTCGGGAGGATGAGGCAGCCCTCGTGCGTGCCGGAGTCGATGCGGCCAACGACGGTGCGGCCGTGGAACGCGAGGTCATCGCGCAGCTTTCCCTCGAAGTGCCAGTCCACCGTGTCGCCGTACGGGTCGATCCGCTCGAAGTCGAGCGAGATCCCGTTCGTCGTGCGGCGGCCTTGCGCGAGCGGCAGGCCGTCCCACGACATCGTGACGTCCGTGCCGTCCTGCGCGAACGCCCAGGTCTGCCCCGGGAAGTTCAGCGGATAGAGGAGATCCTCTGCGCGGTATTGCGGATCCTGTCCGGCGCAGAAGAGGTAGAGGTGGAACGACCCGCGGATGTATTCGCCCGCGAGCGGCGTCTCGGAGAGCTCGTCGCCGCCGCATCCGGAAACGAGAGTCGCTGCCGCGAGCGCCGCCGCAGCCACCGCTCTCAACGCAGCACACCGTCGACGAAACGCTGTCTCCCGGGCGTCGCCTCGATCACGCGCGTGGGCGACGCGGCCGGCGCGAACGACGCGGCGCCGGGCTCGCCCGCGGGGCCGTAGTCGACGTCTTCCCAGAACGCGAGGCCGGGCCGCTCGATCTTCAGCCACCCCGCGGGACCGGTGACGCCCGTCGGATAGAAGTCCGGATCGATGTGGACGCTGCCATCCACGAAGCCGACGACCACGCGTTGCACGCCGATCGCCTGGCCCTCGGAACGGTTCTCGTCGAGGAGCACGGCCTGCGAGACCGACACGTCGACGAGCTGGTGATCCGCCTGCTGGAACCAGAGCCCCGTCGGATCGGCGACGCCGACGCCCGGCGTGGTCACGCCGTTTCGCACGAAGACGGCGCCTTCCGCGTCCACCTCGATGCTGGGATCGGGAGACACCGCGAGCGACACGAGGTCGCCGGCGATCGTCGCGCGGTCGACGCCCTTCTGCGGATCGGGCGAGACGGAGCCGAGGCGGATCCACCACGCGAAGAGGTCGTACATCCCGAGCAGCGGCCCGGGCTCGTCGCCGACGATGCCCGAGCGACGGAGCCCCTCCGGATCGGGCTCCTCGGCCCACCACACGAGGTTCTTCTCCCCGAACGAGCAACCCGGACCTTCGGTCGGTGCGACCGCGGGCTCGAGGTGTCCCACGAGGGCCTTCGCGTGAAACGGCAGCGACTCCTCGATCCGCGCGCGAAGCCGCCAATCGACGACCGGCTCCGGCGAGTCGTCGAGCTGCGTGAGATCGATGGTGATGTCCTTGCCGTCGCGCGAACCGGTGCCGATCACGACGTCGCCGAAGCGAACTTCGAGATCGCCAGAGTGATCCTCGATGACGTACGTCGAGGCTTCGGTGTTCGCGGGATAGACGATCGTCGCCTTGTGCGCGAGCTCCTGGCCCTCGCACGACACCATCAGGTGCCACGCCGCCCGGGTGTAGACGCCGCTCGCGTTGGGTCCATGCCGCTCTTCCTCGAAGGGGATCGAGCACGAGGCGGCGAAGAGCGGGGCCGCGAGGAGCGCGGCAAAGCGACGAGCCATGACGAACGGGAGCGTAACATCCGGGGGAGGCTTTGACAGCGCCACCCGACCGGGCTACGAGGACGAGCCATGGCGCTCTGCGATTACGACGTGCGCGACGGCGTCGCGCTGCTCACGCTGAACAATCCGCCGGTCAACGCGTACAGCTACGAGATGTTCCGCGACCTCGACGAGGCCGTGCTGAAGGCGCGGTTCGATCCGGCGGTTCACGTGCTCGTGCTCACCGGAAAGGGCGAGAAGTTCTTCTGCGCGGGCGCCGACATCGAAATGTTGAAGCGCGCGGATCCCACGTACAAGTACTACTTCTGTCTGCACGCGAACGAAACGCTCATGCGTCTCGAGCAGACGCCGAAGCTCGTGATCGCGGCGATCAACGGACACTGCGTCGGCGGCGGACTCGAAGTCGCGCTCGCGGCGGACATCCGCATCGCCCGCGCGGAAGCGGGTCAGATCGGCTTGCCCGAAGTAAAGCTCGGCGTGCTCCCCGGAACCGGCGGCACGCAGCGGCTCGGACGCCTCGTCGGCAAGTCGAAGGCGATGGAGCTGATCGTCGAAGCGAAGACGCTGACCGTCGCGGAAGCGAAGGAGTGGGGCGTCGTGAACAAGGTGTTCGAAAAGGACGCGTTCCTCGAGAAGGTGCTCGAGTACGCGCGTTCGTTCTGCCCGCCCGGCAAGGCCGCGAAGGCCGTCGGCAACGTGAAACGCGCCCTGCAGTCGGGATTGGAAATGTCGTTCGGCGAGGGCCTCGCGCTCGAGCGCGAGCTGCAGGCGGAGCTCTTCGCGTCGGACGACGCGAAAGAAGGACTCGCGGCGTTCGTCGAGAAGCGCAACCCGGTGTTCAAGGCGCGATGATCGAGCCCGACGTCCTGCTGCCGCTGCTGCGTGAAACGGCCGATCGCGCGAAGCTCGAAATACGCCGGGAGGGCGAGATGCCGACCGGTGTCTGTGTGCTCAAGGGCAAGGTGATCGCCGTGATTCCTCACGGAACGCCGCCGGCGGTCGAGTGCCTCCTCCTGGTCGACGCGCTGAAACGGCTGGACCTGTCGGAGGTCTTCGTTTCACCCGCGGTTCGCGACGCGCTCGAGTAGCCGGACTCGTCAGTCCGTTTCGGGCCGCTGCGGTTCGTCAGGCTCTTCGTCGACGGGGACGGGCACGGGGGCTTCGTTCATGCCCCAGGAGATAGCAGCGGGCATGCCGGGCGCCAGGTGCAGGGTTTCCCGGAGGTTTCCGTGGGTGCGCTGGCGTGCTTCCGCCACAGGTGTGTCGCAAAGGCGACTTCGCTGAGGAAGGAGGGGCTTCGCCCCTCCCTCGAAGGGGGCCCCCACCCCTTCACTGATAGTCTTTCCGGACAGGTGCCCGAGCTTCCCGACATCGCCATCTACCTGGAGGCGCTCGACCGCCGGCTGACGGGACGGCCGCTCGAAAAGATCCGGTTCGCCAGCCCGTTCCTCCTGCGCACGGTCGATCCGCCGATCGCGGAGGCGCAGGGCCGGACCGTGAAGGGCTTGCGTCGCCTCGGCAAGCGGCTGGTGTTCGATCTCGGTGACGAGGCCGCTCCCCGCGGCACGCCGCGCGATTCGCGCGATTCGGAAGGCTCGTTCTTCCTCGTGATCCACCTGATGATCGCCGGGCGTCTGCAGTGGAAGGATCGCGGCGCGTCGATTGCCGGCAAAATCGTGCAGGCGGCTCTCGACTTTCCGAACGGCACCCTGCTCGTCACCGAAGCGAGCTCGAAGAAGCGCGCGTCGATGCACCTCATCCGCGGCGAGGACACGCTCGCGTCGATGCGCCGCGACGGCATCGAGCCGCTCGAGGTGGACTACGCGGCCTTCAAGCAGGCGATCGTCGGAGAGAACCACACGCTCAAGCGATCGCTCACCGATCCGGATCTCTTCAGCGGAATCGGCAACGCGTACTCCGACGAGATCCTGCACGCGGCGAAGCTCTCGCCGGTGAAGCTGTCGCAGAAGATGAGCGAGGAGGAGATCCGCCGCCTCTACGACGCGACGCGCTCGACGCTCACGAAGTGGATCGAGCTCTTGCGCAAGGACACCGGCGACGAATGGCCGTCGAAGGTCACGGCGTTCCGCCCGGAGATGGCGACGCACGGAAAGTTCGGCAAGCCGTGCCCGGTTTGCGGCACCTCAATCCAGCGCATCGTGCACGCGGCGAACGAGACGAACTACTGCCCCGGCTGCCAGACGGGCGGGAAGCTGCTCGCGGATCGCGGACTCTCGAAGTTGCTGCACGGTGACTGGCCGAAGTCGATCGAGGAGATGGAGATGCGCAAGGAAGCGGCGCGCCTCTCCGTGCCGCTCGACGCCGACGACGGGAAGCCAACGCCTCCGGCGATGGCGCCACGAAAGAAGAAGCGATGACGCCGGAGGAGGGAGCCGACGACCTCGACGGCATCGCCGCGGCATTGCAGCGCGCGTTTCCGGATCGCACGGAGGAGCTGCTCGCGGAAACGACGCTCGCGCTGTGGCCGTTCGCATTCGTGTGCTGGGTGTGCTCGGTGGGATGGATCGATCGCACGGTATGTGGCGCCTGCCGCCGGCTTTGCCGCGCGCTCGTCGAGCAGGCCCGCGTCGGGCGAACGCGGCCGGGCGCCGACATGGTGATCTCCGAGCTCGGACGCGCGCTCGCGCTCGTCGACTTTCCGCGCGCGGACGAGGTGCTCGCGAAGGTGCGCGAGGGCCTCGCGGTCGTGCCGGAGAACGCCCTTTTGCCGACGTGCCGCTTCTGCGAGACCTCGCCGCCACATCGGCAGCTCGACGCGATCGGCGGAGGGCGGCGGATCTGCGCCGCATGCGTCGTCCGCATCGCGACCGCAGGCGACAACCGCGTGCGGTAGTGCTGCGGTAGTGCGGTAGGGTACGCGAGCGATGGCGATCGGACTGCTGCTCGCCCCTCTTCTCTTCGTCGCCGCCGCCGCCCCGCCGGCGACGTCCGATCCGGCGCTGCTCTCGCTGCCCGTGATCGACCTGCCCGATCAGCACGGCGCGTACGCGGCGCCGACATGGGAGCAGGCCATCGAGAGCTCCAAAGCGCAGTACCAGGCCTCGCATCGCGTGCTCGCGGCGTGGACGGAGCGGCGTTTCGGCGCGGGAAGTCGTGACCGCATGATGCTCGGGGTCGGACTGGGGTGGGAGCTCATCGCGAGCCTGCTTCCCCTCGGCACCGGCTGGGCGCACGAGGAGGGGCACCGCGCGATTCTCGATCGCCGCGGCATGCGCAGCTTCAACGGTGTGTACGATTTCGATCCGACCGCCGGAGCGATCTACGTGCGCAACGTGCGCGACGAGGACCTCGTGCGCTTGAAGGCCGAGTACCCCGCGGACACGGTGCGTCTCGCGGCCGCCGGCATGGAGACGCAGACGCTGATCAACCTGCGACTGGAGCGCGACCTCTTCTTCCTGCGCGGCCGCCCCGCGACGGACTGGGCGACGCTGCTCGCGAACACCACGAACAACTGGGGCTACCTCTTCGCGTGTTCGGAAGCGGCGTTCGACAGCTTCACCGACGAGGTGAACAAGGCGGACGGGACGCTGATCGCACGGCGCGACGCGCTCGGCCTCGATTGCACGGCGTGGGCGTACGACCTGCAGCGGCCCGACGAGCCGTATGAGGCGCGCGGCGTGCATCCGTCGGGGCGCGGAATCGATCGGTACCGGAAGTTCAGCGACCTCTCGCGCGACGAGCAGAAACTAATGCGCACGGTGCGACTGCTCGCGCTCGCGAGCTTCGCGGATCCGTTCCTGTGGCTGGACGACGGCTGGGGCACGGACGATCGCCGCATGACGATGACGTCGGGCTTCTTCCTGACGAGCTTCGGCTGGTCCGTCGACCAGAATGTGTTCCTGGCGCTCGGCGAGAAGAACGTGCTCGTGACGGTGCACCACGCCGCAAACGGAGCCCGTTGGATGCCAGGCATCGACGCGCAGGTGTGGCGACTGCCGATGGACGTCTCCGGGAGCGAGCCGTGGTCTCTCACGCTCGGCGGCGCGGTCTGGCTGCAGCCGGAACGTCAGCGCTGGGCGTCCGCGCGTGCGGATCCCGGCGGGCGCGTGCACGCGACGCTCGCGATCCCGGTGTGGCGCGGGCTCGAAGTCGAGCTCGGCGTCGCCCACAAGACGGCGGGCTGGGTCGCCGGCGTCGCGGCCCTCGAAGCGGAGACCTCGCTTCGAGCCGGCGTCTCACTTCGTGTCAGATGAACACGATCCTCTTCACGGTGAGCTCGATCTCGCCGGCGGGACGCACGACGGTGACTCTGTCGCCCTTCTGCTTTCCGAGCAGCCCGCGCCCGACCGGCGAACGATGGCTGATCTTGCCGGCAGCCGCGTCGACTTCGTCCTCGCCGACGATCTGATACGTCGAGACCTTGCCGTCTTCGTCCGCGATGGTGACGGTCGCGCCGAACTGCACGCGGTCGCCGCTGAGCGTCGCGGGATCGACGACGACCGCGCGCTCGATGCGGTCGTTGAGGAAGTGCAACCGCTTGTCGATCTCGCGGAGCTTCTTCTTTCCGTAGATGTACTCGGCGTTCTCCGAGCGGTCGCCGAGAGCGGCTGCGTCGGAGACTTCCTTCGTCACCTTCGGCCGCGCCACCTTCCACAGGTGGTCGCGTTCCTCGACGAGCTTCGCGTAGCCGGCCTTCGTGACGGGATTCTGTTTCGGCGGATCGGCCATCGTCAGATCTCGAAGACGACTTTGCCGAAGCCTCCGCGCTCCTCGAGGAGGCGGTGGCCTTCCTGCGCCGCCGACAGCGGTAGCGTCTTCGCGATGACGGGCTTGAGCTCGCCGCGCTCGACGCGCTGCAGGATGTCGTGGAGTTCCCCGCGCGAGCCCATCGTCGAGCCGAGAAGCGAGAGCTTCTTGTAGAAGAGGTATCGCAGGTCGGTGATCGCGTCGAAGCCCGTCGTGGCGCCGCACGTCACCAGGCGCCCACCGGCAGTGAGCGAGAGGATCGACTTCTCCCAGGTGTTCTTGCCGACGTGTTCGAAGACGACGTCGACGCCACGCTTCGCGGTGAGCGTCTTCACCTCCGCGAGGAAGTCCTGCTTCTCGTAGTCGATCACGTGATCGGCGCCGAGCGCCTTCGCCGCCTCGAGCTTCGCCTCGCCGCGCGCGGTCGCGATCACCGTCGCGCCGAAGAGCTTCGCGATCTGCACGGCCGCGCTACCGACGCCGGAGCCGGCGGCGTGCACGAGCACCCACTCCCCTTCGCGAACCTGCGCGCGAGAGACGAGCATGTGCCACGCCGTGAGGAAGACGAGCGGTATCGCTGCGGCTTCTTCGAACGAGAGTCGCTTCGGTTTCGGCAGGACGTTCGCCGCGGGCACGCGGATCTTCTCGGCGTTCCCGCCCCAGCGGTGCTCGCCGAGAATCTGGTAGCGACGACAGAAA
>Ga0163152_10002366_pt1 | contig 27059 bp, 23 predicted proteins | sample OliLakLV19MP8IB2_FD_148635 | JGI IMG/M metagenome (GOLD analysis project Ga0163152, IMG submission 148635) | Freshwater microbial mat bacterial communities from Lake Vanda, McMurdo Dry Valleys, Antarctica - Oligotrophic Lake LV.19.MP8.IB-2 | ecosystem: Environmental > Aquatic > Freshwater >...
ATCCTAGACCACCGAGCGAACACATAAACAGCCCAAGTAGCGTGAAGCCGGTATACACCAAAACATTAGTGTTTTTCTTCTGCCCATAATGACCCACCCAGAAATTGCCGATGCCCATGCCCACACCTGCAGCGGCAACGATGTAACCGAACTGAAAGGGTTGAATCTGGAGAACCTGCTGCGCCAAACCGACGGCAATGATATTCAAAGTAATAATGGTGCTGAACAGGATAGTGATCTTCATGATGGCGCGGAAGACCATGGCATTGCCCGAAATATAAGCCAGGCCGAAACGCAGTTCTTCCCACCACGCTTCTCGTTCTGTGGTCTTTACGTGGGTGTCTTTGATGAAGACAAGCAATAGCGCGGCAATCCCGAACAGAGCTCCCACCGCCCACGGTGCGTTGTTGACGCCGACGTGCGTGATGATCGGCTCGCCGATAGCGAATCCGAATCCCAGGGCAATCATCATGGTTGTGAAAAACAACGAGTTGGCAGCATACAGCTCGTTGCGTGACACTAATCTAGGAATTGATGCTGTCTCTGCAGGACCAAAAAATTGCGTACTAACGGACGATAGAAAGGCGAGGCCGAAGCAAAGCCATACGTTGTGAGCGACCTGAGGAAAGGCAACCAGGCCAATGGCTAGACCACGTAAGACATTGGAAATTACCATCACCCATTTCTGCGACCAGCGATCTACATAAACTCCAGCTATGGGACTTAGCAGTATTGCCGGAATGGTAAAGGCTACATAAAGCAAGCTTGTCATAGCGGCAGCGCCAATCTCAGCTAGCCGACTTTGCAGCTGGGCGGCAGTTAGAACCGCAACAAACAGGACGAAAACTGCGCGGTCCCCGAACTGAGAAAAAACCTGAGCAATCCACAGCGTCATAAACTGCTTATTGCGAAATAAGGTCGAGAACCCGGCTTCGCCTTGTTCTTCAGGTGGTTGATGTACTGGTGTTTCCACGAACTTGGTTAGATCGTGTCTACCGGAACTTCTTCCGCCATGACACTGGTCTCTCCTGCGTCAGTGAAAGCTTCCGCCACTCCTCGCTTACTGTTAGCGAAGAAGTCAGTAATTTCTTTGATTTCCGGCAATGGCGGAACTTCTTCTTCGATGCGGGTGATCGCTTGGGTCGTATTGAGACCGTAACGATAGAGAATCTTGTACGCTAACTTGATCGCGGCTCTCGTTTCAGGTTTCATCTTCTGGCGACGAAGTCCAATCACATTGACTCCACGGACCACTGCCGGCCTGCCGTCGCAAATCGTAAATGGTGGCAGATCAACGCGAGAACCGGTCATGCCACCAACCATCACGGAGCGCCCGACTCGGACGAACTGGTGGAAGATGCAAAATCCAGAAAACACTGCATAGTCACCAACTTCGACATGTCCGGCAAAGCAGGTATTGTTAGTGAGAATGACACCCTTACCGATTTTGCAATCGTGGGCGACGTGCACGTAATTCATCAAAAAGCTCTCAGCACCAATCAAAGTTGACCGTTCGCCAGTGCCTCGGTGTACGGTTACGTATTCGCGAATCGTGACGTTATCGCCGATGATGACGCCGGTCGGCTCGTTTTTGTATTTGAGATCTTGGGGTTCAAGACCGACTGCTGCGCCGGCGTATATACGGCAATTTGAGCCCACAATCGTGTGTCCGTCGAGAACTACGTGAGCACCAATTTTGGTGCCTTCTCCCACAGTTACATTTGGTCCGATAACGGCGTAAGGCCCAATTTCTGCCGCTTCGTGGATTATGGCTCCATCTTCGACAAGGGCGGTTTTATGAATGGTCATAAGTCACCTTCAAGTGAATTAGGTTGGGTCAACCATCGCGAATGAAATCTCACCTTCGCAAACTAGCTTGTCACCAATTCTGGCGATTGCGTGCAGCTTTCCAATTGGTCCGCGGATCTTGAGCAATTCAACTTCCATATCAAGTCGATCGCCAGGCTGTGCCATAGATTTGAACTTGAATCCATCGATGCCAGTGAAGACACCGAGTTTTCCCTTGTACTCATCTTTGACTAGAATTGCGATGCAGGCAAGCTGGGCCAAGGCCTCCACCATCAAAACACCCGGCATGATTGGCTTGAACGGGAAATGCCCTTCGAAAAATTGTTCGTTTGCAGTCAGGTTCTTGTAGCCTTTTGCGGCTTTACCCGGTTCAATTGAAGTGACGCGATCGACGAGCAAGAAAGGGTACCTGTGTGGCAAGATTTTCTTGATTTCGCTGATGTCGAGTCCAGCCATCGTTGCGGTCATACGAAAGAACCTCTTGGAAATCTCAAATGCAGTGAAAAGATTATCAACAAACCGCACTGCCATTCTTTCAATTCGGCTCATCTTGAACAAATCAAGACAATCTACACTATGCTGACGAGCTTTGGAGCACTCATGGAAACCTTATCTGCAAGCCAGTCTTCGAATTTCGCGCCTACCAAGAACAATTTCGATCGGCGATTTTCAAATGCCAATGCCACCTCACAAAAAATGGCGGCCCGGCCAATGGACCTGGAAAAAATTGCCGCTGGGGTTCGGCTGCTCTTGGAAGGCATCGGTGAGGATTTGGATCGGGAAGGATTGCTTGAGACACCTGACCGCGTTGCCCGGATGTACGAGGAGCTAGTTTACGGAACCGGAATCAGCCCTGGCACAGAAATTACCTGTCGTTTCTCAGAAAGTACCGATGAGCTTGTTTTGGTCAGAGACATCCCCTTCGCCAGCTTGTGTGAGCATCATTTAGTTCCGTTTATCGGAATGGCGCATGTTGGATACATCCCCAGTGGAGGTGTAATAACCGGACTTTCAAAGCTGGCACGCGTGGTAGAGCTGGCGTCCAAGCGCCTGCAGGTGCAGGAGCGCATGACCACTCAAATAGCCGATGCTATTGTCGAGCAACTCAAACCGCGCGGCACTGTTGTTGTGCTTGAAGCAGAGCACCTCTGTATGTCGATCCGCGGGATCAAAAAGCCTGGAAGCAAGACTGTGACTTCTGCTGTACGTGGTATTGTGGCTACTGATCAGGCGACCAGAGCCGAGGTAATGGCTCTTATAAATCGAGGGTAATACATGGGCACGGATGAGTCCGACAAGCTGAACAGGCGCACGTTCTTGCTTGGCTTAACAGGACTCGGACTCCTCTCTTGGAACTTCGATACAGTACTTGCCTTTCAACCTTTTCAGCCGTTTACTTTCGCCTATGTCACCGATATCCACTTGTGTAATGACGTTGCTGATTCGTATAAGTTGACCCGTGAAAGCCAACTGTTCCTGCAACAACTGGTCAAAGAACTGAATGCCGAAAAGCTCGATTTCGTTGTGTTCGGTGGAGACCAGGTTGAAACCATCGGCAAGGACGAAGTCAATTGGCAACTGTTTTTGGACGTACTTCAGGGGCTTAACGCACCGTGGACATTCATTCTCGGTGAGGCCGACGTCTCAGGCAATTCTGTAGACAAGCGTAAAACTTTCGGACCGGACTGGAAGAGTCGCGGATTTGAAACTGATACAGCCTACTGGTCACACAATATCTCTTCAGTGCCGAACGTTCATTTAATTGGATTGGACACAAGCATTCCGAATTCAACGATCGGCGGTGTGTCACAGAAACAGCTTGATTGGCTAAAGCAGGACCTTGAAGCCAACAAGAAGAGTTTTACTATCGTCTTTACGCACCATCCTCTTCTGCCACCACCTCCTTACGACGGCGGCGCGCCGTGGGATGAATATGTGATTCCCGATGGTGGTTCCGTGCGGGAAGTGATAGGTGCCTATCCAAACGTGAAAATGGTGCTCAGTGGTCATACACACATAAACAAGGTTCAAAAAGAAAAGGACGTCTGGCATATATCGTCTGCCAGTCTGGTTGTATATCCGTGTTCGTATCGCCTTTTTGAAGTTGCACCGGATGTAGTGACGATGGAAACGCGTCAGATTGGTTTTCCGGCGCTGATCAAAAAGGCGAGAAAGGAACTGATCGATTCGGGATTGGCTGGACGGTACAGCCGGGAAAATCCAGCGGCATTTCTGGAAGTCATCGAAGGAACTCGCGAAGATCGCAATGCCCTGATACCTATGGCATCCGGTCCACTTGAACCCTATTCACCGAAGAAGGCAAGAAAAGTGCCGCAGCAGAAAGAGAAGATTGCCGAACCGCCGAAAGAGACAGTTGCCGAGCCGCCGGCAGAGACAGTCGAAAAGAAGTCGAGATGGCGAAGAAAGAAGAAGAGTCCTCTTGAGCCAGCAGAAAGTGCCCCGAAAGAACCTGAACCAGGTCCGGCACAAACGATTGATGATCTGCTAAAAGAACCTAGTCCAAGTCCAGCAGCGGAGCCCGCGGTGCCAGCAGAAACTGGTGGGAGTGAAAGTAAATGACGATGGAGTCACTGACATATAACGGATATCTGAAGGTCAACGAACTGAAGCAGTTACAGACCTGCCTTTCTGATCCGGCCCACCATGACGAACCGCTGTTCATCATCATCCACCAGACTTACGAGCTTTGGTTTAAGTTGATATTGCATGAAATGGACGCTGTTCTCGAACTAATCGCAGCGTCCAGACCGAGAAAAGCGACTTTCTACATGCGCCGGATCATCGCCATTCTGAGACTGTTGGTGCAGCAGATTCACGTACTTGAGACCATGACTCCGCGAGATTTCCTTGGCTTTCGTTATGCATTGAGCCCGGCAAGTGGTTTTGGTTCAACTCAATTCAGAGAAATAGAATTTGCCACCGGCATCCGCCGACCTGATCTATTGGAGTACTTTAAGAGCGATATATCGCATCAAGCACTCATTAAGAGATATGAGGCTCCTTCGCTGGGTGAAACCTTTTATGCGTTGCTGCGCAGCAACGGTTTCGATTTGCCGGAAGGTAATGCCGCGATGAGTCCGGAGGAAGCGGAAGCCTGCCAGGAAAAACGCTGTCGCGAACTTCTCCGCCTCTACGATGAAGAAGAGACATACGCCGAGTTGCATGACCTTGCCGAGTCGTTGGTTGAGTTCGATGAATTGCTCTACTTTTGGCGTGCGCATCATATGACCGTCGTCGAGCGCATGATTGGCTCGAAGCGCGGCACCGGTGGCAGTGACGGCGTGGCCTACTTACAGTCCACTCTAAGCACCCGCTGTTTCCCCGATTTGTGGCGTCTGAGAACCTTGTTGCAAAAGCCGGAAGGCGCTGATGACAGCACCTTTAACGGAGCGACACCCGGTCCAGGAGCAAATCCTGCAGGAACTGGCTGTCCATTCCGTTAGAGCTAGTGAGCCGGAGCTTTTGTAGAGCTACTGGGCTGGAGCTTTTGCGGGCTCAGGCATTGAAAGCTTGGGCGCTTCGATAGTAGGTGCTGGAGTCTGTATTACTGTACTTTGCTGACCGTTATTCGCCATAAAATAAGCGAAGATTCCAACTACGACTACCAGCGACACGATGAGAATGACCATTGCTGCACTGCTGCTACTTTCGCTTGCCATAACTTTTTTCCTCCAATCCTGCGCCTAAAGCGCCTGCTTGCAGACGTGGTTGCCAGGATGAGGTTCCAGAGCGGACAAATCCCAGATTGTCAGCAGCACCATTGGTGGTGATATCGGTTGATCGGACCCTACGGATTCGACCGTCAAGAATATGTCTATTTGTTTGGCTCGAGGCTCACTGCACTATTAGGCAACTTAACTTCAGCTGGATATCCCCAGAGATACCCCTGCGCGTACTCGACACCCATGGACTTGATTACTTCCATGTCCTCGCGAGTCTCGACGCCTTCGGCCACAAGTTCCGCTCCGAGCGCATCGACAACGCCAATTAACCGACGCAACAGTCTCTGCTTTTGCACATCCATCGCAATGCCTGCGACGTACTTTATATCGACTTTCACCACGTCTGGTTCGAGCAGGATCAAACTTTCCAAAGAGCTGCGTCCGAAGCCAACATCATCAATAGCCACTTGTACGCCAGCTTTCTTCAGCGCGGCGACATGTTCTTTGAGATAGCTCGGGTCACCAATGAATTGTTGTTCGCTGATCTCTACGCAAAACGTGCCGAGGTTCTTGTCCAACGGGAACATTTCAATGAGCCTGTCTATGGGCGTGTCGATGATTGTAGAAGGGAAAATATTGACATCGAATTTTGAGCCGCGCTCGAGATACTGTGCTGCTGCGATGCACGTTTTCATGCAGCGAAGATCTACTCTGGTCAGGATGTTGCTTTCAATTGCGATCCGGAAAAAGTCGTATGGCATCTGGAACGGACCGATCGGACCGCGAATCAAAAGTTCGTAACCGACTTGCACTTCATCAGATAGGCGAATGATTGGATGCTTTGCGCAACGGAAACACTCGCCTTTTCGCAGTACCTCGACTATGTCGCTCGCTTCTGGGCTTATTCCTTGCCCGTTTCTGGAAACGGCCACTAGTCCTTCACTGACTCGATTTTTGCCGGCCACTTTAGACTCTTTCATGGCATGGCGGGTCATCGAAAGGAGTTCTTCTACGGAAGAGATCTCATATGGCAGAATCGCAACCCCGAGGCTGGCTGTCATGTAAATGTTGTCGTTTGAGTTTCGAATTGGACTTTCAGCGACAGATAATCTGACTCGCTCAGCAATCAATTTCGCTTCTGCAAATAGCGTATCAGTAAGCAGGATGACGAATTCATCGCCACCTATGCGGGCAACATAGTCAGAGGGACGCAAGGTCGTAACTATGCGGTCGACCATTTCTCTAAGAGCAACGTCACCAACTGCATGTCCGAGTGATTCGTTGATCTTTTTGAAGTCATCGCAATTCAAGAGCACTGCGACAATCTGCGAACCATTCCGTTGCGCTCTGTTTACTTCCCGCCCCAGAACAATTTCCAGACCGCGGCGATTCGTTAGTTCAGTAAGGGGGTCGATAATCTGCAATCGATCCAAACGCAAACGAGTGTCTTCAAGCTGTGCCGTAAGACTGCTAATGGACTCTTCCAACTCAGCGATTCGCACATCGTTGATTCGTTTCTCCAGCCTACGTTTTCGAACGAAATGCACTGCGGCGCTGATCCCAATTAGGGTAGCAGCGATCACAGGAAGTTCGAAAGTTGCCATCTTAACGAGATACCACGGTGAACTAGACGCATACTTATGCGTTTAAGTAGTGAGTTTGTAGCACAAGCCTACGGGTCCTCACCACTAACCAATGATGGGCTCATAACGTATCGGTGTCAAGCCCGTGAGGGGCAGTAGTGGGCGATTCGAGCTAATCAAGCTAAATCAGTGTGCGATGTACAACAGACCCCTGACCGCGGCAGGGCAACAATATTCAGGCGTAATGGGGAAAGGGCGTTTAAGTTGGCGGTCTTGAAAACCGAGTGGCATCTTGGAATGGAATCCCTGATTCCGCCGCAAAATTAGGTTGGAAGAAAAGCCTCAGTCAATCAACAGCGCAGATGTTGGGAAGGTGCGGAGCAACGCTGAGAACTCCAAGGGCAGAAAACCTCTTTGCCAAACAAAAGGTTCGATGCCGATTTGGAAATGCCAAGTTACCTCGGTTAGGCGCGCAGATAGCACCAACTTGAATGCACATTCAATTGACTCAGGTAATTGAGCGCCGCACCAAAGGCGATATCACCTGGACTGTTAATTTTCAAGCAGAAGAATGGACTTCGTCTCAATTAATCAGTGGGGTCGCAAGAGTGACTACGAATCGCTTCGTAGGCCACGTGGGAGCGACGTCTTTACCGCCACTGATAAATAGGTCTGACAGCAACTGCAGGGACGGCACGTGAGCCGCCCGTCTTAGAAATCTCGCTAAAAAAGGCGCAGCATCACGCTGCGCCTTTCCTCGATATATTTCGCTCGCTTACTGGGCCTGAGCGCCCGTAGCGACATCCGCTGTCGGATTGCGCGTGATGCTGACAGTGCTTACTTCAGTTCCGGTTTTATCTTTATAGAAAACGTGTCCAACATAGGCAGTTCCGTATTGATAGGTCTCGATTGGAGTTGCTGTTTTATTGTCGATCGAGATAACCGGTTCTTCCGTTACGTTGCTAGGAAGCAGCGCTTTCATTGTCTTAAGAGCCACTTCTTTGCTGACAGGTGTTGTGTGGACCACGTCCACTTCGTAGCAAACGTCGTCCTTGGCCTGAATCACGAACTGTCCACCGGTGGAGTTCGGCATACGACTCAGATATTGTGTTTTGCCTTGCATAGTGCCGTTTGCGTCCGGAATGAACGTCATGATGGCTTCTTTGAATACTGATTCAGGAGTTCCCACGCGAACAGCGTCGAGATTGACAGTTCCGCGGTGAACCTGAGCTTGTGGAACGCTCGAACTTGAGCTGGTGCAGGCAGACAGCGACAAAGAAGACAGGATTACTAGTCCGACCAATGCACCGGTTTTTCCATTAAGCATCACAGCTACTCTCCTTTGCTGGGAACCATTACCTTCCAAACTAGTTGGTAGACGCCAAGTGTAGCATGTGGCATATGAGATAGAGTTCACGAAACGTGCCGTGGATGTGGCTTTCGAGGTTCGTGCACCACATTCAGTGGCGAATGTAGGGCTAAATCTGTCCCATGAGCAGAAGTTGATGTTGTGACCAGGGGGAGCCTTCGAAGAGTCTGCAAATTCGGTGCAGGTCAGAAAAACCAAATTTAATCTAGCAAAGGCAACTTTTCGTTGAACTCTTTTCAGAAATGGTACGTTGAGGAGAGAAGCGACCACAATTGTCTTCTTCTAAGGTTAGTGAGACTTATGAATAAACTTCGTGCTGTTACTGCTGCCTTTTTGCCTGTTTTTGCGCTCTGTACGACACTTCTTACTGTTCCGAGCGCCGAGGCAAGGCGGATGATGGTACCTGGCGAAGAGGCTCAATCGCGAACAACAATGCTCAGTCAAGAGATTCGCTGGCACAAAGATCTAAGTGCTGCTCAAACCCAAGCCCGTCGTCAGGGAAAATTGATTTTTTGGATGCACATGTTGGGACAGATTGACGGCGTCACGTGAAGTGCCGGCAATAGTTTGAGAGCCGTGTCGCTCTCTTCGCAACCAGCATTCAGCACAATCAAAGATAACTTCGTTTGCGGCGTCAAGGATATTAGCAACGAGTCCTACTCCGGTGTTTCTGGACGCCACGAACCGGATGGCAACGCCATCCAGACTACGAACGGCGCTGGTCCGCATAACATTCAGATGTTCGTTCTTTCCGCCGACGGGACAGTGCTCCATTGTCTGCCTGGTTACTGGAGCCCTGACGATTTAGTTGATGAACTTGCGTTGGCTCAAGATTTAAATCAGGTGTGGACAAATCCCTCGCTTAATCGAACTCAGAAGAATCAAAAGTTCCGCGACCTTCATGCGTCTCATTTGCAACAGCATTCGGAAGCAACTATTCGCCGCAGTCGCATGCAAAGCTTCGACCAGAAGTACGAGGCGCGGCATAGGTTGGCCACTTCCGATACGATTCGCGACCCGAATTTGATTACGCAAGGAGCGAAGATGCTCCCGCAAGAAGCGTTCAAAACGACGGACGAAATAATGCACCAGCGGATGATTCAACGCCCATTCATGCAATATGGCCAGTTCGACGTTGCCGCTTACGCCGATTATGGTCGTCCACTATATGACAAGCGCGAAGATTCGCGTGATGCCACAGGAAAGATTGTGTCGAAACCAGGAAAGCCTAACGCCGATTACCTGATCGGTAACAAGGACGCGATGAAACCCATGCGCCGCGGGGGCGCACGACAGCAGCAATTTCAAAATCGGCAACAGTTAACGCGAAATGATTACGTCAAAACCTATGGGGTTGCCGCAGTACGTGTTGGAAGAGGGATGATCAATGGCGGATTGGCGCGCGCCCTGAGATAGTTCGTTCTCTTTCGGATAGTTAGTTTCCGCTTACAATCTCGAGCACTGGAACCTTTCGAACAGAAAAAACACCAAGACGCGGAGTGATCACCCCGCGGGCTTTGTAGTCTGGAGGGCATAATCTGAAGTGAGAGGTTTGCGAAAATGCCTGCTGAAGGAAAAGTGACCGTCCAGACGACAGATAGTGTGATTGACTCAGCCGGTGGTCGGTTGTCCCCTGGCTGCTTAGTCGATGGAAAATTTGAGATTCTCGGTCTGCTCGGTCTGCTCGGCATGGGCGGCATGAGCGTAGTTTATAAAGCCAGACATGTCACTCTGGACCGTGTCGTTGCACTCAAGGTGCTGCAGGGGCATGTAATGGCGAAGCAGATTTCCATCCAACGGTTCCAGCGTGAGGCAGCTACCGCAAGCGCACTACAGCACAAAAATATCATCGAAGTGTTAGCATTTGGAATATTCGACGACCAGCCTTTCATGGCACTTGAATTTTTGGAAGGAGAAAGTCTTTCTGATTTACTAAAAAATCAGGGGCGATTTGCTGTTGAACGCGCCGTTCCTATCTTTGCCCAAATTTGTGATGCGCTGAATCATGCTCATGAGCATGGGGTGGTGCACAGGGATCTAAAGCCAAGCAATGTAATGCTTATCGGGTCAGGCGAGTCCGTAAAATTGGTGGATTTTGGAATAGCCAAAGTCTTGCACGAGTCAGGAGCGCAGCAACAGAAACTGACACAAACTGGTCAAGTATTTGGTAGCCCCTTCTACATGAGTCCAGAACAGTGTCAAGGTAATGTAATTGACGCAAGGTCAGACATCTATTCAATGGGCTGCTTGATGTACGAGGTGTTGACTGGACAACCACCTTTCGTGGGCAACACAGTTCTGGAAACAATGAGCAAGCATTTGGGCGAAGAGCCGTCAGACATTGATTTGGTGAGCCAAGATCTGAACAAAGTTCTTCGTCGGGCGTTGGCAAAAGATCCGTCGGCGAGATTTCAAACAATCAGTGAAGTCAAATCAGCTCTTGCCGTAGCTGACTATACAGTTCAACCGACTGGCACGAAAAAAATAAGACAAGAGCTGCTCGGAAAACGGTTCAGCAGGCGATTCTGGGCTCCGGCGATCTTGTTCTTAGCGGTCATCTGCTTAGGCTTCTTCGGGGTCCTATCGCTGCAAAAAGTCGATGACGGCAAAGTAGCATTGCACAATGGATCAATCGCGGAGGCTCGCAGCACGAGGCGAATTCTGTCGAGTGCGCTTGCCAATCATCAAACCGACCCGGTTAAAAGCGCAAATGAACTTCTGTACGCGTCTCGCTTAGCAGCCGAGCGGCAAGAGCCGCACTTTCGCATAACAGCGATTTCCGCTTTAGCGACTTTGTACGACGGCAAGGCGGGGTGGCTCGAGGTCGAAGGTAAAACAAAAAATGCTAGCATCATACACCGTGATTTGTTAAACGAATTTTCCTCCTTCGCGCTTGTGTACGACGACAACAAGGCGAAGCAGCTCGCGATCGAAGCTAAAACGAAAAATGCTGGCGCCATGAATAGGCAGTTAGCAGAAGCAAGAAAGCTACTTCAAGAATCGCCAAACTTTACCCAACAGCGTGGATACGGCAACACCATCGAAGTAGCCAGTTGTGTAGCAGGCCTTGCGCAGAGGTCGGGTCAATCGGCGAAGGACCAGGAGTTTTTTTTACAACATGCCTACGATCTTCTTGTTGCCGACAAGCGCAATACCAGCGGTTCCTCTTTTGACAGAACTGTCATCAAAGTCGGAACCGCGTATGCTGCAATACTGCGGAATAATGGCAACTCGAAAATGTCCATGGACGTCGAAACGGTTGTTAAGCACTCGCAAAAGCAACAACAGATTCTGGAAGAACGCCAACAAACTTCATCGGGCGATAGTTTTCGTTAAGTGGACGCCGTCGGTTATACAATATGCAGAAGCGACGGTTCGCTTGACATGCATGAGGCGCTATGACAACGAGTTCCAAGAAAACACTCATCGACAAACTTCCCAAAGCTGAATTACATCTGCACATCGAAGGTACATTTGAGCCGGAATTGATGTTCGAGATCGCCAAACGAAACGGTGTCCCGCTTAGATTCATGAGCGCGGAAGACGTTCGTAAGGCCTATCAATTTACCGACCTGCAATCGTTCCTGGACATTTACTATGAAGCGGCCAAAGCGCTCATTCATGAACGTGATTTTTATGAACTCACCTGGGCCTATTTAGAAAAAGTCTCTAAACAAAATGTCAGGCACGTGGAAATTTTCTTTGACCCTCAGACTCACACAGATCGAGGCATCCCATTTGAAAAGGTCATCAACGGCATTCATCATGCTTTGGTCGATGCTAAAAGCAAGTTGGGTATTAGCGGTCATTTAATTATGTGCTTCCTTCGGCACCTTAGCGAGGCTGAAGCAATGAAGACACTCCATGAAGCATTACCTTATAAGGATTGGATTATTGCAGTCGGTCTCGATTCCGGCGAAATCGGCAATCCGCCCGAAAAATTCGCCGCAGTTTATGAGCTTGCTCGTTCCGAGGGCTTCCTTGCTGTGGCTCACGCAGGGGAAGAAGGTTCCCCGGAATACATCACTCAAGCGTTGGACATTCTCAAAGTTCGTCGAATTGACCACGGTGTGCGCTGTCTTGAAGATCCCGCTCTGGTCAAACGGTTAGTCGACGAACGGATTCCTTTGACCATGTGTCCGCTGTCGAATTTGAAGCTGAAGGTGGTCACGGATTTGAAAGACCACCCGTTGAAGAAGCTGCTCGATGCTGGAGTTGTGGCGACAATCAATTCTGATGACCCGGCTTATTTTGGCGGGTATGTTCGGGAAAACTTCGTTGCTACTCAGGAAGCGCTAAATTTGACTGACGACGAGCTGGCTACGCTGGCGAAGAACAGCTTTGAAGCCAGCTTCATTCCAGACGAAGAAAAGGCTAAATACAAAAAAGCAATCGACTATTTGCTTGAACAGAGCCAAGTGCTCTCAGCTCATTAGTTCGGGACTAGTTTGTAGTACGCAAACCCGAATTGCGATTGATGTTCGCGATTCAAGTTCGCCACGACCGCTGTCACCCGTTCCCGGCAAATATCTGCAATGGTCGGAAATCGGCGATTAGTGGTAACTTCTGCCAATTGAATCAGTACGAATTGGCGTGTGCCACCATCTTCAATATTGGATTCAAGAACAGCTTGCGCCATTGTTCCTGAACCTGCGAAAAAATCTAAGAACAAGGCATTTTGATCACCGATCATGCCAATGATTTTTTTGATTAGAGCAGTTGGCTTCGGATAATCGACCGGGGCTTCTCCGAGCAATTCTTTCAGTTCGCGTTTTCCGTTCTGGTAGTTAAGTTCTTTTTCGTCCCATATGGTTTTGATTTTTCTTGTTCTACAGGTGCCTTCATTCGATTCAAGGTAATCCCGGACGAAGATGTCCCATTCATCCCGGCGCGAAATGAGCCGGGCCTGGAGCAGTCCGACGAATTCTCGCGCGCGCTGCTGTCCCCACATCCACCGACCGGCCTGCCCAGTTGATTTCTTCGGATAGACAGAGACCTGGAACTGGTCACTTTCATCCATGCTGATCGCACCGGTTGTTGGGTCGACAAAAACTGGATAATACATCGCTGGCCGATCTTCTCGAAGGGACGCGGCACCACGTTGGCGCAATCCCAGCAGCCGGAAGCGCCTACCTGTTTCGTCAATATTATTGAAATCGTCCAGTTGATCTTCAGTGAGCTCTTCGCCGGCCAGGTCGCACTGTTGGTGGTCGCGCGCAAACACAACCAGGTATTCATGCACAGCGGCGAAGTGTTTATCTGATTGGCGGCCCCGTGGATTGCTCTTTACGGTTATTTGAGCGACAAAGTTCTCTTCGCCGAAAACTTCCGCCATCAGCATTCTCAGCTTGTCGACCTCGTGGTCATCGATAGAAACAAAAATGGCGCCCTTCGAAGAGAGCAGCTCTCGGGCAAGCATGAGCCGAGGTAGCATCATCGACAACCAGGCCGCATGATTTCGTCGATCGCGGTAAACGAAGCCGTTTCCGGTGTTGTATGGCGGATCGATATAGATTGCGCTCACTTTCGAAGCAAGCTTTGCCTGCAAAAGCTTCATTCCATCCAGATTATCGCCTTCGATTATCGAATTTTCGGCGGTGGAAGATCCTTGGCAGTGTTCGGGCATCAATACAAGGCTTGTGTCGGCCGGTGTGGTTGCCTGCGCGAAAGCTTCTGGCTTGCCGGGCCAAGTTATTTCTATTTGGTTGGATAGGTTCGCTTTTCGTGATTGCACTGCTACCTATCTTAATGGGACATTCAACCAAGCGCCAGCTTCCCAAAATGATGCTATGTTGGAGATATCCACTTGGCAATCAGATGGTGTCGTATGAATTGGAAAACACTGGGATTTGTAGGACTTAGCTCTTTCATGTTGGCTGTGACAGTCTTGTCGATCAGTCCTTCGGCCAATGCTGAATATGCCGGTCGCGTTCATAAAGAGCACAACAGGGTGGTTCGACCGTTGCCAGAGGACCAAATTGCACCAGTTTTAGACCCGCAGTTGACCTCTCGAGCAGTAGCTGATGCATCGATCGAAGCTGGAGTGACGGACGACAGTTTTGTCCTCAAGGCAGGCGATGCCAGCGGTTCGATTCCGTCCAGTGCTGAAGAGTGGAATCCATGGTCAGGGAAGGCTTCGCGCCACCCTCCAATTCCTACGTTTGTGGCCACGCGAGCGCCGCAGGCACAGATGCCTGAAGCCGTGGATTACGCCGCCGTGGAGCAGACCTATGCAGCGGCGGCGCCGCAAGTTGTGGTGCGCCCTGCAAGTAGCAGTCGTGGAGGCATTCCGATCCCCATGCCTATAATGGGCGCTACAGGAGTCATGAGCTCGGGCGCGGGCGTAGACTATGACCATTGCGCATGTGGCACAGCAATGCCGTCCGATAATTGCGTTCGAAGTCGCATGACGAACTTTGGCGTTCGCACAGCTACAGCAAACACCGTGATGGCTACCGGAGCACAGGCTCCGCTTCCAGCTTACGGGAGACCAGGCTATTCTAGCCCAGTAGTAGCTCCGGCTATTTCTGCAGTTGCAACGCCCACTCTAGTTGTGCCAGGTGGGACTCTAGCACCTGTTGTCTTGCCATCGGCAGTAGTGATTCCTGCTGGAGCTGGATTTGCAAACCAAATTCGGTAATTATGGGTAACTACAGACACCTCCCGTTGCAGAAGTTGCAAAGGTCTGGTAGATGTTTGTTTGCAGAGTGCTCATAAGGACGGTCCTGTGAATGACAACTTAAGAGGAACATTCCTAGACCGGGCGCGACAGGCCCTCGGTGAAGACGACATTGTGCAACGAGAGCAGATATATAACGATCTCATTGACGAACTCGAACAAATGTTCGGCAAGAACGACAAAGAAGTTGCAGCGGAGCTCGCTCGTATTGCAAAAACAATGGAGGAATCTGGAGATCCCGATTCCGCGTTCGCCTTTAAACAACGCTCCTGCGAAATGTTGTTGAAGAGAAACATGGCGGCAAGAAGAGCTGGAGGACGGATCGCGGCTCCTCCTTCCGGGCAGTTGGATAGAACCACACTTACTGGACTCAAGCCACTGAACAGGCTTTTGCAGACGTTGGAATGTATCTGCATGTCATCGACAAATGCAGAGCGCGATGCTGAATTCTATAGAGTAAATACCAATGCAGACCGTGTCTTCTCTCATTCGACAGGTGTCAAAGTCATTGGCGTGAAAGTAAGTAGCGGACCAGTTCTACTGCTGATTGAATCGCTGGAAATTCGGAGTAGTATGCCGATTTATTCCTCTGATGACTGCCCACGGGTGTTGTCTGAGTTGGCTCGCCATAATTTGGAACCGGTTATTGGACCAATTGGCACCGGAGTTGGCACCATATATGGTTTCATCGATCCAAGTGGCAACCATTTCGGACTGATCGACAAGAAAAAGAAAGTGTAGCTGGCCTGGGAGCGCGGGCTCTACTAAATGCCGTCGATTGGTATCAGCCAATTCAAGTCGCAGATTGCATCACGCAGTGTAACTCGACTACGTGAACAGTAGCCTAGTGCGATGACGGCTTGTTCAACTTTGAGTCGTTCCAGTTGTATCAATTTTTGGCACGCTACCGCGGCCTCAAATGTTGTCGGATCAACCAGCTCTTTAATCAGTAGTGATTTTACCGTGTCGATCGAATTGTTTTTTGTAAGTCGTAGCTCGGCCATAACCGCATCATCAGTCAATATTGATGCTTTGACGAATAAATCCAGCAGTTGACTTGCCCGCTCTGCAGCATCGGCGTCAGTAAAATCTTTCACCAGAGTCAGCACGTGTTTTAGCTTTTCACGTTCCTCTTTAGTGACCTGCCCTTCGTCTTCGATCAATTGATCAGCGCGATTCTTTGCTATGGGCTTATCTACGAGCGGGGCCTGCGAAACGTGCACGAGTAAATCGTCCAGCGAACCACTTGTGGCATAGACCTGCCGTAGAAGTTCAGTGACCCTTTGATGTGTGATTGCGCGCGATCTGGCCATCTCTTGGAGCTTTACTGCAGCTTCCATTACCTTGGTCGGCAAGGCCCCGGAGTTAACTAAAATTTCGCCGATTCTCTTGCGATCGAGACTGCCACTATTCTGCAAAGTCAGAGCTGCTTGCAATGAGCGAGTAGGAATCACTCCTGCTGCGACCAAAAGGTCGCCGATCATTGGAGGATTCGTGCTTGTTGGCTGCGGTGAATTAATCGCCCACAACTCTGGAGGCAGAGGCTGCTGCCCGGTGCTGTTGCCCGGCGCGCATTGTGCCCAGTGCGGAGGCGCCGGCGGCACCGCTTGGTTGGGATATTGATAGCCGCCTAAGGGTTGCTGCTGATAAGCCGGGTTCCAAACAGGTACGCCACCAGGTTGCTGTGGGTACGGTGCCGGCATTGGATAACCCGGTGGGTATTGCTGGTACTGTTGGGGTACGTTCGCTTGTCCAGGCATTTGGTCCGGTGAGGTTTTCGCCCAGCTTTCGGTCTCACGGATGCGAGCATACCAATCGCGCAGAGCCAGCACGATCTTCGTTGGGTCCGGATCGATTTCCGTCCAATCGATTGTGGCGTCCGACTTGTTACTACTGAAAATGCACCACGTAGCTTTGCCGCTGTTGTCTTCGTGCTCGACGGTTATCACCGCCGGTTCCGGCCGACCTTCAGGATGCCATGGTAATTCAATACGCTTTTTCGAGCGCCGGGATTCGTGAGCCATTTCAATCAATTCCTGCGGTTTAGGCAGAGATCCCTGTTTCGGCAGACGGATTGAAATTTCGGCTGTCTTTTTTATGTTGCTCATCGGCGCCGCAAGCTAGTATCTCTTACAGTATAGCTTCGGATTTCGCATATGACACGGGCAAAAGCCTATTGCCTGCCAAAAACTGCCTTGTTTAGCTGGCAATATCAGTCATTCATAAAGCATGCTCGCTGGTTATCATGTGACAGGTTGTACCCGAAAGACCATCTGTGCGAAAGGTTCAGTCTTTGCCTGGCTAAAATTTCGGTCCACCCGGTTTCGAAAGAGAACGACTTTAGTTGCCTAGCAGCAGGTTAAGGTAGCGCTGCAGCTTCGCCTAGGCTCCTCATCGCTCATCGTTTCACAACGACTCTGGCCTTTAGCGGCGCCATAGCAATTCTGGCAATAGAGCCAGCGTTGAAGGGCAAAAAGTCTTCTTCTATACCGTCGCTGAATATTGCCCCGACGTCAGCCATCTGGGATTCGATCACCAGTTCCTTCGATTGTTCTAGCATCCCGGCCGTAATTTGGGCTGTTGAATGTTTGCTGACAAAGGGTTCTCGCACGACGAACATCAGCGCCGGATCATCCCAGGCCATTCGTCGGGGCGGCTCGGTTTTTCCGCCCGTGAAGTGCTGGATGCCGCCGACCATATTAAAGATCGATGACAGCCAGCCGGTCGAACCGGCACCGGTAGAGACAATGATTCCGCTGGACGACTGCTGCTCCGATGTTCCGTCGTATGTAAGGCTGTATCGCGCTGATACGTGCGACCTTGCTCCGATGAAAAAGTCATTGAATGCGAGCATCTTTTGCCCGTCATTGAGTGTGACTTGAGCAAGAGTCACTTCTTTAATCGCCGCTTTTTCGCTCACAGCCTGCTCGACGCATCGGCCCAGGTTCTGCACTTCATTCTGTACAAGCACCCCGTCGAAACGCGTGGGATCCGGGTTAACGCCAATGATCGGCTGTGCTCCGACATACTTTGCCGCATTCGCGACAAGCCCGTCTTGTCCAACCACAACGACAAGATCCGTTGGGCAAAAAATGAAGGTTGGAAGGAATCCCCGGTCAACATACTGCAATTTCAAATCAGACTGTAGTTGCTTCTTGATGGATTTGAGCGCAGCTTCGTACTGTTCATCCTCATCTGCGTAATCTTGAAAATTTCCGCCTGCATGTTCGATATAGAACTGCGCCTGGGCGCGAGTATTGAATCGCGCCACCAACTCTTGCAGTCGCGTCTTGCGCGTTACGACAACGATTTTTTCAAACATGGTGTCACCATTACTTTCATCCTCTGTTTCCGGCAGTAGGGGCGGCTCACTAATCGCCCCTACTGCCGACTAAGCATGTTTCGCTGGCTTGTCGTTAGTGAGCAGAGTTTGCAGAAGATCGGGCGATATGTTCAGCGTTCCAATCTTGCCTGCATTTTGCGCAAGTTCCTGGAAAGCCAGTGCAATGGCTAGTCTTGGATCGGAACCCTTGGAAGCAAGCGCCATCAGCATTCTGTAATCAACTTTCTCAAGCGGTTTGAGTGATTCGGTGAGAGCATAGACCCGGCTGTCGGTGTCTTTCTTCTCGTTCTCAACACGTATGTCTACCAACTTGGCGCGCTCTTCCTCTAAGGCAATCTCCCCAGCCATGCGAGTTTCATTGATCTGCCTGCGCTTGGTCTCAACTGCAATCTCTGTGTTGAGCTCGCTTTCCTTGATGCGCCGCTCCTCTTCGACAGCGGCATTACGCCTGGCATATATAGCCTGATCCGCGCGACGCTGCAACAGTTCTCGAGACTCCGCTTCCAATGCTCGGCCGATCTCAGGCGTCGGTTTTATAGCCAACACGGACAGGGAGAGGATCTCCAGGCCAAGCATGAGAACCGGGTCCGATTTGCGCAATTTGGTAAGCAGCTGTCCAACTATCTCGTCATGAGTGTGGAGAGCCACGGAAAGCGGCATTCCTTGTGTTATGGATCGAGCAATTGTTTGTGCTGTGTTCGTCAGGCGAGAGGACAGCAAATCGGTCGGCGTCTCCTCCGCTGTGTAATATCCCTCGCCGGAGACCGTGAAATTCAGGTACTGAGCGGCTTTCTCAGGGTCAGTTATGCGATAGGTCAGCTGCCCTTGAATGGTCAGTTGTTGGTAATCGGAAGTTACCTCATTGAAAATGAATGGCACGTCTGAGCTGTCTACCGGCACGTCCATGATTGTTGAAGTTGGCGCAAAATACCAAAACGATAGACCTGGTCCCTGTCTGCGAATCTTTCCATCCTGAAAATGTATGACATAGACTGTGGGTGCGGCTTTCTTAAAGCGAATAATTCCCAGCATGATTCCTCCTCGGCGAACGTCCGTGGTGTGCGCACCGTTTGTGGTGCATGTGGAGCTTGCCAAAGAAGGTGAGACCCTCTGAGGGCAATATAGATGGTTAAATCGGTTTGGACGATCCAGGTTCGGTTTAGTGATCGTCAGAATTACGATTACTTTACCACTCTATCATGACGAATTCGCATGACAATGTTGCTAGGCAACAAAAAAGATGATGAACTGGTTCCAATTCGTGGATTGTCAGTGAGCTATTAACCGTCGCTTAGACGTCGGCGAGGAATTTCAAGCAGGGGGAAGTCCCTGGCTGCCAGAGACCTGGATTTCCTTGACCGTTACCAACTTGTCACGTAATACATTCGTCTCGATTCGAACTTGCTGCTCTAGATCCGAGTCTGGGGCGGCTACTTGTAGCGGATCTTTGCGGATCTGCGCAGCCATTTCTTGAAAACACCGTATAATCCCCACTTGATCCAGCTTTACAAGATCACTATCATGTAGCCCATAGAGATTGTTAGTGAGGAATTTGGATTATGGCTTCTGCCACAAAGCAGCAAACGACACAGACCTTGCGCAAGCCCATCACCTGCACAAAGTGCAAGACTACGCAATTTGAGTACAGCCTGTCTTGCAAGCGCTGCGGTGATTATCTCGATAAGAAAGACGTGGTTCAAGAAGTAACTACCACCAATTTCGGTCCGAAGATTATGGGCGCCGCTGCCGTATGCGTCACCATTCTCGTCGTCTGCGTCATCTTCCGCATATTCTAAAGTCGTACGAAAGCATTTGAAACGGAGGCATCAATTGATGTCTCCGTTTTTTTGTCGTGGTCCTTGCCCCTACCAGCCTTTCTTAACGGCAGAACGTGCCTGACCTGTGTTTCTCACTGTATTGCTGGTGGTAATCTTCTGCGCGCCAGAACGTGGGGGACGGTGCTAACTCGGTGGCTATTGGACGGCGATACTGTCCGGTGTTCTGCTCACGCTGTATGGAAGCAATTGCCTCTGCGTGCTGTTCTTCAGTCGTGAAGTAAATGGCTGATCGATATTGTCCGCCGCGATAGCCCGCTACTGCCAACGTTGGGTCATGTAGCGACCAGAACACGTTCAGTAAGTCAACGAAGTTGATTTGATCTGAGTCATAGCAGACTTCAACTATCTCGGCATGCCCTGTTTGACCGGAGCACACGGCTCCATAGGTTGGGTTGGTAGTTTGACCGCCCGCATAGCCAACTGTGGTATCGACCACGCCATTGGTTTTGCGAAATGAATCCTCAACCCCCCAGAATCAGCCGGCACCAAAGTATGCGGTTTGAATCATGTCGGTTACCTGTAGAGTTGTTTGCAGCGTTACCAATTGCAGTCTACCGCAAGAATCTGCCTTGCTGCTGCCATTCTTCCGGTTGCTTAGCCTGTTGGGCAACTGGCACAGCACACCTGGTTGCTAGTCGGCCTCGAATTGAGCTCGTTGCTTTCGGTAGCGCTTCATTGCAATTTCTACGTCAACCACCTTCTGGATCTTGCCGTTTTTCCGAAGGATTTCAGCGTACTTCGAGCTAATCTCAATGAATGCCTCTGAAAATTGTCCACGAGACGTATTCCGCTTGTTGCGAAGCAAAGTATTGTATGCATGCTGTAAGAAAAATTCTATATCAGTGGATTGATTGGAATTATCAGCACAAGCTGCTATCGCCAGGGCAAGTGCGTTAGTGTACCGAAGCCCCCACTTTTGTTTCAATTCTGGCGATTCGCTCAATAGCAATTTTGCTTCGGCCAACTTCCTGTGAAGCGCGTCCACATCTTTTATTCCAACTGGAACTTCAGGGGTCAACGAGTGGGCATTGTAAAAAGCCACTAAAGCCGAGATTGCCAGCATTTGATACTGAAATTCTTGGCGTTCTGCAGCCAGGCGCGACGCAATTAAAAGATTTTTCTCGACTTCAAGCGGAGTCGCTAATTTGTCTTGTAGAGCTTTATTCAAATACAGTTGTGTGCCCCGTTGTTCGAGTTTTGCTTGATGCGGTTTTACGAGCTCTGACCTGTAGCAGACTCCGCCGATCAGGACTAGGACGGAAACACATGCTGCAACTGGTTTCCACCTGCCGAGCAGCTGTCCTATCAGCCGCTGGGTCGGTTTCTTAGTGCCAGTGTCCTGAATGTTTTGATCGACTACTAGAAGTGCTTTTTTGAGTTCACGAATTGTTTGAAATCGCGCAGAGGGATCTTTGGCCAACGCGTGATGAAGGACTTTGTTCAGATCCGTACTCAGAAATTCAATGGCGGACGGCTCTTCGTCCAAATGCTTGCCCATTGTTTCGAAGGAGGTATTGCCAACAAAAGGTGGCTGTCCGGTCAATACCTCGTACATCAAGCAGCCCATCGAATAGATGTCTGACCTGGCGTCAATTACATTGCCTTGACACTGTTCTGGGCTCATGTAGAAAGGGCTACCAAATACTTCACCATTCTGTGTTAGTTTCTGGTGCTCTTTCCCTGACTCCGGCAAGACTTTGGCGATTCCAAAATCCACCAATTTTACAGATTCATTTGGCCCTACGAGCATTACATTGCTTGGCTTCAGGTCCCGGTGTACAACCCCATGCTCATGAGCGTGAATCAGCGCATCACATATTTGAGCAAAGATAGGAACTGCGCGTTCAATAGCAATTCGTCCCTGACTTTTTAGTAGATCGGAAAGGCTTTTCCCTTCCAGGAATTCGATGGCCATGTAAGGCTGATCGTCGAATATGCCAAACGCAGATACTTCAATGATGTTTTTGTGATGGAGTGAGCTTGCGGTTGCTGCCTCGCGCTGGAACCGCTGGATCGAATTTTGCTTCGCAAGTAGACTCCCGTGCATCACCTTGAGTGCAACGACCCGGTCGATAACGAGATGTCTGGCTTTGTAGACTATGCTCATACCGCCTTTGCCGAGCAGACCAAGAATCTCAAATTTCCCATCTACTAAACAGCCAGGTGCCAATAGGCCACTCGCCGACTCAATTACACTATGTCCCGTTTCGGCGGTCACTGATTCTTCGGCCGGCATTTTCGCAAACCTCTCACTACAGGTTATGCCCGTCAGCTTCAAAGACCCGTTGGGTGATCATTCGGCTGTCTTGCCGATCTTGCCCTGTCTGATTCAGCGACAGAATTGGTAGAGAAAGTGTCGTTAGGCAACTGTCAGAAAACACTTGGTTGTTAATCGTCCTTCAATGCATTTTGTTGCTTTTGGTGGCGCTTAACTACGCTTTCCACGTCAAGCGCTTTCTGAAATTTGCCATTATTTCGAAGGACAGTTGCATACTTCGATCCAATCGCAACGATTTTGTTTTGAAAGTCGTGATTGGGCTCATTGCGCTTGTCGCTTACCAAGATATTGTATGCATGCTGCAAGAAGAACTCTTTGTCACTCGAGCGAGTCGAATTATCAGCACAACTAGCAATCCAGAAGGCCGGTTCCATAGTGTCCGGATGTCCTGGTTCTTTCTTGAATTCTGGCAATGCGATAAGCAGCTGTTTTGCTTCAGCCAACTGCCTGTTCATCGCTCCCACATTTCTCCTTCCAACCGGAACATCAAGCCACCACGCTTTATCGTTGTAAAAAGCTGCCAACGCCGAAATAGCCTGAATGCGATACCGCGGTTCTTGACGCTTTGCCGCCAGCCCCGACGCCGTCAAAAGACTCTCCTCGATTTTACGTGGATCGGTTTGGTGCAGCTTCGTCGCATTCCTCCAATACAGCCAAGTCGTCCGCTGAGTTGATAAACTGCCTTGTTCTTGTTTGGCTTGATCCGCTTTGGGGAGTCCTGTCACGCAGTAAACTCCACCGGCGACAATGGCAGTGGAAAGAAGTGCAGCCGTGAGACTCAGGTTTTGGGAACATGTGCTGATGAGCCTCTGCACCGGTTTCCTGGTGTCAGTCAGTTGAGTATCTTGATCTGCTACGAGAAGTGCCGCTTTGAGTTCGCGAATTGTTTGAAATCTCGCCGACGGATCTTTGGCCAACGCCTGACAAAATACCTTATTCATATCTGCGCTCAGGAAATCAATGAAGGAGGGCTCTTCGCCCAAATGCTTGCTCATTGTTTCCATAAATGTATTACCAACAAAAGGTGCCTGTCCTGTCAACACTTCGTACATCAGGCAGCCCATTGAATAGATGTCTGACCTTGTGTCAATTGCGATTCCTTGACACTGTTCTGGACTCATGTAGCAGGCACTACCAAATACTTCACCTGCTTGGGTCAGTTTCTGCAACTCCTTTCCTGAGTCGGGCAAGACTTTTGCTATTCCGAAATCCACCAACTTCACAGTCTCATTTGACCCTATGAGCATTACATTGCTTGGCTTTAAATCCCGGTGCACGACCCCATGCTCATGAGCATGATTCAGCGCATCGCATATTTGAACAAAGATAGGGACGGCCCGTTCAATCGGAAATCGCCCCTGGCTTTTTAGTAAATCCGAAAGGCTTTCTCCTTCCAAGAATTCGATGGCCATGTATGGCTGCTCGTCAAATACTCCAAACCCAGACACCTCGATGATATTTTCGTGATGTAGTGAGCTTGCAGTAGCTGCCTCGCGCTGGAAGCGCTGGATCGAATTTCGCTTCGCAAGTAGACTCCCATGCATCATTTTGAGTGCAACGACACGGTTTATAGCTATGTGTCTGGCTTTATAGACTACGCTCATACCGCCTTTGCCGAGCAGACCAAGAATCTCGAATTTCCCATCTACTAAACAGCCAGGTGCCAATAGGCCACTCGCTGACTTTGCTGTTTCGACGATCACGTTTTCTTCGGAAGGCATACTGCACCTCTCACTACAGATTATGCCCGGCAGCTTTAAAGACCCGGCGGGTGACCATTCGGCTGTCTTGCCCTTGCCCTGTCTGATTCAGCGACAGAATTGGCAGAGAAAGTGTCGTTAGACAACCGTCAGGGAACACTTGGTTGTTAATCGTCCTTCAATGCACTTTGTTGCGTTTGGTCGCGCTTAACTACGCTTTCTACGTCAAGCGCTTTCTGAAGTTTGCCACTATTTCGGAGAACCATTGACCTGTCGGTGTTTTAGGCATTCCAATAGCGCTCATTCTGGCTATAGCAGTATGCCCACCGCCTGCGAAATCTCCGCTCGCCCATGATTCTGCGTCAGGGGCCGGACTCGCGCTATTCAATTGCGCGGTAGCGGCTGCACTGATAAATCATGCTGGCGTCTGGATTACTTGCATCGTAGAGTATCGATACTTTCTGACCTTTTCGAACACCATTCATGCGACTCTCCGGCACCTTCATCTGATCGCGAAAACGTTTCTTGTTGCCGTCCTCGAACTCATAATTGATGACATGAATTGGTCCATAGCGATTGCCGAAGTCGATATGTGTAGATGTGACGATTCCAATTGCAGGTAATCCATTGGTCGCCAAGCGTAGATCTTTTAGTGATTTCCGCCAGATCAGGTACATCAGTAGGACAAATGGAACGATCAAAAAAAGTCCGGAAACAATTCCAAGAAAACCAATTATCGCCAACAGCAGAAAGGTTATGTATATTTGGCACTCCCACGGTTTGCCATATTCATTCAAAACCATCACCTTCCTCGGTGTATCGCAGAGCAGCTCTGGCTGGACCTTTCCAACTAGCTCTGCCTTCGGAACGCTCTTTACCGCGGTATATCGAGATAGGCAATACAAAATGTTCTTCTCTGGATTGGATCGACTGAATAACACAGTTGCTTGCGTCACCGATTTGCGCACTTGTGGAATTTCGCCAGTCGAAATTTTTTGCTTGCCGCGAATCAACCTATTCTTGCTGGCGGGAAAGCTGTAGTGGACAAAGACCTGCTCATAACCGTCTTTATCTTTTGCATAGATGACCTCTACGTCGCCGGCAATTGCCGGCTGCCCATGTTGGACTAGCCACTTGTGCTTGAGCGGAGTCGGCCACGTCACAAACTCAGCTATTAAGAAAAAGCTGGCGGCAATGAGAGCCACGAGCCAAGTTTCGCCGGAACATAGCGGCCAAAAAAAGGCGCAGAGCAGGACCGTCACCAAAGGTACTATTAGTAACTGGACTGTCCAAGGGTTCATGTAGTAACGGTCTCTGAACTTGACGGACCGTATGCCAGGCTCTAGTAGTTCGGCCTCAACCCCCTCCAAAGCAAGTGGATTTGCTGGAGCCGCTTTTTGAGCGGATGACTGTTTCGCTGTAGTGAGCTTGCTGCCAGGTACATTCGCCTCCCTTCTTTGGCGAGCAAGCGCTCGATTCTCCCAATGATCGATCTGATGCGACACTACTTCATGGCTTCGGCGCGGTGGCATCAAAGATGAACGGCCTTCAGCCGGCTTAGGAAGTGGAGATAAGTCTTGGTGATCTGGAACGTTAACTGCAAGTGGTGGCGCCTTATCGGGTGCCTGCTTGCACAGAAACCGCAAAAACCTGGTGAGTGTCCGAACCTCTTGAGCGGGATGATTCTCCAATAGTCCGAAGGTGTATGAGTGTTCTGGATCGATGAAATCATCTCGACGAAAGAGGAGGCACTCATCTCCTGCTCCCAGATGGTGGTATAGCTTTTCGTCCAGAGCAATGCATCGTATCGACGTGTAAATCACCCATGCGGAAAAGTTGTCGAGCTGCGAATCAAAGTCTTCGGCGTCACGTCTGGGATGCTGGTAATTTCGATGCCCGAGTTCATTGCTCTTCATGCCATGCATCTTCGGCACGAACATTCCGTCGTAGTCCACAAGGCGCAGTTCGTGATCAGCAACAATGATATTGCCATGCTGGAGGTCTCCATGCGCGATGCCAGCCTGGCGCAAGTGATCACACATATCAATTAACGAAGATGCTAGCCGATCAATTCGGTCACTGCCCAGATGTTTCTCGATGTAGAAGTCGAGAGTTAGTCCCTCCACCCAATCCATCTTCAGGATAGGCATCCATTGTCCCGCGACCAGTATTCCTTTGGAGAGAAAATCGAAACTGACGGTGTAGGGCAAAGAATCATTTTGCACGAACTCTGATATCAACGCATATCGTTCATTCTGATCCGCCATATCGCGCAAGAAGCAACGCACGGCATAGTTACGCTGCTCGGAGGCAACGCGATAGACCGAAGCAAATGATCCGGTCAGCGGCCGCGGTAAACCCAGTGAGGTTACTTCCACAGCGCCGTTACTGATCTCGGGATCAGCAATATTAATTCTTAAATCCTGGATGGCCTCGTTGTAGTCCTGAGGTGACGGCCAGGACTTCAACTTTGATTCTGTATTACTTTTCGGTGGTTCAAGCATCCACAGCGCTCAATTTACTAGCCCAATATGCCCAAGGCGCGCAAAAACTAGATTTACTCTTGAAAACGCCGGGTTCATTTTTACCGGCCGTTGATAAACCTGCTTCCAAGGCACCCAGTGGGAAGAACCGTAGCTCGATGGTGCAATTGAAATATTCTTAAGCTTCAAAATTGAACTCTTTGTTTTGCGTCGTCGTAGATGGTAATGTCACCACCAACACCCCAAGAGGAAAATCTGTAATGAAGAAAGTCGCTGCATTAGCATTGCTACTGA
>Ga0163152_10002370_pt1 | contig 27000 bp, 16 predicted proteins | sample OliLakLV19MP8IB2_FD_148635 | JGI IMG/M metagenome (GOLD analysis project Ga0163152, IMG submission 148635) | Freshwater microbial mat bacterial communities from Lake Vanda, McMurdo Dry Valleys, Antarctica - Oligotrophic Lake LV.19.MP8.IB-2 | ecosystem: Environmental > Aquatic > Freshwater >...
ACAACGGCCGCCTGGCTTCCACTTCGGTTGGTTCCATCAACCCCCGACGGGAACTTTCATCCCGCATAGACCTATCACCTGCCGAGCACACGAGTTCCGCCTTCAGCCGGTGCAGACATTGCACACAAAATGATCATGGAAATATTTAAACCTCTTGAAAATGCCTGCACCTCACGGCTGAAGCCGGCTGAAGCCGGAACTCCAAACCTTCGCGCGGCGCGACCAAGAGTGAGTTCGTTGGCAACATGCCGCCCATTTTTTGGGCTTTTTTTTCTCCTCACATCGTCTCCTAAAAATGTGGTCTGCGTCCAATGAACCACTGCGTCCCTTAATAATATTCCCGGGGCAACCGCTCTTCCGGGCACAAAAAAAAGGCACTGCCAGAAGCAGTGCCTTTGATGGGTTTGACCGATTCGCTTAATTGCGCAGCCGGTAAAACTTCTGGCTGCCCAGGGAACCCTTTGTCACAGTGAACGTGGCACCCGTTGGTGCGGGGTTGACATCAGTCCAATTGGCTCCGGTGCCAACCGAATCGCTATGCTGCAAGACACCCATTCCGGTCCAGGTGAGGGTGACGCTTCCGTCAGCTTGCCGCGCCGCTGTCAGGGTTCCCGGCCCGGGGCCAGTCCCAGGACCCAAAACCAGGGCATTGTCGAATGTGCCGATGGCCACATCTTCCAAGGCCCCAACAAATGTTCCGAAACCGAAATGGATGCCCTCTGTCACTGGGAAGGGAACTTCAGCTCCAAAAATGTCGTCGAGGTAGAACTTGATGGTGGAACCGTTGACGATGGCTTTGATGCGGTGATTGCCTTGGTCGTTGAATACCGCAGCATTAAAGACCGGGATGCTCACTCCCCCTGCCGGCAGCGGCGTGTCGCCGGCCTGACCGATCACCCGGTTATATTGCCAGCCACCAGGTGCGCCGTCGTGAGTGCCATATTCGCCAAAGAACACATAATTTGTTCCTGTCGAATCTATGATCGTAATACCGGTTCGTTGTTTGGCTCCCGTTCCTGTCACCAATACGAACTCCATTTTAACCCGGTCTATTTCAAAAATGACCGGAGTCGAAGGGCCGGCTTCGAAAGCGCGAACACCATCCAGAGTTAAACCGGGCCAGGCACCACTTTCATTGGTAGCGGTCATGACCACCCGGCCGTTGACGATGACCGTCTCGGATTCAGGCGTAAGCGTTGCGTCCGGAGTAAGAGAAGTGTCCTCGATGCTCCAGTTGTTGGTGTTGATTTCCAGACCGGAAAAGTCGTCCGACAACAGAATGATCGGCGGGGCCGTAACAGTGACGGAAATTCCCTGCGAGATACAAACTGATTCCGCAGTGGTCAGGTCGAGTGTGGTAGTCCCGAGGGCGACCCCGGAAACCACAATCGTTTGAGCGTTGGTTGTTCCAATGCCGAAGGTCAAAGTCCGGGTCGCGCCCACTGCGCCGATGGCGACTGCCACAGCGGGATCTCTGCTTGTAACATTGACCGTCACAGCTTTGCTTGAATTAAGAAGCCGCGGAATGGTCACCCGCACATTCAAACCAGGCTGGCCGCCAATGAGCGAGAGATCGCTTGGTGTAACGGAGATACAAGGAAACGTGTTCTCTATATTGAGATTGTCGAACTGCCCCACCACGGTGTCGTCGATCGCCCTGGCATAAGCGCCAATTTCCACAAAAACGCCTGAGCTGACATCGAAATCAAACTTCCCGCCAAAAACCCCATCAAGATAAACTTCCACCCCGGTGCCGTCGGCCAAAAGTTTGATGCGATGATTGTTGGTATCGTCCTTGGAGGCAAAAGCCGTAATGGGGGTGCCGGAACCCGTTGGATTGCCCGGATTAAGATTAACAGCCCATCCACTTTCGCCCAGATTCTGTGAGAGGAAGAAGAACTTGGAACGATCGGCGGTGGTTAGGAACACCCCAGTGCGGGCGGCAGTCCCTTCAACTTCAAACTCCGATGTGCGATTGATGGAGACTCGATCTATTTCCACCTGCAAAGGCAGGTCTTTGGTCGCGGTAAAACTTTGTACAGTCTTGATGGAGTTTCCAGCCCAAAACTGTTCCGCCACTGTCCCCTTGATCTCCAACCTGCCGCCAGCCTGATTGACCTCGAAGAGACCCGTTCCCACTTCGAAACCTTGATCGGTGATGACAAACTTGTTGGTATCAAGTGTTGCGCCGGAAAAATCTTCAGTCAGACGGACGCCGGGACCAGTGACCACAGTGAGAACGAGGGTATTTCCACCAGAAATTCCAATATCACTCTGCAATGAAAGAACCGAGCCGCCTGTTGGGCCAAAGGACTTGATATCAATAGTTTGCACATTAGTGGCACCGGCAGGGAAAATAAGCGTCAGGATACCGTTCGTAGCCCCGACAACACCAGCAATAGTCGGGAACGAGCTCACCACCCTGATTTGCACCGGTTGTGTCGCGTTGGCTCCAGGTGGAATTCGCACGCTGACTCCACTGCTGGATTGCCCGGAAGGTAGAGTGAGAGAGCTCAGGGAGAAAGTCGCGTTTCCGATTTTCTCGACTCGAAGATTGTCAAACGTGGTATCCGCAGTATCGGCAGTGTTCCTGGCATAAGTGCCGAGATGAAAAACCAGGTTTGTGTAAGGAAACTTTACTTCCACTCCGAATTTATCGTCCAGGTAGAGACGCACAGTCCGTCCGTTGGCCACCGCCTTCATGCGATGCAATGCACCGTCATCGAAGTCACCCCCATTAAAAGCCGGAATGTCAGGTCCGGACCCGGTTGGGGAATCTCCTCCCTCACCGATCTTCCGATTATAGTGCCATCCGCCTTCACCGCGAACGTCAGCAAATAGCACGAATTTGGTTCCGGTGGAGTCAAGAATCCAAAGGGCGCTTCGCGAAGCACTCCCGACCCCCGCTTCGGCCACGCGATCCACGGAAATAGAGACACTTTGCTCCGGGGAGGCATTAAAAACAGGAACCAAGCGCAGAGTGCTTCCAGCCCACCATCGCGTGGTGACCTCGCCAGTCAATTGGAGTACACCCCCGCTCTCGACGCTGTTAAAAGTTCCTTTGCCACCTTCAAAAAAAGGTGAGTCCAATTGATATTTATTTGTGTCGATGATTCCGTCTTCGAAATCATCTTGAAAAACAATGTTGGTTATCTGGGCTTCAGCCTTTCCAACAACCATGATTGCAGCCACAGCCAGCACCGCCCACACACACGACTTAAAGGTTCTGAGCTCGCGGGCAAAATGCGCTCTTCCTCCTCCGGCAACCAGCGCACGGAAATTTTGAATTACTTTGATCATATTCGGTTTTGTATGAAGTTTCCTGATCTCCAGCGGACGCCCCGCCTTCCTCGCGCAATCCGGGAGCGCGAACCGATAGTCGGGATTTCTTTGGGAGTGATTCAGACCCTAAACCTCCCGGAGACAGAAGGCCATTGCACAATTGGTTCCAGGTGATTTTCTGACATGAAAATGAAGTCGGGTTTGCAATCCACCGTCAACGGAGGCTTTCTTCAGCTATCTAAACTCGATTTGTATCTCAAATGTTTCGTCGCGCAGCCTCTGCCGGCTGATTTTACCGCCGGGCCAGACCACCTCGACCTCCGCAGGCGGTCTGGAGATTCCGACGATCATCGGGTTGACTGAAGCTTGCGACCAATATCCTCCACCCGCCAGGACCGGAAATGCCGGCCCGCTGGTGCCGTCACGATAATGGATTCTGACCACGGCACCGATCCCATCCGGGTTTTCCACCGGACCTTTAAGCTGAACCAAAAAACCCGGTTTGGCCCCGGTATTCCGGTATAACTTCGTCCGACGCCCGTTTTGGGTCACCACAAAATCCAGCCGTCTATCCCGGTTAAAATCCCCGGCAGCCACGGATCTCCCCTCTCCCGCCACATCAATCCCGCTGGATTGCGAATTCATAGCTCTGAACCCGGCTTTTCCGTTTCCCAATAACAGCAAGGCATTGCCGGCGTCGAGTCGGCTGCGGTCCGGAGCGACTCCAAAAAAATTCTGGGCAAGAATCAGGTCTTGATCTCCGTCGCCATTAAAATCCGCCACGGAGATTCCGAAAGTCGGAGCCAATTGCGCCTCTACAGGCAGTGGAAAGACCTCGAAAGTTTTTCCGCGGTTCAAAAAAATCGCGCTGTCGAAGAAATTAATTTCCAACTTCTGAAGCTCCTGCATCCTCGATCCCATCAGGGTTGGCGTGGAAGCACGGGCGAACTTTTCATGCGTGATGAATTGCTCCTTCAAGAACGGAATCGAATTCCCGAGAGTCTCAAAATCACGCCACGGATAATAAGAACCGTCCTGCCGGTCATAATGGCTTTCCAAAACTTCCTGCACCCCGTCCCGGTTCAAATCTCCGTGGAAAATGATTAGTGGCTTTTCTGACAATTCCTGCCACCAGCTGTTGCGTCCCCAGTTTCCACAGACCAGATCGATTTTTCCATCCCCGTCAAAGTCTCCCGCGGTCACGCTGTTCCAAAATCCTCGAAACTTATCGAGGCCACACGCTTCGGTGATTTGTTTCCACACCCCGTTTTCGCGTCGAAAGATCCGGATCGGACCTGCCTCGCAGGCCAAGACCAGTTCCACGGAACCGTTCCCGTCGAGATCACACCAGAGCGCGTCACTCACCATGCCTGCGTCCTTAAAAATGGCGGACAGACTGTCGCTGGGCTGAAGGTTGCCGGAATTGTTTTCAAAAACCAGCGAGGGGCATGCGACCGGGTACCTCCCGGGCAGAACCCGGCCCGCCGCAAAAAGGTCCAGGTCACCGTCACCATCCGCATCACCCAGCGCCAGTGCTCCAATGGTCTGGCTCAATCCGGAGATCAACGGTTGCTGTTTACCGTCCGCAAATTGAATGGAACGGACTGCTGCGCCGTTGGTGGTGCCATCCTCGTAGTTGGATTGCGCGATGAGAAGCGTTGATTTGTCCGGACCGGACCGCCATCCCAGCATGCCGGTTATGTCCCGCGAAACGATGACATTCCACGGTCTGCCTTCCATTGGTTCAAATCCGCCTTTCCGATTGTTCCGAAACAAACCAAGGCTCCCACCACGACCCGCGCCGATCATCAGGTCAGGCCAGCCGTCGTGATCAAAATCAAACCAGCCGGCGGCGGGACCCAGACTGCTCAATTTCCGAGGCAACAACGGCTGCCTCAAAAAATCATCGAAGAAATGGTCCGTGTGTTGATGTTCCAGAATCTGCGGTTCTTCTTCGAAAAGACTTTGTTCTTCAACACGCTTTTCATTCGAAACCGGATATCCTTCCGGTTCAAATATTTCGTAAATCCGGTTCGGTCTTGCCGAAACCGTGCTCATCCGACCGCTCCTCCAGCGCACCACGATCTCAAGAGAATCCGCGCGCCCCGACGCAAAGCTCCGGATTGGTTCGTCGCTCGAAAGATAACGTCCGCCTGCCATCATTTCCTGCGATTGCACCGGAAGACCCGTGGCTGAGACAGTGATTCGGGCACCTATACCGCGACTGTTCGGAGGCAACCCCCGCAGTTTCACCGCCACCCGCGCAGCTTGTGATTCATTCCGATAAACAAGAGGCTCATCGTTCAAACAATTGATGATCACATCCAGGTCGCCGTCCAGATCCAGGTCCGCGAGGCAGATCCCCTGGGAAATCCTTTTCGATTGGAAACCCCATTTTTCACCCCGCTCCTCGAACTTGAGTCCACCCAGGTTTCGGAACAGGTAATTTGGGACATCAAGTCTAGGGAAAAGTTTGCGCATCTCCAGCTCTTCTGACGGCGAAATCTTGCGCTGACGTTTCGCCTCCTCGATCCGGGCTGCGACATCCTGGTTCTGTGCATCACGCTCATGACCCGTGACCACCAGGATATCCTCCCACCCGTCCAAATCGACATCAAGGAACACCGGGCACCAGGACCAGTCGGAAGCTTGCAGCCCGCTCAATTCAGCCACCTCGCTGAACCGGCCGCCGCCGCGATTCCAAAACAATGTGTTGCGGGAGTATTGAGGAACGGACTCAACCTGTTCCCCCAGCGAAATGAACGGATTAAAAAAACCGGTTTGAACCTGCCGCATAAAATGCGACCGGCTGAGCATATCCACCACAAAAAAATCGACCAACCCGTCCCGGTCAAGATCTCCAAAATCGACACCCATGGAAAACAAGCTGGTGTGCCTTAACATGCCGGGAAGTCCGGCCCGAAATTTTCCGGTCCCGTCATTGATCCACAGGTGATCGGGTGATTGAAAATCGTTGCAGACGTAAAGGTCGGGAGCCCCATCCTGATTAACATCACGAAACATGGCCGACAAACCCCAGTCATACTGCGGCTTAATCGGTCTCCCGCCGGCATCGACAAACGCGCCTTTGGTCCAGTCGATTTCCGAGAATCTATTTCCCCCTTCGTTATGATAAAGCACATGGCTTTCCCCCTGCTCCATCAATCCCATTTTGGCATCGAGAACAAAACGGCCAGCCAGCTCCGGGTCGGTGACCGGACGTCCGTTGACAGTCTGTAGTGCCATCCCCTGTGAGCTGTTTGAAACGGTGAACCGGGTGCCGGGTTCATCGCGCAAGGTCGATGTCCGATAATTCACCACGTAAATATCCAAACGCCCGTCGCCATCGATGTCTGCCAGGGCCAATGAAGTGCTTCCTCCTTTGGAGCGCAATCCTGAGCCTGCGGACGCTTCGCTGAATTTTCCTCGGGCATCATTGAGAAAAAGCCGGGTGCCGGTCCCCACGCCATTGACCAACAAGTCGAGGTCACCATCCCCGTCGGTGTCCACCAGGGCCGCGCCGGTGGAAGGTTGACCCTGACAGGCTACTCCGGCGGAATCAGTGATTTCTTCAAAACGGAATTGTCCCAGATTCCGATATAAATGGCTCCGCCCTCCCACCCCGCAAAAATAAAGATCCGGCAAACCATCTCCATCGACATCCCCGGTGGCAACCCCGGATCCATTGAGAAAAATCTGGTTGGTGATGGAAACCGAGGAGGAGAGAGTGTTGGTGAACCATATCCCCAGTTGTGAACCGGAGAACTCGCTGAATCCAGCCCGGCTTCGGACCTCAGGCCGGACCGCTGCGGAACGGAATCCATTTCCATTTTCCCAAACGAGGGACCCAGACCGTAATTTTTCTGAATTAAAGAGGGTCAGGGAAAAACAAAGCAGAAATCGAAAGGCAAGTCGTTCTCCCATAAAATTCAGTTATATGTGCCGGTGTTGGATGTGGAAGTTCCAGCTTTAAATTCTGCGCGGCAGAGGAATTTCACCAGCTCCACCAGCTCTAAACGCTTCACTTTTGGCTTTTCACCGCGGAATTCTTCGCGCAAACCCCTGCCTGCTTTCGCGCTTTCGACTTCGACCAGATTCAAGCGTTGCGCGGGGAAGCGCTTTTTAATCGGGCAAGCTCTTGATCCTCAAGAAAACCGGTTGCTCTGAAACGGTGTTGGTAACCGTTGAGCGGGAATCAAATTCTCCCAGGTTTTTCCAGGGGCCGGCGGTTAGCTGAAAGCGACCGGTCCCACCCGCGAACCGCTATGCCACCTGGGTTTGGCCAAGCCGGTCAGCGAGGAGAAAATTCGGGACACGGGCCAGAAACACGCCATAAACTAAATCCTGTCCAAATCGCAAAAACGATCATCAGACCATCACCCGAGAAGCTCAGAATTCCGCCAGGATGGAACCCTTGGAGGGGTCTGCCTTCTAAAAGGCTTGATATTAAAACAGAAGGAAAGTTTTCGCCCTCATACTGGATGAATGCTAACTTTTTGTCATCGTGGGAGATTGTGCCATACCCAGCACCCGCAACCTTTTTGGATTGCGGTGGAAGAGCGCAAGCGGCGACACGGCTTTCGAGCGGGCGGCATATCAGTCCAAGCCACAAAATCAACACCTCCAAAAAAATGAGATGCGCCCGTATCCAGCGATTGACGCTGATTCAATTTGCTCTTTCACCGTTTCTTTGGCAGAAGATCGAACCATTTAATTACATGAAAAAAGAGCCCAACAAATCCGCCGAAATTCAGCTGCTCAATCTGCTCAAAAAAATCCTGCCCAAAACCACAACAGACGCCAAACTTGCAGACAAGATTTACGACGCCATCGCCTCTGAACTAAAGTCCGAAGCCCGGGCCGATGCTTTCCAAAAATTTTGCACCCGGATGGAAATTCCGGATCTGGAAAAAAAGAGCATCGACGAAATCAAACTCCAACTCGCCGGCAGTTTCCGGGACGGGGACGTGACGCTAAAGCCGGGCAAAGAAGGCAAAAGCGTTTTGGTGGAGGTCGATCTTCCCGACGGAACGCAGCTCACCAGTGAAATCAGGGTTAATCCAAATGCCAAACTGGATGCCGAAGCCGGCGAGGAACAGGAAATTGTGCTGAAATTTGTGCCGTTCCCGGTCTGCCTTCCAGGCGATAAGGAACTTGTCTGGATGCTGGCAAAACGTGAGAACATGACTCCGGAAGAAGCCGGGATCGCCCTGGCCAAGATCGAGGAGGAATTCTGGGCATCAAAAACCGGTCAGAAGTTGATTCGTGACCGGACCGAACGGAGTTTCCCCGAATTTATCAGCCGTGCTCCAGCTGGAATGCTGACTGAACTCGGTTTAAAACGTCATTATAAAACACCGGAGCCGGTGAAACTGCTGCGGCCTGCTCTGAATGCGCATAAATAACTTACGCTGATTGGCAGCCTGAAGACGTCCGGGCGTGATTAAAAGCGGGTGAGTATTCTGACGGACTGCGGGTCTGTGAACCGCAGCAGTGTGCAAAACCTGAACGCAAGGAACCTCCCACAACCCCGAAAGTTGTCACCGGCTGCGGCTGATCGAGGACGATACAGCCGCGGTCCGCGGCCTCACCCGTTTTTAATCGCACCCAAGGCGTCCAATTTTCCAATTCATGTTTAGCTTTTTACACCCCTTTTGGTAACGTCCAACCAATTGTTTTCGCTGTCCCGGTGAAAATCTACATTGCATAGCAAAACCGCACGAATCATGAATTTGAAATTGCCAAGCTTCGCTGTCTTGCTGGCCCTGGGCCTCGCCTCGTGTTCAACTCCACGGCGGATAGCTTCGGAGGGAGCCGACATTTCACCCTCGGACAAGGTCGGCAGGTTCGGCAATCAAATCGTCACTCCCGCAAACCAACTGGTCTCGCCCTCGGGCAAAAACATCCCGCTGCCGAAGATGCGCCCGCTGGCACTGGCCCTGAATCCGGGCAAAAACTTGCTGGTCACCTCCGGCAAATCAGACGCCTTGATCGTGATTGATCCGGTCACCGGGACCGTTCGCCAGACCGTGTCGCTCCCTTCGAGCTCTCAGACCGAACCGATGCCTGCGACCGTCTCGGGAAACATTCTGGCACCGGACACCAAAGCACAGATTAGTTACACCGGATTGATCTTTTCCCCGGACGGCACCCGGATCTATCTCTCGGATGTCAACGGCACCATCAAAGTTTTCCAGGTGGACAACCAGGGAACGGTCACCCCGTCGTTCAGCATTCCGCTTCCTCCGGCCAACGCTCCCTCTCGCAAAGAGGAGATCCCGGCTGGACTGGCCTTTTCCAAGGATGGTTCGAAACTTTACGTCGCTCTCAACCTCTCCAACAGACTCGGGGAATTTGACGCCAAAACCGGAAAACACCTGAGAAACTTCGATGTCGGAGTCGCGCCCTACGACGTCGTCATACTCGGCAGGAAAGCCTATGTGAGCAACTGGGGCGGCCGGAGACCGCTGCCGGGGGACATCACCGGTCCGGCAGGACGCGGCACGCTCGTGCGGGTGGATCCGGTCCGGTTCATCGCCAATGAGGGATCAGTCAGCGTGATTGAGCTGCAAACAGGAACCCTTCGCACTGAAATCATGGCGCAACTGCATTCTTCGGCCATGGCGCTTTCACCGGACAAACGGCATCTGGTTGTCTGCAATGCCGGGAGCGACAATTTGACTGTGATCGATACTTCGACCGACAAAGTGGTGGAGATCATCTGGGCCAAACAAAAACCAAACGATCTTTTTGGCGCTTCACCAAACGCGGTGACCTTTGATTCCAACGGAAAGTTTCTCTATGTCGCCAATGGCACTCAAAACGCGCTGGGTGTGATCAAGTTTGATCCCAAAGATCGCGAATCCAGACTAGTTGGCCTTATTCCGGTCGGCTGGTTTCCCGCGGCCGTCATTCACGACTCGCGCCGGAAACAACTGCTTTGCGCCAACATCAAGGGGCCCGGACAGGGGCGCATCAACACCAACAGCACAAAACTCGAGTATAATACCCATCAACTGGAGGGCTCCATTTCTCTGGTGCCGGTTCCCAGACCGAAAGAGCTGGAAGTTTTGTCATCCATCGTCTGGAAAAATTATCGGCGGGAACAGATGGTAAACTCGTTGGCCCCGGCGCGGCAGGGAGAACCCGCGCGCCCGGTCCCCGAAAGGATCGGGGAACCAAGCGTTTTTAAACATGTGGTTTATGTCATCAAGGAAAACCGAACCTACGACCAGGTTTTGGGGGATGACCTGCGGGGGAACGGCGATCCGAAACTCTGCATTTTCGGGGACGAGATCACACCGAACCAGCACAAGATGGCGCGCGATTTTGTGCTGCTGGACAACACCTATTGTTCGGGAATTCTCAGCGCTGACGGTCACCAATGGTCCACCACTGCTTTTGGCACCGATTATCTTGAAAAATCCTTTGCAGGCTGGCCCCGGAGTTATCCGGATGGCATGGAGGATTCAGACATCGACGCCCTGGCCTACGCGCCTAGCGGGTTCATCTGGGACAACATGTTGAAACATGGAAAAACCGTTCGTAGCCATGGGGAATTCGCCATCACCGAGAAACGCTGGAAAGATTCCAACCGAAAGGACAAACTCGATTTCACCGCCCACTACCAGGACTTCACCAACAAAAATGCGAGCATCCAGATCTGGAGCCGGCCTGCGGTGGAATCTCTCACCGGCCATCTCAACACCAACACCGTCGGCTGGGACATGGACATTCCCGACCTGTTCCGTGCCGAACAGTTCATCAAGGAGTTAAAGGAACGTGAAGTGGACGGAAAATTTTCCAACCTTTCCATCATCTGCCTTCCAAACGACCATACCAGCGGCACCTCACCGGGCCATCCCACCCCAAGGGCGCATGTGGCGGAAAACGACCTGGCTTTTGGAAAAATTGTTGAAGCCGTGAGTCACAGCAAATTCTGGAAGGAAACGGTTATCTTCGCCATTGAAGATGATCCGCAGGATGGATGGGATCACGTCAGCGGATACCGCACCACCGCTTATGTCGTCAGTCCCTACACAAAACGTGGGGCGGTGGTTGGCACACAATACAACACCACGAGCATACTGAGGACCATCCAGCAGATCCTGGGCGTCAAACCGATGAACCAGTTCGACGCGACGGCGACACCCATGTTTGATTGTTTCACCAATCAGCCGGACTTCACCCCTTTCGTGGCGGTGCCAAACAATGTGCCGCTGGACGAACTCAATCCTGATCCGAAAAAAATCGCTGATCCCTTGCTCCGCAAAAACGCCATCGTCTCCTCGCGCCTGCCGTTGCACAAAATGGATGCATGCCCGGAAGATACTTTGAATCGCATCCTCTGGCATGCGATGAAGGGGAGTTCAGCTCCCTACCCGGTCTGGGCCGTCCGCGCGGACGAAGACGAGGATGACGACGATTGATCCTACAATTTCCTTCAGGTTTTGCGCACTGCTGCGGTGCACAGAACTGCGGTCCGTCAAAGTAATCAGCCGCTTTTAAGCACGCCCGGTGTTCAAATTTATTCAGTCTGCCTCTTGACTACCCTCCTGCCACCTGCGAGGCTTACGGGCTATTTTAGATCGTGAGCCGATCTGCTGAGATGCGTAACATTATTATGAGTAAAGCGAAGGTTAAAAAGACTGGAACCACAACCAATCACGAACAAAGCTCAAATAAGTTCTCCAAGTTTTCATACGGTAAAGCCAGCCGCCTTGGTGTTCCGAAGGAAAAAACCGCTTCTGCCAAACCGGCATCGACGGTTCGTTCCCCTGCGCACGCCGGACAGAAAAATTCTACGGGCGGCACCGATTTAAAAACTATTTCCCACGAGAGCCTTGGCATGGTCAAAACCCAGGGGGGCCACGATCTTACTGAAAAGGTGAAGGAACTGCTGTTGTTGGCCAAGGAACAGGGACACCTGACCTACGACGACATCAACGAGGCGTTGGCTGACATTCAAGTCACGCCTGATGACCTGGATGAAATCTACGAAAAACTTCGCAACCTGGAGATAGAAGTTGTCGAACAGGCGGAAATCGACCGTGTAAAACCGGCTGAAGCCGAGGAAGACGAAGATTCTTCAAAGCTCGATATCCTTGATGACCCGGTCCGGATGTATCTGCGTCAGATGGGCAAAGTGCCGTTGTTGACCCGTGAACAGGAAGTGGAGATATGCAAACGGATTGAAGAAGCCGAGAACGAAGTCCGCCGCATCATCTACAGCTTCGGTTTCACCGGCAAGGAACACATCGCCCTGGCTGAAAAACTGATATCAGAACCGCCGAAGGAGCGGTTCGACCGGGTGATCGTCGATAAAAAGATCGACAGCCGCGAAGCCCACCTCAAGCACCTCCAGAAACTGGTCAAAACGGTTCGACAATTGGACCAGGAAGTGGATGAAAGTTATTCCAAATGGCAGGACACCAAAAGTTCGACCAAAGGTGAGGCTCTGCACAACGACTTCAAAAAACTGGATCACAAGCTGCAAAACAGTTTTCCCAAGTTTTATTACAAACAGAAGGTTCTGGAGGAAATGACTCTCGTTTCCGAGAACATTTACGAAAAGTTTCATCACAGCATCCGCATTATTCAGGATCTGGACAAGGCCACGCATTCGAAACATGCCCATGCGGATGCCATCGCGCATTCCGAAAAGCAGAAGATCAAGGCATTAGAAGACTTTGCCCGGATGCCGCACCAGGAGTACTTCAAGGCTTACGAACAGCTCAAGTTTTTTGCCGGTAAATCCTTGCAGGCCAAGACCGAAATGGCCGAAGCCAACCTGCGCTTGGTGATTTCCATCGCCAAAAAATACACCAACCGCGGCCTGCCGTTCCTCGATTTGATCCAGGAAGGGAACATGGGCTTGATGAAAGGTGTTGAAAAATTTGAATATCGACGCGGTTACAAGTTTTCGACCTACGCAACCTGGTGGATCCGGCAGGCGATCACCCGGGCCATTGCAGACCAGGCGCGCACCATCCGTATCCCGGTCCACATGATCGAAATCATCAACAAACTTTGGAGAGCCCAAAAACAGCTCCTTCAAGATTTCGGTCGCGAAGCCACGCCCGAGGAGCTAGCGGATGAAATGGAAATGCCGGTTGAACGGGTTCGCGCCGCGCTCAAGATGGCGCAGCAACCGATTTCCCTGCAATCACCTGTAGGTGACAGCGATGAAGCTAATTTTGGCGACTTTATCGAAGATAAAAGCGCTGAAAACCCGATGGACATGACCGGTTACAGTCTGCTCAAAGAAAAGTTGAGCGACGTGCTCGCCAGTCTCACAGAACGTGAACGGAAAATTTTGGAGCTTCGTTTCGGCCTTATTGACGGTTATTCGCGAACCTTGGAAGAGGTGGGCAAACAGTATAAAGTGACACGTGAACGCATCCGCCAGATTGAAGCCAAGGCTCTGCGCAAATTGAGACACCCCACTCGTGTCCGCCAGCTTCAAGGCTTCTTAGACATCGCCGAAGCCGCCTGATCTTAAATTCCTGCGGGCTTGGACCATTCTGTTCCAAGCCTGTATTGTTTCGTGGCACCGGAGGTGGAAATCAAACCTTGACGATTTTCGAATGCCTCGATTATCTTGAAAGAGTAACGGTAAAGTTTGTCTGGCTGGTTGAGACCAGCGCGCCAAGTCGGAGAAATTATTCTACCGACTTTTTTGTTCCCCGGACAGGGAGAAGATGTTGATATAATGAACGCCGATTTTTTAGCAGTCTTGGACTTTTGGGAGCGCGAGAAGGGAATCAGCCGGGATATTCTGGTGAAAGCCGTTGAAGAGGCCCTGCTGTCGGCGGCCAAGAAAGCTGTCGGACCCGCACGCGAACTGCGCGTCATGATCGATCCCAAGTCTGGTGATATCAGAGCTTTTGCTAAACTCGTAGTTTCTGATAAGGTGCTTTCCAAACATGATCAAATCTCCATCTTCGACGCACGCCGGATCAAGGCTGATTCCTTGGCCGGAGAGGAGCTGGAAATAGAAGTCACACCAACCGGTTTCGGACGCATTGCCTCCCAGTATGCCAAACAATCGTTGATGCAGCACATCCGACGTGCGGAAAAGCAGTTGATTTTCTCTGAGTTCAAGGATCGTGTCGGAGACATCATCAGTGGTGTGGTCAGGCGCTTTGAACGTTCTGATGTCACTGTGGATCTGGGAAAATACGAAGCCATTCTCCCTAATCGTGAACGTGTTCCAACCGAGGAATATCAAATCGGAGAACGCATCCGTTGTTATGTCAAGGCTGTGGAAAATGGTCCGCATGGGCCTGAAATCATTCTTTCCCGCGCCGACCCCCAGTTCGTGATCAAACTGTTTCAGCTGGAAGTATCTGAAATCAGCGATGGCACCATTGAGATCAAAGGGATCGCTAGGGAACCTGGATTTCGAACCAAACTCGCGGTTTACACCCGGGACGAAAAAGTGGATCCGGTCGGAGCCTGTGTAGGACTTCGAGGGCAACGTGTCAAAAACATCGTGCGTGAACTCAATAACGAGAAGGTGGATATCATCAAGTGGGATTCCAATATCCGAACCTACATTGCCAACGCGCTTTCTCCCGCAAAACTCAAGAGCTACGAAATCGATGAGAGCCGTCGTAGAATTAAGATTTTGGTCAGTGAAGATCAATTATCTCTGGCGATCGGCAAACGGGGTCAGAACGCACGACTCTCCTCCAAGTTAACCGGTTGGCAGATCGATATTGAACCCGAAGCAGTCGTGTTGATGGGCTTCGAACAGAAAGTGGCCCAGGCGGTTCAAACGCTGGCGGCGATACCTGGTATCACGCCCGAACAGGCTGACATCCTGGTACACCGAGGATTTCTCAGTTTGGATGATTTATCCCAGGCAGAAATGGCCGATCTGGAACAGATTTCGGAAATCAAAGAGAGCGCTCAGACCATTATTGACGCGGTCAAAGCCGAATCAGTGCGTCGCAAACTTGGCATGTGATTCTGCGTTCAAGCGGTATTGCCCCGCTCTTTTTCTCAGGTTAAAAATTATATTATGCCCGTCCGTATTTACGAAATCTCAAAGAAGCTCGGCATCGAAAATAAAGAGGTGCTCGCCAAGGCTAAAGAACTCGGCATCGCCTCCGCTAAGGTTGCATCCAGTTCGCTGGATAAAATCACCGCTGAATTTTTGGAACAACAGTTGCAGCTCGATCCATCCATTGTTCCACCAGTCCATGCGGCACCTGTGGTGGACAGCAAACCGATTGTGATTGTTTCCGAAGCTCCTGCCCCACCTATTCCCCCGACAGAACAGGTTGTAGCAGTCGCCGCACATGATCAGGCCGAGACAGCCCGTCACCATGCCGCTAAAGAACCAGCGCCGCTGCTGGAGGTTCCAACGGAACCTACCCCTATTGCGGAAGCATCCAGTGTGGTCGGGGTCGTAGAACTTCAGGCAAGGCCGGTGAATCAGGAAAAGACCGAAATTTCCGCACCTGCCGAGGTCGCCGCCGCATCCTCACCTGTTGTAAACATTGCACCAGCAACAAAAGTCGAACCCGCGCACGCACCTGTCCCACCCCCGCCTCCAGCTCCCGTGGTTCCGCCCGTGCCAAGGGTGGGCGACAAAGTTGGATTTATTCAATTGCCGGTCAAACCAGGACCAAAAATTGGGGACAAGGTCGGAAGCGTTAAACTTCCTGTCCGCCCGGGCTCGTCGCAGCCTCCTCAATCCGGGCCGAGATTTGGTCAATCCAGTGGAAATTTCCCCCCCCGTCCAGGCGACAACCGCCCCCAATACGGGCAGCAACGCGGTGGGCAGATGAATGTCCGATCTCCGTTTCCGCCGGGAGCTGGCGGACGCAGCAATTTCGGAAACCGGTCTGAGCCGACAAAACCCTCCGAACCAAAATTCGTGGCACCTGTTACCGGCGAGCTGCTCATCCTCAAAGCTCCGATCATTGTCCGGGATCTGGCTGAGCAACTCAAACGCAAACCGTTCCAGCTCATTGCCGATTTGATGGAGTTGGGAGTATTCGCCAGTGTGAACCAGGCGATTGACGAAGTGGTGGCGCAAAAAATATCGGCCAAATACGGCTTTCGGTTTGAGCTGGAAAAACGTGAGCGCGGCGGCGGGATTGTCCACGCCCCGGCCCGCAAAACAGAGGTTGATATTGAAGATCAGCTGGCTCAGTTGAAACCGCGCCCTCCTGTGGTGACCATCATGGGACATGTCGATCATGGCAAAACAAGCCTTCTGGATGTCATTCGCAAAGCCAATGTCGCTGCGGGCGAGGCTGGCGGCATCACCCAGCATATCGGCGCTTACACCATTTCATTTCCGCATCCAGAACGGAAAAACGAACTGCAACAGATTACTTTCTTAGACACTCCGGGTCATGCCGCTTTTAGCGCGATGCGCGCCCGGGGAGCCAATGTCACCGACATTGTGATCCTGGTGGTGGCTGCCAACGACGGTGTCATGCCCCAAACCTTGGAAGCGCTGAGCCATGCCCAAGCCGCCAAAGTTCCAATCATTGTCGCGGTGAACAAATGCGATCATCCGGCCGCAAACCCGATGAAAGTGAGGCAACAACTTCAAGACAAGGGATTGGTTGCTGAAGAATGGGGTGGTTCCACGATTTTTGTCGATGTATCGGCACTCACCAAACAGGGTGTAGATAAATTGCTCGAGATGCTGCTGTTGCAGGCCGAGGTCATGGAGTTGAAGGCAAACCCGGATCGCAAAGCGAAGGGTAATGTCATCGAATCGGGTCTTGAACCCGGCGGTCCGACAGCCACGGTTCTCGTCCGCAAAGGCACACTGCGGGTCGGTGATGTGGTCATCTGCGGGCAATATTGGGGCAAGGTCCGCGCCCTTATCAACGAGGAAGGCAAACGTCAAAAAGAAGCCGCTCCCTCAGTTGCCCTCAAATTGCTAGGATTGAATGGTGTGCCGGTTGCCGGCCTCGAGTTCAGTGTCATGGAGGACGAAAAAACCGCACGTGCCCTGGGCCAGGAACGCGGGGAATCTGCCAAAACACAAAACCAGGAGGCAAAAGCCAAGGTCACCTTGGAGACCTTGTTCGCCACACTCGATTCCAACTCTGCCAAAATTTCCAAGGTTGTGGTCAAAGCAGACACCCAGGGTTCAGTTGAGGCCATCGTCGAGGCCCTGAAGAAAATCGATGCTTCCAAAGTTTCGCTGGAGATCATTCACAGCGCCGTGGGCACGATCACCGAATCCGACGTCATTTTGTCCTCAGCTTCGAATGCCATCATCCTTGGATTTCATACCCGTATCGACAACGGGGTTTCTGACATCGCAAAACGCGAAGGGGTTCAGATCAAACTCTATTCGATCATCTATGAACTGATTGACGAGGTGAAAGAGGCCATGGCCGGCATGCTCGATCCGATCCTGAGGGAAGTGGTCATCGGTTCGGCGGAAGTCCGCAAGATTTTTGAACTCTCCAAAGGTGGTTGTGTGGCGGGTTGCAATATCACCACAGGCCGGATAGTGAAAGGCAAGGTCCGGGTGATGCGCAAGAAAGGCCTCATTTACGAAGGTGCCACGCTTTCTCTCCGCAGATTTCAGGATGAAGTGACAGAAGTCCGCGCAGGCATGGAGTGCGGCATCCGGATCGACGGATTTAACGAATTTCAGATCGGCGACGCCATCGAATGTTACACCATTGAAAAGGTGGCGCAGAAACTCTAGTTCGAGTTGCTGAGGTTGTTTTATGTCCCTCAGATTGCAAAGAGTCCAGGAATTGCTGAAACGCGAAATCGGCGAGGCCGTGCGCCGTGCGCTTCCAATCTTGGAAGTCGGAGTGATCAGCGTCAATGACGTGATCGTGGCCCCCGATTTGCACAACGCCACGGTTTATGTGACCGTTCTCGGCGATTCAGAACAAAAGAAACGCGCCCAGGTTTTACTGAGGAAGAATCGCAAACTCATACAAGGCATGGTCGGAAAAGCTGTGGTTTTAAAATACACCCCCCAACTCCGTTTTGTCTTCGATCTTTCGATCGAACGTGGCAACCGCATCCTGGAAATTCTGGATGATATCGAAAAGAATTCGCCCGAGATATGAAGGCGATTCCACAGACAGTCCAGCGGATCATCGACACCCTCCGTCAGGCCGGTCGTATTTGTGTGGTCGGGCATGTTCGTCCGGACGGTGACTGCATCGGATCCCAGCTCGGGCTCGCGCTGGCATTGATCAATCAGGGCAAGGAGGTTTGTTGCTGGAACGAGGACGGAATTCCCCAAAAACTGGCCTTTCTTGACCCGGACAAGGTTGTTCAGAAACCGAAAAAGAGCCAGGAATTCGACTGTGTCATCGCCACGGACGCAGCCAGTTTCGAGCGGCTCGGGCGGGTGGGTGAGAGTATTGCCAATCGCAAGATTTTGATCAACATCGACCATCATCAGAGCAACACCCGGTACGGCGACGTGAACTGGATTTCAGCAAGGGAATCTTCCACCGGTGAATTGATTTTTAAACTTTTAAAAGCCGCGAACTGGCCGATCACCCCGCCGATTGCGGACTGCCTTTTCACTGCGGTTTCCACCGACACCGGCTCATTCCAATATCCGACCACCAAACCGTTGACCTACAATATTGCCGGCGAGCTGGTGAAACTCGGAGCGAACCTGGCAAAAATTTGCGATGAAGTTTACCAGTCTTATCCTTTATCCAGGGTCCGGCTGTTACGACACATGTTTAACAGCTTCAAATTGACCGATGGTGATCGCATCGCCTATTTCTGGCTGCGAAAAAAGGATTTTGCCAGGACCGGCGCTGGTCCTGAAGATTCGGAAGGTTTGATCGACCATGTCCGGGCCATTGAGCCGGTGGTTGTCGCCTGCCTTTTTGAGGAACTGGAACCTGGGCTGACCAGGATCAGCCTCCGTTCCAAGACAGACCTGATCAATGTCAACGTCATCGCGTCCGGCTTCGGAGGCGGTGGGCACAAGGCCGCAGCCGGAGCTCGCATCGCTGGAAGCCAGCTTTCGGCGCAACGCCGCGTCATCCGTGCCATTAAAAATTCCATGTCAGTCCTCCCGAAAGTTTCCTAGCAGATGCAACCAATTGACGCTCTTGACGGCGCCTTGCTCATTGACAAGCCGGCCGGGATGACATCACACGATGTCGTGGACGAGGTTCGACGCTATTTTCACATTAAAAAAGTAGGGCATTGCGGAACCCTCGACCCCGGTGCCACCGGTCTTTTGATCCTGGTTGTCGGACGGACCACCAAACTTTCAGAACGGCTCATGGGCATGGACAAGGTTTATGAAGGGAAGATAAAACTGGGAGAAACCACCAGCAGTTACGATGCAGATGGCGAGCTGGTCGGCAGCCTTCCGGTCCCGCCATTCACCCTGGAGGAAATAGCGGCCCAGGCGGCGGAGCATCAGGGCGACCAGATGCAGGTTCCCCCGATGGTTTCAGCACTCAAAGTAAACGGCGTTCCGCTTTACAAGATGGCAAGGAAAGGAATCGAGATAGAACGCAAACCCCGTTTGATCCGGGTTTATTATTTCAAGATCATCAGCTATGTCGAACCGGTGATCACGTTCAGAGTAGCCTGCACCAAGGGAACCTATGTCCGCACGCTGGCCCATGATCTCGGGCAAAAACTGGGTTGCGGTGCCCATCTCCAGTCTTTACGACGGATATCTTCGGGAAAATTCGAGGTGCAGAATGCCATCGAACTCAACAAGCTGGTCACCCTTTCTCCGGCGGAATTTCAAACACGCCTGATTCCACAGCTCACGCTGGCTCAAAGCCTCGAACCCATCTGACCTTGGTTCAGCAATGAAAGTCTTTTCCTCTCCTTCAGAATTCGTTGCGGGAAGCAAAGCATCCATTGCCATCGGTGTTTTCGACGGCGTTCATCTGGGGCATCAGCAGGTCATCCGCAAAGCAGTTTTTGCCGCCCGGGACCACGAAGGTGTCTCCCTGGTCATCACGTTTGACAAACATCCCCAATCGGTCCTGGCACCCGAAAAAGCTCCGCTCATGATTTATTCCCTGGAGCAACGTCTCCAAACCATCGCCGACCTGGGAGTTGACCAGGCGTGGGTGGTGCCGTTCACCCGGGACTTTGCCACCTTGTCGGCCGAGAATTTCATCAGCCAGATAGTCAGTTCCTTTTCACTAGTGGATAACATCTGTGTGGGGGCAAATTTTGCCTTCGGTTCCAGAAGGTCCGGCAACATCACCTCCCTGGCAGTCGCGGGAAAAAAGTTTGGGTTCAGAGTAGATGGACTCTCTTCCGTGGCGCTGGATGGGGAACCGGTCAGCAGCACAAGGATCAGGCAGATGATCCGCGGGGGACTTTTGGAAAACGCCTGCCAAATGCTGGGAAGACCCTATTCGATTCAAGGCAAGGTGATCCGCGGAGCTCGACTCGCAGCCCATCTCGGTTTTCCCACTGCAAATATCGAGGCGGCCGGCATTACCTTGCCACCCTACGGGGTTTATGCGGCCCAGGTTGTTTTCCAAGGCCAGTCGTTCAGGGGAATTTGTAATCTTGGAGTTCGGCCCACCGTCCATGTCGAAAATTCAAGGCCGTTGCTTGAAGTGAATCTTTTTGATTTTTCCGGGGATTTGTATGACCAGACCCTGGAAGTCATCTTTGGTCCTCTGATCCGGGTTGAAAAAAAATTTCCGTCGATTGGGGATTTAAAGGCCCAGATCAGCATTGATGTGGAAAAGGCCCGTGCCTCCGGCTAAACGTCCCGGCACGAGATCGTGAACAAAATGTCAGGTCTGGCTGTCTATCGGAAATTATTGTATGCGAGCGTGATCTATGAATACAGGAATTGGAACCATTAACGAAGAAGTGCAGCGTGCCAGTGCGGTCTTGCGCCCGGTTTTCACCGAAATCAGCAAGGTCATCGTCGGACAGACTTACCTGGTGGAAAGGCTGGTCATCGGATTGCTGGCAAACGGCCATGTTCTGCTGGAAGGTGTTCCTGGTCTGGCCAAAACATTGTCGGTGAAATCTCTCGCCTCCTGCCTCAATGTAAAGTTCTCCCGGTTGCAGTTTACTCCCGACCTGCTGCCGGCGGATTTGATCGGTACCCAGATCTTTAATCCTCAAACCGGTGCATTCACCACCCGCCGCGGACCGATCTTCGCCAACCTGGTGCTGGCGGATGAAATCAACCGGGCGCCAGCCAAGGTTCAGAGCGCCTTGCTGGAAGCGATGCAGGAAAAGCAGGTGACCATTGGCGATCAGACCTTCAAATTACAAGAACCGTTCTTGGTGCTGGCCACTCAAAACCCGATTGAGCAGGAAGGAACTTATCCCCTGCCCGAAGCCCAGGTTGACCGCTTCATGCTCAAGCTGAAGATTGGTTATCCGTCGCGTCAGGAGGAACGCCAGATCCTTGATCTCATGGCCACCACCAATCAGATGGCCTCCCTCTCCGCAGTGATTTCTGCCGAAGACCTCCTCCAGGCACGACGTGTGGTCAACGACATTTATGTGGATGACAAGGTGAAGGATTACATCGTGGACATTGTCTGCGCCACGCGCGATCCGGAGGAATACAAAATCCAGCTGCAAGGTTTGATCCAACTTGGAGCATCTCCACGGGCCACGATTGCCCTCACGCTGGCTTCCAAAGCTTATGCTTTCCTTCGGGGGCGCGGTTACGTCACCCCTCAAGATGTGAAGAGCATCGGAATGGATGTCCTTCGTCACCGCGTTTCCATCACCTACGAGGCCGAGGCTGAAGAAAAAACCTCCGAATCGATCATCCAGACCATTTTTAACGAACTTCCAGTTCCCTAAAAATGATTCCACGCGAAATCCTCAAAAAGATCCGGCAAATCGAGATTCGCACATCCCGACTGGTGAGTGAGTCGCTCGGGGGCCAGTACCACAGCGTCTTCAAGGGTCAGGGAATGAATTTCGAGGAGGTCCGGGAATATCAGCCCGGCGACGAGGTCCGTTCCATCGACTGGAACGTCACCGCCAGGATGAACCATCCGTTCGTCAAAAAGTTCGTGGAAGAACGGGAGCTGACGGTGATGATCCTGGTGGACCTGAGCGGCTCGGGACTTTTTGGTTCCGGCAACCAGTCCAAACGTGAGATGGCCGCTGAAATCGCCTCCGTCCTCGCTTTTTCCGCCATCCGGAACAATGACAAGGTCGGTTTGATTCTCTTCACTGAAGAAGTGGAAAAATTCGTCGCACCGAGGAAGGGACGCCGCCATGTGTTGCGGGTCATCCGGGAGATTCTTTGTTACGAACCACGCAAACGGGGAACCAACCTCACCGCGACACTGGAGTTTTTCCGTCACATGACCTTGCACCGGTCCGTCGCGGTTTTGATTTCAGATTTTTTCGGGCAGAGCACCAATACCTCTCAGCGATCCGCAGGAAGTGGCCGCATGCTGATGACCGAATCCTTGGTGCAGACGGCTTTTACCGCGCTGACCTACGCCAACCGGCATCATGAACTGGTGGCGATCCAGATCATCGACCGTTTTGAGATGGAACTGCCCGCGCTCGGGCGTTTGGTTTTCCAGGACGCAGAAACGGGGGAAGTGGTGGAGGTTGATTCAGGAAATGCGCGGAAAAGAAAAACCTTCGCGGATCGCCAGGCCCGGTTGCAGGCCGAAACCCATCGTGTTCTCCGCTCCGCCAACATCGATGCCCTGCAATTGCGGACCGACCAGCCGTATGCCTCGGCTTTGATCCAGTTTTTTGCCAATCGCGCCAGGCGCCAACGGAGCCGATGACAAATCTTCCCCCTGCTTTAAATGCGCCGGACGGGGCGCCCGAGACCAACGGCCTGCACGACATCAAGCCTCCGGTGGAGATCTTCGACTGGCTCAAATTTTCACTCCAATGCCTCGCCGTGCTGGCCTTGGTTGTTGCGGCTTATTTTCTCTGGAAATGGTGGAAAAAACGTCAGGCGAACCGTCCGGCTGCAAAACCGGTTCCTCCATTCACCCGCGTTTTAAACCGGTTGCGCGAGTCGCGCAGGTTCCTTGCGGACCCGAAGATTTTTTGCACCGAGGTTTCCGATGCCATCCGCGTTTATCTTGAGGAGGAATTTCATCTGCCCGCTTCAGAAAGAACCACGGAAGAATTCCTCCAGGAAGCCATGGCCAGCCCTGCCCTGCATGAGGATTCGCGCAGTTTGCTGGAACAATTCCTCACCCAATGCGATCTGGTAAAATTTGCGCGAATGGAACCTTCGACCGATGAACTTGAGGTGATCCTGAGCAAATCAACCCAGTTTGTTGAGGAATCTCATACGAGATTTCTATCTCAACCCGGTTTGGAACAATCTTCGCTACCGAAATGACCTTCGCCCATCCATACGTCTTGCTCCTGCTTCTGGCGATTCCGCTCCTGGCGTGGTGGAAAGGAAGGCGTCGCGAAACGTCCGCATTTCTTTATTCATCGGTGCAACTGGTCAGGCCGATATCGGTTTTAAACCGTTCGCACGCGGGCCAAATACTGCTCCTCATCCGCTGGCTCGCCATGGCCCTGGCAGTTGTCGCCCTGGCACAGCCGCGCCTTGTGAAAAGCGAAGCCGAGATCCAGGCCAGCGGCGTGGACATCGTTGTGGCCATCGACCTCTCCACTAGCATGCAAGCGGAAGATTTTGAGATCAAAGGCCAGCGCGTGGACCGGCTGGTTGTGGCCAAGGATGTCCTGCAAAAATTCATCACCAACCGCAAACACGACCGGATCGGACTGGTGGCTTTCGCGGGGAAAGCTTACATCGCCGCTCCGCTCACACTGGACCACGAGTTTTTAAAGGAGAACATGAGTCGGCTTCGCATCGGCATGATCGAGGATCGCACCGCTATCGGCTCCGGACTGGCCGCCTGCTTAAACCGGCTCAAAGATCTCAAGGCCAAAAGTAAAATCGTCATCCTCATGACCGACGGCCAGAACAACGCGGGAAAGATCAGCCCTTCAGCCGCCACAGAACTTGCCGTCACACTCGGGGTCAAAGTCTATACCATCGGCATCGGCACACGAGGCCAGGCACCCATGCCATACACCGACGCCTTCGGACGGCGGCTCTACCAGATGGTGCCCGTTGATGTAGATGACAAGGCCCTGACCGAGATCGCGGAAAAAACCGGTGGAAAATATTTCCGAGCTGACAACACCGAGATGTTCCAGAAAATTTATCAGGAAATCGATCGTTTGGAAAAAACTGAGGTCAAAGCCAAAAAATTCCTGCAATACGACGAGCTTTTTTATTGGTTCCTGCTGGCCTCGGTTTTTGCCCTGATCCTCGAAATGATTTTAAGCCAGACGGTTTGGAGGAGGTTGCCATGAACTTTGGATTCCAAAAAATCATCCCTTTTGTCGCCGTCGGGTTATTTTTTCTGGCCCTGTTTTTATGGTGGGCCTGGAAGGTGAAACGACGTTTGATTTCAGTTTTCATCAAGGAACGATTGCAGCCTCAACTCCTGCTCGCTTATTCCCCCGGGCGCCAGAAATTTAAGACTGTCCTGCTTTTTCTCTCACTGGCGTCGCTCCTTGTCGGACTGACCCGGCCCCAGGTCGGGTTTGAATGGACCGAAGCCCGGCAGCAGGGCATCGACATCATCGTGGCCATCGACACTTCGAAAAGCATGCTGGCAAACGACGTTTCGCCCAACCGCCTGACCAGAGCCCGGCTGGCGGTGCTTGACCTGCTGAAAATCGCCAAGAACGACCGGTTGGGCTTGATCCCTTTCTCCGGTGCGGCCTTTCTCCAATGCCCCCTCACCCTGGACGAAGAAGCTTTCAGGCAAAGCGTTGAAATCATCGACACCAGCCTCATCACCTCCGGCGGAACCGACATCGGCGGCGCGATCGACGAGGCGCTCAAAGCGTACGCCAAAAACAACGACAACCACAAAGTGATGATCCTGCTGACCGATGGGGAAGACCACGAGGAGGGCATTGATGAGTATTTGGAAAAAGCCCGAAAAATAGGCCTGAAGATCTTCACCATCGGAGTCGGCACACCTGAGGGCGAATTGATCAAAATGGCCCAGGGAAACGGGTCCGCAGAATATCTCAAAGATGTTTCCGGAAATGTGGTAAAATCACGTTTGAATGAATCTTTGCTGCGAAAAATCGCCGATGAAACCGGTGGATTTTATCTACCGTTAAAAGGGGCGAACCCGATGCAAACACTTTATGCCACCGGCTTGGCGCAACTGCCGAAAACCAGCTCCACGGTCCGGCTGATGCAACGGCCCAAAGAACGTTACCATGCCTTCGTCATCATCGGCCTGCTCGGACTTCTCGCCGAATGCTTGCTCTCGGACGCGCCGAAACGCAAGAGGACGGCGGTTTCGGCCATTAAAACCAAGGGTGTCGCGGCGCTTTTTCTCGTTTGTTCCATCTTCCAGTCAACGGCTTCGCCCGCCAAAGCTTTGAAGGATTTTAACGCCGGAAATTTTGAGGAATCTCAACATGAGTATCAAAGGTTGGCCGCCAAAAAAACCAACGATTACCGGTTCCATTACAATGCCGGCAGCGCCGCTTTCAAAGCGCAGGCCATCGACCAGGCCGAGCAACATTTTAAAGCCTCTTTAAACTCGCCCGACATCAAACTTCAACAACAAGCTCATTACAATCTTGGCAACACACTTTTCCAGAAGGGCCAGCCCGAGGTTGATCTTGAGAAGAAAAAGCAGACCTGGGAACAGGCGGTGAAAAATTACGAATTCGCGCTCAAACTCGATGACAAAGATCCAGATGCGAAACACAACCGCGATTTTGTGAATCAACAACTGGCGCTCCTCAAACGTCAGCAGGAAGAAGAAAAGAAACAAAACCAGCAGGATAAAAATAAGGATCAAAAATCGAAAGATCAAAAGGACGATAAAAACGATCAATCAAACCAGAAGGACCAGCAAAATTCCGACGGCAAAGACGACAAAAACAAGGATCAAAATCAGGACCAGAAAGAGCCTCAGAAAAAGCCGGGCGAAAAGGACGACAAAAAGTCCCAGGAGAGCTCCGGCCAGGATAAAAAAGAAGAGCAACCACCCGATCCCGGGAAACAGTCCGAAGGGCAGGAAAACTCTCCGGACAAAGATAAAAATCAGAAACCCGGAAGCAGCGAACCGAAAGGGACCAACCCGGAAGGTCCGTCTGAAACAGCCGGGAATCCTGGCGATCCCTCACCGATGGATCAATCGGAGCCCAACGGAAACCGCATGACCCGCCAGGAAGCACGGCGGTTATTGGAGATGCATGGCGAGGACGAAAAAGCCCTCAAATTTGAAGTCAAATCCGAGCCCAAAAACCGCGAACGCATGTTCAAAGACTGGTAGCCAAAATCTCCGGTCCCCCTCCCCGCCTCCAAGGCCTCCAAGGGGGAGAGGTGGTCCCCCAAAATCCCAAAGTTCAGCTTCTTCAAAAGAAAAAATCCCCTTCCCAAGCCCTGATCCACCATTCGAGCGGAGCAGAGGGTGACACTCAACGCGCGTTGCTTTCACCCACACAAAACAGACGATTGTCCCCGCGAAAGAACAGTCGGTTGGAGGCGGGAACGGGAACGGCGATGATCCGTTCTCCCATTGGATTTTCCTGCCATTCTATTTTTTCACCAAGACGACCCGCAAACACCACTCCGTCTTCGCGCGCAGAGTAAAAAATCCCGCCCGCAACAACCGGCGAGGAATAATACGGCGTGCGATGTTCAGGAGTTCAGGAAGTGCATTCTTCCAGAGCGTCCGGCCAGTTTCAGGA
>Ga0163152_10002371_pt1 | contig 26985 bp, 23 predicted proteins | sample OliLakLV19MP8IB2_FD_148635 | JGI IMG/M metagenome (GOLD analysis project Ga0163152, IMG submission 148635) | Freshwater microbial mat bacterial communities from Lake Vanda, McMurdo Dry Valleys, Antarctica - Oligotrophic Lake LV.19.MP8.IB-2 | ecosystem: Environmental > Aquatic > Freshwater >...
TCTATACCGAGAAAGGCTTTGAAGAAGTGCACCACATCGAACAGGCACTCAAGGCCCACGCGATCTTCAAGCGCGATGTCGACTACGTCGTTAAGAACAACGAGATCATCATCGTGGATGAATTCACCGGTCGCCTCATGCCGGGCCGCCGCTACAGCCACGGTCTGCATCAGGCCATCGAGGCGAAGGAGCGCGTGGAAGTGCAGCGCGAAAGTCGCACGCTCGCCACGATCACGTTCCAAAACTATTTCCGCCTCTTTAAAAAACTCGGCGGCATGACGGGAACGGCGAAGACGGAAGAAGAAGAATTTGAATCGATCTACAAGCTGCGCGTCCTCGTCACGCCGACGAATCGTCCAATGGTCCGTAACGATCGTTCCGATGCGATTTATCGCACCGTGAACGCGAAGTTCCGCGCTGTCGCGAAGATCGCAAAAGAACGCAACGCCACCGGCCAGCCGGTCTTGATCGGCACCACGAGCATCGAGAAATCGGAAGCGATGAGTTTGCTCTTAGATGAACTTGGCGTACCGCATCAAGTTTTGAATGCGAAGCAACATGAAAAAGAAGCCGATATCATCGCGGGAGCGGGCCAGCGCGGATCGATCACCATTGCGACCAACATGGCCGGACGCGGAACGGACATCAAGCTTGGCGAAGGCGTGCAAGCTTTGGGAGGTCTCGTCATTCTCGGCACCGAGCGCCACGAAGCGCGCCGCATCGATAACCAGCTCCGCGGCCGTGCCGGACGCCAAGGCGACCCGGGCGAAAGCCAATTCTTTGTCTCCATGGAAGATGAACTTATGCGCCTCTTCGGCGGAGACCGTCTGAAGACGATGATGGAACGCCTGAAAGTCCCCGATGATGTGCCGCTGGAAAATACGATGGTCAGCCGATCCATTGAGGGCGCGCAGAAAAAAGTGGAAGGCCGCAACTTCGATATCCGTCGCCACGTTTTGCAATACGACAACGTGATGAACAAGCACCGCGATATTATCTATAAGAGGAGACAGAAGGTGCTGGAGAAAATCGCGGAGGCGCAGGATGTGGGACGGGATTCGGGATTCGGAGTTCGGGATTCGGGGGAGGTTTCTTGGCCTCTGCATGAGGAAATCCTTGGTGAAATGCGCAAGGAAATGGAGGCGCTGGTGGAGCTTCACGCTCCCGGCGAAGATCCTGAAAACTGGAACTACAATGAGATTTTTGAAGGAGTGTTGGCACTCCATGCCGCATTTTTGCAGGCGATGACGAAGGAGCAATTGCAGGCGATCCAGGATAAAGATGTCTTGAAGAAAAAAATCGGCGATCTCGTCGTTTCTTACTATGAGGTTAAGTGCGCTTCGGAAAATCGCGAGACGGTCGCGCGCGCGGAGAACATCGTTACGCTTCGCAGTATCGATACGCACTGGATGGATCACATCGATGCGATGTCCCATCTGCGCGAGCAAGTGGCTTTCTCCGGGTACGCCCAGCGCGATCCATTGATCGAATACCAAGATCAGGGTTTCCGTTTGTTCCAGCAATTGATCATCACGGTAAATGCCACGGTCGTTCGTAGCCTCGTCCAAGCAGACTTCAAGCAATTTGCACCGAATGTTGTTTTGGAAGAAGAGGTCCAAGATCAGTCCGCTCTGCAGACGAATCGCGAACAGATTGAAGGAGAGATCACCGGCAATACGGGAGTCTCCAATGTGCTCGCGCGTCCGGCTCAGGCTGCTCCGCAGATGCCCGCTCTTCTGGCAAATGACGACGAAGAAGTCCCGGCTTCCATGATTCAGCGCGTGAAAGCGCCTTCCGCTCCGCCGTCTCAGTCACAGCCGCAAGTGGGAAGGAATGATCCATGTCCCTGCGGAAGTGGGAAGAAGTTTAAGAAGTGTCATGGGAAGGATTTGTGATGATCAACGTTATATTCGGACAAAAGTGATCTTTTCTATTCCTCCGTCAAGGGTCTCATGCGCTATGCTGGGTCCCCATGCGACGCTTTGTCTCTTTGCTTCTTCTGCCCTTGCTGCTCTCCGGATGCGGCGGGCCGGCCAGTATTGTTGGAATTTCTGCGGATTCCAGCTCTTCCGTAAGCAGTGCTCCGGCTGATCCCATGACTGGCTGGAAAGAATATTTGAGCGATCCGTACTGGCTGACGATCAAATATCCGGGCGACTATGTTCCCAGTGAATCCGGAAAATTGGGAAAGACGCCATCGGCGACGGTGTTGAATGCGGATGGGCACCCGACGGCTTTTGAGACCATTACGTTTGCAGCACCCGGCAAACCTTCATTTGCTCTCTCTGTTTTCCGTGGAGTGGAACTGGGCGTCTCGGTGTCTAAGCTGGATTACGATCCGCGCTGCGGCACACAGACGGCCGAGAAGATCGTATTGTCGCGGGTATATGTGCGACGGGATATCCGCTTCCTGGAACGACGGCAAATGAAAGACGGGAAAGTGGATATCGATTTTTGTTTCCTGAATCGACAGCGGTATGTGTTGTCTCTCCATGGGTGGGGATTGGATCCGGCGGAAGCCGATGAGCTCCATACGATTTTGGATAATGCCATCGGCACCATCACGCTCTATCGCATGTCGCCGTCGCGGGACAGGAGCAGAAACCGTCCGCCCGCCGTTATCAAAAGGCCTTCCTGATTTTTCACCCATGGCATCCGCTGACATCATCGGCCATGCAGCGCAGAGAGAGGCTTTGCTTCGCGATGTGAAGACGAAGAATGTCGCGCATGCGTACTTATTTGAGGGGCCAAAAAGTATCGGCAAGTTCACTGTTGCAAAGTGGTTTGCGGAAATTCTTCTGTCCGTCGATGCGCGCACTCCTGAGGAGGAAAAACGAGTGCATGAACAGACAAAACGCCTCATCCATCCCGATTTTCTCGTCGTGGATCAGTTGTGGATTGAGGATGCGTGCGAAGACCTTGATCTCATTGCGCGGTATTCCAATATTTCCCAGCATCACCGCAGCAAAGCGCACGCTCGTACCGATACGATCGGTATTGATGATATCCGCATGGTGCAGGAACGCTTGCAGGAAGTGGGCAATGGCACCTACCGGTGCTGTCTCATTCGGTCCATGGAACGAATGCAAGATGAAGCGGTTAACGCGCTCCTCAAAATTTTGGAAGAGCCTCCTCCGGGCGTGGTGTTCTTGCTCACCACGCAGATGATGCATTCGCTTCTCCCCACGCTGCTTTCGCGTACGCGCGTTCTTCCGTTCAAGCGACTTTCTCCGTCTGAACTTCGTCCGCTGCTCGCCGGTATTGATGCCGATGATGCGCGGTTCATACTCCATCTGGCACAGGGCGCTCCCGGGCGGCTACGACGTCTCATGGCTGATCCCGCATTACTTCGCTCCGAGCAGACAGTACGCGCACAAGCCGGCTCTTTTTGGCAAAGCCGTTCCCTCGCCGAACGACTCAAGCTCCTCGTCCCGCTCCACGAGCGCAATCAAGATGCAGATCGATTCTTGCTCCATCTTTGTCTGACCCTGCGCGAAGAAATAGAGCGACATCATCCCAGCGCAGGAATCGCACTGGAGGAATTGATCCAAGGATTAGAATCAAATGCATCGCGACAATTGTTGGTGCAGAGATTTGCGATGCGGGCGGTGACGACGAGGGATTAGGGACTCGGGATTCGGAGCTCGGGATTTTTTAATTGTGCATCTAAAAAAGAATCCCTCCGGAAATGCTCCCACCCCGAACTCCGAATCCCGATTCCCGAATCCCGATTCCCGCTCACACCTGCGCCAATGCCGTTAACTTTGTTTTGACTTCCTCGTTGTACGGTTCCAGCTTATTGATTCTTCGGTAGGCCTCCTCGGCTTTGTCTGCGCGACTGAGTTGGAGATAGCATTCCGCAAGGAGGTGGAGGATTTCTGTATCGCGCGACATGCGCTGGCTGGCTTTCTCCAGAAGGGGAGCTGCTTCCTCAAAGCGCTGTGCGGCGATGCAAGCGCGTCCAAGAGCGGAAGAGCGCTCAGGCGCCTGCGGATCTCTGTTGAGGGCTTCCTGGTAGGCCTGGCAGGCTTCTATGTACTTCCCCTGGCGGTAATAGGCGAGGCCGAGGTTGCTGTGGAAGGACACATCATCGCTCCGGGTGAGGAGCTCTTTATACAACGCTTCCGCCTTGTTCTCTCTACCCGTTGTCAAATACAGCTTTGCGAGCTGAGCTTGCACATCCAGCGCCTGAGGCTGAATAGTGAGCGCTTGAATGAAGAGGCGTTCGGCATCTTCCGTTTTCTGCAATCCCAGCGCTTTTTCCGCCTGACGGACAATGGTTCGTACTTGTTGCATTTCAATAGCTGATGCACGCGTGCTCTTGGCGGGTCGAGTAAGGCGCTTCTCATCCATGAAGGTCATACCGCGTTCCTCCGCTGACTCAAAACGCTGCTTCACACTGCGCACAAAGCGACGTACTGCGCGCGTGCGCAAGAGCGCCCGCAAGCCGAACAGCAAGCAAATGCCAAAAAGAGAGCCGGAGAGGACAATGACGTATAACATCGAAACTGGCTCAATATGCTACCAGTCTGCGCACAGAGGGGCAAGAGACGGTTGTGGCTTGCTGTAACCAAGAAACGTGCATTCCTTAAAATCCTTCCATCTCCAGTGCTATATCTCCGTCACCTTTGACGCGTGCTTGGCAGCTCAATCGATAGGGATCCATCGTGATGCCCATGTTTTCTTCGCGGTCATTGCGCTCATTGAGGTGAGGCATGCCTTCGCGGATCGTGCAGATGCATGTTGTGCAAAATCCGTTCCCGCCGCAGGCGTGTTCCATCGGAATATTATTATCGAGTGCGATTTGGAGAATGGTTTGTCCGTTCGGCGCATCGATCGTCATCACTTGGGTGCCGAAGGTGAAGGTAACTTTGGACATGAGAATTGGAGAGTACTGAGGAGAAGCCCGGGGGTAAAGGCCCCGGCACATCTATTTCCCTCTGGAAAATACCGCTACCATAGCGGTCTCATGGCTTCTTCAGCGCTATTATCGGTTCACGATCTGCATATCTCCATAGAGGGAAAAGAAGTCGTGAGCGGCCTCAGTCTGGAAGTCCGGCCAGGCGAAGTGCATGCAGTGATGGGACCCAATGGTTCCGGAAAATCGACGTTGGTGAATACGCTCATGGGACATCCCAAGTATCTGGTGACCGATGGCAGCGCGTCTTTTCTCGGCAAAGATCTTTTATCGATCGATGCCGCCAAGCGCGCGCAAGCGGGGCTCTTCCTGGCGTTTCAATATCCAAAAGAAATAGCCGGCGTGAGTCTGCGCAGTTTTCTCTTCGCCGCTTATAACGCGCAGATGGCCGTGCGCGATCCGCAGTCGAAGAAAATTTCTCCCATCAAGTTCCGCAAATTTCTGGAGGAACAAATGCGCGAATTGCACATGGATCCGTCCTTCGCGGAACGTTTTGTGAATCAAGGATTTAGCGGAGGTGAGAAGAAAAAAGCCGAAGTGCTGCAGCTACAAATCCTCCGGCCACTTCTGGCTCTTCTGGATGAAACAGATTCCGGATTGGATATTGACGCGCTTAAAGTGGTAGCCGAAGGAATTAATACGATGCGCGGTCCGCATTTCTCCGCAGTGCTCGTCACGCACTACGCTCGGCTTCTGGAATACATTCGCCCCGATCATGTGCATGTGATGGTCGGAGGAAAAATTGTGGAGAGCGGGGGAATGGAGCTGGCGGAAAAATTGGAGAAAAATGGATATGCGGAATATGGAGTGAAGGAGAGGGGTATTGAGTTGGATATGTAAAAGTTTCAAGATCAAACAATCTCTTTTGTCTTACCCCTAGGGAGCGGCCATACCTGGCCGCGTGTGGCAAGATGTGGGAGCAGACCAAAGTCATTATTCTCAGAGAACTCCGCGGCCAAGTATGGCCGCTCCTATCTATACAATATTTCCAGAGTCTCAATCTGAATCCGAACCTATTTCTCCAGAGCCTATTTCTTCACCACCAACGTACCTGCAATCATATCATGCAGAGCTTGTTTTCTTTCGGTGAAGGCTGCCATCAGATAGCCGATGCCGAGCGTAAACGTCGATAGGAGCTTTGCAAAGTGCCGTGCGGCGGCACGACCGACAGTTAGGCGATTTCTGCCGAGATCGACGACTTTAATCTTAAGTAACAACTTGCCGAGGGTCGCTTGGTACTCGGAGCTTTCCATTGCCGTAAAATAAATCAGCGAAAACACGAAAAACAGTGCACCATTGTAGACTAGTAGGAAAGCATAGAATACCTCTGGGGCCAGATCGAAGATTGATTCCAGTCCTTGGATCAAGCCAAAGCCCATCAGTGCCAATGTCGGAGCAAACATTGATGTCACTATTCGGATCAAGACAATGTCGATCACGAGTGCTCCTACGCGTCTCCAAAAACCCGCATACATCGTGGTAGAGGACAGCGGCGCAGAAGAAGGAAAGGGAGGGAGAGGCGGCGGCATGGAAGTCGCCATTTCCTTTTCGATGGGAGTGATATCGATGGGAGCGGACTTCGCTTTTTTCTTGGGAGATTTGGATGCAGGCATGACGGGATTCTACAGATACTTTTTCTTCCCTTCATGGAAACGGTGTATTTTTTTATCAAACTTGTGGCCTATTTGATAAATCATCCAACGCTTCCTTCCATCTCCAGTTCAATCAATCTGTTCATTTCAACTGCATATTCCAATGGCAACAGCCGTACAATCGGTTCGATGAATCCGTTTACGATCATTGCGCGCGCTTCGTCTTCCGGGATGCCGCGCGACATCAAATAAAACATATCTTCTTCGCTCAGCTTCCCCACCGTCGCTTCATGGGCGATGGTGACGTCATTGTTGCGGATTTGAATATCTGGGATCGTATCCGTACGGCTGATGTCATCCAGCAGTAACGCATCGCATTCCACGCTTGCGGTGCAGTCGTGCGCATGAGCCGCCACTTTCAGTTGGCCGCGGTAGATAGCCACGCCGCCGGCTTTGGAGATCGATTTACTGGTGACCTTGGAGCTCGTGTGCGGCGCCAGATGCAGCACCTTCGCGCCCGTGTCCTGCCATTGTCCTTTATTCGCAAACGCAATCGCCATGTGGTCGCAGCGCGCGCCTTCACCCACCAGGACGGAGCAGGGATAGAGCATGGTGACACCGCTGCCCATATTTCCGCCGATCCATTCCATCACGGCATCTTTCTCTACGATGGCGCGCTTGGTATTGAGGTTATAGGTATCGCGGCTCCAGTTCTCCACCGAGGAATAACGACACTTCGCATTCGGCTTCACGAATATTTCCACGAGTCCCGCGTGCAACGCGTGGCTGCCGTACTTGGGCGCGGAACATCCTTCAATGTACTGCACGTCACCCCCTTCTTCCACGATGATCATCGTGTGCTCGAACTGTCCCATATTCTTCGCGTTCATGCGAAAGTAGGCCTGGAGCGGATCTTTCACTTTCACGTTTTTCGGAATGTAGAGGAATGTGCCGCCGGACCAAACGGCCCCATGCAGAGCCGCAAACTTATGATCCGTCGCGGGGACGCATTTCATGAAGTACTGACGTACCAGTTCAGGATGTTGCCGCACGGCATCATCCATATCCAGAAAGACGACGCCCAGATCCTCCCATTGTTTCTTTAAAGAGTGATACACCACATCCGATTCATACTGCGCCCCCACACCCGCCAGCATTTTCCGTTCCGCTTCCGGAATGCCGAGGCGGTCATACACTCTGCGAATATCTGCCGGCACTTCATTCCAATCATTGGTGTTCTTCGCGCCGGATCGCGCGTAGTAAATGATGTCATCCAGATCCAATGCCGAGAGATCGGCACCCCAGGTGGGTAGCGGCTTCTCATGGTAGATCCGCAGTGATTCCAGGCGATGCTCCAGCATCCAAGCCGGTTCCCCCTTGTCCGCGCTGATCTGTCTGACCAATGTTTCAGATACGCCTTTCACGGAGTGATCCGTATACGGAGAAGGATTGGCGCTATCAAAAATGTCACGCGACAGCCCACTAAAAATCCCCGCATCATCCGTGCCCGATGAATCCTGGGCCGATGAATCCGTAGCCGATGAAAGAGAGGAGGGCTCCATGGAGAGGAAAGTATAGCGGGTTTGACAGGGAAAGGGGAGGGAAGGGTTTTGTTTTTGTTTGTTGCCTCCACCCCCAACCCCTCCTCCTGAGGAGGAGGGGAGCTTCGCTCAATCAGACAACAAACAGTTACACATACAAACATCCCCTCTCCCCTCGGGAGAGGGCTAGGGTGAGGGTTACACAAACAACACAAAAAATCCCCACCCTACTGTGAGGAGTAGGGAGGGGATGATACGGAAGAATACTTACGCAGCCTTCTTATGAGTCTTGTGTGCAGTGTGCGCGGTGTGATGCACAGACTTCTTGCTCTTGTGATGCACAACATGCTTCGGCTTTTCCTCGGCAGAAACCTCCGTAACCAAAGGCGTGATCGTTTCAGTTGTTGCGACTGGGGCAACCGGAGCAATTTCAGACGTAGCGACCAGAGCCTTCATGGCATCAGAAACTTCAGCAGTTCCTGTCTCGATCTTTTGATCGGGGACGACAACAGGAGTAACAGGCTGCTCAGGAGCAGCATCTTCGTGATGGAAAAGGTTTCCAAAGATACCCATAGGGGAGAGAGGGGAAGGAAATGTATTTGATTATATTATACAATACTTATGTGAATTATGCAAATCATGGATGGCAGTAACTGATCAGAAGCGCCCTTTATGGCCAAAATTTTATAGATATACCCTTTGTGTAAAAATTGTATTTTCAGAACACTATTGATATACTGTCCACATATGGCAAAGAAAAGACCCAGTGAAAAAGCAGGAGCTTCCGCAGAGAAAATCCTAGAGAAAATCGAAGATGTCATGCCGGGTATTTTGTCGGATGTAGAAAAACAGAAAACGATCACGACGCAGGAACTCATGAAATTACTGGCAGATGCGAATGCTGCTGAAGAACAGGCCGGACAGCCGCAAAAAGAGGCAGTAGAGCATCAGACGGAGACGGGAGTCACGGAGATTTTTCCGTCTACATTGAGCAAAATAAAAACAGTGGATGTCCTTATCGACACCTTGAGGCAGATGATTCGTCTCGGCTTGAGAGACAAAAAATAGAAGCAGGTGCCTCTCATTCCCGATTCCCGAAAGCCTTCCTTTTCCTCATACTGTCCGCACATGCCGGATCGCTCCGCAGCAGAGGCTTTCTCATCGCTCCTTCGCGAACCTGCTTTTTTGCGGAAACATCGCCTGTCATCGCTCGCGTTCCTGAAAGATCATGAAGCGCCTGTACTGGCAAAATCTTCCCCTGTGATAGCGATTGCAGAGGAAGACAAAGCTGCGGGTGTTTGCGCCTTTACCCTTGGCTCAGACTTCGCACTTCCCGCGCTCGAATCCGCTTTTGCATCGCTTGTGCCTGCGGATGATCAAGAGAGCGCGCGGCATTATGCTTTTTTGACAGGGGCCGTGTGCATCCGTATTCCTACCGGTGTCACGCTCAGCTATCCGGTGTCGATTCAATGGAAAGGATCTGAGGAATGGACTTCCACGCATACGGTCATCATCGCGGATACCCGATCGCGCGCGACAGTCATCGAAAGTTTTTCCGGTGGATCGGGATCATGGTCTCATGTCACCGAACTCATCGCCGCAGAGGAAGCAGTAATCGATGTGACTTCATTGCAGAATGCCGACTCCGCTCTGTCTCTTTGGATGCAGCAGCGTTCCCGCATTGGCGCGGGCGCCACCGTGACGTGGAATAACGCGACGCTTGGCGGGAAAGAGGTCCATCACAACTTACAATCGGAGGCGGTGGGGGATTCTGCCATGAGCGGCATCAACTGGTTATTTTATGCCAAAGGCACCGAACGCCATCAGCTCAGCGCACGCAATATTTTCCGTGCGTCCAATGGCGGCGGCGAAATCTTGATGAAGGGAGTGGCCGAAGGCCGCAGTCATGTGATCGCCAACGGCATGATCGATATCGGACTCCGCGGGAGCGGTACGAATACCTATCTCACCCAAGAAGTTCTGATGCTCGATGCATCCGCAAAGGTTGATGCGATTCCCGGGCTCGAGATTAAAACAAATGACGTAAAGGCAAGTCACAGCGCGACGGTTGCACGCGTCACCGAAGAAGATCTCTTCTACTTTGCTGCCCGGGGGATAGAGCGAGATGAGGCGCGCGGCATGTTTGTGAAAGGCTTTCTTGGAGACCTGGTGGCAAAGGTAGGGGATGAGTCAGTGCGAGAAGAGGTTTTGGGCTTTATAGAGAGAAAATACGGTACTTGACTTATGAAAAATTTGGGATGATCATCTAAAAAGTGAAGGCGTTCTTCATCAGTTATTTGTTGCCGATCCTTGTCATTGTGGAGGGTATTCTCATGAGTCGTCAAAAGCGGATAGTTCATCGGGATGAAGAAGATGTCACCATCGTGACCTTCGTCGATCGGAAGATTCTCGATGAGCACATCCTGTGGATTAGCGAAGATTTGTTTCAGCTTGTTGATGAGTTCGGGAAAAAGAACATCATCCTGGATTTCGGGACAGTGGAAAATTTTTCTTATCCAGCTCTTGGCATGCTCATCTCTCTTAATATGAAGGTGAAAGGGGCCGGAGGAAAGCTTGTGATCTGCGAAGTGTCTAAGGGTTATGCTGGTGGAGTCGACGGTGTGTTTCGGGTTACCGCAGTGAATACATTTTTCTTCGCCTACTTCACGAAGGATCCCAAAGAACCCAGAAAGACTCTGCAAGAAGCGCTCAAGAAGTTTTCTCCCTCGCCATGAATGGCGACGCAATAACTCACAGGAATTTCCCAATACGGGAAACCAGGCGGCACTTCGGTGCCGCTTTTTTTAGGTATGTCTTTCGAAAATCACAAAAAAAGACCCTCTTGGAGGTCTTGGTGAATTGCCGAAGGCAATTCACAGCATTGTGTAGTAGAGAAATGGATTCCGGGCCCAATACCTTATTCCCTTCGAGGAAGGGAAGAAAGCATTGGTGATGCCCCCGGTCAATGTATTACATGTTGGCGTCGGCATCTTGCCAGAGCATGCTCGTCGTGAGGGCCAAAGGCCCAACACGACTCCAGAGATATTCCCTGGTAAGGAAATGTTCCATCCGCAGGTTCTCCTACGGATACCTTGTTACGACTTACTCCCAATCACTCGTTTCACCGTGGTACCGCCGCTTGCGCGTAACGGTCCTTCGGGTGCCCCGAGCTTTCATGAGTTGACGGGCGGTGAGTACAAGACCCAGGAACTTATTCACCGTGGCATGGCTGATCCACGGTTACTAGCGATTCCAACTTCATGGAGTCGAGTTGCAGACTCCAATCCGAACTGAGACCGGCTTTGGTGGGATTTGCTAGCTCTCGCGAGTTTGCTGCCCATTGTACCGGCCATTGTAGCATGGGTGTAGCCCCAGGCATAAAGGCCACGCTGATCTGACGTCATCCCCACCTTCCTCCGCCTTGGAGGCGGCAGTCTCTTATGAAAAAACAACATAAGATGAGGGTTGCGCTCGTTGGCTGACTTAACAGTACACCTCAAGGCACGAGCTGACGACGACCGTGCAGCGCCTGTCTCTAGGTTCCTTGCGGCACTCCGACCTTTCGGCCAGATTCCTAGGATGTCAAGCCTGGGTAAGGTTCTTCGCTTATTATCGAATTAAACCCCATGCTCCACCGCTTGTGTGGGTCCCCGTCTATTCCTTTGAGTTTTAGCCTTGCGGCCGTACTTCCCAGGCGGCGGGCTTACCGCGTTAGCTAAGGCACAGAGATCAATTGATAAATCCCTACACCGAGCCCGCATAGTTTAGGGCGTGGACTACGGGGGTATCTAATCCCCTTTGCTCCCCACGCTTTCGTCTCTGAGTGTCAGTACACTGCCAGTATCCTGCCTTCGCTTTTGGCGTTCCACCGTGGATCTACGGATTTTACCCCTACACACGGCATTCCAGATACCTCTCAGTAACTCTATCTCTCTCGTTTCCGGCACGTACACGGAGTTGAGCTCCGTGCTTTTACGCCAGACGTGGAAAGAAACCTGCAGACGCTTTACGCCCAGTAATTCCGAGTAACGCTTGCATCCCCTGTCTTACCGCGGCTGCTGGCACAGGGTTAGCCGATGCTTTCTCCTGAGGTACCGTCAAAAATTTCGTCCCTCAGAACAGAAGTTTACATCCAAAAAGGACTTCATCCTTCACGCGGTGTCGCTCCGTCAGGCTTTCGCCCATTGCGGAAGATTCCTCACTGCTGCCTCCCGTAGGAGTATGGACCGTGTCTCAGTTCCATTCTGGCTGATCATCCTCTCAGATCAGCTACCCGTCATAGGCTTGGTAAGCCGTTACCTTACCAACTACCTGATAGGCCGCAGGCCATTTCCAGACCGATAAATCTTTCCTCGTGAGAGGGCATCCGGTATTACTCCGCCTTTCGGCGGGTTATCCCTGAGTCTGGAGCATGTACCAACGTGTTACGCAGCCGTTCGCCGTGGGTCTAAACCCACTCGACTTGCATGTGTTAGGCGCACCGCCAGCGTTCACTCTGAGCTAGGATCAAACTCTTCAAAAAGAAGAATTTCATCAGTTTATCTAGTTATCTCAAAGATTAACTGGTGATAATTTCTGCTGCACAAAGGCGAAGTGCCAATGTGACTAACAAATTGCATTATTTGTAATCGGGCAATAAACGATTATTAATTCAAAGGATAGGGTTTTTGCTACCAATAAAGGTAGAAAAACACACTTTTCTTCTCTACTACACGATGCTGTGAATGAACTGTGTTCATTCACCCTGAGCTTGTCGAAGGGTGAAAGGGCGACAAAAAATCTCACCTCCGCATTGCATTCAACGTGCAACGAAGAAGCTGAGCCGGGTTATTGTATAGGCATTTAAAGGTCGGTCAAGAAGCATTTAGGAGATTTTTTACTCATACTGCTAGGTAAAAAGAAGAAGCGCACCCAAAACATTTTGACTGATGGCTAAAGAAGGGATGTACTTGATGGATCCGGCTACGGATGGCTGGTCCTTTCTTGTTCGGATAGGCCAGAAGGACGCTGGTCTCCCCGGTCTTTCAGGCATTCGCCTCTCTTCTCACGAGGTGCATCATGACAGAAGCGACATACAGAGACTTCTTGCGTGAATGGAGAATAGCTTCAGAGCTATCTCCAAGACTCGTCGTCACTGCCCTTCACGATCCAGAACTCGCCCGAGAATTTCAAGTTCCGATCGAAACCCGGCTTGCTGACTTCATCGTCGGCCACAGCTTCTCGGACTTCCTCGATGCCATCGACACGCCGCGTGATGGTTTACTGGACGCAACCGTCCTGAGCAAAGCTCATCAAGCAGGCCTCCGCGAACTGACGCTCGAACAACTCATGTTGTTGGGTCTGGATCGCAAGGCTCTCAAGCAGCTTCACGACTGGCTGCTCATAGGCCGGCAAGACCTGCCACTCTTCTGGCGCCATGCCTGTAACCGTATGCAACACGCCTCCTGATTGAAACATCAGAAGGCAACCCAACCAACCCGCCCTGCCATCCTTCACTGGATGGCAGGGCCTTAGTTATGTAATAAAAACCATGAGTATGCGTCTCCATTTATAATTGCATCCGCCATAAACGGACTGCGATGTCTTGTTCTTTGTCTTACATCATTGTCACAGGAGTCACAGAACGCAGTGACGCATACCTATTCTCACCCTGAAAGGAAGCTGTACGGGATACTGCTTCTGGGGATAGGCAGAAGGAACACCTCTTCGGAGCAGGGCGCAATGTCATCAGGGCTTCCTCTCAATGATCAGCGCTTCTGGGCACCGTGGCTGGCAGTACTCTGCTATGCCATGAGCAACTGCCTCTTGTCCAAGCTTCCGAACGTGCCAACGGTTACGATCAATTTGTGGATCGGCCTGGGCATGGCGGGCTACGCCCTCGGAATAATCTATGGATCACCACAGGGCACCAGGACGAGGCTCCTGTTTCCAAACGGAAATATTCTGCTCATCATGGGCGTAGTAGGGGTGGTGGCCTTACAGGTCACCCCCAACAGCATCTGGAACTCATTTTACGCAAAGACGCACGCCAGCGAGACTCCTCCCTGGCCGATCGGCGATCCGCGCTACAGCGGAACTGCGCTCGCGTTCGTGGCCGTTTTCTCAGCGCTTATCTATCTCTTGATATGGCGCGATACACTGCCACCGCGGAAGATTCTCTGGATGCTGTGCATGATCGGCTCTGCCATCATGTTCATCCGCGCCAAGTGATGCGGACAAGTACAAGACAACCGACTAGCCTCCCTGACACAAAGGGGAGGCTCGTTTTTTGTTGTGCTATACATAAAGCTTAGGGATAGTACAAGTATTGCTTCCCCGTGGTCCCATGCACGATGCCGGACTACACGGGAGACAGTATCTTGGCGATGTTGCGCCACCACGTTAATTCGCCGAAAACTGCGTCTTGTCTGGGTTTTCCCCGCAGTTACGGCACTCAGATGAGCCTTCTGAGGCTCCTCACAAACCCGTCACTCCGCTATTTTAAGCAAAGTGACACCCCCTCCATCGCGGAGGGGACTTTTGTCGTTCAGCTCTTCATCATCTGATACACTTCTCTCCGTGCGTTTTTTACTCATCCTATGCGTAACAGTTCTGGTACTCATGCCTGTTTCTACACATGCGTATCTTGACCCATGCGAATCACTTGGCGTTGCTTGCCCCCCTGAAACTTCCTCATCATCGCGGGTAGAGAACCCGCTCTCGTCTTCGTCGCAGGTAAGTATCCCCGCTCTCATTAACGAAAGTTCCGATCCTAACCCCAACCCTAACCCTAACCCTAACCCCGACACCCTCCACCCCGGTGCACCGCTGGATACTGTTTCGCATCCAACATCAGATTTAAGCAACACAGGTCTAGGCGATATAGCCATGCTTGGACTAGTACTGATTGCTGCCTTTGCTACGATGCGAGCATGCTTCCCTTCAAGGTAGTGCGACAAAAACGGGCATTACCGGCATTCGTTCTTCTGTCTATTGCACTAGTCTATGTAGTGTACGACGCTGCGCGCTTTATTGTGGAACCAACATTTCCCGTTCCATCATTTGCAGAAAACGGACAAATAGAAGCAGCCACGGGCAGGCGCCCAGGAATTTTTGCAGCAGTGACTCACGCTATTTACGGAAGTAATAATTTGCTACTCACACACTTTGCTCCTAATGAATCGCCTGTGGTTATTGGCAATGCTCAACCCTACGATGCCATTGCCTTTACATGCCCGCCCGGAACAAACATTCCAGTGAACCGCGCATTTTCCCTCTTTCCAACCGGACAACTACAATGGATATATGGCTCGTATGTAGGAGATGAAGGTGAGCGTTTAAGTGGTGGAGAAAGCGCTAATTCTGTATTTTCGAGTGATAAATTCTTCGGCAGAGCTGGCAACAACTATCCATTTGTGAATCCAGCGGGCTCACTTGTAGTAAGCAATGCAATCCCATCACCAGGTCAACTCTTTTTTGCAACTGCTGATGTTACACAAGGGCAATGGAATCATGTGCGCTGCAGTATTCCCTCCCCCTCTGTCTGCGGAGACTTTTTTATAGACGACATCGAACAATGTGATAACGGTGATCAAAATGCAAATACAGCTAATCAATGTAGGACAAACTGTGTAAACCCCTTCTGCGGCGATGCCATTACTGATACCGGTGAGGAGTGTGATGATGGAAATGGAAATGATGCCGACGGTTGTACCAGTTTTTGCCAATCTGCAGCTGTGCCTAGCAGTTCTTCTAGTAGTTCTGTCGCTCTTTCATCTAGTTCATCTTCCACTGATGGCGGGCCCCTCCCTCCACCTCAACAGGTCTGTGGTGATGGCAGCCGCACTGGCTCTGAAGAATGTGATGATGGAAACTTGATCAACACGGACGGCTGCCTACATACCTGTCTCAGCAACATTTGTGGGGATGGATATAATAACACTCCATCAGAAGCCTGTGATGATGGCAAAACATGTATGGGTACAGACGGCGAAGGAAATGCCATTGGGGATGGTAGTTGGTGCGACACCAATGCAGATTGCGCAAGCCAGCCTGGAACAACGTGCTCTCTGCATAGCAATGATGGCTGCACCACAAGCTGCAGCATTGAATCACTCTTTGTGTGTGAGTTGCGCACAGATACTAACCCGCCAGTGCCAGAAAGAAGTTACTGCGCCTTTACCGGTGTTGATTTGCCTAGTAGCAGTGCTAGTTCTAGTTTTAGCTTGTCATCAAGTTCCGACTCCAGCGCAAGCATGTCCTCTGGCATGAGCAGTATGGCAAGTAGTAGCAGTTCATCTCTGTCCAGTAGTGTGGGTGGTGCACCTAGTAGCTCAAGTAGTTCTAGTTGTGATGCACAGATGTCCGTCCAAGGCGGATGTTAACCCTTACGCAGAAGAAAAGGCTTGACCGTACGGTTTGGCGTGCAGTAGAGTCCTACCCCATCTGCCTACCGGTGGATCCAACGATTCCTCAGTAATCCCTGTATTATTGAGTTCTACCCAAGAATCCATGCCAAGCCTCACGCCAGCATCGGAAGACACGCGTATCTACGAATGCGCTGTTATGTACCCTCATGGATTAACCCAGAAGGAGGAATCAGACCTTGTGAAAGAAATTGAGGAGCTTTTTACAGAGGCAGGTGCGAAGCAGGTTGCCAAAGATGTCTGGGGCCGGCGCGGGATTGCCTATTCTGTTAAAGGTCATACGGAAGCCAATTACATCATTTATCACTACGATCTTGACCCCGCCAAGTTGAAAGAGATCGATCAAAGCCTACGCATTATGAAGGGCGTTTTGCGTCATTTGCTCGTAAAGCCACCAAAGAATTACCAAGTAGTAAAGTACAGCGAAACATACGAGGAATGGCAGAAGACACGCGAAAGCGTGGATGAGGTTCGTGCCCGTGAGAAGGAGGAAAAAGTGAAAGAACAGGTGGCTCGCAAGGCGAAGCGCCAGGTAGAAAAGACCAGCGAACGCAAAAAGACCGATGAAGACCGCGGTCCACTGCAGGAAGAGCAGCTCAGCCGCAAGTTAGACGAACTTATTTCTGATGACCCCGTTGATATCTAACCCTTGGATAGAGTCATTTATTCTCCCCTTGGAGAAATTTATCCATTTTTCTACCCTTTAACTCACTCACGACAAGTGGCACAAAAGCAGCAACAGCGCCGGCCAGACCCTCGCATGAAGAAGTGCGATTTCTGCCAGAAGAACGCACTCTACATTGATTACAAAGACTATCCTACGTTACGCCCGTTCTTGGATTACTTTGGAAACATCCGCAAACGCTATTACACAGGTATCTGCTTAAAGCACCAAAAAATGCTCCGGTTAGCCGTTGAACGCGCGCGCTTTATGGCGATGGTGGCGTACCGCAAGTAATCGAATTACGAGGTTGGAATTACGAAGTACGAATAGCTTTCATTCGTAATTCTTACTTCTTGATTCGTAATTCGAACAAGATCAATTTATACTTCCATCATGTCAGGTCACTCCAAATGGGCAAATATCAAAGTTAAAAAAACTGCCCAGGATTCCAAACGCGGCAAAATCTTTACGCGGCATGCGCGCCTTATAGAAATGGTTGCGCGCAGTGGTAGCGATCCTGTGATGAATCCATCTTTGCGCACGGCCATTGAAAATGCCAAAGCCGATTCTGTTCCCAATGCCAATATTGAACGTGCCGTCAAAAAAGGCAGCGGCGAGACAAAAGGCGAACAAATGCAGGAAATGGTATTTGAGGCCTACGGGCAAGGCGGCACGGGATACATTATTGAGTGCTTGTCGGATAATCGGAATCGCACAACTGCGAGCGTGCGGAACCTGGTGCAGAAGGCCGGTGGTCGTATGGCCGAGGGTGGCGCTGTTGCCTATCTTTTTGATCGAAAGGGCGTGGTGGTCGCGGTAGGGGCGCCCAATTTGGGCGCCGTCACAGACGAGTTGGAATTAGCGCTGATAGATGCCGGTGCCGAAGATATCCGCATGCATGATGATGCGATTGAAGTAATCACAGGTGTTTCTGATTGGACGAATGTGCGCAATGTCTTCACGGCGAATAGCATGCCTATTGTGTCCGCCGGATTATCGTATGTGCCAAAGCAGACTGTTCCAGTCAGCGGTGAGATCGCCGAAAAAGTGCAGAATCTCATCGAGAAAATAGAAGAAGATGATGACGTGATCGAGGTGCATACGAATGCCGAGATGGGGTGACCCTTTGTTCGACTCGCGGGCAGGTATGTCTAAGAACCCGCGGCCAAGTATATCAAACATACAACACATAAAAATCTCCCTATTCCTCTACTGTCACCCGCACGCTCGTTTCATCCGTATTGCCGCCGTAATCTGTACCAACGGCGCGGAGTGTATGTATGCCTGGTGTTGCCTCAGTTAAGGGATATTCAAACGTGAATGGCGGCCGTAACAGGCGCGTCAGCAGTATGTGATCCCAGTAGATTTCTACGTACTTAATGCCGCCTTCATCGGTAGCGCGGGTTTGCGTCCGGAGGGTTGCGCCTTTTTGAATGCTGATGTCATCTGATGGGATGAGGAAATTCACTTCTGGCGGTTCAAGATCTTCTTCAAACCTAAAGGTTACCTCTTTGGTCACCTGGTTATAGTACGTGTCCGTTACTGTCACTGTTAGCGTGTGCGTACCACCTTCTTCTACAGAACGCGGAATGCGAAGCACGGGATCATACGGTGGCGCTATGACAGTGAGTAATGGCTTACCATCCAGCTCATACTGAACAGACAGCACGCCAGAACCAACTCGTATCTCAAGCGACGGAGAGAGCGCCGGATACGTGGCAATGCCCCCCTGAACAGGAACTAAAATTTCTAATGTTGGCTGTTGCAAGCGGCCAGGCGTTTTGGATATATCGCACTTCTCGGTTGGCACCACGGTAAGAATAGACCCCGTCCCCCGCTCACGCACAGAACCAACCCAGTTATCAATTCCTTCCTGCCATTGTGAAAGAATGGTGCCGGAAATGCGGCTGTCTTCAATGTTCAACGGACGCAGGAAACTTTGTGTCTCACGTGCTTCAGCCGGGCAACTGTCGCTCGCAAGCAGCCTTGTCACTTTATCCACTTCTGTTTGCACGCACCCTGGGTCATTTTTGGTTGGTGCTTTTTCTTTCAAAAATAACTCTGAGCGACGCTGAGAAACTGGCGTGCAATCGGTTGGCAACTCGCCAGACAGAAGTGACACCTGCGGCTGCACCAACCCTTCTGGCATCTCAAAGTTCTTCACAGGGTTCTGCATGGTTTTGTGTGCTTCTACCATGAACTCTTTCCAGATGGGAGCGGCCACATTCAAACCATCTGCTTTATCTGGCAGCGGGCTGGAATTGGCATTACCAACCCATACGCCTACCACCAAATTTGGGGTGTAACCCATGGTCCATAAGTTATTCGGCTTGCGCGTTTTACAGTCACCTTTAGATACATCGCGCCATTCAATACAGGCATTGCTGGTACCCGTTTTAGCCGCAGCCTGGTACCCAGGGACGGTAAGCGCTGATTGCCAAAATTCGCCCGGTCGCGCACCAACATCACTTAAAATAGAGGTGATCTGATACGCAATGCGCGGATCCAAGACTTCTTTAGGTTTTTGGGCTGCTGCACCAAGTGGAATGAGCGCTTGATTGTTATCCGTAATTTTCATGAACACCTGTAATGGCTTTTGCTTTCCGTAATCAGCCAAGGTGGAATAGGCCTGCGCCATTTCTATCAGCGGTGTTTCTGCAGAACCAATTGCCAGTGTGTAACCATAATCAGACACAATCCCTTCCTGCTTTTGTATGAGTGGTGTGGGAGCCCCTAAGTCTGATACAAACTTCAAAATGGTATCTTCGGCCCCACCCATATAATACGCCTTGATTGCCGGAATATTGCGTGAACCCGCCAGTGCCCGGCGAATGGTGGTCAGCCCCCAGAAGCCGCCATCAAAGTTTTGGGGTTCGTTGGGGCCAAACTTGGTACGTACATCGTACACAATGGTGCCAGGACCATAGCCGCGTTCAAATGCAGCGGCATAGACCAGCGGTTTAAAACTGGAACCCGGCTGACGCGGCACTTGTGCCATATCAATCTTGCCCCCGTGGTCTTCATCGTTGTAATTGCTGTTTCCAACGTACGCTAGTATTTCATTCGTTCGTGGATCTAGCGCCACTAAGCTGATGTTTTGCGCTTGGTACGTACTGGCAATATCTTCGCGGCGGCGGTTAATAATGCGCTCGGCAATTTCCTGTAATTTCCAATCAAGTGTTGTTTGAATAGTAAGTCCGCCCTGTTCAAGTAACCCTTTTTCAGCAGTTTCTTCAAAGAGTGTTTCCACTTGTTCACGCACCCACAAGGTAAAGTGGGGGGCGCGAATGCTATCGCGGGCAGGCTTGAATACCTTGCTCTTCAATTCATCCAGCGCGGCTAAACGCTGTTCATCCGTAATATATTCCTGGTCCTGCATGTTGCGCAGCACTTGATCCGAACGCCCACCGATATACATAACCGTGGCACCCGTACCAAATGTATTCCCAAGCAAGCCTGGAATAATATCTTTACTCTTAATATCATCGCGCTCCGTAATGTCTCCACTATTGATGCGTTGCAATGCGTCATCAGTCAAATTGGTTCGCACGTGCGAACCATATGGATTCAAATACGTTGGCCGCTGAGGCAGTGACGCAATAACCGCTGCTTCAGCTATGCTTAAATCTTTTGCTGATTTTCCAAAAAACTTCTTGCTGGCTTGTTCTATGCCATACTCATTGGGACCAAACGGTACCCAGTTTAAGTAAAGCGCCAGCACTTCATCTTTGCTGTACACCCGCTCCAATTCACAGGCCAACATTGCTTCGCGAATTTTGCGTGTGATGGAACGTTCGCGTTTAAGCAGAGCATTGAGAGCCAATTGTTGCGCAAGTGTTGAGCCACCGGATTGGAGAAAACCTGGAATGACCTGTGACACAGCAGCGCGAGCAATCGCGCGCATATCTATACAACCGTGTTCATAAAAACGTTGGTCTTCAATGGCGATAATCGCCTCACGCATGTGCTTAGGAATTTGATCAGCAGGAATAATGGTGCGGTCTTGGTCTGCAAACACACGGAATAATTCAACACCGTTCCTGTCTGTGATGACGGTACTTTGATCTGCCCTAAATGTTTTAGGATCACGAACGTTTGGAAGTGATAACCACAGAACAGCCAAGTACAACACGCCGATGCCAAAAAATACCCCAAATACTCTCAAGAAAAAAAGTTTCCAGCCTAGTCTTCTGTACAAATGAAGAGCCCATCTGCCAGCAGCTGGAATGAACCCCAGCACGCGCATGATGCCGGATGGAGCATGGCCACCGTTTGATCGACGAGCGGCGTGGTGGGAAGTAGGCCTGTGCGAAGACTCACGAATGGGCTGTTGCCGTTCATTTCCAGAAAGTCCCCGCTTATTGAAGCCAGAAGGCGTATCCATGTGCGGCAGAGTGTAGGGCAAAACTGAGGCTCCAGCCACCTGAGAACAGGGCTTTTTTGAGGATTGAGAGGAATCAAAGGATTCAGAAGATTCAGAGGAAAAATGCCGTTTTGCGCAAAATCATGGTCATATACGTTCCTCTGAATCTTCTGATTCATTTGAATCTTGTGAATCCTAAAGCCATACCTACTTCAAAAAGGCAGTAAATCATGCTATAATAACCCGATGTCCCTTCGTCAATTCATCAACGCAGCAGCACTCGCAATAGGCACCTCCGTTGCTCAGGCAAGCCACGCTCAGGGGCGATCTATTGATCTACAGCTGGGAATTGACGGAACGATCATGGGCGTTTTTGGTAATTTCATCTCATTCATGGCAGGAAGTATTGTGGCGGTATGCATTGCACTCTTCACCTTGGGTGCTTTATTCATGACTATTTCACGTGGCAAAGAAGACCAAGTAAAACGTGGCAAAGATTTAATGATCGGCTCACTCACAGGGCTTGCTGTCGTTCTTGGTTCGTACGGTATTCTGCGGATGGCAATCTACCTATTCTATTAAGAAACAATTCCTACAAGCGATAACTTGTTGGTAATTTTTCATTTTCAATTCTCAATTTTCAATTCATCTACCGTTCTGCAGCTGTCACTGACATCGCAAAGCGCTGAAGCAGAATTGGTCGTGACGCGTTTGTTTGGAGCCCATGAGACAGCGCATGCAAATGTTCGATCATTCTCGTTTTTTTATGCAACACATCTTCGTGTAAAGCCAGCGCCAAATGTTTTAAAAACATGTCTGATGATTCGCCACGCTTTTCCATAGGACTTAATAACTTCAATCGATCCGCAAGTGATGCATCTTCCCAAAAGGAAACTGCCTGTGTATGTACTAATCTGGCTGATCTGAGTGCATCAGCGTCATCGCGCAAACGCACAATGGTGCCCGGTGCACCATGAGCAATCATCGTCAAAAATGCAGTATCTTCCGGCGACACATCTTCTAACAGCGGGGCTATTTCTTTGCGCGAAAGACGCTGAAATGCAGTCACGCGTGAACGCGATACGAGTGTGGGCAATAGTCCTGTTGCCGCTTCAGTGGTGAGAAGAAAAATAACTCCTTCCGGTGGCTCTTCCAATGTTTTGAGTAACGCATTGACGGCTTCATGCTGCATGCGTTCAACGGAACGGATCAAACATAACCGGTACTTGCCTGTTCCTGTTTCAATCAACCTGTCTTGCATCGCGCGCACGTCATCAATAGAAATAGTATCTGTCTTGGCTTTGGATTTGATGCGATGGTGCTGCGGCACATTGGAATACTTTGCCAGCGCATCTATGTCATCAAACGTCTCATGCATCCAGAGTTTATCCAGCACTAACATATCTGGGTGAATCAACTTTCGTACCGCTTCTTGAATCTGCTTTTTTTCTTCTGATGTTTCTACATGTTTAGAAAGCAATTCAGTGGCAAACCATTTGGCCACCGTAAATTTTCCAATATGTGCCGGGCCTTCAAACAAATAGGCATGGGAAATATTGCCGGTTTCCATGTCTCGCGTAAGTGCTTCTAGCTGAGCGCGATGGCCGAGGATTGCATTTTTTTCCATGAATTGAGCATAGCGTCAATTCATGAAGGTAACCAACAGAAGCGTCAGTCATTCGCCCCGTGACACTTCTTGTATTTTTTGCCTGATCCGCAGGGACACGGGTCATTCCTACCCACCTTTGCTTTCTGAGCTTCGACGGGCAGGCCCACTTTTCTTGAAGGCTGTGGCGAACGATTGGCAGCAAGCGGTGTTTTTTGATTGCCGAAGCCGAGCAATGCAGCAACATCTTGGCCACTAGCCATATTTCCCTGATCATCGCGGGTTGTAAGCCCGCTCTTGTTTGATATTATTTGGGGCAAAACACTGGTGTTTGTGAGTTCGCCTTCAATGTCATCAGCATTGGTGACCAATACTTCGTCATCTGTTTCTTCCATTTGTAACATCGCGCGCGGCGTGAATTCTTTGAAATCGGCATTGAGGAGAGTCTTTGTAATAGTGGCACTGATGGTTGCCAGCAATTCTTGGAATCTCCTAAAGCCTTGATCTTGATATTCGATCAATGGATCGCGCTGAGCGTAGCCGGAGAATGCCACCTGTTCGCGCAAGTGCGCCATGTCATCAATGTGATCCATCCAGTGTGCATCAATACTGCGTAATGTAATGAGTGCTTCTGCGCGCTTCACAGCCTCAGCATCACTCTGCTCACATTTCTGTTCGTAGAGTTTGCGCACACGTTCACTCAGATCAGCAATAAACACCTCCGCATCACTGATCTTTTTCAGCTCTTCTAAAGATACTTGATTCCCAACTGCTGATGACAAGCCTGTGATCAGCTCCAGCATCTTTTCATAATCCCAGGTTTCGTTATCAACACCTACGGCATGTGCCCGCACAATGGCTTCCAATTCACGCTGGAAACCGAGAAGGATTTCATCGTGCAACGGGCCGAAAGGACTTAGGAATTCGGACTTAGGACTTACGCTTTCATCTGTTCCTAAGTCCTCTGTCCTCTGTCCTAATTCCCTCTCCGTATCGCTAATTTTCACCAAAATCTTCTGCCGTCTCTTGTAAATAATCTCGCGGTGCTTGTTCATCACGTCGTCGTACTGCAAAACGTGGCGGCGCACATCAAAGTTACGGCCTTCCACTTTCTTTTGGGCACTCTCAATGCTGCGGCTTACCATACCATTTTCCAGCGGCATATCCTCAGGCACATTCAACTTTTCCATCATCACTTTTAGGCGATCACCACCAAATAAACGCATCAGGTCATCTTCCATAGAGACAAAGAACTGTGTTTCGCCCGGGTCACCCTGGCGCCCGGAGCGGCCACGCAACTGGTTATCTATACGCCTAGCTTCATGCCGTTCTGTTCCTAGAATGCAGAGCCCACCAAGGTTGGTCACGCCCTCACCTAGTTTAATATCCGTTCCACGGCCGGCCATATTGGTCGCAATAGTAATGGTCCCCTTTTGTCCGGCATTGGCCACAATATCTGCTTCTTTTTCATGTTGTTTCGCATTGAGCACTTCATGCGGTACACGCATGTCTGTGAGCAATAAGCTCATCACTTCTGATTTTTCAATGGATGTTGTTCCAATCAACACCGGCTGCCCTTTTTCATGTTTCTCTTTGGCAATCTGGGCAACAGCTTGGAACTTCGCTTTCACAGTTCTATAAATCGCATCCGTCCGGTCATCACGGATCATGGGGCGGTTCGTAGGAATCACTATCGTCCGCAGTTTGTAAATCGATTCAAATTCTTCTTCTTCCGTTTTGGCCGTTCCGGTCATGCCCGCCAATTTTTCATACAGACGGAAATAATTTTGGAACGTAATAGTTGCCAGTGTCCGGCTCTCACGTTGCACTTGTACGGCTTCTTTGGCTTCAATGGCTTGATGCAGGCCATGTCCATAGCGGCGACCCGCCATCAAACGCCCCGTGAATTCATCCACAATGATGATCTCATTATCTTTAACCACGTAATCCACATCGCATTTATAGATAGCATGCGCGCGCAATGCCTGTTCCAAGTGATGCACTTCTTCAAAGCCGCGCTCGGTATAAATATTTTCCACGCCCAACATTTTTTCCATCGCCTTAATACCGGCATCGGTGAGTACCGCCGTGCGTTGCTTTTCATCTTTGGTGTAGTGCTCCGTTTCATTCAGGCTTTTTACCATCTGCGCATACTGCACATATTTATCAGTCGATTCTCCACCCGGCTGGCTAATGATGAGCGGCGTACGGGCTTCATCAATTAAGATGCTGTCCACTTCATCCACAATGGCAAAGTAGAGTCCCTTCTGCACTTGGCGCGTGATGCTGCCCGCCATATTGTCACGCAAATAATCAAAACCAAATTCGCTGTTGGTTCCGTAGGTAATATCTGCGGCGTATGCTTCACGTTTCTGTTCATGCCCCATGCCATGCAACACCACACCAACGGTAAGACCAAGTGCGTTATAGAGCATACCCATCCATGTCGCATCGCGGCGGGCCAAGTATTCGTTGACCGTAACGACATGCACGCCTTTGTTTGTCAGTGCATTGAGATAGACCGGCAATGTGGAAACGAGCGTTTTTCCTTCTCCCGTTTTCATTTCGGCAATGCATCCTCTATGCAGTGCAGCTCCACCTAAAATCTGCACATCAAATGGAATCATGTTCCATGTGAACGTTTGCTTTCCCATGTCCATAGTTTTCCCCTGCAATAATTCACACGCGCGAATATGTACCGCAAATGCTTCTGGCAATAAGGCATCCAGTGACGTTCCATGTTTGATTTTTTCACGAAGTTCCTCTGTTTTTCTTGGCAAATCGTCAAGTGTTAATGCTCTAATATCCGGCTTTGCTGCCGCATCGCGAACTTGTGTAATGACAGGCCTAAGCCGTTTCAGCTCTTTTTCATTGGGATCGCCGAGGAGTTTATTTAGGGAATCAAGAAAAGCCATAATCTTTGCGAGGCCAGACTATAGCAGACAAGGTAGTCTTTTGAAGGCTAGAATGATGAGAAAAGTAGATATTGCCATATATAACTCATTATTGTATAATATAATTAATATTCCCCTTTCACCCGTATGTCAGAATCCCCTCAGTATCCTATCCCGGATCAGCAAGAGCCACTTCCTCCCCTACGTGATGAAGCTGGATTTGCTGAAGTCATTGAAGATGTGCCTGCGGAACTTCTATCATCCATCAACGCATATGTATCTGATCCAAAAGCGAACCTCAACCGAATGTTGGGAACGCTGGATTGTATACATGAGATTCCTCTAGAAGATCATGATTTCAATACGCTCTGTGTAAAACTACTCGAACATATCGTAAGTGAACCCGATCTCTTAGAAGATTGGACATCTGAGCAACTACAATACGGCCTCAAAAAAATTGGTCCAAGAGCGGCAAAAGGTGGTATGAAAGACCAGCCTACTATTTTATGTGTATCAAAAGATGGCCTGCCTGTTCAGTGTCTGCTGGGGAGAATTGCTTCTCTTGCCACACCATTTGAGAACATTCTGAATCCACTTTTCATTCGAGGGGACAAGAAAATGACCGCAGCATTTGAGAAACAATTTAATGAAGCAAAAGCCAAACAAGTGGCTGAAGAGTTAGAAATGTACCATAGATCACGCTTGCCGACCGTACCAGGGAACAATGTGGGCCGAGCTGTAGATAAGTATACGAAGGCATTCAGGGAACGTCTCGGCCTGTGATCGTTCTTCTGCGCGCATAAGTCCCATCGCATCAATCATAGCCTGATGCTCTGGAATGAGTTCAGCAAAGTATCGCTCTTCTGCATGTAGCAGTATCTTTATTTCTTCCAGTGTTTTCACTTCTGGCTCAGGTTGCATTTCTGCATACCGGCCAAAACCGCGAGCGAACATGAGATCTTTTTTAGTTGAGTGCAGCCACCATACATCGCTTTCTTGTAT
>Ga0163152_10002378_pt1 | contig 26926 bp, 30 predicted proteins | sample OliLakLV19MP8IB2_FD_148635 | JGI IMG/M metagenome (GOLD analysis project Ga0163152, IMG submission 148635) | Freshwater microbial mat bacterial communities from Lake Vanda, McMurdo Dry Valleys, Antarctica - Oligotrophic Lake LV.19.MP8.IB-2 | ecosystem: Environmental > Aquatic > Freshwater >...
ATTCTGCACGCCCCCCACCCCCTGCCCCCGCCCCACAAGGGGGCGGGGGTTGAGTGGGTCAACGCATACGCGAGAACGTCACTTGGCTGGATGTGTTGGAGCTCAGCACGCCGACGAGCTGATCGGCTTCGCCAGCTTGCAGCACGAAATTGTCCGGCTCGTAGCCGTCGAGCGGTTCGGCCATCTGGCAACTGATCGTGAACTGGCCGTCGGCGTTCTCGCCGGTGCAATTTTGACGCGCGGTGAGGAATGCGCCTTGTCCGGTGTCGCGATTGACCAGGCGCTCGTTCGAGATCAAGCGAAGGGTGTAGCGATCCGCACGCGCGCGCGTGATCACCGCCGCGCCGCTCATGATCGCGCCGACTTGCTCGGTGCCGTACGACGTCGTTTGAAACGCCCAAGTCCCTTCGAACGCATCGCGCGATTGCGCGCTCGCGGGCGCCGCGCACGCCATCAAAGTCGCCGCCGCAATCAGAAATGCACGCATGGATCGCTCCTCTTTCGGAGAGCGTGTTGGGCGGCGAAAAGGGCGGCAATTGGGCGGCTTAGACGAGTTCTACCGCAACAGGCGCGCGGCCTGTCGCAAAGGCGCGCGGCTTTTCCTTCGGCAGATCGAGCATGCGCTGGATCGCTTGCTTGGCGCGAACGCGGACGTCCTCCGGGATCGTCACTTCGTGCTTCATGTCCGCCAGCGCGTCGTAAATGCCTTCAAGCGTGATGCGTTTCATGTGCGGGCAGAGGTTGCAGGGGCGGATGAAGTCGACGTCCGGCGCGGCTTGCGCGACGTTGTCGCTCATCGAACATTCGGTGAGCAGCACAACTTTGCCGGGCCGTTTCTCGACGACGTAATCTTGCAGTGCGGCTGTGGAGCCCGCGAAGTCCGAAGCCGCCATCACTTCCGGCGGGCACTCAGGGTGTGCAAGAACGACGACGCCAGGGTGCGCCGCACGCAGTTCGGCAATGTCCTCTGCAGTGAAGCGTTCGTGCACTTCGCAGCGGCCGTGCCACGAGATGATGTGAATGCCGGTCTGCGTTGCGACGTTCTTCGCCAGATATTCGTCCGGCAACAGGATGACGCGATCGGTGTTCCACTCACGCGCGGCCCATTCAACGACAGCCGCCGCGTTCGAGGACGTGCAGCACACATCGCTCTCGGCTTTCACATCGGCCGAGGTGTTAACGTAGGTGACGACAGGCACGCCAGGATAGCGCTGCTTGATGAGGCGCACGTCGGCGCCCGTGATCGAAGCTGCGAGCGAGCAGCCCGCGCGCAGGTCCGGGATCAGCACGGTTTTTTCCGGCGCAAGGATCTTCGAGGTCTCGGCCATGAAGTGAACGCCGGCTTGGACGATCACTTCGGCATCAGTCTCTGCCGCTTCGCGCGCCAATTGGAGAGAGTCGCCGCGGAAATCGCCGACGCAGTGGAAAATCTCCGAGGTCATGTAATTGTGCGCGAGGATCACCGCGTGCTTGGCGCGCTTCATCTTGTTGATGGCGCTGATCAACGGCGCGTAGGCCGGCCATTCAACGGCGGGAATGACGTGCTTCACCCGCTCGTAGAGAGGCGCCGTTTCGGCGGCGACTTCGGCCGTATAGGCGAGGCCCCGGCGTGCAGCGGCGTTGAGGGCGCCCCATGTCCCGTGGACAGCCCGCGGGTCGCAGCCGCTCTCGGCGGACGTGAGGGGGGCGTCGATAATACGGGCCATAGGAGGCCTCCTGCGCCCGGGATGGGCGACTTATACTCAGTTAGAGCATATATAGGGCGCTGAAAGACCCCGAGAAGACCCCAGGCCACACCCTTATGCTACAAATGAGCATAACTGATTTGCGACATTAGCCCTGAGGATTCCTGCATGCAAGCGAAAGGCGACTTTCGCCGCTCGGGCGCGTTAGAAGCGTCGCCAACCGGGAGGAGCTCCAATGCGCCGTATTCTGACGCTTATCGCGACCGCCTCAGTGCTGGCCGCCTGCGCCACTTCCGAAAGACCGGGCCCCAGCGTTGGTCCAACTCAGCCTGAAGCCGCGGCAGAGTTCTCGCTCCAGCCCGCCGTGTTCAGGGACATACCAGATTGGACGAGCGTTGATCTCGCCCCGGCGCTGACAGCCTTTCGCCGCGCTTGCGATGGCAGGCGTCAGCGCGATCCGAGCGCAGCGCTTCCTGGCGGCGGTCAGTACGGCGGCACTGTCGCGGATTGGCAGCCAGCCTGTTCAGCCGCGCAAAGCGTGGCGCCAGGCGGCGAGCGCGCATTCTTCGAAGCGAACTTCATTCCGAACGTCGTGCGTGGTCCGGGCGAGGCGCGCATCACCGCCTATTACGAGCCGATCATCGCAGCGCGCCGATTTCCTGATGCCGTGTATTCAGCGCCATTGGTGCGTAAGCCCGGCGACATGGTGACAGTCGATATCGCCGCGTTCGCGGAAGCGTACGACAGCGAACCGTTGCGCGGCGCGCCGCGGGCGTTGACTGGGCAACTCAACGGCACGCAAGTGCGCCCGTATCCCAAGCGCGACGAGCTCAATCCATCGCCGGATCAAGTTTTTGCGTGGGCGCATCCGGTCGATGTCTACAATCTGCAGATCCAAGGCTCAGGCCGCATCGCGTTTCCTGATGGCACGCAGTCGCGCGCAGCATTTGCGGCGCAGAATGGCTATCGCTGGCGCTCTGCGCTTGGTGCGCTGCGCGATAGTGGCCAGTTGCAAGGCGGCGCGACCTGGCAAAATTTCCGCACGTGGAGTGATCAGCGCGGCGCTGACGCAACGCGCCAAGCGTTGAACGCTGATCCGTCTTACGTATTCTTCCAGGAAGAGCGCATCGATGATCCCGCTGCCGGTCCGCGTGGCGCGGCTGGCGTGCCGCTTACGCCAATGGGCTCGATTGCGGTCGACCCGGCTTTCCATCCATATGGCGCGGTCGTGTTCGTCGATGCACAATATGATGGCCAACCGTTCCGCCATCTCTTCGTCGCGCAGGATACTGGCGGCGCCATTCGCCGTGGGCCGCAGCGCGGCGACGTCTTCTTCGGCTCCGGCCCGGAGGCGGGACGCGGCGCCGAGCGCATGAACTCGCCGGCCCGCTGGTGGACGCTCATTCCGCGCGGCGTGCCGATCTCTTAAAGATGCGCGCACGGTGGAAGTACGTTTGCTACGTCGAAGATGACGGAGATGAAATTCTCGAAACCTTCGATCCGTCTATCATCCACGCGCAGTACGTTGAAAACGAAGGTATTGCGCGCGGGCGTCTGGTTTCCGCGGGTTTCGTGACCATTCACGGTGAATGTTACGGCCACTCGACGTCACTCGGCCTCTCAAGCCGCCCGCACCAGGACACGACATTACTCCGTGAGCGAATAGGCTAGCTGCGCTAGGCGGTTCATCAGCTATGCTCGTTCAGCTAGCATTCAGCCGCAGCTGCAAAGGTGGCGCGGGTGTGCGGTCGAAATGGGCGGGATCCATGCGACGTATCGTTATTAGTCTAGCGGCAGCCGCAGCGCTTGCGGGCTGCGCGACCGCGCCGAGCACGCCGTACGCGCGGCCGGTGACGACGACGATTTCGCCGCCAGTATCAAATGTGCCGAACATTTATACGAACGCGTCGCGCGCGCCGCTGCATAGCGAACTTTTCGCGTGCAATTCGTATGGCTCAAATCTTGGTCTGATCGGGCTGCGGGGCGAGGCGACTAACTACACGCCATATCTTGAGACGCCAGCCGGATCGCTGTTGCGCAATCCAACGGAAGTCGGGTGCTTATCCTCGGGCTTCGGTTATCGCGGAGCGGCAACAGGCGGTGGGCGTCAGCATAACGGCATCGACCTTGCCAATCGCGAGGGCGGCTTTATCTACGCCGCGGGCGATGGCCGTGTGCTCTCCGCCGATTATCGCGGCGGCTACGGCAACTTCATCGAGATCGATCACGGCAACGGTGTTCACACGCGCTATGCACACTTGGCGGAAATCGATCCCAACCTTCGGCCAGGCGCGCGTATCGCGGCAGGCTCGTCGATGGGGCGCATGGGCATGACTGGCAACGCGACTGGCGTGCATCTGCATTACGAGATCGTGGTCGATGGATTGCTGGTTGACCCGATCAATTACGGCGTGCCGCAGCCGTACGTGACGACGCCAGTGACGCAGACCTACCAGCAGCCACTGTCGATCGAGCAACGCGCCGCGACGATCGTGCCGGCCGAGCCGCTCTTGGAGCAACCGCTGACACCGGCGCCTGCGCCGCAACACTATCCGTCAGCGCCGCAAAGCTATCCGGCGCCGGTGCATTTGCAGCGGCCTGACGGATTCAACTGATCACGGCACGCGGGTCGATTGGCCATACACGACGCGCCATTCGCCATCGCGCAACGCCCAAACGTCGATGTAGCGAATGGTGACGCTGACGGGCGCGCCGTTCTGAACCCATGTCAGCGTGACAGTGCCGCCTAGAGCCGCGCCGTCATTCCAAACGTGTTCAACTGGCTCGCTAACGGTTATCGGTGCGGGATCAAAACCATCGGCAGTCCAGAACGCGATCAGCTCGGCTTTGTTCTGGCGCACGCCATCGCTGCCCACGAGCACATAATCGTCCGCGATGAGCTGTTGCAGCGCGGCTGCATCGCCCGCAATTTGCGCTTCTTCATAGTGCTGCGCTGCGGCTTCCAATGAGGCGCGATTGTCCGCCGGCGGCGCTTCTGCGCTGCATGCCATCAAGACGAGTGCAGTCAGAAGCGCCGCTACGATCCGCATATCTTAACTCCGCAAAATCAGCGTGCTGTGGCGATCTCCGCATCGGTCAGCGGCACGCTTGAAATGTCCATCTTCGCTGACCCTTCAACCAGTTCACGCGAGTGCGAAACATAGAGGATCGTGCGGTTCTCAAGATCGAGGATGCGGCGGATCGCGGTGTTCTTGAAAAACAGGCTGGTGCGCTGGTTGAAAATCTCTTCGCCCGAGCGCGCGCTTTCGATCCCAGACAGATTGATCGGGCCGATGCGTTGGCATGACACCGCCGAGTTCGACGGGTTCTCGAACCAATTGCCCTGGCGGATGCGGTCCAGCATTGAGCGGTCAAAATACGCGACATGGCAAACGACGCCCGGAATCGCCGGATCGGGCAGGGCTTCGACCATGATCTCGTTGCCGAGAAGGTCGTTCGAGAATTCGCCGACTTGACTGTCGCGGTCTCCGCACGCTGTCAGCGCGCACGCCATCGCTGCGGCCACAGCCGCTTTAAGCTTCAAAGACAAATGAACCTCCTGTGCAGCCAACACAGGACGCGCTGGCTTTAAAATTGTTCCCGCTACTCTCCGCGCGGCGCTGGCACGTGGACACCGCCGACCGGGCGTTCGTTCAGTGTATTCAACCGCGCACGGAAGAGCTCTGCGGGGCGCCCGCCGGCGCTAGTGTCGACTTGACCTGTGCCTTCGACCAACCCAGTGCGATCGAGCAGGCGCCGGAAGTTTTGCTTGTGTAGCTCCAGCCCCGCGATCGCTTCCACGACACGCTGCAAGTGCAGCAAAGTGAACTGATCCGGCGCGAGTTCGAACACCACCGGCCGGTACTTTATCTTTGCGCGCAGCCGGCCAATCGCTGTCGCCAAGATGCGCCTGTGGTCGGACGCCATCGGCTCGCCCAAGCCCGGCTCGGCCAACATGGCGACCGCCGGTTCGCCATCGAAGCGCGCACGGTCGCGTTCGGCTTCCGGCGCGAGGCCCGCTTCGTACAAAAGCTCATAGCGCTCAAGCGAGCGCTCTTCATTCCAGACCGCGCCCTCAAGCGCGAAAGCTAATCGCACTCTCCCGCGGCGCTGAGCGGCGGCGTCTGCGTCCTTTGGCGATTGCGCCCAGTCGCGCAAACGCGGTGCGATGATGTCGTCGATCACACTTGGGCGGCCGTGGCGCCAATCTTCCCAGGGAAAGAAATCGTACCAGGAGCGCCAGCGCGCCGATGCGCGATCAAGCACGGCGCGTGAAGGCGTGAGCGCTAAGTAAGAGATCGAGATCACACGCTCGGCGCCTGCACTCTCCGCCATCGGCATTTCGCGGCCACGGTCGCCGAATGTGTAGAGTTGCTCGACGTAACCAATGTCGAAGCCGGTCTGCTCTTTCACCCAGCCGCGTAGCGAAAGTTCGAGCGTGCGGTCGCCTGCCGGATCGAAGGGGCCGAACGGCAGGCCCGCGGCTTCTGCGCCCTCGCGTGTCACAACCACATACGGCGCATCCTCAGTCACCGCGACGATGACCGCGGAAAGGCCAATGGTGACGCGCGCTTCGCTCATGCCGCGAACTGAGAGGGCAGCGTGAAGGGCTCTGCTTCTTTGATATCCGGCCAGCGCGGGAAGCCGCGTCCGATCGCCTCGATCGCAGCGTTCATGCGGCCGTTGCGTCCGAGTGCGGCGTCGGCGAGCGCGATGAAGCGGCGGTTCGGTGTGGCGGTCGGCGATGCGTCGCGCAAGGCTTGCGCGATGGCGTGTTCGTCAGCGCTGGGATTGTGAACACAGGCTGTGATGTAGGCCGTCGCGGTGGACCGGCTGATGCCGGCCCAGCAATGAATCAAGATCGGCGCGTTGCGATCCCAGCTGCCGACGAAGTCCAAGATGCGGCCCATGCGTGTATCGCAACAGGCGTCGAGCCCATCCACTTCCGCTTCGATGTCGTGGACGTCGAGTTGAAGATGACGCTCGCCCAATCCCAAAGCCGGAAAGCTGCTGTCGCGATCAAGGAGGGAAACCGCGCGTGATGGCGAACGCTGCTTGGCGATGTCCGGCGCGCGGGAGAGGGGGCAAACGATAATGGTCATGTGCCGGCAGTTTACGCCGGATCGAGCAGCGACCGGAAGCGCTTGACGAAGGCTTCCTGCACTTCTCCGGTGGGCTTTGGCGTCAATTTGAGCTTCAAGCCACGCGGCGGCGCGCCAAAGAAGCGTTTGGCTTCCGCTTCGGTGAAGCCCGCCAGCTGAACTGCCTCAAAGTAAGCGCAGATGATGTCGGCGCGCTTGATGATGCCCTTGACGATCGCGGTGGGATGCGCCGGCAAGCCAAAGCGCATGTGGATGGCCGCCTCGAGCTTTGCCTCGAAGGCCTTGTAGTCGAGGCCGAGCGCCGCCTTGAACGGGCTGATCATGTCGCCGATAACGTACTCTGGCGCGTCATGCAGCAGCGCCATCAGACGCAGCTGCTTGTTCCAGTCCGGCGCGATCTTGCGGCAGATCTCCTCCACGATCATCGAGTGCTGCGCGACCGAGAAGGCGTGCGTGCCGATGGTCTGGCCGTTCCAGCGCGCCACGCGCGCGAGGCCGTGCGCGATGTCCTCGATCTCGATGTCGAGCGGCGAGGGATCGAGAAGGTCGAGCCGCCGGCCGGACAACATCCGTTGCCAGGCGCGGGGTTTCGGAGTCGGTTTCGGCGTTGTGGGGCGGGGTGCGCGAGACATTGGTTTCACATACCGGCTCTACGCACTGCCGGTAAATGCTTTCGCCTAGGCGAATGGATCTTCGTGCTTGGACTGGCGCTCGCCGCAAAGCCGCTTAAGGTCTTCCCAAAATAATAAACTGGGAGGACATCGCTGTGACCGACGCTGCTGCACCAGCGCAGCCAGCCGTGCGCGCCGTGAGCGCCGGCTATCGCGGCTACGCGATGGGGCTTCTGCTGCTGATCTATGTGATGAACTTCGTCGACCGGCAGGTGGTGAACATCCTAGCCGAACCGATCAAACGCGAACTCGGTCTGCTGGATTGGCAAGTCGGCGCAATGAGCGGACTGGCGTTCGCGCTTTTCTACACTGTGCTGGGGCTTCCCATCGCACGCGCCGCCGAGCGCGGGCACCGGCCGTTCATTATCGCGGGCGCGCTTGCGCTCTGGTCATTGTTCACGGCTTTGTGCGGGCTTGCGCAAACATTCACGCAACTTCTGCTGGCGCGCATCGGCGTCGGCGTGGGTGAAGCGGGATGCACGCCGCCGGCGCATTCGCTCATCACGGATTATGTGCCGAAGGAAAAGCGCGCTTCGGCTCTTGCGTTCTATTCGATGGGCACGCCGCTTGGCAGCCTCGTTGGCATGGGTCTGGGCGGCTTGATCGCCGACGCTCACGGTTGGCGCATGGCGTTTATTGTGTGTGGCATTCCCGGCGTGGTGCTTGCGATCGTCGCGGCGTTGACTTTGGTTGAACCCCGCATCCGCGCAACCGCCGCTGAACTCAAACTCCGCGCCCAACACATGCGTGACGCAAAGCCATTCCGCGAGGCGCTGGCGGAATTGCGCAAGAAGCGGACGTTCTGGCTGGTGTCGTTCGCCGCCGCGATCAAGGCGTTCATCGGCTACGGGCAGGCGCCGTTCGCGGCGTCTTTTTTCTATCGCAACCACCTCGAAGAGGTGACAGCGCTTGGCGCGATGTTCGGCTTGCAGCCTGGTGGCTTTCTCGGGCTCGCGCTCGGTTTGATGGCCGGTATTGGCGGCGCAATCGGCGCCTTCGCGGGCGGCGTCATCGCCGACAAATATGGCGCGCGGGATTTTCGCGCTTATGTCAGTGTGCCTGCAATCGCCTCAGTTGCGGTGATTCCGATATTCCTGATTGGCGTGCTTTCGCCATCGGCGGTGGTGGCGATTGCGAGTCTATTCTTCGGTGCTGTGATCGCGACTCTTTGGTACGGCCCGGTTTATGCGACGGCGCAAACCATCGTGAAGCCGCACATGCGCGCGACCGCTTCCGCAATTTTGCTGTTCATCATCAACTTAATTGGTCTCGGCCTCGGACCGCTCGCCGTCGGTGCACTCTCGGACATGTTCGCGATTTCGTTCGGGATGGGAGAGGGCGAAGGCGTGCGCTGGGCGCTGGTCGTCGCCGCACTCACCGGCCTCATAGCCGCCGCGCTCTTCTGGATGGCGCGCAAGACGATCCGCGAGGAAATGGAAGGTTAGGCCAACACAGCACGATAACGCCGGCTCCCGAGCACCATCCGCCCGTCGCTTAGCGTGATCTCCATGTCGCCGGATGGCGTTGGCTTTAGCGATGCGATCTTGGTGCGATTCACCAGCCGGGAGCGATGCACGCGGATGAAGCCGCGCGCAATCAAGCGCGCTTCCCATGACGCCAGTGTCCCGCGCACGAGATGGGTTTTGCCGGCGGTGTGAAACTCGACGTAATTGCCAGCGGCTTCGACGTGGGTGATGTCGCTGGGCGCCAGAAACACGGCGGCGCCGCCGTCGCGCACTTCGATCCGCTCGTCCGCTGACGGTTGCGTTGCCGCTTGGCGGCGGTCGGCAACGTATTGGAATATCCAGTAGGTCGAGGCGATCGCCGCATAGGTGAGCACGTCTTTGCGCCACTCGTAGAAGACGACGAGCGCGATCCCGTCGTCGAAGAAGCCGTAATGGGCATTGCCCAGCCAGTAGATCGTCTCGCGCATCAGCCAGATGCTGGCGATGTGGATAGCCGCGAAGGGGATCGTCAGCCCAAAATGGATGAGGCCCGGCCGGATCAAATTGTCCCGCGCCGGCGTCCAGCGCCGCACCGCCAGGCCGATCAGCGGCGCCATTGTCACGATGACGATCGCGCTCGTCACCTCCCAGATCACCGGCTCCCACCATTGGAAGTCCATGCCCGAGCGGCGCATCTCCAAATAGTCGGACGAAGCGTTCACCGCGACGATCACCAGCGAGACCAAACCAATGAAAACCCAGGGCCGCCACTTGGCCCGGGTCCATCCGCTCATCCCTGATTCGTCGCCGGTGGTCACCGGAGGCTCCCCGTTGGTCCCAGCCAGCCGCCGGGCGCGGCGCCAGCGTAGCGGGGAAGGCGCAGCTGCGAAAGAAGCGGCGCTCAGAGGAGACGCCTTCGCCCATGACCGACCGCCGCTACGACCTCGACTGGCTCCGCATCATCGCGTTCGGGCTGCTCATCCTCTACCATTGCGGCATGTTTTACGTGACCTGGGATTGGCACGTGAAATCGCGCTTCGCCAGCGACGTGATCGAGCCGCTGATGATGCTGACCAACCCTTGGCGCCTCACTTTGCTATTTTTGATCTCGGGCGCCGCGACCCGGTTCATGGCCGACAAGCTCAGCGCCTGGAAGCTGACCACCTCGCGGATGGGCCGCCTCTGGCCACCGCTGCTCCTCGCCATGTTTGTGATCGTTCCGCCTCAGAGCTATTACGAGATCGTCGAAGCGCTGCGGGCCTTGCCGGCCGAGGTCGCTGCGCAATACCCGCTCGCGCTCGATAATTTCTACATCAAGTACGTCACCGCCTCCGGCAATTGGTGCGACGCTGACGGCTGCCTTTCGACGCCGACCTACAACCACATGTGGTTCGTTGCGTTTCTCATTCTCTACACGCTGGCGCTGATTCCGCTTCGGCCGTTGCTGCGCCGCATCCCGAAAGCGGCGAGCGTGCTTATCGCCGGACCATTTTTCATCCTGACGCCCTGGCTGGCGATGACGGCGCTACGTCTCACGCTCTTTCCGATCTTCGGTGAAACCCACGATTTCCGCGAAGATTGGTATCTGCACGCGCTCTACTTCGGCGTGTTCTTGTTTGGCTTTGCGATCGCCAAGCATCAGCAATTCTTCGATCGCTGTGTGCAGCTGCGCTGGCTTGCGCTTGCGATTGCGTTGATCGCGTGGGCGGCGCTCATCGTCTATTTCAACGCACATCCCGATGGCGTGACGCCGCCCGAGTGGCTGCGCGCAATCATGCGCAGCGTGCGAGAGTTGGATGCGTGGTGTGCGATCATCGCCTGCATCGGCTTCGCGCATCGCTATCTGAAGAACGCGGACGGCCCCGCGCGCAGGATGCTGACGCAAGCCATCTTTCCGTTCTATCTCATCCACCAGACCCTGATCGTGGTGACCGGCCATTATCTCGATGAACTGGAACTTCCGCTCTGGATTGAGGCGCCGCTGCTTGTTGGAACCACGGCGTTGGGCTGCTGGCTTTTCTACGATCTGGGGCGCCGGGTTCCGATTCTGCGCGTATGGATAGGCTTGCCCTCGAAAACGGCGCCGAAGCCCGCTACATTATCCATACAAGCAATTGGGGAGGCGCCTTAGCCTCTGGCGGATGACGAGCGGCCCGCCACCACGGAGTGAACGTTGTTCTTCTGGTTCCTCGTCGCAGTCGGCGCTGTTGTCGGCCTGACCATCCTGGGTGCGTTCATGACGCGCCGCTCGGGTGGTTGGGATCACGAAGACGGCGGCCCGATGGGCCCTTGGGTCGATCATTAGGGGCGATCATCGTAAAGCGCGTGCGATCGTTCTGTTTTGCTTGCCTTAGCCCCATCCGTGCGCCTTACATGAACGTTCATGGAGCGCACTCTAACAATCCGCCGCGCGGTCCCGCGCGACGCTGACGCCATCGCTAAACTCGCCGCGCAAGCCGCGAGCGAAGAGGGTGCGGGCTCAAGCTTGGAGAGCGACCGGATCAAGGCGCACGCTTTCGGGGCGAATGCGTTGTTCGAAGCCTGGGTCGCGCAAGAGGGCGCCAACGCGCTCGTCGCCCACGCTATTATCACCAAGAGCTACGACGTGCGCCGCGCCGCGCCCAACGTCGTGCTCTGCGAACTTTACGTCATCTCCGAACATCGCCGCGGCGGTCTGGCGCGCAAGCTGATGAGCGCCGTCGCCCGCCGCGCACGCGAACTGGGCGCGCGCGAACTGGCGATCACCACCGGCGTCGAAAACGAAGTAGCGCAGAAATTCTTCAACGCCGTTGGCGCCAAGCGCCGCGAGGCGGCTGTGTTCATGATGTCGGCTGACGGCATCGAGTGGCTTGCTGCGGAAGGTAATTGAAGGGGGAGGCGCGCCCGGGGGGTGCGCCTTAGCTGGAACAGGGAGAGACTATGTTCGCGAAACCATTGCTCAGGGCGGCGACGTCCTGGATCGCCATTGCCGCGCTCGCGGCGTGTGCAACCACCTCAACACCAATCGGCGGCACCGCAAATCGCGGCCCCGTGTCGGCGCAAACCGCGACCGCGTTCGTGCAATCGGCCGAAGAAGAGTTGCTCCGGCGTTCCGAATACGAAGGCCGGGTCGCCTGGGCCTATAACACCAACATCACCTTCGACACTGAATGGCTGCTGCAACGCGCCGACGCTGAAGGCACCGAAGCGCGCGTGCGCCTCGCCAGCGAAGCCGGTCGTTATGCGAACGTTGAGCTTCCCGCCGATACACGCCGTAAGGTCGATCTGCTGCGCTTGAGCCTCGTTCTGCCGGCGCCGCAACGCGAAGGCGCAGCGGGTGAACTTTCAGAGATCACCACGCGTCTTGCCTCAACGTACTCGACCGGCCGCATCGATTACCAAGGCCGCCAAGTCACGCTCGACGAACTCGAAACGCTGATGGGCACTGAGCGCAATCCGGCGCGCCTCGAAGAAATGTGGACGCGGTGGCACGCGGTGGCGGCGCCAATGCGCGACGACTACACGCGCATGGTCGAGATCGCCAACGAAGGCGCGCGCGATCTTGGCTTTGCCAATGTCGGTCAGATGTGGCTCTCGAACTACGACATGCCGGCTGCTGACATGGAAGCCGAAGTCGAACGCCTGTGGGGTCAGCTGCAGCCGTTCTACGAACAGCTCCATTGCTACGTCCGTGCGCGCCTGAATGATCGCTACGGTGATGCGGTGGTGCCGGAAGATCAGGCGATCCGCGCTGATCTGCTCGGCAACATGTGGGCGCAGGATTGGTCGACGCTCATGCCGATCGCCCGTCCGCCAGGCGCGCGTGCCACGTATGACACGACGCAATTGCTCACCCGCGCGCGTTACACGCCGGTGCAGATGACCGAAACCGCCGAGCGCTTCTATACCTCGCTTGGCTTCCCGGAATTGCCGGACACGTTCTGGGAACGCTCGCTGCTCACGCGCCCGCGTGACCGCGATGTCGTCTGCCACGCCTCAGCCTGGGACATCGACAACGTCGATGATCTCCGCGTGAAGCAGTGCATCCAGATCAACGCCGAGCACTTCCAGACCATCCATCACGAACTCGGCCACAATTTCTATCAACGCGCCTACAACCAGCAGCCGTATCTCTACAGAAATGGCGCGCATGACGGCTTCCATGAAGCCATCGGCGATTTCGTCGCGCTGAACATCACGCCAGAATATCTGACGGAAGTGGGCCTGTTGCGCCGCAATCAGATCCCGCCCGCATCGTCTGATGTGAGCCTACTGATGGAACGTGCGCTTGAGAAAATTTCGTTCCTGCCATTCGCGCTGACCATGGATCAGTGGCGCTGGCAGGTGTTCGACGGCCGCATCACGCCGGATCGCTACAATGCCGCGTGGTGGGAACTGCGTGAGCGCTATCAGGGCATCCGGCCGCCGAACGCGCGCGACGAAACCATGTTCGATCCGGGCGCGAAATATCACATCGCGGCCAACGTGCCGTATCTGCGCTACTTCCTCTCGTACGTGCTGCAGTTCCAATTCTACGAAGCGGCTTGCCAGCAAGCCGGTTGGGAAGGCCCGCCGCATCGCTGCACGGTGTATGGCAATCGCGAAGTCGGCGAGCGTTTCGCGCGCATGTTGGAAATGGGCGCCTCGCACCCATGGCCGGACGCGCTCGAAGCCTTCACCGGCACGCGTGAAATGGATGGCGGCGCCATGGCCCGCTATTTTGAGCCGCTGATGACCTACATGCAGGAAGAAAATCGCGGCCGCGAGTGCGGCTGGTGATGTGAGCTAAAGGCGCGGGCGTTTGTGTTTATCGCATGAGCGCCCGCCGCTGGGCCGAAGCGGAATTAGGATGGCCTAGGCTTAAGACCCATGCGTGACCGAAACTCTTGATCGGTCGTCACATTGACGGGAATAGAGCATTTGCCCTCCCGGCCCCCGATGCTTTCGATCTGACGCATGCCGTTTGTCGGCGGAAACAGACAAACAACTTCAATTGAGAGTAAGTGTTTCGCCAACTCAGGATAAGCATTTCGGAACCGGCCCGAGTGCACAAATTCCAAATAATACGCGAGCTTGCGTCCAAGCAACGCTTCCCGCTCGGCTTCGTCGGGAACGTCTTCGGTGTCATATGCGATTAGCGCCGCGTGCGCAGTCGAACCCGGCACACGCATAACGATGTCAACGGTCTCGAAGTCTCGCAAGCTCATGCCGAACATTTAGCAACGAACTTTCGAGAGAGTCATCTTTCTCCAGTGCCGCTATCGGCGAAAAGCTGCCTAAGCGCTCTTCTGCACGAAGATACTTCCCGCGCTGTACCCCGCACCAAACGAGCAGATCAGCCCCTTATCGCCAGCCTTCAAATCATCGCGATGATTATGAAATGCGATGATCGAGCCGGCGCCGGCTGTATTCCCGTAAACATCGAGCACGGTCGGCGCCTCGTCCTGTGAGGCTTCGTGCCCCAGCACGCGCTCCGCGATTAGCCGGTTCATGTTTGAATTGGCTTGATGCAGCCACAAGCGGCGCATGTCCGACGCTTTGAGTCCGAGCGCCGCCAATTGCTCCAGGATCATCTCCGAGACCAGCGGCACCACTTCCTTGAATACCTTGCGGCCCTGTTGCGAGATCAGCTTGTCCGGATCGTCGCGGTGGGCTTCGTCGCCGCGATTGAGAAAGCCGAAATTGTTGCGGATGTTGTTGGAGAACACTGTCTTCAACTTGGTGCCTAGGATCGCCCAGGCGCCCTTGGGCGCCATGTCCGCACGCTCGACCAAGATCGCCACTGCCGCATCGCCAAAGATGAAGTGCGAGTCGCGGTCGCGGAAGTTGAGGTGGCCGGTGGTCAGTTCTGGGTTCACCACCAATACCGAACGAGCGTGACCGTTGCGAATGATGTCGGTCGCGTTCTGGATCGCAAACGTCGCCGAGGAGCAGGCGACGTTCATGTCGTAACCAAACCCGCTCATGCCCAAAGCGTTCTGCACTTCGATCGCCAGCGCCGGGTAGGGCCGCTGCAGCGATGAGCACGAACAGATGACGGCGCCCACCTCAGACACGTCGCGGCCAGCACTCTCAAGCGCTTGCTTCGCAGCATTCACCGAGACTTCCGCCATCAGCGAAATCTCGCTGTTCGGACGCTCAGGAATGCGCGGCACCATCCGGTTCACATCGAGCGAACCGGTTTTGTCCATCACGTAGCGATGCTTGATGCCGGAGGCCTTCTCGATGAACTCGACGCTCGAAGGCTGCAGCGCCGTCTTCGCGCCCGCGGCGATCTCAGCCGCGTTCTCTGCGTTAAAGCGCTCCACGTACGCGTTGTACGAGGCGACCAGTTCGGCGTTGGTGATGGAATCCGACGGCGTCCAAAGGCCGGTCGCGGAGATGGCGACTGTCAAAGCGTGGTCCCCGTTTGCCGCGCTGCAACATGCGCGCGAGGAGGCGTTAAACCCGCGAGGGCGCAGGCGTCAATCCGCCTCTCCATACCGCTCAGCCGGGCGCCTCTTCGCGTTGCGGCAGGATCAGCCAGGACGGCGGATCGAGGCGAATTTCACGGCTGCCTGCGGTGAGAACCTTACCGGCGGCGACAGCATCAATGGCGCGATCCAGTCGCAACAGCGCAATGGCGCGCCCGGCGATGCCTGTCCGCACTGTGCCGATCTCAGCCTCGCCCGTGAGCACCGGCGTGCCGTATGCGATGGGCTCGCCCTCAAACACCACCGGGCAAAACTTCTTCCGCGTCGTCGCCCGCCGCTTCATGCGGCTGACGTTCTCCTGACCAACGAAGCAACCCTTATCAAATGCAACGCCGTTCAACTCCTCAAGCAATGCTTCACCCGCGAAGACTTCCTCTGTTCCTGCATCGCGCGCGAGATCAGGCACGCCAAGCGCGACACGTGCGGCTTCGAGCGCTTCCGCGCCGCTCTCAAATGGCAGAATGTCAAAGTCCGCAACATCGCGCCACCCGAGCGCGCCGTACGGCGCGCGCGGATCAGACCTGCTGCGGCCGACCGCTTGCGACGAATAAAGCGCAATCATCAGCCGCGTGACGTTCTCAATCGAAACTTTCGCGCGGAGTTTGTAGAGCGAAAGGCGACGCTCGACTTCGGCGGCGCGCGTGGGATCAAGTTCGATCAGCACGCGCGGCTCACTCTCGTGCGTCTCAGCCCAAAGGAGCATATCGGCGACGACCTTGCCTTGCGGCGTCAGCAGCGCCGAATACAGAACGCCCGCTTCGGGCAACTTCGTCACGTCCTGCGTCAGCAAATTGTCCAGGAAGCTGATCGCGTCCGGGTCGGAAACGCGGAGAAAGGCACGGTCGAGGCGAAGCGGCATGGCCACGACTTGGCCTCCCGCGCAGTTCTCCGCAACCCTGCGGCGTTTGTTGACTTCACATTTACCCGGCATCCGCCTTTAACCAGCGCACATGGCCGTCCTTTTCCTTGCGCCCGCCGATCTTGGCGAAACCATGCTCGCCACGGCCGCTCTGGCGCACGTGCTGGGCGAGGGCGATCAACTCACCATTCTCACCAGCGCTGACGCCGTTCCGCTCTTTCGCGCCGCGCCAGGGTTGAAAGCGAAATACACTGTCGAAGGCGCGGGCGACGTCGGGCCGTTTATCGAGCTTGCCTGGGGCCGCCGCGGACGCCGCTTCGATACGATGCTCGATCTGCGCCGCTCACCTGCTGCGATGGTCTTGCCGGCGAAGCGTCGCCTCGTCCTGCGCGCGCCGGAAGTGCTGCGCCACTTCATCGAGGATTTGAGCGAACTGGTCGGCGCCGAGCGCACTTTGTCGCCGACGATCTGGCTCGACGAGCGTGCGCGCGCTGACGCCGCTGCGGTCTCTCCTGATGCAGCGCCGCTGGTCCTGCTCGCGCCTGCCGGATCGACCGAGTCCAAACGCTGGCCGCATGAGCGCTTTGCCGCCGTTGCGCGGCGCTTAGCCGATGGCGCGCTCGCCAATGCACGTGTCGTGGTTTTGAGCGCCGCACCACGAGATGTGGAAATCGCCGCGCGCGTCGTCTCGAGCTTGGACGCAGACGGGGTTCCCGCCAGCGCGCCTGGGCTGGATCTGCTTGCTGCCGCCGCGCTGGCTGAACGCGCCACGCTCTGCATCGGTAACGACAACGCTTTGACCCACATCGCCGCCGCCATGGGTGCGCCAACGCTCACGCTCTTCGGTCCAACCGACGAACGCGTCCGCGCCCCTCGTGGCCCGCGCGCCCGCACGTTGCGCGGCAGAAGTTTCGAGGAAGCGGCGCTGGACGCACGCACCGCGATGGACGACATCAGCATCGACGCGGTAGAGGCCGCAGCGCTCGAATTGTTGCACGCCGGAGGCTTGAGATGAGTATTTTCGATCTGGTTGTGCGCGGCGGGACCATCGTCAACCACTCGGGCGAGGGGCCGGGCGATATCGGTGTGCTCGGCGGCAAGATCGTCGCCATCGGCGATCTACGCACCGCATCGGCTGGCGAGATCGTGGACGCGACCGGCCTGCACGTGTTGCCGGGCGTCATCGACACGCAAGTCCACTTCCGCGAGCCGGGCAACGAACACAAAGAAGACCTGGAAACCGGCACCCGCGCCGCAGCGCTCGGCGGCGTCACCGCGATTTTCGAAATGCCGAATACGGCGCCGCCCACGACCAGTTCACAAGCGATCCTTGACAAGATCGCGCGCGCCAAGGGCCGCGCGCATGTCGAGCACGCGTTTTACGCCGGCGCCACGCACGAGAACGCTGACCAACTCGGAGAGATCGAGCGCACGCCCGGCTGCTGCGGCGTCAAGACATTCATGGGCTCTTCTACGGGGACATTGCTGGTGGGCGACGAAGATGGCCTCGATCGCGTCGTCAAAAACATTAACCGCCGCGGCGCCTTCCACGCTGAGGATGAAGATCGTCTCAACGCCCGCAAGCATCTCGCCCGCGAAGCCGATTGGACTAGCCACCCGGAAGTGCGCGACGATCAAACCGCGCTCATCGCCGTGAAGCACCTCGTCGCCGCCGCGCGCAAGCATCGCAAACGCGTGCACGTGTTGCACGTTTCATCCGCGATCGAGATGCAATTCCTCGCCACCGCGAAAGACGTGGCGACGGTGGAGACGCTGCCGCAATTCCTCACCTTCACCGCGCCAGAGGTGTACGAGCGCCTCCACGGCTTCGCGCAGATGAACCCGCCGATCCGCTATCCGGCCGATCAAGCCGCGCTCTGGTCGCTCGGCATCGACCAAGGCGTCGTCGACATCATCGCCACCGACCACGCCCCGCACACGCGCGAAGAGAAGGCGCAGCCGTACCCCAAATCGCCCTCCGGCATGCCCGGCGTGCAAACGCTCGTGCCGGTGATGCTGACGCACGTGAACGAGGGCCGTCTCACGCTTCAGCGTTTCGTTGATCTCTCCAGCGCCGGCCCGCAGCGCGTCTTCCAAATCGAAGGCAAAGGCCGCATCGCGCTCGGTTACGACGGCGACTTCACCCTCGTTGACATGAAAGCCCGCCGCACCATCAAGAACGAAGAGCAAGCCACGCGTGCTGGGTGGACGTCATTCGACGGCTTCGAAGCGAAGGGCTGGGTAATGGCCACGATCATCCGCGGCCGAGTGATCATGCGCGATGGCGAAGTGACGACGCCAAGTGCCGGCGAGCCACTGCGGTTCTTGGAAGCACTTTAGCTATTGCTGCACGATGAAAAGTTGGTCCACGAGTTGGCGGATTTTTGTTTCCGCATCGATGAATTTATCCATACGAGCGCCACCTGAGCGCGAGTCGTACACGGCGCGACCTACGTCGACGCCGTTATCGTACACGTGAAGCTCTGCGTATGACATGTAGATCGTCAGGTCCCACGACCAGCGTGCGATGTAGGTGGTCATGATCGGGCAAGTCGTGAGTGGTGAGTTCTCCGGCACGACTCGAACTTGGAAGCCTCGTTGCTCGAGCACGCGTTGGTATTCTGCGAGAAATGTCTCCCGAGTGGCGGCATGTTCGCGAATGCACACTTCGCGCGTCGCCGTCCGACTGAAAGTCACCGGCACAATGTGTTCTTGAATGCTGCACGCGCCCGTCATCATGAGCGCCGAAATCGCGACCAAAATACGCATAGAATTTCCCTCCACCCGCGCGAGGAGGTGCAGTTGACGGCAATCAAAGTCAATGTGCGTTAATTCACATTGCGCGAGCGGAGCGTGCGACCTTCGTTGATCGACCGGCCTAACTCACCCCCAAACCATCCCGATAAATCTTCGCGTCTTCTTCCGTGAAGCAGCAGAACACCACGCGCTTCAGCTTCGGCGCGTTGATCAATTCCTGCTCACACGCCGCGACCGCGATCCCGCACGCGAACCCGCGCGGCCAGCCGTAAATGCCAGTACCCAGACACGGAAACGCGATCGACTCGAACCCGCGCGATGCGGCCATCTTGATCGAGGACGTGTAGCACCGCGCCAGTCCCGCGACCTTCGCGCCTTGCGGTCCTTCATCGGTCCATACTGGCGCCGCCGTATGGATGATGAATTTCATCGGCGCATCGAAGCCGGGCGTGATCACCGCCTCGCCGGTGAGGATCGGCGGAATGCGCGAGGTTGCTTCCGTGAGTCGCGGTCCCGCCGCCGCGCGCAGCGCGCCGTCGACACCGGCGCCCGGCATCAATTGCCGGTTCGCGGCGTTCACCACCGCGTCGAGCGCGAGCGTCTCGATTCGGCCAACCATGATTTCAAGCGGCGCGCTCATGCGCGGCTAGCTTAGCTCAAGGCGGGTGACACACACACACCCAATCGCGGCAGCAAGGCTGGCGACGCTGGTTGCGTGCGTGTGTGTCACCCCGCAGACTGTACTCCGTGGAAAAGCTAGATCGCATGAAGCCCGGCCAAAGCCGCGCATTGACCGCCGGCGAAATCGCGCTCGGCCGCTCGGTATTCGGCGATGAAATCGCATGGTCCAAAATCCGCATCCGGCAGGCGCCGTCGCTCGGCTTCGGCGCGATGGTCCCGCTTGGGCGCACGATCGTTTTCTCAAAATGGCGCGCGGCGCACGATTTCAGTGCTGCGCCATTATGGGACCAAGGCTGGTTCGTCCACGAACTCACGCATGTCTGGCAGGCCGCGCGCGGCGTCGTGCTTGCGGGCGCAAAGCTCGGCGCGTTGGGCAAGGCCGCCTACGCCTACAAAGCCCAAGCGCCAAAGTTCAGCGCTTACAATATCGAGCGCCAGGCCGAGATCGTGCGCCACCTGTTTCTCGCGCGCGTCGGAGCGCCGGAAGAGAGCGCGCCGCCGCTAGAGTGGTTGGAGCAAACATGGCAAAACCGGTGACGTCGCCCTTCGACAAGCTCAGGGTGACGATTTGGGATCGAGCGCTCTTGCCAGAAATGGCGGCACGCTGAGCTTGTCGAAGCGCGGCGCCACGCACTGCTATTACGCTTCGTCGCTCCGCAGCGTGAATTCACCGCGCCGCGCGCGCTCTGGCAGCGTTGCACAGAACTCCGCCACAGCATCCTGGCCGTAGCGATCGACCATGTCGGCAAGCGCCGCGTAGATCGCAACTGACGCGATGACTTCGGCTTCGGCGCCTTCACTCAACGCGGTGTCCCACGCGTCGAGAATGAGTTGTAGCGCGCGGCTCTTCTTTTCCGGGTCGTCCTCAGACATCGCGCTTAGTTTCCGGTGTGACGTGCGCTTAGGCCTTGCGACACGCGCAAGCCGCGCGCGCGCAACTCGGCTTCCATCTGCCGCGTGGTCGCATCGCAAACGGGAAAGCGCGCTTCTTCTTGGCGATAGCCGCGATTGAAACCTTCGACGAGCAAGCCGTTATATTGAGGCTCGCGCTCGATCACGCCGCGCATGTAATTGCGCCAGCGTTGGTCGCCGCGCCCGTCGCAGACAACGCGCAAATAGTGCGCGCCGCCGAGCACTTCCGAGAGCTCGACCAATTGGGCCCGATACCATTCCTCGCCGCGGGCAGGCGGCTGCTCGGCCTGGGCCTGCGGCTGTTGACGGCGCGGTTGCTGTTGCGCCGCCGCCGGCAATGCGGTGGCGCCGATCAAGGCGGCACAAAACAAAGTACGCAGTTTCATGGCTCTGCGGGTAGCTCCCAAACTGGGCGGGAGTGTGGAACGGGCCTTCAGCCCGCGTTCACTCCCGGCTTGCGATCGGCCCATGGCTGCGCCTGTTCAAGCTCGTAGGCAAGTTCCAACAGGCGCTTTTCCTGGCCCTTGGCGCTCGAGAAATGGACGCCAATCGGCAGCCCGGTCGAGGACGCGCCAAGCGGCACGCTCATCGCCGGCGCGCCCGCGACGTTCTGCAGCGGTGTGTAGCCGACATAGTCGTTCAGCGTTGCGAACACGGCCATGCCCTTGGCGCCGTCGATCGTGCCGAGCGGCAGCGGCGGCTTGCCAAGCACCGGCGTCAGATAGACATCCGCCGCACTTTCGAAGAACGCTGCGTACGCCGCCTCCACCGCGCGGAGGCGGCCAATCGCGGCTTCAAGCGCGGGTAGCCCTTGTTGCTGCGCATGCTGCGCAAGTTCCAACGTGAGCGGCTCAAGCAATTGATCGAGCGGCGCGCCCGCGCCGGCCTGGCTTTGCACCAGCTGCACCACTTCCGCAGCGCCAAAGGCCCAGAGCAGAATGAAGTCCGCGCTGAATTGCGGGCCGTCGATCGTTGGCCGGCCTTCGGTGACCGTGTGCCCGAGCGAGCGGCAAAGCTCCGCCGCCGCTTCAACGGCCGCGCGCACCTCCGGGTCTGGATCGTTGCCAAGCGCGTTCGGAATATCGAGCGCGATGCGGAGCCGCTGCGTGTTCGGCGCCGTCACCACGCCAACTGGCGCGAACGCTGTGCCGCCGCCGGTTGCCTCGGTTGCCGCGAGCCACGCGGCCGTGTCGCGTACGCTGCGGCTGACGCAGCCATTCACGGAAATATCGACGCCGTTGTCCGGGCGTCCGCCGAGGACGCTGCGCCCGCGCGATGGCTTCAAACCGAAAAGGCCGTTGCATGAGGCAGGGATGCGGATCGAGCCGCCGCCATCGCTTGCGTGCGCGATCGGCACAACCCGCGCCGCCACCGCGACCGCCGCGCCGCCCGATGAGCCGCCGCTGGACCGCGAAACGTCCCACGGATTTTTCGTCGCGCCTTGCAGCAGCGTTTCGGTCGTGGCGGTGAGGCCAAATTCCGGCGTCGTCGATTTGCCGAATGGCACGAGGCCGGCAGCCAGCAACGCATCCATGTAAGGCGGCTGCTCCTGCGCGACGTTGTTCGCGAAGGCGCGGCTGCCGTACTTCGTCGGCTGGCCCGTCATCGGCATCAAATCTTTGATCAGCGTTGGCACGCCCGCAAACGGCCCGCTCAGCGTCTCTGCCGCGCGCGTGCGGCCGTACTCGTAAAGCGGCGACGCGTTGAAATTCAGTTCCGGGTTCACCCGCTCGCTGCGCGCGATTGCAGCCTCCAGCGCTTCCGTCGCTGTGATGCTGCGATCGCGGATCGCGCTCGCAACGCCGGTCGCGTCCAGATCGCCGAGCGCATCTGACGGCGCGCCGCCGAACCCCAGACGATCACAAGCGCCAGCGCTGGTCAGCGCGCCAAGCGCAACGGCATTGGCCATCAGGCCGCGACGTGAAACTCGCATCGATTTCCCCCTTGGCCCATCGCAGCAGGCCTTTGCGTGGAACTTTGCGCAAGCCGAGCCTCACCCGCAAGCGGGGAAAGGCCCTTGCCTTGGCGTCAAGCGCGGGCGAGGAGGCGGCGTGACCCGGATACGCGCCGATCTTTTGTTAGTTGCGCGCGGCCTCGCCGAGAGCCGCGCCAAAGCCCGCGCCACCATTGAAGCGGGCGGGATGCTGGCAAACGGCGCCGCTGTCGCAAAGCCGTCGGATCTGGTTGCAGAAGACGCCGCGCTCGATGTGACGCCGCCGCATCCGTGGGTGTCGCGCGGCGGCGTTAAACTGGACGCGGCGCTCAACGCGTTCGGCGTCGATCCAGCGGGACGCATCTGTCTGGACGTCGGCGCCTCAACTGGTGGCTTCACGCACGTCCTGATCTCGCGCGGCGCCGCGCGCGTGTACGCCGTCGATGTTGGCCGCGATCAGTTGCATGCCTCGCTGCGCGGCGACGCACGTATCGTGAGCCTTGAACAAACCGACGCACGCACGCTCACCCGCGCCCAAATCCCAGAAGCGCCATCGCTGATCGTCTGCGACGCCAGCTTCATCGGTTCAGCCAAAGTGCTCACGACGCCCTTCGCGCTCGCTGCCGAAAACGCCGACGCGATCGTACTCATCAAGCCCCAGTTTGAGGCCGGCCCCAAAGCCGGCCGCGCGGGCGTGCTGGACGAAGAAACTGCACGCAATGCCGCGCAAAGCGCGATCGATGCGCTCAGCGGCCTCGAACGCTTCCGCCTCGTCGCCAGCATCGATTCGCCCATCCGTGGCGGCGACGGTAACCTCGAACGTCTCGCGCACTTCAAACGCTGACCCACAAAGAAAGACCCCGGCCTCTTGCGAAGCCGGGGTTTTAGTCAGCGTACTAGGTTGACCTATGGAGATTACTCAGCGCGCCAGACGCCATCGCGTCCGCGGCACATCAAAACGTCTTCGCGATATTCGCGGCCGTTCGGCGCGCGCGTGATTTGCTCGCCCATCTGGCAGTCGCGATTGTCGTCGCGATAATAGCCGTCGTTGTTTGGGCCGCCGTAGAGATCGTCGTCTTGGTCGCCGTAATACGGGCGATCTGACGGGTAGGCGGCGGCTTGGCCGCTGTACGGGTCGTAGCTGCCTTGAACCTGGTCGCAACGCGCCGTTGAGCGGCCGATTGCGCCGCCGGCGACTGCGCCGACAACCGCGCCGAGGCCCGCGCCTTCACCGCGAACGCCGCGGTCCGCGACTTCCCGGCCAAGCAGCGCGCCGATAACGCCGCCAAGGACTGCGCCGCCCGTCGTACGGTTATTCCGCGAGGTCTGACATTGTTGCTGCGTCGAGACGTGCTCGTCGTGATAGCTGCGGTATTGCTGAGCGGCGGCCGGTTGGGCAAACGCCGTGAGGGCGGTCGCCATAGCGGCGGCGGCGAGTAATGAACGGCGCATGGGTGGCTCCCTTTAACTTGAGCCAGAGAGAAGCAGAACCAGTCTGAACGGTATATGAAGCGCATGAACCGCCTATCCCGCTCCCGGCCTCACCAGGCCAGGAAGGCCGATATTCCAGCCTCGGAAGAGCGCGTGCTGGAGATTTCGGCTGTCGGATCACGCGGCGATTCAACCGCTGAGGGAGAAGCGGAGCCTATTTACACGCCCTACGCGCTGCCGGGCGAACAGGTTCGCGCGCGGGTTGCGGGCGGCCGGGCTGAGGTGCTCGAAGTCCTGCGCGCCAGTTCTGAACGCCAGGAGCCGGCGTGCCGCCATTTTGGCCGCTGCGGCGGCTGCCAGCTGCAACATTGGCAAGACGAGCCCTACCTCGCCTGGAAGCGCGAGCAGGTTGTCGAGGCGCTGACCAAGCGCGGCTTCGGCGGCGCTTACGTCGAGCCGACGATCCCGGCCTGGGGTGACGGCCGCCGCCGCGCATCGCTCCATGCCGCGCGCCAAAACAACCAGGTTCGCATCGGCTTCATCGAACGCGGTGGCGCACGTTTGACGCCGATCACGCAATGCCCCGTGCTCGCACCGCAACTCGAAGCGGTGGTGCTGAAGCTGGCGCCGCTTGCAGAACTTGCGCTGCCGTCGCGCGGCGAGATTACGATGCAATGTTTGTTGACCGATTCCGGCGTCGATATTTCGATCAAGGGCGCGGGGCGTGTCGATCTCTTGCAGCGCGCCGCGCTCGAAAAGCTCATTGCCGAAGCCAACACGCTCAACCTCGCGCGGCTGTCGTTCGAGGGTGACGTCATTGTTGAGCGCGCCAAACCGACGCTGCGGATGGGCCGCACCGTCGTCAGCCCGCCGCCCGGCGCATTCTTGCAGCCGACTGCGCTCGGCGAAGAAACGCTGGCGCGGCTCACGCTGGACGCGCTGCAAGGCTCAAAGCGGGTGGTCGATCTCTTCTCAGGCATTGGCACTTTCGCGCTGCGCCTCGCTGAGCAGGCCGAAGTGCTCGTCGCCGAAGGCGATGCCGAAATGCTCGCCGCGCTTAAGAAGGCGTCCGACGGAGCAGGCGGCGCGTTAAGGGAAATCACCACGATGCGCCGCGACCTGTTGCGCACGCCGCTTTCAACCCTTGAGATGAAAAAATTTGACGGCGCTGTGATGGACCCGCCGCGCTCCGGCGCCCGCCAACAAGCCGAACAGATTGCCCGCGCGCCAATCCGCAAGCTCGCCTACGTCTCCTGCGATCCCGCCAGCTTCGCGCGCGACATCAAAGTCCTGATCGAGCACGGCTTCACCTTGACCAAAATCACGCCCGTCGATCAGTTCCGCTGGAGCCCGCACATTGAGCTCGTCGGAGCGTTCGAGCGATGAGCAATATGGACCGCCGGCGTCCCGCCGGCATTCTTGGCCCGCGTCTCCTTCGACAAGCTCAGGATGACGCTACTGATGCTGGATGCCTGAATTGGCGTCATCCTGAGCCTGTCGAAGGGCGACGCCACACACCGGCGTTCGAGCGATGAGCACGAAAACCACGCTCCTCGACTACGAACGCTCCCGCCGCAAGCGCGACCCGAATGCCGACGCGGCGCCGCTTGAGGACGGCTATTGGCGTCGCAAGACGCTGACCGAGATGAACGAGCGCGAGTGGGAGTCGCTGTGCGATCGCTGCAGCAAATGCTGCGTCATCTCCATCGAGGACGCTGACACTGGCCAACTCTATCTCACCGACGTGTCCTGCAAACTCTTCGACACCAAAACGTGCGGCTGCAGCGACTACGCCAATCGCAAAAAGTACGTTCCAGATTGCGTCAAGCTCACGCCGAAGAATGTGCCAAAACTCGATTGGCTCCCACAGACTTGCGCCTATCGTCTCGTGTCAGAAGGCAAAGATCTCTTCTGGTGGCACCCGCTGATCTCGGGCAGTCAAGAGAGCGTCCACGTCGCCAAGGCTTCAGTGCGAAACATGACACGCCCGGAAGGCCGCTTGAAAATGCCCGGCCTGATCAAGCGCATCACCCGCTGGCCAACGCCACTCGAAAAGCCACCAGCACAATTTCGCCGCCGCAGGCGCGTGAAGCGCTAGGGGCCGCTTTTCACCGGAGAGCAGGCGTTCAACGACGTCGCATTTCCGGCGGGTTACGCTTTTGGTTTGATCACCACGGGCAATCGTACCGCACGTTCGCCTCTTCCGCCGCGTAGGCTGAATTTGCTCTGATACTCGCGCCTCTGTTTCGCCACTTCGTACAAGACAATTCCAGAGCTCGTGCCGAGGTTGAGACTTTCTATCATCCCGAACATTGGAATGCCGACGCACATTTCGCTTCTCTGCACAGCCAGATCGCTGATGCCCGTCGCCTCGCTACCGAACCAGACCGCGAGCTTGTGGTGAGTGGTGTAGTCCCCTTCGTGAAGGAAGATGCTTGTTTTGCCTTTCACATGCGGAGACGTGACGATCGACTTGAATCGCATCTTCTCCAGGTAATCGAAGCACTCTTCCGTACTATCGAACCGCTTGACGAACGTCCACTTCACTGCGGAGGCAGAGATTTTAGAGATCGCCCTCTCGTTGCGCAAATCCTGCCAATCGTCGGGCAATGACCGGCGAGGATCGACGACATAGACCTTCTCGACGCCCAGGGCGTTCACGTTTCGAATTACCGTTCCAATGTTTCGCATGTCAGTGGGGTTTTCGAGCACCGCGACGAGGTTCTTGCAGCGAAACCCTTTGATTTCGTCTGCGCGTTTACGAACGGATTTCTTGGTCTTGACTGCTTCTTCCACGGTCGTCCCAGGCATTCCCAGCGTTGTCCGCTTATACAGACCGCATTCTATTCATACCTGACGATGTCTGAAACGGGCCGAGGCTGTGTAAAAACGGCGAAGCAGTTCAAGCTTTCTGCTGTGACGCGGGAGGCTTGCGATGAAGCGGTTCGTGGAAGGCGTGGGACGCGATCAGGGCGGGCTGTTTCCGGCGCATCTTGGG
>Ga0163152_10002379_pt1 | contig 26920 bp, 18 predicted proteins | sample OliLakLV19MP8IB2_FD_148635 | JGI IMG/M metagenome (GOLD analysis project Ga0163152, IMG submission 148635) | Freshwater microbial mat bacterial communities from Lake Vanda, McMurdo Dry Valleys, Antarctica - Oligotrophic Lake LV.19.MP8.IB-2 | ecosystem: Environmental > Aquatic > Freshwater >...
AGAAGGAGATAGAATAGATAAACCTTTACAAATTAAAGATTTTTATAACAAAAATGAAGAAGAACTTATTCAACTTAAAAAAGAAGTAGAAGATGCTAAAGCAGGTAAACTTAAAATATCAAGCATAGCTAAGTTCTATGAAGAAACTGTATTTAATGTATTAAAGAAACAAGGATATAGTCCTGTAAAAATTACTGATGAATACAATAATGGTTGGTATGAAGTAGCTATTAATCCAGTAAGAGAGTTATCTAATATTTTATTGCAGAGAAATGAAGCTAATAAAATAATAGGTCAGGCTAATATTAAAGCAATGACTGTTTTAATAGATGCTGTAAATCAAAAAGCTGATACTTTGCCTCATGAGTATGCACATCATTATATATCGTGGTATAGAGATTCTCCAATAGTTAAAGAAGCTATTAAGAAATGGGGCAGTGAAGAAGCTTTAGTGCAAAGTATAGGAGAACAAGTAGTTGCACAAAAAGGAGAAGCATTAAATTGGTGGAATGATTTTGTAAAATGGATATTAGATAAGTTTAATAGTTTGTCTGCTTTGGACAAACAACAACTAACACAAATTCTTACTGATTCTTTTTTAACAAGACAAGACCCAGATAGTGAAAACAATGTTAAAAGCCCTAGTTCTCTTCTTATTGCTGGTTTTGCTTCTTTTGAACAACAGAGGCAAGCCGCAAACGTAGTATCCAGTGGAGTTTTAGCTTTTATACAAAATAATCCAGAAGCTAAAGGAGCTACATTTAAAAAAGCTATAGATAGTTTTAGAACACAACTTGAAGCTGCTGGTGATAACCAGATATATAAAACTATGTTAGATAACCTAGATGAGTTATCTAAATATGCTTTTGATAAGTTAGCTAGATTAGGGCTAATAGCTAAGAAAAAACTAGAAGGTACTTCTCTATCTAAGAATATAGAAAGCGCAGCTACTAAAGAAGAAGATGGAGAATTAGGTGAAATTGAAGCAATTGGAGATTGGAAAGATGAATGGGTATTTCAATATGATTCTAAAGACAATGCTTTAAAAGAAATAAAACAATTCTTAGCATATACACCTAAGACTATATATAAGAAAGACACAAACCAATTTAAACTTATAGAAAGTATAGTTCCGGGGCAACCTATATTTTTATCATACGATGAAGTATATGAACAATTAAAAGGAATATTAGCTGGAACTGATAACACTTGGGAAGCTATGGAAGCAAAGCTTCTAGAGAGTCAACAAAGTAAACCATTTATATTTAACATATTAAAAAGAATAAACAACTACAAACAAGACAAAGAGCAATTAAAAAGACAGTTTGTTTCTACTATGTCTTCTAGCTATGGAGGGTTTAATACTGTGTTGAGAAAGGCACAACTTACACTTCTTAGAGTAGATACAGGAGAGGATAGATTTGTAGAAACTGGAAACTTTTACTATAACGTAATAGATACCAATCAAAGCTCTGTTCAGAAGTTTGTATTAGATAAGTGGAGAGGAGAATTTAAGAGAGCATCATTTTTTAATGAGACCAAGGAAGGAGACATAGTAGTAAATGAGAGAGCTGCTAAAGCCTATATAGATAGTATAGACAACGTTCAAAAAGCACCTACAAAAGAGAACGTAGGAGAGCTACTTGTATCTTTAGGTATTACCATATCAGAAGATACTTTAGATTTTTTGGTTTCTGGAGCATTTAATAGGTTATTATTACCAGCACAGTTTACTGAAAAAGCAGGACTATTCAGACTTATTAAGCTTAAGTTACAAGGAAGAACTGAAAGTAAACAAGAATTAGACGAACAGGAAGAAGGTTCAGAGGAACTAGTAGTTAATAACCCTATGGTTAATAATTCTGCTGTCAGAGAACTAGCAAGACTAGAATCTAAAAATGCTAGTTATTATTCAAACACTTTTAAGGATGGAGAAGGTAATACAATTTACTCATACAGCTTTAATAAATTCTTGACTAAAGAGTATAATAGACTAATGAGAGATGAAAGCTATGTAGATAGCTTACTACAAATTAGTTTTAATAAACCAGTAGGAAATTATAAAAACTGGCTACAGCAGTTAAAAAACCCTATTTTTAAAAGTATATTTAACATATCTCCTTTTGATACTATTAAAGTAGTAACTAATACTAATAAGGATGGTATAAAGTTGACTTCTATGTCTGATTTAGATTTAGAGTTAACACAACTTGCAATGTTTCAAAACTCTGGAACCACTAAAAGAGGAGTAGGCAGAATTATAAACTACCTATTGACTGTGCCTTCTAAAACTACTTCTTATGTTATACAAGGATCTGGTCAAGAAGTTAAGTTAAATTATGTAGGTAATGACTACCAAATAGACAAAGATACTAAGGAGGCTGTATATAGTATAGCACTATCAGAATACAACAGGATTATATCTCAACAAGGTAGAAAAAGCGATAACTTGGCATACTCCAAAGGATCAAAATTATTCTTTTTCTTCCCTACACTAAATAACATAGCGCTAGACAAAGATAAAAACCCTTTACTGTTAACCGATCAAGTAGATGGGGTTACAGTAGAGACTCTAATGAAACAGGAAATAGATAGAATTGTTAGAGATGGAGTAACAGCGAAATTAGCGGAGTGGACAAAGCTTGGTATAGTTGAAGATGGAGAACTAAGAAAAGTAGATTATAACTACAACAACTCTGTGTTAGAAGAGTATGCTCCACAACCAGAACATAAAGCTTTGTATAGTGCAGTAGATTATTTTATTAATCAATTGCTTGCTAAGTTTAATGCACATCAAGTATTTATAGATGATCCAGTAGTTTACTATAAGAAAAGCATAAAAGATACTTGGGACAATATAGATAAACGATTGACTAATCTAATTGCTCCTTTTAAAGAAGGGATGATAGATGAAACCAATAAGTACTTCTTATCTGTAAAATTACAAGATAGAGAGACAGCAGCGCTTAATAATGCACAACTAAAAGCTAGACTTAGAGGTTTTTACGAAGATCAAAACATAGCTTTACCCTATAATGTTATTAATGGTACTGATGCACAGGAGTATGTAACTGTCAAGGAAAAGTTAAAAGTATTGTACATGTATGGTCAGATAACAACTGAACAATACAACAACCTAATAAACAAGAAAAAATTCAATCCAGAGGAGATAGACATTATATTCTTGCCAGAAAAACCAGTATACTCAGGAAGAGAAGTATCTAAAGAAGATGATGCAATATACAGAGAGTATATTAAATCTTCATCTATGGTATTGTTGGAACAATTTACCGAAGGTATAGAACTTGATAAATTACGTATTGCTATGGAAGCCCTAGAAAGCGATAACCTTTCTGTTAGAGCAATATTCGATTCTGGAACTAAAGTAGGAGGTAAAGGATCAATAAATATTTGGAACACAGATGGGTCTATAAAAGATAATCTAGACTTAACCGATTATGCAGTTCAACTAGATAGATCAAACTTTGGTATACAACAAGAAATACCTTATGATGATAAGAAAGATGAGACAGTCAGACAAACTCAAGTACTGAAACTTCTATTTGATTCTATTGATCAAATGGAAGGATTTAGATATGGAGGTAAATTATATAAAGGAGAAGATCTTAAAAACCTGTATACTAATTTAGTAGGTAAAGTATATGAGCGTGGTTTAAGTAAACTGGAAAGCAAACTAGTAAAAGATGGTAAACTAGATTTGCCTAAAGTTATTAAGCTGCTTAATGAAGAAGGACAGAAAAGAACTTACAATGAGGCACAACTAAGTTACTTAACTACTAATCCAGAAGGAACTAAATTTGATATTCCTTTTTGGGCACATACTAATAATGATAAAGAGCAAGCTATGCTTACTTCTTTATGGACAAATAATGTACTTAAACAAAAAATGCCGGGAGGTAGTTATGTTTTAGTATCGGAAGAAGGAACTAAGGGTAGGTCTAAAGGAATACTATACACTAAAGAATATGATCCAGCTACAGGTTTAAAACCTATGCGTTTTGTCTACAAGGGTAAAGATAATACTTTAGAAGAAGAAGAGTATCAAAAACTTACTAAGTCCGAAAAAGAGGAATATCGAGAAATAGTAAAACCCGGACAAATAATCATATCTTGGAATTTAAGAGGTAATAATGGTAAGTTGTTAAATAGAAAAGACTATACAAAGACTGATGCTGATGGTAATACTTACTTAGATACTGATAAAGTACCTAAAGAGTTACTAACACAGTTTGGTTTTAGAATACCGAACCAAGGGCACAACTCTATGGGGTTGTTAGAAATTGTAGGTTTTCTACCAGATACATATGCAGGTGTAGTAATAGCTAGTAGAAATTTGATTACTCAAATGGGATCAGATTTTGACGTAGATAAACTATACATGTATAATCATTTTACATCTGTAGATTCTTTAGGGAAGCTAAGCAAAACTGACGACATACAAAATCAATTAGTAGATATACATAAAGCGGTTATGTATAATCCTAAGTTGTTTAGCAGCATTGTAAAACCTTTAGACTTAGGTAAGATTAAGTATCAAACTGTAGATGGTAAAATTCAAGGCATAGCAGAGGAGATAAAGAAGCTAAGAGAAAAAACAGTAGATACTTATTTAGATCCAAACTACAGCAAGAATAAGTACCTACAATCTATAGATGGTAAAGATATGGTAGGTATTACTTCTGTGGGTAACGTATTTAGTACTTTATTGCAAGGAAAAGGAGTATATTTACAAAAAATAGCGGGTGAGGAATCAGTACAAGATATTATTGTTTTCAATGGTAGAAATTACAGTGATTTATCAAATCCTTTTACACCTACAGGTAGAAAGAAAAATGAGTTACATCAAGGCTTGCAATCAGCAGCAGTGGATAATGAAAACGATCCAATACTAAATTATATAAATGCTAATGCGGTTACCTCAAGTGTAATCAATCTAATGTTGGATTTAGGAGTAGAGGAAGAAGTCTATAAATTTACTGCACAGCCTATACTAGTTGAGTATACAGAACTTGTAAAACAAAGTAAAAGTCCTTTATCTTCTGATTTTACAACAGAAGAGAAAAATTTAGAAACTCTTGAAGATGAGACTATTCTAAACACATTAGTGGAAAGATTAGAAATGGATAATCTAGAAGATTATGATTTGCTGGAGGAAGATTTAGATTTTGCATTATTTAATAAAGGTAAATCTAGATTTACAAAAGATGAAATTCAACAACTAGTATTGTCTAAGTTTGTTAAAATTAAATCTTATGGTGATATACTTAGTAGGGTACAAGGACAATTAAACGTAGAGAGTAAAGGGGTAGGTAAATCTTTATTAGACCTTTCTCATAAAGCAAAAAGCATTGGAAAAATCTTAAAGATTAAACAGTTTGCTAATCTGCATAAAATTGTAGGAGAGGTAGATCAAGGTCTACTTATTCCTAATACTATTACAGGTCATGCTATTGTAAATTCAATTTTTGCAGCTAATGATACTATAACAGCTACTAATTTAATGCCTTTCTACAATGCTTATTATGATGAGATAGTAAATCAATATGAAACTTATGAGGATAGGGAGTTAACACCTGAAAAGAAATATGAGTTGTGGAAAGCTATAAAAGCATATAATTTTAGTAAGGCTTTTGCTCCTACAGAAAGAGCTAGAATTTTCTTTGATTCACCTACTAACAAATCTCTAAATACAAGAATATCTGAGCTAAGAGAAACTAAACTTAGAGCAAATCAATTTATACTTAGATTAGATTTATCTAATAACAATCCTAATGGCAAAAAACCTTCTTTGGTATATTATAACTCTTCTAAAGAACAAGACATAGAGGAATTAAACATATATCAAGATTTAATAGATTTGTTTTACAGTCAAGATGTAGAGGTAGCACAAATAGGAAAAGATTTAATAAAGTACTTCTTTATTAATGGCGGTACTGGATCTAGTAAAGATTGGGCTAGATACATAGATAAGAATATGTTAAATGATATTGGTTTAGGTAGTTTTGCTAAATCTGTAGATTTTACACAACCTGAGACTTATGGATATAGTAAATCTATGAGTGATGTAATAGTTCAGATGCTACAACATAAGCCTTATTTAGCCCAACAACTTACAGATGTAAAGGAAGTGAGTATAAAAGATGGTAAGTTATTTGTTAAGAAACTTGGAGGTCCGAAAGAGCTACAAAGAGGAAATAACAAACTTGTTCATGTGTTTAGAATTAAGAATATACTTTATAAAAGAAGTGGACAAACTGAATCTACTATAGTATATGAAGTACTTCCTAAGAAGGGAGATAAGTTCTATCAGGATTTTTATCCAGAGCCTACATTCAAACCAGCACTTTCAGAAAGAGTAGATTTAACTGCTGTAACTGATGCTGTATGGACTAATCCAGCGGTAGAAGATGAGTATAATAAACTACTAAACACAACTCTAAAAGATAGTTTAGCTAATGTAAACGCTAATCCATATCATAAGAAACTAGCTAATTTATTTTTACAACTAGAAGGAATTATAGGAGATGTAGAAGTAAGAGCAGTAGAGACAAAACAAGAGTTTTTTGGTAGATGGGATGGTAACATACTTATAAATTTAAAAGCTTTAGAGACTAGTGGTAAGAAAAATAAAGAAGCTATAGAAAGGACTATCTTAAAAGAGGTTGTGCATGCTATGCTTGGTAAGGTATTTAATAATAAGGTAAATGCAACACCAGAACAAAAAGCTGCTATAACAGCACTAAACTCTTTGTTCAATAACATAAGAGATCAAATACTTAATGGAGAGTCTTCTGTGTGGAACGCAGAAACTTTAAGAGAGTATGAAAGAATACTTAGAGAAGTAAGACAATCTGGAGGTATAGAAACAGGCAAGATTTCACAAACAGATAAAGAATTTTTAACATCTAACAAACCCTTGTATTATGGCTTAACAGATGTAGAGGATTTTTTACATGATGCATTATTACAAGATGAATTTAGAGAAGCTTTGAATAACATAAACTATGATACAGGTAAAAACTTCTTAGAAAGAGTATTAGACTTAATTTATAGTATAGTTGATGGGTTTAGAGATTTAGTAGGTATTAAGAAAGATTCTGCTCTTGAAGAAGCTTTTGTACAGTTGGTTAAGTTTGTTAATGAGTCAAAAACTACAACGGACAATAGTAATGATTCTGAAATTAAATATGACATACCAGATCAAGCACAAGATGCTAAATTTGAAAAAGTTATAGATGATTTCAGTTCTAGGCTTCGTGAGATAGGTGGAGATATTGGTAATGCTATAGCTGCTAAGAATGAAACTCTTGAGACTACTTTGAAAAATAGATATGCAGAAGTAAAAGCAGAGAGGGAAAAATTAATAGCTGAAAATAACTTAGATACATTGTTTGCTTTAGCAGAGAGTGATCTTAATACAGTGGAGGGACTACTTGATAAAGGCGAAATTAACGAAAATGATTTAGCCTATTCTAGGATAGTATTAGGTACTTGGACTAGAATAAGCAATCCTGAAATATATGATGCTTTAACTTCTTTTGATGTAGAAACAAAAAGTCCTAAAGCTCAAGAGATAAGAAAGATTAGTAACAGAGCTAATGAAATCAAAGAAAGATTAGATAGTATACAAATTAGTATTTTAAGAAGATTAAGCGAAGAGACCTTAGAGAGAAAAGTAAGTAGAGAAGATATAACTAAGTTAAAAGATATATCATACTTACAGTCTAAAACTAGAGATATAAGCACTTCTGATAATATAATATTCCACACTGTTAGTAAATGGTTAAGAATAGCTGACATTAAAAAAACAGTATCGCTTAATGAGCTTATTGAAAAGATAGAAGAGTTAACTAAAGGCATACAAAAAGAAGGTGTTATGACTAGAGAAGACTTCTCTAGGGTCTTAGGTCAAGTAAATGAAAATGGTGAGCTAACTGGGGAACTGGTAGATGCTTTAAGCCATAGCTATTTTATTACTAAGGAAAGACTTCTTGACAATATGAAAAATGCACCTAATCCGGGTGCTAAAAAAGAAGCTAACACTATCTACTATAATTGGATAAGAGATAATCACACTATAGTAGATATAGAAGCTATGTATTCTCAAGATGATGATGGTAAATTTATCATTAAGGACAATGCTGCTTATCTAGAAGTTCTTAAAGAGCAACTAGGAGAAGATTATGATACTGTATTAACGGATGCTAAAGCCAAGATAGAAAAATATAATGATCTACTAGATCAACAAATATTTTACTACAAGGACAATGCACAAGCTAGTAAAATGTTAGACATTTGGCAACTTAAACATAGTCCTTTGATCTACCTAGATAACTTAAAAAATGGATTAACTATTCGTAAAATAGATGATAAGGCAATATTTAATAATGGTTGGGAGTTTTTATCTAAAAGAGCTAATGAGCAATGGGAAGATACTAGATACAATGCTGTTCAGCAGAATGATAACTTAAAAGCGTATTACGATTTTTACAAATCAACTCTTAAAGAATTATATAGCTACTTACCTTATGATATTAGAAGAGATTTAAAACCAACAGAAATACCTAACATAGAGAAGACTCTAGTACAAGAACTACACGATTCTGGAGCAGCTAAGTATCTTAATAGAACTACAAGCGCATTGTTAGATGCTATTAGTGTAAGTAGCAATAAACCTGTAAATAGGATTGATCCTGTTACTGGTGCTTATGCTAAAGAGTTTTCTTTTAATTACTTGGATAAGTTAGATCCTAATGATAAGTCTTACGATTTAACACAAGTGTTAAAGTTATTTGCTGCTCAAGCTATTGGATATAAGTATAGTTCTGAAATAGAAGATAAGGTAAGACTAGCTGAATCTGTACTAAGAGAAAGTCTTGAAACTAAACAGAAAGAGACTGATAAACTAGGTAAAACTACAACTAGTAAAGGTTTAAAAAATCTAGCAGATCAGCTAGACTACACTATTGATGCTTTTTATGGTAATAAAAAAGATACTAGAGAAGGAGAAACAAACTTTAGTTATATAACTCCTAAAGACAAAGAAAGATTAGCTAGGGATATAGAAAAAGTAGATGGCTTGGATATTAGTGAGCGTAGCAAAGAAATACAAAGACAAAACTTAGTTAATAAGTTCACTAGGAAGTTTGCTTGGTCTAGACTTGGAGACAGTATGTTACAGTATTTACAGTTAAAAGGTATGGGCTGGAATGTGTTTGGAGGAGTTAATAATGCTCTGTTTGGTCAATTAGCCAATTATAACTGGGCAACTACTGGTATAGATTTCACTGATGATGATATGAATAAAGCAGTAGGAATTATGCTAAATGCACAAACTACTAAGTCAGACACCAGTAAGATGGTAGAAGCTCTAATGACTAAGTTTAATACAGTTAAACAGCTTAGGGATAAAATATATAGTGAGACAACAAACTACAATATAGCTAGGAAGGGCATGAAGAAAGCCTTACCTTATGAGCTGTATGCACAAGGTGAGTACTTTGTACAAGGACAAGTAATGGTAGCACTATTAAACGCTACTAAGGTAGGAGTTATTGAAAATGGAGAAGCTAAGTCTATATCACTACTTGAGGCTTTTGACATTAAAGGTAATTGGGATACAGCAAGATTTGGAGAAAATAAAAATTGGGATACTTTAGGTAAATCTTCTATTAACTTTAAATTAAAGTTAGATGATTTATTAAAGAAGATACACGGTAACTATGACCCTAACTCTTACATGGCTGTAAATAAGAAGTTTATAGGTAGAGCTAGTATTCAATTTAGAAGATGGATTCCAGAAGGTGTAGCACAAAGATTTGATGATAAAAAATATAGTGACTACTTACAAAGAGATACTAAAGGTAGATATATAACTTATCTAGATTTAGGGTTTAAAAACAGCATAAGAACATTAATTAAATTAGCTATAACAAGTAAGAAAAGCGATAAAGCTTTTGATGGTTTAGGATTAGCAGGTAGTGATCTATTAATAGTTAAAGAGAATATGCGTAAGAATCTTAGGGAGATATATTTTAAGCTTTCTATGGTGGCTGTAGCTTTATTATTATCTAACTTAGACGATGACGATGATGACTATTGGACTAAAGCTTCTAAGAACTATGCTCTTAATACCATATTCAGGCTTCAAGATGACATAGAATTTTATTATGATCCTATAGCTTTTGAGAACATAACTAGGAATATGCTACCTGTTACTAACATTATAGTAGATGCAAAGAAATTTATGAACGCTGTTGTGGATACTATGCAAGGTAATGGTACTTATAAAAATGGTGAGTTATCAGGAGATAGTAAAATGCTTTGGAAAGGTATGCGATTATTACCTTTTGGCGCAGCGATAACCAATATTATAAACAAGGGACAAAGCGCAGAAACGTTTAGAAAGTAATTTAAACTTTGTTGTAGCAATCTTTCTAAGGGGTATTGTAAAAAGTACCCTTTTTTCATATATTTTCATAAATTTTATAACATGGCATTAGAACGAATTTGGTGTTTAGCTAGTAGAACCCAAGATAAAACTATTGGCACCTTTACAGACGAAACTGTATATGGCGGAGCAAATCTACTTAGAAATCAAGAAGCCCATTTTATAGTAATAGCTAAGATGGACTTTAATCAACAGTTAACTGTGATAGCTAACATAGATAACAGCGATCCATTAAATGACTTATCTTACCAATTTGCTGTATCAGCAGATGGAGCATATAGATTAATAGCTTTTAATCCATCTTTCTTTTCAGCATCTGTAAATTACGTAGTAGGTAACATAGTTTGGGAAGGCACTAGTACTTCGTTTTATAAAGCTAAAGCAATTTCCGGAGTAGCTACAACTCCATATACACCTTCTGTTACAGCAGGCTGGGAAAATTACTGGGATTTAATAACTGATTTTAGCGAAGAGCTAGAAAATCCTTTAGTAAATATGTATATACATGATGATATAGTAACATTTAACTTTGAGGAATGTCTTATGACAGAGCTAGAAGAGATAAATGATGATATTTTATGTGGAATATGTACTAATTTTCAAGATTTAATTAAGGTAAACTCTATGCAGTTACTCTTAGCTGGTGCAAATTCAAATAATTGGCAAGGTAAGCAGGAAAAATCAGAGGTCATACTAGTAGAAGCTACTAAAAAATTCTGCTGTTAAGATGTTAAATCCGAAACTACAAGAGTGGATGACAAGAGGCTATGTTAAAGTAGGAGATATTTCCTATAATATAGCTCTTAACATGAAAAAAGGCAAGAACTTTACTGCTTCACAAAAATCGAGATATGAACAAGGTATAAAACTATATTTAATTTTAGATGTACTATTCAGACATGTTACTTTCCATGAGACAACTAACGTACCTACTCTTTGGAGAATTACAGAAGTACAAACTAATGCTCTAGTTAGATGTTTAATAAAGATAGGAGAACTAGATAAAGTTCCAGTAGTTCCATCCTTATTCCCAACCTCTAAACCAACTGTTATACAAACAGGAGCACAGGGAGCAACTATAACTGGCCCTGCTGGAACGGATGCAAATATAAATGTGGTTCTTAAAGCTGGAGAGAAACAACTTAAAATATCACAAAGTGTAGTACTAGGAGTTAAAACATTTGAATTGTCTTTTGTTACATATGTTTTACCACAGCTATTAGTAGGAATACAAGGAGGTAAAATATTTGAAATAGGTGACGATAGAGACTTTAATATAACCATAACCACACAAAAAGGAACAGAGAATTTAGTAACTTATATATGTGACGACGGTACAGTAAACACAACACTACAGGGACTATTAAGCATAATAGCAGCTAATGACATATCATCACAACCATATCAAGTTATTGTACCTGTAACAACACAACAGATAAGTCAAACTTTTATTATCACTATTAATGATGGAGTTAACAATGTGGTAGTTATGGATACTATTAATTTTTACCATCCCTTTCTTTTTGGAGCAACCACAGGTGCTACACCGACATTATACACAAGTTTATCTAAGTTAATAGCTGCACAAGCTAATAGAAGTTTTGCCTTTAATGATGTAGATAAGTATTTTTGGATATGTTATCCTTCTAGTTATGGCACACTAACAAAGATAAGAGATGCTAATGGCTTTAATGTAATATCAGATTTTACAACTGCTGTGCAAAATGTTACATCTACAGGATTAGATAATAACTATACAGAGGAATACAGAACTTATAGAACAATAGTGAAAACAAGTATTGATGATTCATATTCAATAGAATTTTAATGAGTAAAGAAATAATAAGCGGTTTTAACGTAAGCAAGTCTGAACCATTAGACGTTAAAGAAACTGTTGTTAATACCGCAGCTAGACTAGCTTTAATTTATCCATATAAAGGATTATTAGTTAGAGAACTAGATACTTTACAAATATACAAATACAAAACTACAACTCCTGTAGATGGAAGTATACCTAGTAATGTTTCTGGAGATTGGGAACTAGTAATAGAAATCAGATCTGGTTCTGGAGTACCTGCAACAGGTTTAGGAGCAATTGGAGATGTGTATATAGACGAAACTGGTTTTGTTTTATATAAAAAGACTGGTGCAGCTACTTGGACTAGTATGTTTACAGTTTCTGGCTCTGCAATACTAACAGGAGTAGCAGTAGCTTCTGGAGGTAATGATGGGGATATGTACGTGCGTTCTAATGGTGACGTAAGTACTAAAATTTCAGGAGTTTGGACACTTCAATTTAATATTAAGGGGACAGATGGACAATCAGATATATATGCTACTACTTCTGTAACATCTGTAAATGTGGGTACTATTGTTGCCCCAATGACAATAACAGTTGGTCTTGGACTATCATACACAGTAGGACAAACAGTAATAGTAGCCTCTAGAGCAAACAATGCTAACAAAGTAGAAGGTTCCGTATCTTCATATGATGTAGTAACAGGAATATTGATATTATCGCCTATAACTCCGGCTGGAGCAGGAACATTTACAGATTGGGATGTGAATCTATCTGGTGCTCCCGGGCTTATAGGTAAAGCATTTATACATACAGAAGCAAATATAAATCTAAACAGTGCTAAAGTAACTGCTGTGGAAGCAGGTGTTTGGACAAGAGCAAATCCTTGGTCAGCTAGTATAGCTAATGATACTAGAGCTAGTTTAGTTGTACCTGTACAAATTAGCGGTAATAAAACTAACCATTCTATAGCTTATGATGGAACAGATTGGTTTGATAATGGTGTATGGAGAGGAACAAACGGCACCAATGGAATAAACGGAACAAACGGAACAAATGGTAGTAATGGTAGTAATGGTTTAATTTCTTTTGGTACTATAGCTTCACCAGCAACAATACAAAACCAAGTTAAAGGTTGGTATTTTATTGACCTATTAACAAGTCAAAATGTTGTTCTTGGTGGAAACAACGAAGTAGGAACAATTATAACAATATGTAGAACTTTAGGTAGCGTAGATGGAAATGTTCCACTAGACAGTGAATATACAGCACTTATAACTAGCAACGTAGCAGCTTCTCTTAATTATAAAGGTAGATATGTAACTTCAATACCAACAAGTGCTAGAAATATAACTTTTGCAGTTTTTTCCAATGTTGCTGGTGTCAGCTATTGGAAATGTGTAGGAGAAGATGCATCTTTTTTAGAAGCTGTAAAAGCGTCACAAGCTCCTATTTTTAATCTAAATGGAAATCTATTATTACAAGCAAGTTCTGTGTCTAGTAAAATTTATGCAGCCTCTACTTTTACAGCTAATAGATACAGTGTACCTAGAATAGCCTATAGAATAGATCTATTTAAAGGTACAGGAGATAGCATAGTGGTAGCTAGAATAGGACACTCAGCAGATAATGTTGCATGGAACGTACTAAAACAAACTACTTTTGCAGTAAGAACAAACAATCTTTTGTACCTAACTATAGAGGCTATAGATAATTCTTTGGGAGATGGAATAACTAACTTTTATAGATTAGAATTAAGTTCACCATCAACTTTTCAACCTTCAAATGTAGAGGATAAAATGATACATGGAGTATTAAGATATTAAAATGGAAGACTGTAAACAACGATATATAATTAAATCAGATCCTTTCCTAAGTAAAGGAGATAAAGGAGATCCCGGTGCAGATGGAGCTGGAGCATCTATTACTTTACCTTTATCTACAGACGATGTGGATTATAGAGGTAATGTATTGACAGATATTATTGATGGTTTGTTGTATCTGCCTTTAACTATATCTAGTTTTACAGCTGTTGTTTCTACTTATGAAAAAGGACAAGTATTAACCTCTTTACAGTTTAACTGGGCTTTTAATAAACCAGTAGATGCACAAAGTATAACAGGTACTGATGTTGTTCCACCTACACTTCTTATATCAGATAGAACTAAAATAGTAACACTAACTAACATATCTACTAATAGGGTAATAACTTTAACAGCGGATGATGTAAGTAGCGATGCTAACTTAGCTAAAACAGCTACACTTACTTTATCTTTTTTAAATAGAATATATTATGGTAAAGCAGCTATAGGAACCATAAATAGTGCATTTATACTAGCTTTAACTGGAGAACTTAAAAGTAATAGGACAAAGAGTTACACACTATCTACAGGTGCAGGAGAGTATATATGGTTTGCAAGTCCAGTAGCTTATGGTTTACCTTCTTTTAAAACTAATGGATTTAATGGTGGATTTGATCTTATAAGTACTTTGAGTTTTACTAATGCCTCTGGACATACAGAAAATTACTATGTGTTCAGAACAACAAATGATAATTTAGGTGTAACAGCCGTAGACGTTTTATAATATGCCAATAGCAGTAACAGATAGAATTAGAAGAGGAGAATCAGGAGCTGGTTCTTTTGCTGTAGCTTGGGAAGACGATTTAAAAGTATCCCACTTAGTAGTTGCAGATATAACAGCTAGGAACGCCATAGCAGTGTGGAAACGTATACCCTATATGACAGTAGCAGTTGTAGCTACAGGATTAGAGTATCAATTAGGAGTAGATTTAACCATAGCTGGACAAGTTTGGACAGATAAGACGTATGGACTACCTCCTGATGTTGTTTTAGAAGGAGATATATTTGATGTTGATGGTTATGTACAATCTGCTTTAATAAAAAATGTATTTTTAAATACTCAGTATGTAGTAGCTAGTCAAGCAGCTATGTTAGCTCTGACTTCTTATACAGGTAACTTCTTTATAAGAACAGATACAAGTGAGGTGTTTATAAAACTCAATAATACTAATCCTTCTTTAATAAGCGATTTTGTATTAGCAAGTGGAACAAGTGGGGTACTTAGTGTAAATGGAAACACTGGAGCAGTTAGTGTAACTATAGCTAACTTATTAGCTGTTCCTGCAAATCAGACTGCTTTTGATGCAGGTGTAGCTGCAAATGCGTCAGTATTGGCAAATTCAGGAGCAATATCTACACTTCAAAGTAACTACACTACATTATCTAATACAGTTACAGCTTTAGACACATATGCAAAAGCACATTTAGGTGTACAAGACTTAGCAAGTAATATTATATCTCCCACAATAGCACAAAATGGACATGTAGTAAAATGGAATAATACTAATAATAATTTTGAGCTATCTCCAGATCTAAGTGGTAGTGGATTTTCAAATCCAATGACTATTGCAGGAGATATAATAGTAGCTACTAGTGGTGGAGTGGCAAGTAGATTAGCTATAGGAGCTGCTACTCATGTACTAACATCTGATGGGTTAACAGCAAGTTGGTCTCCGTCAACCGGTGGAGGTGGACTTACCATCGGTTCCACAACCATAACAGGCGGAACGGCTGGGCGGTTACTAACCTCTGGCGCTACTGTAGGTGAACTTACTTTAGGCACGAACATATCTACGTTTCTAAGTGGTACAAAGCCTACGACTATTGGAGGTTATGGGATTACCGATTTCAATTCACTTGGGGATGCTAGATGGTTGCAGTCATCAACTTTAGGTACTGGTGTATCTACTGCATTAGGAATAAACGTTGGAAGTGCTGGTTCGTTTGTTGTGAATGGAGGTGCGTTAGGTACACCTTCTAGTGGAGTAGCTACAAACTTAACAGGATTGCCAATATCTACTGGAGTTAGCGGATTAGGCACGGGAGTTTCAACTTGGCTCACAACTCCCTCGTGGACGAACTTTAATTCAGCTATAACGGGAACGGCTGCTTTTTGGAGTTTACTTGGCAATGCTGGAACAGTTGACGGTACGAACTTCATTGGTACAACTGATAACGTACCTTTTAATATAAGAGTAAATAATGAGAAGGCTGGGAGGATACAAAGCGGTTCGTTCACTGGTACATTTTTCGGATACCAAGCGGGAAATGTAGACGCTTTCCCAGAAAATACAGGTTTTGGGTATCAGGCACTTTCTCTAAATGCTTCTTCGTTTGGTAATACAGCGGTTGGTAATAGGTCATTGCAAATTACCAATGGTGGTGGTGGGTACAATACAGCGGTTGGCGCAGAATCGCTTTATGGAAACACTACCGGAGCAAGTAATGTAGGCAGCGGACATAGGGCACTTGGTTCCAACACTACAGGAAGTGGCAACACAGGTATAGGGCTTCAGTCACTTCTTACTAACACTACAGGAAGTAACAACACTGCCATAGGTTTTGAGTCTGATGTTAGTTCAGCCGCATTAACCAACGCCACAGCAATCGGCAACGGTGCGATTGTGACGGCAAGTAACACAATGCAGTTAGGTAACGCATCGGTGACCCAAGTAAATATAGGAACGAGTACAACGGCTAAATTAGTTACAGGAGGCTTGCAGGTTACAGGTGGAACATTAGGTGCTAATAGGATTCTCACAAGTGATGGAAGTGGTAACGGTACTTGGCAAGTTGGAGCCACAGTATTATCAACGGCTCGCACCATAGGCATAACCACAGGCGATGTGACAAGCGCGGGAAGTTCATTTGATGGCTCTGCTAATAACACTAACGCTTTAACCATCGCTAACGATGCAGTAACCACAGCTAAAATTATTAATGGTGCTGTCACAGTTGATAAGATGGCTACTATACTATTCAAAACAGTAGCGGCAGGAACTTACACTATCCTTGAAGCAGATAAAGGGTATCAAATAACTTTCACAAGTACCTGTACTATAACCTTACCGAACGGATTAACGACAGGGCATTATTTTACTGTATGGAATAAGAGCGGTGGAACATTAACCTTTACCGCAACCACTACACTAAATGCAAGCGGCTCAACAATAACTAGTGATAATATTGGTGCATATTTTCAGCACATAGGTAGTAACATTTGGGAAGGCGCGGGAGCGTTTGGAAGTGGTGGCGTAACAAACGTCTCGAGCGCAAATGCAAACGCAACTGTAGCAACTCAAACGACTACACCCGTTATCACTATAGTAAACAGTCCAGCGGTTGGTGGTATAACAATTACAGGTACTCCAAGTGTAGGACAAACTCCCATAGCTACAAGTGGAACGGCTGCAACTTGGCAGACTCCCGCAAGTGGTTTCTCTGATCCCATGACAACCCGAGGAGATTTAATATTTCGTAACGCTTCAAACACTACCGCGCGATTAGCGATAGGTACAGCGGGACAAGTGCCGACAAGTGATGGTACAGATATTTCATGGGCTACTCCCGCTGCGACTGGTTGGGGATTACTCGGTAACGCCAGTACAGTTGACGGAACAAATTTTGTAGGAACTACTGATAACATACCCTTAAATTTTCGTGCTAATAATCAAAAAGCTGGCAGGGTAGAAACCACAAGTAATGCAAGTGTATATTTAGGTTATCAAGCTGGTAATGTAAGTAACAGCAATGTTGCGAATGTTGGTATAGGCTATCAAGCTCTATTCTCAAACACCTCAGGAAATCAGAACATAGCCATCGGTTTAAATACACTCCGCGCAAATACAACCGGAGTAAATAATGTAGGTCTTGGTCTTAGTACACTTCTCTCAAACACGACCGGATCAAATAACATGGCTATTGGTTTAAGTGCGCTTCAAAGTATGACCACAGGAAGTTCCTCTGTAGCGATTGGTGTATTTTCTCAGCTAAATACTACAGTCGGAATTGATAACACTTCCATCGGTAGGAGTTCAATGCAAAATAACAGCACTGGAAGCGGTAATACAGGAATCGGGAGAAGTTCACTTATTACTAACACAACTGGAAGCAATAACACAGGGCTAGGATTTGAGTCAGCTGTTGGTTCCAACAATCTTACCAATGCAACAGCTATTGGTTATCAAGCATCGGTTGCGGCAAGCAATACAATGCAACTTGGTAACGCAAGTGTAACACAAGTAAATATAGGAACGAGTACAACAGCTACTTTAGTTACTGGTGGATTGCGGGTAACTGGTGGAACATTAGGTGCTAATAGGATTCTTACAAGTGATGGAAGTGGTAACGGTACTTGGCAAGTTGGTACTACTGGAACAGTAACAAGCGTAACAAGTGTAAACGCAGATGTGACCGTAGCAACGACCACGACTACACCCGTTATTACCATTGTAAACAGCCCAGCAGTTGGAGGTATCACTATAGCAGGTACGCCATCAGAGGGGCAACTTCCAACGGCTACAAGTTCAAGCGCAGCGACATGGCAGAATCCTAGTATAATAAAAACAGCTACAAAGACAGTAACTGAAACCCTTGTTATTACTTACGGTAATTTAAATTCATCAAATTCAGCTAGTGCTTCATTAAGGACTAACGCACATTACTCAAACAACACTACATTGATAGCAGATATAACTGTATTTGGTATAAAGTCTGACGGTACTACTTCGGTTGTAGGAAAGGTTACGGGTCGTTATCGTAAAAACAATTCAGGTACATTTTCGGTTGACGATGCTGGAACGGCTGTCATAAGTGATGTAGCGATTTTAGCTTCTATAGTACCGGAAATAAACGGCACTAGCCCACAAGTTCAAGTTACAATGGGCGCAGCAAGTGGTACATATAATATGTCTTTCACAGCAATTCTTAATTACGTAAACTATTAACTATAAAAATATGAATTACACAATAACAGTACCGGACGATTTAAATACAGCCGTTGCAAGGCTTTTAGATGCTGATCTGGAAAAAGATCCAAGAGAAGCTATCCAAACATATTTAGATAACCTTATAAAGCATTACTTAGTGGAGGTTATAGAACAAGACCCCGAAGTTGTGGCAGCTAAGCAAGTCTATGAGGATAAGGTGGCGCAGAAAACGGCACTTATAACTGCGAAATGAGAGCAAGAAAACAGTCATTTTTATATTTAAGTTCTAGGCAAATAGTAGATGCAACTATCTACCCAGATAATGCACCTACACTTACAGCACCAGAAACCTTAGTAGCAGCTGATGCAAGTGTGGCTGGTATTTTATTTACGGCTGAATTAAATGGAGCAAACGATATAATTCTTTCAGGAAATTGGGTTGATGGATTATCAATCAACGCAGTCACTGGTGAAAAGGGTACTCCCAAACGATTTGTTAATGAGTCAACAGGATTGATCGGTACTTCATCTAAAGCGGCAACTGCCTTCGGTGTTATAGGTAGCGTTAACTATGTAGAAATATATGGTTTGAACAAAGATACACCTATGAGAATAAGTGCAGGTGCAGGTCAATCAGGTTTTGTTTTTAACCCAACACCTGCTGGAACTAGAATAAGAATCTATAATGCAGTTGGAAAAGATATAGGATATTCAACATTGTTGTTCACAGCTACGTCAACAGGAAGTTATAGAATAGTTAATATATCTTGGGTAGCACGAAACGGAACGGTTACTGAAGGAGAACATTTATATTTTGGTCATGTAAGCACTGAAAGAATATTCACCGTACTAGTATCTGTTCATTGTAGTGCATTAGATGCAGGACGTGAAGGCTTGCAAATAAAATGGACTGAAAACTTTCGAGTTTATAACCATACATATAGGAATGTTGGGCAAGTAGTAGATACTGCTCAACAACATGGTTTCCAATGGGAAGTTTCTAACGGTGCTATGTATGATATGATTTTTGACGGTGCAAAAAGATCGTTTAACATTTTCGCACATGGCTCAGCATGGCGGGGTGGTTATATGAGATACACAGGCGCTGGATTTATTGGATTATCTTCTTCATTCTGGCCCGGTAATCCAAAACTAAATGGATTTAAAATATTCATAGAAGGAGTAACATTCTTAAACGATAGTGGTGGTAGTAATAAATATTTAGCACAATGGGCAGAAACTGGGTGTGACTTTGAATTTAAAGATTGTGTGTTTTCAGATAACCACCATTCAAATATTATTGAAGATATAAGAGTAGGTGGTAGTAACTCTATAATTGGCACTACTACTACAAATGGCAATACAACTTTACCAGCCGCTACTATTTTAGCTCTACGAAACCCAAGTTATATTTCAGATGTTTGGACAGTTGCAGACTTTAACAACTTAACACGGGGTTCTTACTGGTTCAATCAAGGAGTAGGGAAAGGAAGCCCAACAAAAAGAACGATCGAAATTCTTGATGGAAAAGAAGTAGCTACGGAAGTAGTTGCGTTCGATACACCTTATGCAAGTTTAATTAAACCGACTACAGCCGAATTCATGTTAAGTAATGGTAAGTGGGTAACTTTGGATGTTACATGGGCAATAGGTGCTTATGATCAGGACTTAGCTGGCACATATACTATTTATGGAACACCAACAGGATATGCTAATACTTTAAATATTCAAACTGAAAAGGATGTTGAGGTACTTGCTTATGTAAATCCGAACACGGCAAGAGTTAACTTAACAGGTTCAGCAGGAAGTTATGTTGGATCAGGTAACTGGAATAATATTTTAACCGCAGGGTTCTCAACAGGAGTTCAAACGATTAAGGGTGATAGTGCAGCAGAAACTTTAGCAAGTATTAGAAATGTAGGTGGAACTTTAACAGGTTACGGACTTACTGTTAACAGTGGATTTGATACAGGTGCATTAGGTGAGGATAGCGGAGGTGGTATATTTCCTAACCCTGCTATCATTGGAAGCTGGGCTAATCCGGGAGGATCAGGTACAAGTAGATCGTTTAAATTTACTGGTCTTGATAATACTAAAACATACACAATCTCTACACTATCAAGTGTTGATGTAGATATTGTTGGATCAAGTCACTTGGTAACTATAGAAGTATCAGGTGGATCAGGTGGTAGCACGGTTACCAATTATGAAGCAGACGGTAATAAAAATGTGCTTAATACATTTACTGGTTGCGTACCAACAGCGGGGGGCGAAATTACAATTAGAGTTGAAAAAAGAACAGCTGGACAGGCGGTGATTAACGCCATTGAATTTGAATGGACTTAATAAATAAATTAAAAACATTCATTATTATTCTGTATATTTATAAAATTTAACTAAAAACACAAATTATTATGGGAACCGAACAAAACATCACAGTGTCTAGAGCTATTAACATTAATCAAGCCGTAGACCTATTAGGAGAATCCAGCTTACTTCCTTTTGAAGTAGCATACAAGTTAGGAAATCAAGGTACTTATGTTCAGAGAATAGTAGAACGTAAAAACAAAGAAGTACAAAAACTTGTTAAGGCTTTTAATATAGAACGTACCAAGTTAATAAATGGAGATAAGGTACTTACAGAAGAGCAAACAGAAAAAATAACAGAGTTGAATAATAAGCTTAATGAAGATGCAGAAGCAATTAATGATAAAGAAGTGCCTGTAAAACTAATTAAGTTTAAATCTAAGGATTTTATGGCAACAGAAGATACTACTGATTATGTAGAGATTAAAGGTACAGAAGGTTTCCAAACTAAAGTTATTAAAAAAGGATCAAGTTTAGTACCTATTGCGTTTTTTAAATTAATGGGAGATTTAATAGAAGAATAATATGGAATTTGTACATCAACGTCTATGGTCAGATAATGAACAGACCTTTGGTTTTATCAGAGATACAAAAAGGCTATATAAAGCTTGGGTATTAGAGGACGAGTACAGAGATAAAAAAGTTAAAGGAGAGACTAGGATACCAGCTAAAAAGTATTTTTTGGGTATTAGAAAGCAAGACACTCCTTTAACTTTAAAACATAGAGAAAGTTATAATAGTAAGTTTAAAGACGACAAAGGTAACTTTATAGAGTGGTTTAAATATCATATAGAAGTTTTAGACGTAGAAAACTTTTCTGGTATATACTACCATTCAGGAGTTGATCAAACACATACAGATGGCTGTCAGTTATTAGCTGATATATGCAATCTAACATCAGATAAAAATCCTTTATCTAGTTCTCTAACAGCAGTTAAGAGGTTCTATGATATAGTTTATCCACTATTAGAAAAAAATATACAAGTTACAGTTACCATAAAAGACGAAATCGCTTTAATGTTATAAAAACCCCATGATTAAGGCAGTAGCACTGGCATTATCTCTTGTTGCATCTCTTATTGCGTATAGCTTTGCTAGCTTCTATACAATTGAAGTAGTTGATGTTACTATAGAAGCTACTAAAGTCCTAACTTGGAGTGGACTTGGTATAATTGAACAGATAAGAATTGTGTGTGGAGTTATTTTTGAGGTGATTATGATAACATCAGCTATATTTATTTTTAAAAGTGTGTGGATAAAAAATGGCTATGCTGGTACAAATAGAGTACTAGAAGGTCATGAAGTGTCTTTATTCATTGCACATATTATCTGTATATCTTCCTTCACAGCTTTCATTTATTTTGCTATGTGGTACAGTTACACACCTGTTCCAGATTCTACATTCTATATATGTGCAGCAGGATTTGTAAGTCCAGAGGTTGTTAGCATAGTTAACTTTTTACTTGAGAAGTATAAAAATAAGAAAGATGGCGACTGAGTTAGAAGCAAGAATGGACGGTTTTGAAAAGAATCAAGTACGTACTAAAGAAACTTTAGGAGAACTAGTAGCTCTGGTAAAAGAGATGAATAAAGGACTTTATGGAGACGAACGAAATAAGCATACTGGTGTGATTGATAGGCAGTATCAACTAGAAAAAAAGATAGATGATCTTGACCTTATGATCCATGCAATTATTAAAAAGAATAATGAGCAGGACATAGAAATAGATGCTAAAAAATCTAACAATAATGTTTGGATTAATTGGGGCCAAAGAGCGATACGCATTGTCATTGAATGTATAGTAATTTACGCAGTATTAAAAGGTGTAGTAGAGGTAGATGCACTTCATAAATAAAATGGAAGAGTTTGTACCTTTTGATAGATTGAGCACAGTTTTAAACTACATAGTAGTTTTAAGTTCTTTAGTTTTTTTGCTTATTATAGTTGTTACAGAGAAGAAAGATATAATATTTGGGTTTAAAGGTAAGGATAAGGTATGGCAATTTTTAGAATTTTCAGGTATAGTGTGGTTAGTACTATTTCCAGCAGCTATAGCTTCTTCACTACTAGGACAACAAGTCGATCCTGTATTATTAGCAGCTTTGGATGTAATTTACATAGTAAATATAGGAGGTAAAGCATACCATAAGAAATTAGAAAATGACAAACAAGAAAATGATAATAAATCAAATAGTACAGAGTATCGCAAAGAATCTAAAGTGGTTACTACTGGTAGTAATCCTTCTAATATTGAGTAATATTCTGACTTCTATAGGTGTTACTCGCTTAAGTAAGAAGGATCTTAAGAAAACACAACAAAAGTTAGACTCTATAAAACTACTTAAAATTCAAGTAGATATAAAACTTAGGAAAGAGGTAGTACTTAGAAGGAAAATTTTTTTGGAGGATAGTTTACTAACTATACAATATACAAAACAGAGAAAAACAGATTCACTTCTTATCCTTAAACAAAGACGGCAACTAGGTAAGTTCAAAAACTTACCAGTATCAGTAAACTTATCTAAGCTAGATTCAGCATATGAAGCAGAAAATAATTAGCACATTAATTCTACTCCTTTCTATTCAAGCAGTATACGCACAAGACACCCTAGTGTTAATAAAACAAAGTCGTATTGCATACTGCAACAGTAAGGTTGCAGAAGTAGCTGTTTTGAAAGAAAGAGTTATAAATTTTGAAGGAACCATTGTTACACTTAAGAATAACATAGTTAATAAAAACGAAGCAAATGAATCCCTAGAAAGAAGTTTAACATTTACAGAAAACAAGCTAAATTTAGAAACAGAGATAACAGAGACAGTAAGGCAAGAAAACCAAGAAGTTAAAAATGAGAATAAAAAACTTCAAAAAAAGGTGACTTGGCAAAAAGTCGGTTTAATTGCACTTACTGTTTTAACTGTTTGGAGTTGGGCTAAAGGTTCTTAACCTTCCAAAATTTTACGCTCATTATCTGTATCTCTGTTAATTGCAGCTTCCTCTGTGAACTTTTCTGGATAACGACCCATTAGTTTAGCTGTGTTCTTATCCATATACTCTTCTAGATTTACATCAAAAGACATAGCGGTATTATTAACAGCACCTAGTAGGTAATCAATATTCTTAATATACTTACTTAAATCCATAGATTTGCCATAAGCTAGATACTTCTTAACATCATCACATAGAGCTGATGAGTTTTTAGTTATAGAACTTAACCACGGAAATCCTTCCTCTACCATATAACCACCATCTGTGCTCATAGGTTTACCAAATTTGGTCTTTGTGAATTTCTCGTAGTTGGTACTATCAAGAAAACCAGATGCTTTACATATAGTTAAGTCATTAGCTATGTACCAAAGCATATCTCCAAGCTCTTCTCCTATGTTTACTGTATCCTTTTTCTGAATAGCTATTATTAACTCCTCTATTTCACTTACTATGCCAAGTCTAGTGTGTACTATGTTTAGCATATGTGCAGGTACAGGACAATCAACAAAAGCACCAGAAAAATACTTAGTATGTAAATTAGGAAGTGTTCGTTTTGCTTTCTCTTGATATTCTTTAAACTCCATTAGTCTTTAAATTTAGCTAGTTTATCTTCTATTTTAAACAATTCTTTTCCTGCCTCTAATTGTGCTACTAAATTTAACGCATCTCCTACATACTCTAAACTTAAGTTATCTGTACTATGTACAAATATAGAACCTCCTTCTATTGTAAACCTAGTAACAAAAGCTGTATTATGAAGAACTTTAATTCCAGTTTCTTTATCTTTTAGTTTTATAAACATTACCAGTGTATTTGATGTAGCTTAGATTGTCTTAAAAATTCATTAGTCTTAGAAAAATGCTCATTACCTGCAAAAGTATTAGGATAATCAGGAGTTATCTGTCCTATACTATCTCTTTTATATAAATCTGATGCTGGATGTGGAGACCTAAGAACTAATATGTGTGGTAAATCTCTCTCTGTTTTTAGTTTATCATACACAGGAGTAAATGCCTCTGATGCATCTTTACCCCAAATAAGAAAGACTTTAGGGTTAATATCTAACATCAATTCATAACAAGTAATACGTGCAAATCTTTCCCAACCTATATTCTTATGTGAGTCTGTTTTACCTCTCTCTACAGTAAGTATAGTATTAAGTAGTAACACTCCTTGTTCAGCCCAAGGTATTAAAGTATTATCAAAGTCCAGATGTAAACCTTTATAACAATCTACTTCTACTTGTTTTAGTATAATATCTAAACTTTTATTAGCTAACTTTTTACTATCGTCTTTAAATCCAAAAGCTAAACCATTGGCTGAACCATCAATATATGGATCTTTACCAAGAATAATAACCTTAGTTTGGTGGAAAGCACATAAGTTATAAGCTCTAAATACTTTGTTTTCGTCAGGATAAACTACTGATTTAGTACGTCTATTTCTAATATAGTTACCTACATCAGCCATCATTGGTGAACTTAAAGTAGACCCAAGAACTTTATACCAAGAATCTCCCAACAGGTTTCTTCTTCTCTCTTCCGTTTTATCTATAACTAAAGCTCTTTTATCCCAAATTTTAATAGGAATATTTATCTTCCTCTCTCCTCCCGGAAATTTAATTATTTCTCCAAATTGTAAAGCTCTTACTTTAGGAATAGAGTAGTAGTAGTCATTAGTTTGGTATATGATATGATCTACTTGTGCGAAAATTGTATAGTTAATAGACCAAGATGTTTTTTATATCTTCATATTTATGGTAGAGGAGGTTTTTCTCCCCTACCATAATTTTACCTAGACATCTATCTTCTCTTGTATTAGACTTACGAAAGTATATCTTCTCTTTGCTATCTTCGTCCTGTCCAAAAGAAAACAAGTTACCATCCTCATCTACTGCTTTGCTCAGGAGCTTGATCCTCTCCTTTGGGGTTTTCCTTCCTTGGTGCTGTAGCAGCAATCTTACATAGTCTGATTCCAATAACTTTTTTACTTCCATCCTCCGATTTTGAGTTTATCCTAGACAATTTTAAATGTTCTGCACTTTTAATAATTACAAAATCTTTAACTCCAGACACTAAAGTTGTTGATTTAACTTCTGAATCTAGAATAACGAATGATTGTCCTATTTCCATACTATTGAAGGCTTTTGCAATAGCTTCAAAAGCTTCTGTGTTTTTTGTTTCCTTTTGAGGAATTGTTTCAATCTTGATTTCCATAATTTATTTATTTAGTTATCTTTTTTCTTACTAGTCCAACTTATGTTATCATAAGGGCTCCTCTTATCAGATGTATTTTTTGGTTTTACACTTTTAAATACAGTGGTTTCAGTTACATTGTAGCTGTTAAACACTTTATTAATATCATATCTCTTTGTTTCTAATGTTTGTAAATTAGTAACATCATAAGACTTATGATTGTGTGTTTTAACTTCCATAATTGTGTAAGTTTTAGGAACCAAATCCTCAAAATGGTCTTTTTGTGCATAACATCCTGTAGATACACAAATT
>Ga0163152_10002383_pt1 | contig 26900 bp, 24 predicted proteins | sample OliLakLV19MP8IB2_FD_148635 | JGI IMG/M metagenome (GOLD analysis project Ga0163152, IMG submission 148635) | Freshwater microbial mat bacterial communities from Lake Vanda, McMurdo Dry Valleys, Antarctica - Oligotrophic Lake LV.19.MP8.IB-2 | ecosystem: Environmental > Aquatic > Freshwater >...
CCGATGGCCTGCCCCCAGGCCCCAAGGCAGACGGGCAGGCCAGGGCGCTTGAGCCGGAATCCGCTGGGTGAACTCGCGCCGGCTTGCGCATGAGGGTGCGAACCGCAGGCGCCACGCGACGACCAACCTGCTCGGCGGCAGCCTCGCGAAGCAGGGCCGGCACGACGAGGCCGAGCCGCTGCTCGGCGAGGGCTACGAGGGCCTCGCGCCGCCGCCGGGGCGCGCCGGCCGCAAGCGTGATGCGCTCGTGCGGTGGATCGACCACGACTAGGCGCGGGGCCGGGCCGACGACGCGGCGCGGTGCGAGGCGCAGCTCCAGGCGCTGCCTCCCTGAAACCGCTTGTACGATTCGTTCAGAGCCGGGACGAGCACGACCAGTCCGCTCTGCCTGAGCCCTAGGCGTCGCTTTCCGCGCAGCTCCGCTGACCCACGAACCGGAGGGGGTCCGATCGTGCCGCGCACCCGCGGAATGGATCGGGAAGGAACCTCGCGTACCATTCGACCGTCGAATGTCCCCCGCGTGCGTCTTCCCCGCGTGCGCCCTCCCGGCGCGGGTCCGAGAACCAGCCCATGCAGCTCGATCCTGACCTCCTGAAGATCGGCGACTTCGCCCGCTTGGCGGGGACGAACCTGCGCACCCTGCGCTACTATGAGGAGCTCGGGCTCCTGACCGCCGCGTCGCGCAGCCGGGGCGGCTTCCGCTACTACCGACGCACGGACATCAACCGCGTCCAGATGATCCGCGACCTGCAGGAGCTGGGCCTGCACCTCGACCGCATCTGCGAGCTCCTGGCGGGACGCTCGGCCGAGGAGCCGCGCGAGCAGTTCCACGCGCGCGTCCGGCTCGCGCTCGAGGAGCATGATCGTCTGCTCGCGCTGCGCATGGTGGCCGTCGAGGAGCAGCGCAAGAAGGTCGCGCAGGCCCTGCACAAGATCCGCGAGTGCCGCCACTGCGCGCAGGCGCCGCGGCTCGACAACAACTTCTGCGAGCCGTGCTCGACGACGGGCGAGCGGCTGCCGGATCAGCTCAGCGCGCTGTACAGGTGACGCGCTCGCTAGCTGCTCGCTGCGTTGTACAGGTGACGCGCTCGCTGGCTGCTCGCCGCGTTGTACAGGTGACGCGCTCGCTGGCTGCTCGCTGCGTTGTACAGGTGACGCGCTCGCTAGCTGCTCGCTGCGTTGTACAGGTGACGCGCTCGCTGGCTGCTCGCTGCGTTGCGATGACGAGGGAGTGCCCCGTTAGAATTTGAGTTCGTGACGGACCTCCTCGACCTGGACCACAACGCGACGACCCCGGTGCTGCCCGAGGTGCTCGCCGCCATGTTGCCGTGGCTCGGTGAACGCTGGGGCAACCCGAGCAGCGCGCACCCGGCCGGCGAGGCGGCGCGCGACCTCGTGCAGGGCGCGCGCAGCGACGTCGCGCGGCTCGTGGGCGCGAACGCACGCGAGATCACGTTCACGTCCGGCGGCACGGAGGCTACGAACACGGCGATCCGCGCGGCGCTCGCGGCGCGACCGGGCCGGCGCACGGTCGTCACGTCGGCGGTCGAGCACTCGGCGACGCTCGAGCCGCTCGAGGACCTGGAGCGCGGCGGCCTGCGCGTCGTGCGCGTCGGCGTCGACGGCGAAGGGCGCCTCGATCGCGCGGCGCTGGAGCGCGAACTCGGGGCCGCGGCGGGAGCGGGCGTGGCGCTCGTCACGCTGCAGACGGCGAACAACGAGACCGGCGTGCTCTTCGACCTCGACGGCATCGCCGCGCGCTGCGGCGCGGTCGGCGCCGCGTTCCACGTCGACGCCGTCCAGAGCGCGGGCAAAGTCGCGCTCGACCTGCGCGCGCTGGGCGCGGACTTCGCGTCGCTTTCGGCGCACAAGATCCACGGCCCCAAGGGCGTCGGCGCGCTGTTCGCGCGCGACGGCGCCGCGTTCGAGCCCCTGTTGCGCGGCGGTCCGCAGGAAGGCCGGCGCCGCGCGGGCACCGAGAACGTGCCCGGCATCGCCGGCTTCGCGCGCGCCGCCGTGCTGGCGCGCGCGGCGCTCGCCGACGGCGCGCTCGACCGCGTGCGAGCGCTGCGCGATCGCTTCGAAACCGGTCTCGCGCAGCGCGTGAGTGGGGCGCGCGTGCACGCCGCCGCCGCGCCGCGACTTCCGAACACCTCGAACGTGGGCTTCGAGGACCTCGACGCGGAATCGCTGCTGTCCGCGCTGGGCGCCGCCGGCCTGTGCGCTTCCGCCGGCTCGGCCTGCCACGCGCAGGCGCGCAAGCCCTCGCACGTGCTCGTGGCGATGGGGTTCTCCCCCGCCGAGGCCTCCGGCTCCGCGCGCTTCTCCCTGGGCCGCACGACGACCGCGGACGAGATCGACCGCGCGCTCGACATCGTCGTCGAAGCGGTCGAGGCCTTGCGCTCGTTCCTCTAGGGCTCTGCGTCAGGGGGCTGAGCGCGTTGGCGCCAATCCACCACCCACCTCGGCGTCGAGAGCTCGAACTCGTCCAGGTGTTCGGGAAAGTGGTCTCCGAACGCGTAGATCTCGAGGCAACAGGGCTCGCCGAGCAGCAGATACAGGATGCTGCCACCGCCGAAATCCAGCAGAGGGCTGTCGATGAGCGGGCCATCCACGGCCGGCCGATCCCAGTCCGCGTCGAAGTCCTTGGACAACAAGTCGACGAAGAACCCGGCGCCGGTGTACTCGCGCTTCACGATCGTCGCAACGGACAGTCGAGCGGCCAGGGAAGGCTGGCGAGCGGCGATCCAGTCGAGGATCGCGCGCTCCAGCTTCGAGGGTGCATGGTTCAGGAGCATTGGCGTTCGACGGCGAACGGGGCCGCGGTGAAGGGATGATCGCACCCCGGGAACAGAGCCGGAGGCCCCCACACCCTCACCCGTCTGCTCCGGAGGATCCAGCAGCCTGGATGGGCACGGGAGCACGTCGGAAGCCCGCTCGGCATTGCGATTTCCCGTCGGCGCGGGGAGACTCGTTGCCCCGCTGAAGCTGTGAACGCCGCCCGACCGATCAGGGTGGTCCGCGCGCCGCGTCCGACCGCATGTCCGTTCCGATCGCCACCTACACGACCCGCCCGAGCGGGATCCTGGCCGTCCGCCACGAGATCCTGGACGCGAACGGGCGCGTCGGCGTGCTTTCGGCCAGCCGCAACCGCTGGGGCCTGACCGTCCGCGCCACGTGGCGGCCCGAGAAGGGCGAAGTCCTGACCTTCCGGCGCGATCCGGGGCTCCTGCGCAGCCAGTTCTCGGTCTGGACCGAGGGGCGCGAGTGGCTCGGATCCTCGCTGCGCTCGAGCTTCTTCGGGCGCGAGATCGCCCTGTCCACGCCGAACAAGTCGCTGCGCAAGCTGCCTGTGCCCGGGTTCCGGCGCGGGTGGCGGCTGCACGCGCCGAAGACGGGCGAGCTGGCGCGCATCGTGCCGAGCGGGCTGGGGCAGGCGTCGACGATCCTGGTCTACCGGCGCCTCGACCTGGAGCTGGCCCTGTTCGCCTGGTTCGTGGGCTCCCTGGTCTACGCCGAGTCGTTCTGGCCGGGGCCGGCGGTCGTCGACGACCTCGAGAGCCTGCCGACGGCCGCCTCGAAGGTTTGAGTGCCCCAGAGGGGCTCGCCCGGGGGATTTTTCCGCGGCCCAGGGCTACCATCCGCCTCCTTCGCGGGAAGCCGGAGCCCGTCCCGGCGTCCCTGGGCAGCAAGGCCTCCATCCAACGCCGCCGACCGTCCGAATCCCTTTCGGGCCCCCCGCCCTGGCAGCACCTGCGGGGGCCCCACGAAGAACCATGCGACCTCTCCTCGTCATCGTGCTCGTCCTGGCCGCCATCGGGGCCCTCCTCTTCGCCGTGTTCCGGATCGACAGCGGGGCGCCGAAGCCGCCCGAGGTGAGCGTCCCCACGACCACGGCGCCGTCGCCTGGGCCGAAGGCTCCGGCGCAGCTCGAGGGTGGCACCACCGGCCAGCAACGCGTCGTGCAGGATCCCGGCCCGGACATGCGCGCGGCCGCCGGCGGCAACGACGTCGTGCCGCTCGACAACCGACTGACGGGCCTGGTCAAGAACCCGATGGGCGGGCCGGTCGCGAATGCCGAGGTGATCCTCAGCACGCTCAAGTCGTCCGAGATGTTCTTCCACAACGATCCGCTGCCCGACCTGACGCGCGAGCCGCGCGTGCGCACGGACGCCGAGGGTCGCTACACGTTCGCGGCGGTCACGCCGCGCGCGCGCTACACGCTGATCCTCACGCATGCCGACTACGCGCGGAAGGAAGAGCCCACGGTCCCCATCGGCGAGCAGGGCGCGGCCGAGATGCCGCCGATCACGATGGCGCCGGGCGCGACCTTGTCGGGCCACGTGCGCAACGAGGCCGCCGATCCGATCCCGGCCGCGACGGTGCACGTCGAGGGCTTCAGTTGGGCCGGCCTGGGCATCGTGGCGCCCGACCGCGTGTCGACGACGACCGACGCGGCGGGTGCGTTCACGTTCAAGAACCTGCCCAAGGGCGGGCACTACCTGATCGCCAGCGCGCCGGGCTACGCCACGCGGCAGGTCTCGAACCTGCACTTCGACAAGGAAGAGGTCGTCGTGCGCGACGTGACCCTGCCGATCGCGGAAGGCATCAACGGACGCGTGGTCGGACCGGGCAACACGGGCATCCCCGACGCGCTCGTGATCGCGGTCGGCGTGTCGAGCCTGCAGCAGACGGCGCGCGCGCAGAAGACCACGAACGCGAACGGCGAGTTCAGCTTCGACGAGCTCGCGCCGGGCGACTACAACCTGATCGCCAACGCGCGCGGCTACCGCATGGTCTCGCGCAGCAACCGCGTCTCGACGAACACGAGCAATCACATGATCGAGATGCTGCAGGAGGCCACGCTCACGGGCCGCGCGACGGAGCTCGGGGGCGGCAAGCCGATCACGAGCTTCACGGTGCGAATGCGCAGCTACTACGGGCCGGGCGCGCCGACCGCGCCGTACAACGAGGAGACGTACCCGCAGAACAACGCCAACGGCGAGTTCACGATCCCGGGCGTTCCGGCCGGCGATTTCGTGGTCGAGGCCTGGGCGCCGGGCTACGCGCCGGGCTTCTCGTCGAACTTCACGGTCGCGCCGGGCGTGCCCATGGCGGGCATCCTGATCCAGCTCGGCCAGGGCGGGATGATCACGGGCCGCGTGGTCGACGGCGACGGCAAGCCCGTCGCGATGGCCAAGGTCACGACGCACGACAACGAGTGGAGCGACGACCCGTTCACCCAGGCGCTGGGCGCGACGTACCCGACGAACGCCACGTCGGCTACGGCCCGCACCGGGGCCGACGGCAAGTTCATGATCCAGGGCCTGACGCCCGAGACCTACCAGATCACGGTCAACGCCCAGGGCTTCACGGAGTTCATGCGCCGAGACCTGCGCGTCACCGAGGGCCAGGACACGAAGGTCGGCGACATCAAGGTCGGCCGCGGCGGGATGGTGCGCGGCACGCTGTTCGACGCCTCGGGCAAGCCCTTCGTGGGCGGCACAGTGCAGCTCCGCATCGCCGACGGCGAGGTGCCGCGCGAGTACACGACCCGCAGCGGGTCGGACGGGCGCTTCCAGGTCCTGAACGTGACGCCGGGTCGGTACATCCTGACCGGCATGCGCTCGGGCGGCGGGGAGGACAGCCCGTTCGCTCAGATCGCCGACGCGCGCAACTCGGAGATGCGCGTGACGGTGGAAGAGGGTCAGACGAGCACCCAGGACCTGCATCTGACGGAGTAGGCGGCCTTCGCACGCTGCCCGATTCCGAGCAGAAAGAGCCGAACCGTACCGGTGGCTCCGCGCGCGAGCGCGCGGAGCGCTTGCTAGAGTCGCGCGCGTGGCAGAAGCCGCGCGCGCGATCGTTTCCACGCTCCCGACCGAGGAGGCCTGGTCGGCCTACCTGACGGCGGAGCTGCGCGTGCCGGTCCGCGCGCACTTCACGCGCTCGCGCAAGGCGCCCGTCGCAGTGCGCCCGGCGCGCGAGCCGCGCGGCGCGCTCGAGGTGCGACTCCACCGCCTCTTCGCCGAGGCCCCGCCGCTCGTGCACGGCGCGGTCGCGAGCTGGGTGCGTTCCGGACGCCGCGCGCCGCGCGCCTGCGCGCAGCTCGACGCGTGGATCGCCGAGATCCTGCGGCGCGTGCCCCCCACCGCGCGCTTCGACGTCGGCGCGGCGCGGGGTGCGCACCACGACCTCGAGGGCCTGGTCGACGAGATCCTCGCGGGCGAGCTCGCGTCGGATCCGCTCGGCGATCGGCCGCGCGTGTCGTGGGGTCGGCGTGGAGCGAGCCGCACGCGCAGCTCGCTGCGCCTTGGCAGCTACGATCCGGACGGGCGGCTCGTGCGCATCCATCCGGTGCTCGACCAGGTCGCGGTGCCGGCCTGGTTCGTGCGCTTCGTGGTGTTCCACGAGCTCCTGCACGCGGTGTTCCCGCCGGTGCGCGGCGCCGACGACCGCTGGGTCCATCACGGGCGCGAGTTCCGTCGTCGCGAGCGCGCGTACGGCGACTACCGCCGCGCGGTGGCGTGGGAGCGCGCGAACTTGAAGGCGCTCATCCGCTCGGCGCGGCGCGGCGTGCCGATCGATCCGGAGGTCCTGCGCAGCGGGCCGAAGCCGCGCGATCTCCACAAGCCGTTGCGCCGAGAGAAGGGCGTTCTCCGGCTGCTCCAGGAACTCCTGTTCCCGGACTGAGAGACCGAGAAAAAATCGATCGCACGGCCTCTCCGATCCTGGTGGCGCCGCTCCGTGGCGCGAGAGATTTCGAATTCTTCTCAGTCTCTGAGCCCGGATGATTCACGAAAGCCGGGTCAGGGAGCGATCGATTCGGCGGACCTTCGTGCCGACGCATGCGGGCAAGGCTCGCGGATCTCTGCCGAATCAAATTCTGTCGTGAGACCCGGCAGCAGCGCGACGGTCTCTCAACCGAGCGCCGACTCGGCGCTCGGCGAGGGTGATGACCCGAAGCTGGCCGGCGGTCGCTTCGATTGGCAGCGGCAGCCGCCAGCACGCCCACCCGAGGGCTTCGTGAATCATCCGGGCTCAGAGACCGAGAAAAAATCGATCGTACGGTCGCTCCGATCCTGGTGGCGCCGCTCCGCGGCGCGAGAGACCGAGAAAAAATCGGTCCTACGGTCGCTCATACCCCGTTGGCGCCGCGCGGAACCGCGCGCGTCGCGCAGAGGGTTCGAATTCTTCTCACCCTCTGATCACTCCGCCGCGGTCAACAGCGTCCCGAGCACGTTCCCGCCCAGCGCCTCGAGGCGGTTGTGCGTTTCCTCGACCAGGTTGCGCGGCGTCGAGCCCAGGCGCACGACGAGCACGATCCCGTCGGCCATCGCGCCCAGCATGGACGCGTCGCTGATCGCGCCGGCTTCGGGCGTGTCGATCAGGATGTACTTGAAGCGCTGCTTGAGCGCACCGATCACCATCTTGACGCGCTCGCTGCCGAGCAGCTCGGAGGGATTGCGCGGCAGCTCGCCCGGGCCCAGCACGGAGACACCCTCGACGCTCGTCGCGCGGATCGCGCGGTCGAGCGGGCACGTGCCGCGGATCACCTCCACCAGTCCCTGGCGTCGCGGCAGGTTCAGGTAGCTCTCGAGCATCGGCCGGTGCAGGTCCGCGTCGACGAGCAGGATGCCGGTGCCCGGCACCTCGGCCAGCGCCAGGCCCAGGTTGATCGTCGAGACCGTCTTGCCCTCGCCGCGCACCGCGCTCGCCATCACGACCGTGCGCGGCGCGCCCTCCGGGTTCAGCGCCGTGATCGAGTTGCGCAACTGCCGGAACTGCTCCGCGATCGGGCCGCGCGGATCGCGCGTGACGGCGATCTCCTCGCGGTCGATCGGCACCTTGCGTGCCTCGTCGGGCTCGGCTTGCGTGAGCGCCCCGGTCGGGGACGTGAAGCGGCTGAGAATGGACATGGGGGCCACAGGATGCTCTTCGGCCTCGCGCGACGCACGCCCCAAGCGACCCGGCGCAAACCGCTTCTCAGAGGGGGAGAAGAATTCGAACCCTCTACGCGCCGCGCGCGGTTCCGCGCGGCGCCAGCAGGATCAGAGAGGCCCTACGATCGATTTTCTCTCGGCCTCTCAGCGCGTTCCGGGTCCCGGATCGCGGTCCAGCTCGCGCAGGTTGCGCGCCGGCGTCTCGCGCGGCGGCGGCCAGACCTGCGGGCGCAACGCGGCGTCGAGCGGGCCTCCCGGGCTGACGCGCACGGCGCCGCGCACGTTCTGGACGAGATCGCGCTCGCCCGGCTCGTCGAGATCGGCGCGCAGGGCCCGGACGGCGTTCAAGAGAGCCGGCACCACGACGGAGGGCGGCGCCGACTCGAGCACCTCGACGAGCCGCGCGGCTGCTCTGGGCCCCGTGGGCCCGGCGCACAACGCCGCGAGCGCGCTCCATTCCTCGGGCGAGGACGGCGGGCGCGCCACGAGGATCTCGAGCGCGCGCGCCCGCTCGGGCTCGTATGCGACGCGGCAGGCTACGCGCACCATGTCCGCCGCGGACGCGTCGCGGCCGACGACGGCGCGGTCGACGGCCGGGCGCAGGCGCGAGAGCGGGTGCGCGGCGAGCAGCGCAGCGACGCGTCGCGGCCCCTGCTCGGCGTCGTCGAGCAGACGCGCGAGGTAGCGCTGCGCAGCGTCCTCACGCCCGCGCGCGAGCCACGCGTCGGCCAGGATCACGGCCACCTCGGGTGCGACCAGCAGTGCGTCGGTGGTGGGATCAGCCCACGCTTCCGGCGGCCAGCCGTCGGTGCCGCGCACGAGCCGCGCGAGCTCGTCGTGGAGCCGCGCTCCAAGCGCATGGGCCAAAAGTGCCTGCGCGTCGGCGGCGCGCAGCGGCGGGATCTTCGCGCCCGCGCGCGTCGCCACGCGCAACGCCTGGAATCGCAGCGCGGGCGAGAGATCCGCGCGCTCGAGCAGGTCGCGAATGCGCGCGTCGAACGCGCGATCCGCGCCCGGGCCGCCCCAGCCTTCGAGCACGACCAGGTGAAGGTATGCACGAGCGGGCGAAGCCGGATCGAGGCCGGCCAGCGCGCGCATCAGCTCGGGATCGCTATCGCCCCCGTCGATCGGGCGAGTTGGCGGGCCCGCCGCCGCGAGAGCGAACGCGACGTGCAGACGCTGCGGCCCGCCGTCCGCGGGCGCGCGGTCGAGCGCGTCCCACAGCTTCGTGCGCGCGCCGGGCTCCTGGATGCACGCCGGCGAAGGGCCGCGTCGCGCCGCGAGCAACACGCCCTCGAGCGCGGCGGCGTCGTCCTCGTCGAGCCAGGCGCGCCCGAGCCAGTCGAGGATCGGCGTCCAGCCCAGCGACGCGAGCGCGCGCGCCGCGGCGGCGCGTGTTTCGCGCTCCTCCGACGACGATCCGGCGGATGGCTGGCGCGCGAAGAGCTCGCACCACCCGACGACGAGCGCGCCCGGCGTGGAGTCCGCGCGCTCGCGCGGGAGGACGGCGAGCCAGCGCACGACGGCCGGCGTCGGTTCGCGCCGCGGTCCGAATCCGACGAGCCGCCCGCCGGCCATCTGCGCCACCCGCCGCGCGAGATCGGGCCACGGTTCCGCGCCACGCTCGCGCCCTGGGCCGGACGCTCGCCCGAGCGTCGGGTCGAAGACGATCGGCGGTGCGCCCGGCTGCGCGCGCGCGAGGCGATTCGCGAGCTCGAGCGCCGTCAGCGGCTCGGCGCCTGGCCGTGCGGCGTCGAGCGGCACGCCCGAGTGCTCGGCCAGCGCCAGACGCAGCTCGTCGCGATCGAGCGGCTCCTCGCGCGCCCAAGGCTCGAGGCGCTCGACCGCGAGGCGCAGCGCGGTGCGCCCGGCGCGCGCGACGGCCTCGTCCGCGTCGACCGCGAGATCGGCCGCTATGCCGAACAGCCGGTCCTCCCCTCCCAGGACGTGAGCGATGCGGGTGCGCGCTTCGGCGCTGCCCGAGGCGAGCGTGGCGCGCACGAGCGGCTCGTCGCTGGCCGTGAGCAACCCGGCGAGACGGCGCTGCGCCAGGTCGCGCTGAGCCCACTTCGGCCCGTCGAGATGGGCGAGCCAGCCGGCCGCCGTCTCGTCGACCCGGACCGGCCCGAGCAGCGCGCAGACGACGAGGCAGGCGAACACGGGCGAAGGGTAGCCGCAGGGCTCGTCGGGACAAGATCGTCGTCGGGACAAGATCGTCGTCGGGACAAGATGCCAGCGGGTGAAGATCGCCTGGGACAAGGTGTCTGACACCGCTGTCCACCGCTACGCTCCCGGAATGTTCCGGACCGTTCTGGTGGCGAACCGTGGCGAGGTGGCTGTGCGCGTCGCGCGTGCGGCGCGCGAGCTGGGCATCCGGACGGTCGGCGTGTGCTCGGAGGCGGACCGCGGTGCGAGCTGGACGCGACGCTTCGACGAGATGGTCTGCGTCGGCCCGGCCGCGAGCCGCGAGAGCTACCTGAGGCTGGAGCGGATCGTGCAGGCCGCGCTGCAGACGGGCGCGAGCGCGATCCATCCAGGCTGGGGCTTCCTGGCCGAGAACGCGCGCTTCGCGGCGCTGTGCGAGCAGCACGGCGTCACGTTCGTCGGTCCCACGCCGCGCACGATCGAGGTGATGGGCCTGAAAACGCCGGCGAAGCGCGCGATGCGCGCCGCGGGGCTGACGGTGATCCCGGGATCCGACGGGCCGGTGGGCGACGTGTCCGAGGCGGTGCGCGCGGCCGACGCGGCCGGATACCCCGTGATCCTGAAGGCCGAGGCGGGCGGCGGTGGACGCGGCATGCGCCTGTGCGCCGACTCCGCGGCCGTGCGCGCCGCGTTCCCGCAGGCCGCGGCCGAGGCCGCGTCGGCGTTCGGCAACGGCGCCGTCTACGTCGAGAAGTACCTGACCGGAGGCCGTCACATCGAGGTGCAGGTGCTGGGCGACCGCTACGGACGCGCGGTGCACCTCTACGAGCGCGACTGCTCCGTGCAGCGCAACCACCAGAAGCTGATCGAGGAATCGCCCAGCCCCGCGCTGTCGCCGGCCGAGCGCAACGCGCTGGGCGCGCGCGCGGCGGCGGCCTGCGCCGCGATCGGCTACCGCAACGCCGGCACCGTCGAGTTCCTGCGCGCGCCCGATGGCGCCCTCTACTTCCTGGAGATGAACACGCGGCTGCAGGTCGAGCATCCGGTGACGGAGATGGTCACCGGCATCGACATCGTGAAGGAGCAGCTCGGCCTCGCCGCGAACCGGCCGCTGTCGATGCGCCAGGAAGACGTCGTCGTGCGCGGTCATGCGATCGAGGTGCGCGTGAACGCCGAGGACCCGACGCAGGGATTCCGCCCGTCGCCGGGCGTGCTCGAGCGCTTCGAGATCCCGACCGACAAGGGCCCGGGCCGCGTGCGCGTCGAGACGCATGTCGAGGCGGGCGACGAGGTGACGCCGCACTACGATTCGTTGATCGCCAAGGTGATTGCCCACGGCGACACGCGCGACGCGGCGATCCAGACGCTGCTCGCGACGCTGGCGGCGGCTCACATCGAGGGCGTCGCGACGACGATCCCGCTGCACCTCGCGGTGCTGGCGAGCCCCGAGTTCCGGTCGGGGACGTACGACACGCGCGCCATCCCGGGCTGGCGGGCCACCGCGGCCCGCTGACGGAAGCTGACCCGATTCGCTGGACCTGCACCGCCTGTGGTGGCAGTCGCCATCGCGGAGCCCCACCGGCGGTAGCGAAATCGGAAAGGTGCAGCGGATCGGGTCAGCTTCCGGGCGTGCGTCGCAAGTCGTTATTAATTCTGTATTTACGACGACAGTGGTTGCACGCAGCAATCGACCCCTCGCGCCCGCGCCGCCGTGGCGCTGGCGGTCGACTTCACCGGCGGAGAGGACTGGCTGACGCGGCTCGCGCGCGTCCTGGTCGCGGCGCCCCCGCCCGAGCGCACGGGCTTCAGCGTGGGGCTCGCGTTGTTCCGGGCGATCTGGTTCACGGATGAATCGGGACGACGGTCGCCCGTCCGTCCGGATGTCGCAAGAAGTGGTGGCTACCGCGAGTGCGCACCAGGATGAACCCCAGGTGCTCCAGGGCTGCACGAACCTCTCTCCCAGTCAGCCGGGGCGCTCTGGTCATCCGGCGACGCGCACGCGTTGCACGCCGACGAAGTCGAGCTGGATCGGCGGGGCGCCCTCGACGTCGAGACAGACTTGAATGGCCTCTCGGATCCGCTTCATGAGCTGGTCCTGGGACCGCGCCTGGGTGTGACACCCGCGCAGGGCAGGGACGGAGGCGACGAGCCAACCCTTGGAGTCCCTTTCGATGAGGACGTCGAACTCGCGCGGGCTGGCCGGTTTCGGGGTGCGCTTCGCCATGGTTCCTGGATCCTAGCAGCCCGTGGTCGACCGACCCACCGACCAGCGTGAAGCCCCCTCTACCCCGTGGAAAACGAACTCCCGAAGGAACACACTCCCCATTCACTCCCGCGATGGCCAAAGTCCCCCTCACCCCGCTCGGACGTCCGCGCGACGCGTTCCTCGACGCCGCGACGTTCGAGAAGAACCGCGCCGCGATGCACGCGCGCGACGGCGCGTTGCTCGAGAAGCGCCGAAAGGTCGCCGACGGCTGGGGCCCCGAGTACCTGGAGCGCGTCCACCAGAAGCAGAAGCTCTCCGCGCGCGAGCGTCTCGAGCGGCTGAAGGACCCCGGCACGCGCGCGTTCGAGGTCGGCACGTTCGTCAACCACGGTCGCAAGTTCGGCAAGCTCGAATCGCCTGCTGCGGGGGTGATCACGGCGTTCACGTCGATCCACGGCCGCTGGACGATGGTCATCGCCAACGACAACACGGTCGCGTCGGGCTCGTGGTGGCCGCGCACGCCCGAGAAGATCGAGCGCGCGCAGGAGATGGCGCTCCGGCTGCGCCTGCCGGTCGTGTACCTGGTCGATTGCTCGGGGCTCTACTTGCCGGAGCAGTCGCAGTCCTTCCCGGGTCACACCGGCGCCGGCCACATCTTCCAGAAGAACGCGCTGCTCTCGGCCGCCGGCGTGCCGCAGATCGCGGGCGTCTTCGGCGACTGCATCGCGGGCGGCGGCTACATGCCGATCATCAGCGACCGCGTCGTGATGACGGAGAGTGCGTACATGGTCATCGCCGGCGCGGCGCTGATCCAGGGCGCGAAGAGCCAGTCGCTGTCGTCGCTCGACATCGGCGGGCCCGAGGTGCACGTGGCGATCTCCGGCTGCGCCGATGTGCGTGTTCCGGACGACGCGGCCGCGTTGGCGCTGATCCGCGAGGAGATCGCGCGCTTGCCGAGCAGCGCGGCCCCCTACTACCGCGGCGGTTTCGATCCGGCCGATCCTCACCACGCGGCCGACGAGCTCGACGGCATCTTCCCGCCCGACCACCGCCACACGTATCCGGCCGACGAGGTCGTCGCGCGGCTGGTCGACCGCAGCCTGTTCTGGGAGATCTACCCCGAGCGCGGCGTCGAGATGATCGTCGGCGTCGGTCGCGTCGCCGGTCTCTACATGGGCTTCGTCGCGAACCGCCAGGGCGTGATCGACGACCCCGAGCACCGCGGCGCGAAGAAGCCGGCCGGGATCCTGTACCGCGAGGGCATCGCCAAAGTGGCCGCGTTCAGCCGCGCCTGCGAGGCCGACGGCATTCCGATCGTGTGGCTGCAGGACGTGTCAGGATTCGACATCGGCGTCGAGGCCGAGCGACTCGGGTTGCTGGGCTACGGCTCGAGCCTGATCTACGCGAACAGCACGAACCGCGTGCCGATGTTCACCGTGCTGCTGCGCAAGGCGTCGGGCGCCGGCTACTACGCGCTGGCCGGGATGCCGTACGAGCCGATCGTGCAGCTTTCCACGCCGATTTCGCGCCTGTCGGTGATGGAAGGGCGCACGCTGGCGATCGCCGCGTTCCGCACGAAGCTCGACGACGAATTCCGCATCGCCGCCGCCGATCCGGCCGAGCGCGAGAAAGTGGAAGCCGGCATGCGCGACACGGAAGCGCGCATCGAAGGCGACATGGACCCGTACAAAGCCGCGGCGCAGATGGACACGGACGAGATCGTCCCGCTCCACGAGCTGCGCGCCTGGCTCGCGCTGTTCGCCGAGACCAGCTACCAGGCCATTGGATACCGCACCGTGAAGAACCCGCGCATCTGGTCGCTGCACGACCTCGCGGCACTCGACGGTCCGGCTGGAAACTGACACCGCTTCGGGGGGAAGCCGCTATGAAGAAGACCGAGATCGCCATCATCCTGACCATCGCCTGCCTGAGCTTCGGCAGCACGGGCTGCATCAGCAACCAGGACAAGCTCAAGCTGGACGTGCCGACCGAGCAGAAGGCCACCGTGCTCGGGCTGTCCGAGACGAGGGTCATGTTCGGCGTCGAGCGCGACCTGTCCATCACCGCGGTCGACGGCCGCAACACGTTCCGCGGCTGGGGCAAGGGTTACCCGGTCTCGGTCGAGCTGATGCCGGGCAAGCACGTGCTCACCGTGCTGTACCGCATCACCGACCAGGGCGCGGCCGGCCCGACCGGCGAGAAGAACGTCGAGATCGACGTGCGCGCCGGACGCACGTACGTCACGGAGCTCGAGGACGAGTACGGCACGTGGGAGATCTCGTTCCGCGAGATCACCGACGAGGAGGTGCGCGCGGCCGAGGAGCGACGCGACCGCATCCGCGCCGAGCAGTTCGAGTGACCGGCGCAATCGCATGACGGAAGCGCTGGAGCTCCGGGTCGAACGCGAGGGCGAGCGCTTGCGCCTGCTCTCGCCCGAGGTCGGGCTCTACACCGCCGCGCTCGAGCGCGGCGCGCTCGTCGCGGCCGGCACGGTCGCGGGCGTGCTGGTGCAGCTCGGCGTGCGCCGCCGCCTCGTCGTGCCGGCCGGTGTCGAAGGCCGCGTCGCGTCGGATCCGCCCGAGCGCGTCCACCATCCGCTCGGCTACGGCGACGTCGTGCTCGAACTGGAGATCGCGCTCGAGCTGGAGCTCGTGCGTGGCACCGCGACGGCAGCCGCCGTGCCGGCAGCGCGCACCGCGCCGAGCGACGACGGCCGGCTCGTGCTGCACGCGACGACCAGCGGGAGGTTCTGGCACCGTCCCGCGCCGGGCGAGCCGGCGTTCGTGAGCGCGGGCTCGCTGGTGAAAGACGGCGAGCCCGTCGGTCTGCTCGAGGTCATGAAGACCTTCAGCCACGCGACCTACCGCGCGCAGGGCGGGCTGCCGGCCGTCGCGCGCGTCGTGGCGCTGCTCGTGCGCGACGGCGGCGACGTGCGGCGCGGGGATGCGCTGCTCGAAGTCACGTCGGCCGAGAGCGCGCCGTGAACGTGCTCGTCACGGGCGGCACCGGATTCGTCGGGCACGAACTCATCGACCGGCTCCTCGCCCGCGGCGACACGGTGACGATCCTGACGCGCACGCCGCAGGCTCCGCGGGCGGCGCGCGCCGGCGTGACGTACGCCGGCTGGCCCGTCGACATGGTGGGTTTCGATGCGATCGTGAACCTGGCCGGTGCCGGCATCGCGGACAGGCGCTGGAACGCGGCCTACAAGGCCGAGCTGCGCGAGAGCCGCATCGACACGACGCGCCGACTCGTCGACGCGCTCGCGGCGTCGAAGGCCCGCCCGCGCGTGCTCGTGTCGGTCTCGGCGATCGGCTGGTACGGCGACCGCGGCGAGGAGGAGCTGACCGAGGACGCGCCGCCGGCCCGCGACTTCCTGGCGCAGTTGTGCGTCGACTGGGAAGCGCAAGCGCGCCGCGCCGAGACCCTCGGCGTGCGCGTCGCGATCGTGCGCATCGGCATCGTGCTGGGCCAGAGCGGCGCCCTGAAGCAGATGCTGCCGATCTTCCGCGCGGGCCTGGGCGGCCCGCTCGGCTCGGGCAAGGCCTGGTTCCCCTGGGTTCACATCCACGACGTGTGCGGCCTGATCATCCACGCGCTCGACGATTCGCGCGCGCGCGGTCCGCTCAACGCGGTGTCGCCCGGGATCGTCCGCAACCGGGAGTTCACGCGGACGCTGGGGCGCGTGGTGCGTCGTCCCGCGATCCTGCCCGTGCCGCCGATCGCGCTGCGCCTGGTCATGGGCGAGCTCGGGTCGTTCGTGACCGCCAGCCAGCGCGTGCTCCCGGCACGCCCGCTGGCGCTGGGTTTCCCCTTCCGATTCCCGGCCCTGGAGCCGGCGCTGCGCGATCTCGTCGCAGCGCGGTGACCGATGGCCGTCGTCGCGGTAGGACTCGATCTGGCGCGCATCGACCGTCTGGAAGCGGCCTACGGCCGGCGCGGGGAGCGCCTGCTCCTGCGGCTCTTCACGGACGGCGAGCGCGCCTACTGCGAGGCGCGCAAGACGCGTTTTCACAGCTACGCCGGGCGTTTCGCGGTCAAGGAGGCGGTCATGAAGGTGCTCGGGACCGGCTGGACGCGCGGCGTGCGCTGGCGCGACATCGAGGTCGTGCGCGAGCGCGGCTCGGCCCCGCGCGTCGTCCTGCACGGCGCGTCGGCCCGGATCGCGGCCGCGAAGGGCATCGCGTCGATCCACATCGCGATCACGCACGACGCGGGCATCGCGGCGGCGGTCGCGATCGCGGAGAGCTGACGTGAGCCCGTCGAGCGGCGCACGCGGATCGCGGGCCTTGATCCTCGTGCTGGGCGTGCTTGCGCTGGGCATCGCGGCCGCGTTCCTGCTGCTCCAGCAAGGTCCGTCGGGTGCCGCCGAGCAGCGGGAAAGCGGCGCAGCGGCACGAGACGGCAATGCGAAGACCGAGCGACCGGCTCTGGAGCTGGCGCAGGCATCGCACCCTTCGGCCGCGCGCGAACAGGCCGAGTCCGCCGTCGAAACGGCGCCCGCCGCCGCACCCGCCCAGGCTGTCACGACGCACGCGCAGATCCAGGGCCGCGTGCTCGATCTGGACGGCGCCCCCATCGTGGGTGTCGCCATCGCGCCGCGCGACGATCCCAAGAGCACGATCGCGACGAGCGCGGGCGATGGCACGTTCCCCCTGAGTGAGCACGACCGCGAGCTGAGCGTCGCTGATGAGCGCTGGTACACGCTGCGCGACTCGGAGCCGATCGAGCACGAGGGCTACTCCGAGATCGTCGTCGTCGCGGCGCCGCGCATCCGCGTCGGCGGGCGCGTGCTCGAGCCCGACGGCGCCGCCGCGGCGGGCGCCCAGGTCGAGCTGGTGGTCCCGGCCACGGCCTTCGCGCGCATCCCGCAGTCGCTCGACCGCGCGCGGCATCCGCGGCGCGCGCGGGTGGAGACCGCCAGCGACGGCTCGTTCGAGCTCGACGTACCGATCGCGCTGCCGGCACAGCTCACCGCGTCGAAAGCGGGCTTCGGCGACGCGACGACGGCTTCGCCGGCCGCGTCGCGCTTCGACCTCGAGCTGAAGCTGGCGCCTCCCGCGCCGAGCGGCGTTCTCGTGGAGGGCGTCGTCGTGCACACGGACGGCTCGACGGGCACGGCCGCGCGCGTGCACTTCGGCGCGGAGGGCCACGACGTCGATGCGGCCGGCCGCTTCTCGTTCCACGCCGAGGCCGAGGCCGACCCGGCGCAGGCGCTGGTGGCCGTGAAGCGCGACTACCAGGCCGCCGTGCTGCCCGGATTCGGCGCGGTCCTCGCGAGCGCGAAGGAACCGATCACCGGTCTGCGGCTCGTGCTCGGTCCGGCGCCGCTCTCGATCGAGGGCTCCGTCGTCGACGCGGAAGGACACGGACGCAGGGGCTGGATCGTGCAGCCGATCGATCCCGTGCTGCTCTCCGAGGGCCACATCCCGCCGCAGAGCGCCGAGGGCGCCGGCAAGGGCTCGCCGCTCGCGGTGGCGACCGACGACGAAGGCCGCTTCGTGCTCGAGGGCCTGCAGGACCGCAACTACCGCTTGCAAGCGCACTCCGGCGAGGAGCTCGTGCGCATCGAGTCCGCGCCGATCGCGGCCGGATCGCGCAACGTGCGCCTCGTCGTCCCGGCCGATGCGAAGTTCGAGCGGCTGGAAGGCGTCCTGGTCGGGAGCGACGGCAAGGGCATCGAAGGCGTGCGCGTGCGCGCGGCGCTGATCACGTTCCGCACGACATGGGGCTGGAGCTCGGAGCACTCCGACGACGTGACGACGGACGGCGAGGGCCGATTCGAGATCCGCGGCGTGCCGCGGCGTGACTCGCACCTGGACTTCGACGGCGACGCGATCCTGCCGACCAGCTTCGACCTCGCTGAGCACGACGGGCGCACGCCGATCCGCGTGGTCGCGAAGCGGCGCTGCCACCTGCGCGTCGAGGGCGTGCCGGAGACCTCGGGCTTCACGACCGTCGCGGCCCGAGGTGCGAATGGGCAGTCGATCCCGCTGATGCGCTTCCAGTCGGGCGGGTCGTGGACGTCGAGCACGATCCAGCTCGAAGGTGGCCTGACGCCCGTTTTCGCCGTGTCGGAAGACGCCACGACACTCGTGCTGAGCGGCGGGACTCAGCCCGAGGCCGTGCGCCCGCTGCAGCTCGTGCCGGGCGAGATCACCACGATCCGCTGGTGACGCGGACGCCCCGCGAGCTCACTCCTTGATCGTCTTCAACGCCTCGCAGGCCGGCGCCGATCCCAGCCCGCAGGCCCGTTGGAGCAGGTTGCGCATGCGCGACGGATCCGGCGGAACGCCCTGATCGCCGCGGTAGATGGCAGCCAGGTAGTAGCAGCTCTCGGCGTCGCCCGCTTCGCAGAGTCGCGTCAGCGTCGCGAGCGTGCCCGAGAGGTCGCCGCGCAGCGCGCTCTCCGACGTCCGCATCCGCGCGAGCGCCTTGCAAGCCTCGGGGTGTCCGCGCGCGCACCCGGCCTCGTACAGCTCGAGCGCGCGGTTGCGATCCTGCGCCCGGCCGCGACCCGTTTCCAACGCGAGGCCGAGCAGGAAACAGCTGCGGCCGTCCGTGCCCTGGCCGCAGTCCTGCTCGACGCGCGCCAAGGCGCGGGTCACGTCGGCGTCCGAACGGGCCTCGCGCAGGACCAGGAATTGACGCGCCGCGTTGGCGCAGCCGTCGGCGTTCCCGAGCTCGCAGGCCGTGGAGAAGTAGTGCGCCGCGGCGCCGCGATCCTGCCGGGCCAGCTTGCCCTCCATGTAGATCACGCCCAGCTCGTTGTTCGCCGCCGCGGACGCGAGGGTCCCGCTCGCGGCCGTGGACTCCACGAGCTGCAGGTACTTCCAGTCCGCGTGGTGCCGGCCCTCCTCGTACGCGCGCTTCCAGAACGCGAGCGACGCGCCCTTGTGCGGAGCCTCGACGAAGCCCGTGCCAAGCATCGTGAGGAACACCGCGATCCAGATGCCCATGTGCACGAGGTTCCGCCGCTTCACGGGGAAGCGCGATTCAAAGCGCGTGAACCGGCCCAGGATGCCGGCGCGCGAGACGCGGTCGATCAGCGGCACCATCAGGTTGAGGATCGGTACCGGCAGGAGCTTGTCGTAGAACTCCGGCGCGCCGATGTTGGCCAGGGCGTCGTACAGCACGAAGTTCGCGGCCCCGTAGAGCGTGCCGAAGATGATCCGCCCCGCGTCCGTGCGCGGCGTCGTGGACGGGTCCGTCATCAGCAAATGGAGCCCCAGGAACACGGCGATCGGGATGTTCGTGTCGAGGAACTGGTAGACCCCCGTGACCTGCGTGTAGACCAGGTTCATCACGTACAGCGTCCCGGCCGCGGCCAGCGTCAGCAGCGTGACGTTGAAGAAGAACTGGACGATCAGCCCGACCAGGAAGATCTCCAGGAAGATGTGCGGCGGCCGCGCCAGCGTCGAGGCGATCGCAATGCCGTGCGTGTAGTGGGTCCAGTTCATCGCGATCAGGACGATCGAGACGACACCCAGACCGAACGCCGACGGGTTGAAGATGTGGACCTTCTGGCCGTCGCGCGTCCAGGTGATGAACTGCTTCCCCAGCGCCCCGATGCCGACCATCACGAACTGCCAGACGAACACGTCGTCCTTGAACCACATGAAGAGGTTCGTGCTGAAGATGATCGGCAGCGCGTTGAACCCGACGCGCCAGGGCTTGCCGCGCGTCCACGAGACGAGCCCGTCGACGGCGTACAGGAACAGGATCTGCGCCAGGATCAAGGGCGCCTGCGCGTAGACCTCGCGCCAGTACCAGCCCCAGTACACGTAGACCGAGAACTGCACGCTGGCCTGGACCCAGTGCGAGCGCACCGGCGTCCAGAACACCGTGAACGACCGTCCCTGCTTCCGGCCCGCGAGCCACAGCGCTCCGGTCCACGCGAGGAGCACGCCGCCGAAGCCGAGGAAGGTCCATAGGAGCTTCGGGTTCGACTGCACGCGCGGTATGAGCGTCAGCGCCAGGAACGCGAGCGTGAAAGCCAGCGTCAGCGCCGGCGCCTTGTACCGGTGCCCGCCCGAGCCCTCCGCGGTCGCGACGCGCGTCGATCCCAGCATTCCGGCAGCAGGGTCGGGCGTCGCAGCGCTCATGAGGTGGGTGTCTCCCGGTGGACTCCGTCCATCATGGCGCGAGCGCACCGCAGCGCGGTCGCCGCATGGGCCGACCGGGCCTTGACGGAAGCGCTCGGCAGGTCCATCGCGCCGTCAATGCGCCTGCGCAGCGACGCGGGGGCCCTCGTTCGGCGAGAGTGCGCGAGACGGCGTGGAGAAGTCGACGGGGGGGCGGAGTCGGAGTTCAGACGAGGTTCATGGTTTGTCTCGTCCGGGTAATTGTCAAGCCGTGTGAGCTCGTGGAGCGCGTTCCGCCCTTCCACGGGAGCCGAACGACGCGGTGCTCGACCTCAGCCCTCATGGGCAACTGGCCGGACAAGCAGTCAGCCAACGGGCGGTTCCGTGCGCAGCCGGGCCTGGCCACACGCGCCGAACCGGCCTCTCGGCCTCAGCCCGCCGTGTCCGAGTGCGCGCCCGGAGGGCCGGCCGACTCGCGGTATCCGAGCGCGACGAGCAGGCACGGACCGCCTGAGATCACCGACATGCCCAGCTCGCGCGCGCGCGCGACCGCCGCGTCGCTCTCCGCGCCGGGCTGCATCCACAAGCGCGTGATGCCGGCGGCGGCCGCGTCCTCCACGATCTGCTCCGTGATTTCGGGCGGAGTGATGATCGAGACGCCGTGCACGGGCTCGGGCAAGGACATCAGGTCACGGTAGACCTTCTGCCCCTCGATCACGTCGCCGCGCGGGTTGATCGGGAACGCGCGCCGGCTTTTCTGCAGGTACGCGCGCAGCACCTTGTTGCCGTACTTCGAGCGCACGGGCGAAGCGCCGACGACCGCGAAGGCGTCGCCGCGCAGGAACTCGTCGATCTGTTCGTGGACGTCCATGAGATCCGTATCCTAGCCGCATGAGGAGGTCCGAGAAGGCGGAACGGATCCGCACGATCCTGGACGAGCTCTACCCCGACCCGGACATCCCGCTCCACCACAAGGACGCGTTCACGCTGCTCGTCGCCGTCGTCCTTTCGGCGCAGACGACGGATGCGCGCGTGAACATGGTCACGCCCGAACTCTTCGCGAAGGCACCCGACGCGCGCGCGATGGCGAAGCTCTCGGTCGAGACGATCCACGCCGCGATCCGCACGTGCGGGCTGGCCCCGGCGAAGGCCAAGAACGTCTCGGGGCTCGCGAAGTTGCTCGTCGAGCGGCACGGCGGCCAGGTGCCGCGCACCTTCGAGGAGCTCGAGGCACTGCCCGGCGTCGGTCACAAGACCGCCAGCGTCGTGATGGCGCAGGCGTTCGGCATTCCGGCGTTCCCCGTCGACACGCACATCCACCGGCTCGCGGAGCGCTGGGGGCTGTCGGACGGCAGCACGGTCGAGCGCACCGAGCGCGACCTGAAGGCCGTGTTCCCCGAGGACGCGTGGATCCCCATGCACCTCGAGATCATCCTGTTCGGCCGCGAGCACTGCCCCGCGCTGCGCCACGACATGAGCGCGTGCGAGATCTGCTCGTGGGCCGCGTCGCGCGAGCGCGTGCGCGCCAGCGCACCGGCCGCGAAGCCGAAAGTCAGGAAACGCACCCGATGACGGTGGACAAGGGTGTCAGACACCTTTTCCCCCCGACGCGCGTTGGCGAGCGCCCTGCCCGCCGAAGACGGGAGAAGGTGTCTGACACCGTTGTCTACCGCGCGTCGACGTCGGCGCGGAGCGCGGCGAGCATCTCGGTCCAGGTCGTGACCTCGACCAGCTTCGCGCGCACGTCGGGGTCTTGCAGCGTGCGGCTGATGTCGGCCAGGATCTCGAGCTGCTCGCCGGCCAGCTCGGCCGGAGTGAGGATCAGGAACACGAGGCGGGCGGGCTGCCCGTCGGGGGCGTCGAAATCGACGCCCTGTGGCGAGATGCCGAACGCGATCAGCGACTTCCGCAGGCCGGGGACGCGCGCGTGCGGGATCGCGATGCCATCGCCGATGCCGGTCGTGCCGAGCACCTCGCGCGCCCACACGGCTTCGTCGATGCGCTGCGCGTCGAGGTCGGACGCGCCGGCCAGCGCCTGCGACAGCTCGCGCACGACGGCGCGCCGGTCGGTGCCAGCGAGCCGACAGACGAACGCCTTCGCGCTCAACAAGCGCGCGAAACGCCGCGGTCGGCCGCGGCCCAGCGAGCGCTGGATCATCGGGCCGCTGATGATCGACGTCACGAGCGCCATCACGACCAGCGCCACGAACATGCGATCGTCGATGATCCGGTAGTGCAGCGCGGTCAGGCCCAGCACGATCTCCATGCTGCCGCGCGCGTTCATCGCGAAGCCGATGGCCCACGATTCGCGCGGTACGAGCCCGGCGATGCGCGCGCCCAGCGCTGCGCCGGCGATCTTGCCGACGCAGGCGATGACCAGGACGATCGCGCACAGAAGGGCGTCGAAATGCGCCACGAAATCGACCGAGAGGCCGATGCCGGCGAAGAAGAGCGGCGCGAAGAAGCTCGAGACGAACTCGCGGATCGTCGTGCGCGTGCGCTCGCGCAGGTGAGACGAGTCACCCAGGGCCACGCCGGTCAGGAACGCGCCGAAGATGGCGTGGAGGCCGAGCTTCTCGGTCAGAGCGCCCCCGAAGAGCGCCAGCGCGATCGCGAAGACCAGCACGCCGCTGGGCCACGAGGTGTGCGCCTGCACCCAGGGCAGCGAGCGGTGGATGGCCCAGCGTCCGACGGTCAGGATCAGCGCAGTGAACGCGACGATCGACGCCAGCACGCCCGGCAGCGAGCCGGGCGAGCCCTGCGCGCCGATCATGCCCAGGATGACGGCGAAGACCATCCAGCCGACGAGGTCGTTGAAGATCGCCGACGCGATCACGACCATCCCGAAGTCGGATCGGTAGAGGCGCAGGTCGATCAGCGTCTTCGCGATCACCGGCAGCGCGCTGATCGACAGCGCCGTGGCGAAGAACAGCGCGTACATGCCGCGCGGCACGTCGCCGTTCCAACCGACGACCGACGGCGCGAGCCAGGCCAGCGCAAAGCCCATCGCGAACGGCACGATCATCCCGCCGATGCCGACCGCCGACGCGGCGCGGCCCTGCTGCATCACGCGTGAGAGGTCGACCTCGAGCCCGGCGACGAGCAGGAACAGGGTCACCGCCAGGATGCGGATGCCGTCCAGCACGACCGCCGCGGGCCCGGAAGTCGGGAACAGCCAGCCCTGCACGTCGGGCGCGATGTTCCCGAAGATCGCGGGGCCCAGCACGATGCCCGCCAGGAGCTCGCCCAGGACGGACGGCTGGTTCAGCTTGCGCGCCAGCTCGCCCAGCACGCGCGCGGCGACCAGCAGCGCCCCGAGTGCGACCAGGAGCCGCGTGATGTCCTCCGCGGCGAGAGTGGCGAGCGCCACGTTGGAGACGAGATGGGGCACGGACTCGGTCGACCCGGTTGCGCGAGCAGGTTACGGCGCGCGACGCGCTTCGCTCAACGGAATGTGGCCCCGAGGTCGGCCGCGAGCGACAATCCCCCCCCCTTGAGCGACGAGACCAAGACCGACGAGGCCGCCTGGAGCGGTTGGGACGATCAGGAGCCGGGCCCCGAGGACGAGGCGCTCGATCGGGCCTGGGAGGCGATCGACGCGGGCGATCCCGAAGCCGCGCTGCGCGAGCTGGAAGGCGTCGATCCCGACTGGCCCGACCGCTGGATCCCCGAGGGCATCGCGCGCACCGAGATGGGCGATCTGGCCGGCGCGCGTGCCGCGCTCGAGCGCGTGCGCGAATCGGCCGACGTCGACGACCATCCCGACTGGCTGTGGGCCGCGGGATCGCTGCGCCTGGCCGAGTGGCGCGTCGACGACGCGCGCACGGTGTTCGAGAAGCTCCTCACGATCGAGCGCAGCGCGGGCGCGCTCGAGCGCCTGTCGCTCGTGCACGAGATCCAGGGCGATTTCCTCGGTGCGGATCGCCTGCTGCACGAAGCGCACGCGATCGATTCCGCCGCCGCGCCGATGCCGCCGCGGCTCTCGTGCGAAGATTTCGAGCGCGTGATCGCGTCCGCGATCGAATCACTGCCCGACGAGTTCCGCGTGACGCTCGAGACCACCGAGATCGTCGTCGAAGCGGTGCCGTCGGCCTGGATGGTCGACCTGAACGATCCGGCCGGCACGCCGCCCGACGTGCTGGGCCTGTTCGTGGGCACTTCGGCGCTCGACCGCGCGGAGGACGCGACCGGCGAGCTGCCGCCGCGGATCTTCCTGTTCCAGCGCAACCTCGAGCGCGCGGCGAAGGACGAGACGCACCTGGTCGACGAGATCCGCACGACGCTCTACCACGAGATCGGGCACCTCTTGGGCTTCGACGAGGACGGCGTCGCGGCCATGGGCCTCGAGTAGCAGCTCCGCCGGCCGCGGGAGGCGCGCACCGGTCCCGTCAGCCCGGCAGAGGCCAGGTCGGCTTCTGGTTGGGGCGGCCGCCCGGCGGCCCGTGGCCGCCGGAACACGGAATTTCACGTCCGGAGTCGGGGGCAACCTCCGTAGTTTGGGCGTGGCCGGCGATCCCGCCGGCCGGCCGACGTCCCTACCTGCGGAGAATCCATGAAGAACGTTTCCCCCCTCCTGGCCGCCGCTGTCGCGGCCCTCGTCGCCGGCGCGCCCTTGGCGGGCTGCCGCAGCAACTCGGATCGCGACTCGTCGATGAGCGCGACGGCCGGCGAGAAGCATGCCTGCAAGGGCATGAACGGCTGCAAGGGCCAAGGTGGTTGCAAGACCGCCAGCAACTCGTGTGTAGGCCAGAACGCTTGCAAGGGCCAGGGCGGCTGCGCCACGGCCGATCGACATTCGTGCGCCGGTCACAATGCGTGCAAGGGCCAGGGCGGTTGCAAGACCTCCAGCCATGCGTGCGCAGGCAAGAACGCGTGCAAGGGCCAGGGCGGCTGCTCCGTTCCGGTCAAGCACTAGACGAAACGAGGGAGCCGGCGTCCCATCGGGGGCGCCGGCTCGCCCCATTCCGCCGTGAACCGCACACCTCGATTCGACTGGCCCGCGCTGGGCGTCGGCATCGGCCTGCGCACCGTGCACTACGCGCGCGTGCTGGCCGATCGCCCGCCCGTCGACTGGTTCGAGGTGATCACCGAGAACTACCTCGCGACCGGTGGACGGCCGCTGCACGTGCTCGAGCAGGTCGCGGCGCACTACCCCGTCGTCTTCCACGGCGTTTCGCTCTCGATCGGCAGCACGGACCCGCTCGATCGCGGCTATCTGGCGCAGGTCAAGGAGCTCGCCCGGCAGATCGGGCCGCGCTGGATCAGCGACCACGTGTGCTGGACCGGCGTGGCCGGGCGCAACGTGCACGACCTCCTGCCGATGCCGTATACGGAGGAGGCGCTGCGTCACGTCGTCGCGCGCATCCGCCAGGTGCAGGACGTGCTCGAACGGCCGATCGCGCTCGAGAATCCGTCGTCCTACGTCGAGTTCCGCTCGTCGCAGATGAGCGAGGCCGAGTTCATCGCGCGCATGGCCGAGGAGGCCGATTGCGCGCTGCTGCTCGACGTGAACAACGTCTTCGTCTCGGGGCGGAACCACGGATTCGACCCGTACGTCTACGTCGACACGCTGCCGGCCGATCGCGTCGTGCAGTTCCACGTCGCGGGGCACACGGACAAGGGCACGTTCCTGCTCGACTCGCACACGGGCACGGCGCGCACGGAGGTGTGGGACCTGCTGCGCCACGCGCTCGAGCGCACCGGCCCGCGCGCGGTGCTGTACGAGTGGGACGAGGACATCCCCGAGCTCGACGTCGTGCACGCGGAAGCCCTGCGCGCGCGAGAGCTGCTCGAGCGCTGCGCGCCGCGGGTGAAGCGTGTCGCCGTCTGAGCTCGAGCGCATGCAGAACTGGTTCCAGGACGCCCTCGTGCGCCCGAGCCTGCCCGCGCGAGCCCGCCGCGCCGCCGCAGCACGCGAGGACGAGCGCGCGGCCGCGGAGCACGTGAAGCCCAGCGCGTCGCTGGCTCCGATCGAGCGCGTCGCGATCTACGCCGACGCCCACTACGCGCGCCTGCTCGGCGTGCTGCAGGAGGACTACGCCGCGCTGCGCGTGCTGGCCGGCGAGGCCGGGTTCGATCGCATCGCGCGCGGCTACCTGGCCGATCACCCGCCGCGCGCGTTCACGCTGAGCCTGCTGGGCGACGCGCTGCCCGATTGGATCGCCGCGCAGCGCAGCCTGGCGCGCCGCGCGCTGCTGGCTGATGTTGCGCGCCTCGAGCGCGCGATGACGGTCGTGTTCGATGCGCCGCGCGAGAGCGTGCTCTCCCCCGGCGATCTGGCCGCGCTGCCGCCCGAGACGTGGGTCGATCCGAAACCGCGCCTGATCGGCGCGCTCGAGCTGCTCGCGTTCGGCCACCGCGCCAACGCGATCGTGCGCGCCACGCGGCACGGCGAAGCGCTGCCGGAGCTCGGCCGCGCGCGCACGCACACGCTCGTGTGGCGCAAGGATCACGTCGTGTGGCGGCAGGATCTCGAGCCGGCCGCCTACGCCGTGCTCGCGCAGCTCAAGGCCGGCTCGAGAT
>Ga0163152_10002385_pt1 | contig 26890 bp, 22 predicted proteins | sample OliLakLV19MP8IB2_FD_148635 | JGI IMG/M metagenome (GOLD analysis project Ga0163152, IMG submission 148635) | Freshwater microbial mat bacterial communities from Lake Vanda, McMurdo Dry Valleys, Antarctica - Oligotrophic Lake LV.19.MP8.IB-2 | ecosystem: Environmental > Aquatic > Freshwater >...
CTTGTTTGGTACAACTATCACAAGATCCACCTTGGTATGGGCATGGACAAAAAGACCCCTGCCCAAGTGGTCTACGAAGCCCTTATTTCCAAATCCTCTTGTGTAAGGTTAATGCTGCAACCTAACAATTTTTGCTTTTCTTTCTACAAATTCACCTCAGAAGGACAAGTTCCAATGTAAAGCGCAGAGCGGAGAGCACAGTGTGTGGAAGTATGGATGGTATGGAGCTCAGGATTCAATAGTTAATGATTGTATGGGAGCGGCCAGGAATGGCCGCTCCCTAAGAGATAGCTATCTATATAACATTTGCTCTCTGCACTGGCTTCTCCGCTCTACATTGGAACTTGTCCTCCTCTTTGGGAATTTTCCAAATGGTTCACAAAAATTCCACAATTCCTCTTTATCTCCTACATGACAAAAAACCCCAAAATCCTTAGTGTTCCATCCCTCAATTCTCCTCTACACTAACCGCCGCATATGTCTTTTCAGTCCCGTCGTTTAAGCGAGGACAAGAATCCTCGTGTCTCCATTCCGTGGGACAAAGTAGCAGTGGGCGCTCTGGCCCTGCTGCAACCGCTGTTTGGGATCTACAGATCCTGGAAAAAAGACCACGATATCGAACTCAAACATCAGCGCCGGGTGCATCTCTTAAAGAAACTCGCGATCATTTTACTAAGCATTCTCCTGTCACTTTTGCTGCTTGCCGGCATCGTCAAAGCACTGGTAGCGACGCGCGTCCTGAGTCTGCACACCCTCTTTGCCGTTGCCGGCAAAGAACTGCCGCATGATGCGGACGGCAATACCAATTTCCTGCTGCTCGGGCGCGGCGACGCGGATCATGACGGCATCGATTTGACCGACAGTATGATGATCGTAAGCATCGATCCAAGCACGCACAGCGTGGCGATGGTATCGCTGCCGCGGGATCTCTACATGATAAAAACCGAGAAGATGGGCAAAGGCCGCATCAATGAGCTCTATCGCAATTACAAGCAAAGCTTGCGCCACACGCAGGATCTGACCAGTGCAGACGCTTCCGGACAGTCTCTGCGAGAATTGATGGGAGAAATAAGCCGGACGTTCGGCGTGGAGATTCATCATGCTGCCATCGTCGATTTCAGTGGTTTTGTAAAAGCCGTCGATGCGATCGGAGGTGTGCAGGTAAATGTTCCCTATGACATCATCGATACGGAATATCCGGGACCGAATTATTCGTATCAAACCTTTGAAATTCGCTCCGGGCTGCAGACACTGAATGGCGACATGGCGCTCAAATATGCACGCAGCCGGCACACAACCAGCGATTTTGGCCGCAGTGCGCGCCAGCAACAATTGCTCACGTCGATGGCGGAAAAAGCAAAGACCGACGGCATTCTCGGCAGCGCCGGCAAAATCACCTCTCTCCTTAAAATTCTCTCGGAACATACGGAAACGACCATGTCGATCGCGGAAATTATCGGAGCAGCAAGTCTGGCGGATGGCATCGATCGCGAGCGTATGATCATGATGCAGCTCAATGTACAAAACGGCTCCGATACCGCTACTTCCGCTCCCGGCGGCTTCCTGTACTTCCCGCCGCGCGAACAGTTTGGAGGCGCATCGGTCGTGTTGCCGCTGTCCATTCCGCCGTCGCCTATCACCTGGAAGCAAATTCAAACGTTCACGCGTCTTCTGCTGCATCATCGCTCCATTCATTTAGCTCATCCAGTGATCTCCGTGCGCAACGCCAGCGGCAAGCGCGGTCTTGCGACAACGCTCGCGAATGAATTCATCCGTTATGGATTCGAAGTGTCGCAAGTCGGGAATGCTTCTATCCCGAAACAAGATGAATCCGCCGTGCTTGCGGCCACCGAACAAGATTTGGCTCTGGCAACATTCTTTGGGACGCTCTTGAAACTTCCGGTCCGCATCGCTGCAAACGAACTGCCGATGGAAGAGCTTTCCCAGATAACGGTCGTCTTGGGAAAACAATATGAATATGTGCCCTTTCAGGATCTTCTTCCTCAGCCCGAATGACCCCGCGTGAAATCATTGCGGAAGCATGGGCCCTGACACGTCGCGAAAGGATGCTCCGTCGCTGGGGTTATTTCACGTCTTTTTTCGAGACGCTCCTCACGATCAAATTGATCGGCTACCAGCTCTATTTTCTGCACGCCTACTCCACCGGAAGCGTGGTAGGACTCTTTGACGATTTTGAGTGGGCATACGAACATTTGCCCTTCTGGTTCTTCCTTACGTTGCTTATCGGCTTTGGTATCCTCCTCTTCATCGAGTTCATTTTCCCGAATTTGGCGACCGGCGCCATCATCGGACTTGCGGCAAAATCTCACAAGAAAGAAGAAGTGAACGGCGGCTTGGTGCTGGCGCTCTACAATTTCTTTCCAATTCTCGCTATCCACGAATTTCTGATTCTCAGCAGCTGGACCATGACATTGTCGCTCTGCTCTCTCATTGCGCGCTACATTCCCGGAGACATCAAAGTCAGCATGATCGCCATAACGATCTTCTTTTTCATCCTCTCCAATATCCTGCGCTTCTTTTTTAGCTTCGCGCAGCCCGCAGTTGTCATTCAGCGCGTCGGCATCTTTGAGGCAATGGGCCAGAGCTTCAAACTCATCGTCAGTTATTTGGGACAGGTCATGTTCCTCATGCTGCTCCTACTGGTCATCTCGCTGCGCGTGCTGCTCAATACATTGATCGTGCTGATCATGCCCGCCATTGTGGTCGGCATTGCAATCTTCCTCACCATCTACCTCGCTCCGCTCATCAGCTACCTCATTGCAGGCGCCATCGGCATTGCGATGGTCATCGCCGCCAGCTATTTCTTCGGCTACCTGCACGTCTTCCAAGAAGCCGTCTGGACGATCACTTATATTGAATTAAAGAAGAATAAGGATTTGGATGTGATTGAGGCGTGATGCGGGATTCGGGATTCGGAGTTAGGGATTCGGGAGAACTGTTGCTGGTTGCTGGTTGCTGGTTGCTGGTTCAGTCATTTTTTCTAGACTCGTACTGCGCTAGAATGCTCAACCAGTAACCAGTAACCAGCAACCAGCAACCAGCAACCAGCAACCAGCAACAAATATGCGATACTTCGTATCTCTGCCACTTTCGCATCCTGATTTTCTGGTGATTGGAAAAAGAGCGTGGATACTGTGCCTCATGTCCCCCTACCCAGATTACGACCTGTGTCATCGTAACTGCGAGAATTGTGATCAGTCCGCACATGTGAAGCTCGGTACCGGAGAAGAAATAGCGGTCTGCACCTTAGACGATCCGCCGCCGAAAGCGGTCTTGTCCATACTCGATGAACAACTGAAGCGCGCTTTTGAAAGAGCACAGGAAATGAGAGAGGTTCAGCAGGTAGCTATACAAAAAGCAGAACGACACCGAATTCACCTCGCGCTCTTAAAAGCGTCCTAAGCACTTATCTTCAACCGAATCTTTTGAGTCTTCTGAATCTTTTGAGTCTTCTGAATCCTCTGAGTCTTCTGAATCCTCTGAGTCCTCTGAGTCTTCTGAGTCTTCTGAATCCTCTTCATACCGCCCAAGAATCCCCACCCCCAAGCCCGTTCCATCTCACATAAGAACATACAAAACCGCAGCCGCATCTTTTAATAGTGTTGACAGTGTACACTCGTACACCTATCCTTGTGTACATCCTTCCCTTGCACGCTATGTCCACCACTACTCTTACTCCTCACCAGCGCACTGTTCTTAGCTTCATACGCGAGTTCCAGCACAAAAAAGGGTATTCCCCTTCTCTGTCGGACTTAGCGATCGCATTTGGCGTAAAAAGTAAGAATGCGGTGGCAAAGGTGGTGAATGCGCTGACGAAAGTCGGACATATCGAAAAAGATCCGAAGGGCCGAATTAAAATATTGGAGAGAGCGCGAGAACGCGCGGAAGACGTGGCAGCGGGACTTTTTCTCCCGCTCTTTGGACCAATTTCAGCGGGCTTTGCGGCACCCGTAGAAGAACAAGCGGAAGAGACCGTGTCCTTGGATCATTATCTGATTCGCAATAAATCAGCGACATTTCTGCTCCGCGTACGCGGTGACAGCATGATCGATGCGGGCATTCAAGAAGGTGATCTTGTGGTGGTGGAACGCGGCGTCGAACCGCGCGCAGGAGATATTGTTGTCGGAGTGCTTGATGGTGAATTCACGCTCAAGCGTTTGAAAAGGGAAAAAGGCACCTATTATCTGCAAGCAGAAAACGCACGCTATCCCAAAATGTTTGCGATGAATGAACTGCAAGTAGCGGGCGTTGTCAGGGGAGTTATACGTAAATATTGATAGACTAGCGCTGAGCAAAAAAATCAAGATAATCGGGCCTCAATTCCTGTTGTTTTCACATGCTTGCCCACATCGATGCCGACGCCTTCTTTGCTTCCGTTCTTCAGCGGAAAGACCCTCGCCTTAAGGGCAAACCACTCCTGGCGCTTGGAATGGGCGGGGGTTGCGTGATCGCAGCAAGCTACGAAGCAAAAGCAAAAGGAATAAAAACAGGCATGCGCCTGACAGACGCGCTGGCGCTGTGTCCCCAAGCACTTCGTCTTCCCTCCGATTTCCGGGAAACAGGACTCGCCTCACAACAGATTGAAGCGATCTTGCAAGATATTTCCCCGCTTATAGAACAGTACTCCATTGATGAATGGTTCATCGATCTCGATGCGATTCCTGGCGGTCAGCCTTTGAATCTGTGCGCATGGGCGGAAGGATTGCAGCGTCATATTGGTGACTCCACTGCGCTTTCCGTTTCTATCGGAATCGGCCCCAGCAAACTTCTCGCCAAAATGGCGAGCGAATACCGAAAGCCCAAAGGCATCACCATCGTGAGCGATGAGCAGGCGATCCACGGAACGTATGTGCTCGGCATTCCCGCATTTCTGGGAGATCGGCCCGCTGCCTCTATCCCAGGTATTGGCAGACAGCGCCTGCCACAAGTGGAAGCACTTGGCTGGCTGACAGCATGGGATGTCGCAACAGGCAAAGCAGAGGATCTCCAAAAGCTCTGCGGACGTCCGGGATTGGACATGCAGAGAGAGCTCCTGGGTGAATATGTGTCACAGATTGTCATTCACCCCGCTTCCCAAAAATCCATCTCCCGCTGTCGCAGTTTCCCTCGCACTTGCGCACCTCGTATTCTGTGGGCCACGCTCCTGCGGCATCTGGAATATGTCGTCCTGAAAATGCGCACCCAAGAACTTACCAGTAACGGTATGTCCATTTGGCTGCGAGATGACAGCTATCACCATGAGAGCACGCACATCTCTTTTCCGCAGACGTTGGATACGGAGGAATCTATCCAGCCCTATCTGCAAAAAACTTTTGAACAGCTGTGTCAGCACCAAAAATTCTACACACAAGCGGGCCTCTCTCTGTGGCGACTCACTCCCCGCTCTCCGACACAATTTTCTCTCTTCACGGAGCCGCTCCACATCATCGAAGACGAACAAGTGCAGGCATCGCTAGACACCCTGCATCGCCGCTTCGGACGCAAAAGCATCACGCGCGCATCGGCTATGGAAGTGGAAACAGGGACGAGACAAGGCTTTGAGATACCGTTTGTGGAATGATTGACGGAAGATCTGACTAAGACGGATACTATGAACATGGCAGAACAGAAAGGCTTCGCGATATCTTTTTGAAATGAAATTGGTAGGAGTAATCCAGGATCATCGTATTTATCATCCCACAGAAGACCGCTTCCCTTAGAGGAAAATGCGTATAGCAGTTTGTTTTCACTGAAAACAAACTATCCCAGAATTTTTAGTCGCTCTTCAATCTTCTGTAATTTTTCCGCGGCATTCTTCTGCTTCTCCCTTTCCATAGCAATCACTTTCTCCGGAGCGTTCTTCACGAAATCAACCGTATCAAGTTTTGCGCGGATGCCCTTCAAAAACTTTTCCAATTGTTCTTTCTCTTTCTCCAAACTCTCGCGCTCTTTTTCCAGATCCACGAGACCCTCCAATGGCAAATGCACTTCCACTCCCTCCAAGAAAGAACTGACGATCTTGCCTGAAGGAGCGGCGGCAGCGATTTCAAATGCGGAAAGCTTCGCAAGATGCATGATCTGCTCACGCTGAGATTGTAGAAGATCCGCGTGCTTTTTGGTGACGAATACGGCACTGATTTTGGCGTTCTGCTCAACTCCCTGTTCCGCACGCAGCTGGCGAATCGCGGTCACCGTATCGATGACGATCTGCAATTGCAAAAAGGCATCCTCATCTTTGAGCTTCTCTTCGACATGCGGCCAAAGCTCTTTGATCAATGCGCCAGATCCCTCTGGGCGTACCTGCTCCCACAGCTCTTCGGTCACAAAGGGAATGTATGGGTGTAACAGTACAAGAAGCGTACGCAGCGTATGAATCAACACGGGAATATTCGCTGTGCCTTTGCTTAACTCCAGATACCAATCGCAAAAGTAATCCCACAGAAACGCGTACAGCCGCTCGCCCGTTTCACTCAAACGATATTCCTCGACGCCAGCCGTTACATCTTCAATCAAATGCTGCAACGCCGAAAGCAAAGCACGATCAGCCAAAGACAGATTTTCAAAATCTGTAGTCTGTAGTCTGTAGTCTCCAATTTTCCTTGGATCAATCTCTTTCTCCTCACACTGCATCAAAATAAACCGCGACGCATTCCAGAGCTTATTCACGAAATTACGATAACCCGCTATTTTTTCTTCATACAAACGAGAATCCGCACCCGGGCTCTGTCCCACAATCATCGAAAGACGCAGAGCATCCGTACCATACTTGTCGATCATATCCAACGGATCGATCATGGTGTCTGGATCGGATTTGCTCATTTTGCGCCCATCGCGGGTGCGAATGAGGCCATGGAGATACACCGTCTCAAATGGCACATGTCCGTATTCCAGTTCGGGCATGCCCCCCGTGACATAGGTCGTCATGAGGATCATGCGAGCAACCCAGAAGAAGAGAATGTCATAACCCGTCTCCATTACTTGCGTCGGATGAAACTTCAGGAAATCTGGGCTTTTGAGAAGCAGATCTTCCAGCGACAGCGACATGTCTTTGGCCAATTCACGGTCGATCAACGTGCTCCAGGTCCACAGAGCCGCGCTGAACCAGGTATCGAGCGTGTCTGGATCTTGCTCATACCCCGCATCGCCGGGAGGCATCGTTCCCACATGCATATCCACGGATCCCTGTCCTTCGCGATACCACACCGGAATGCGATGTCCCCACCAGATCTGGCGTGAGATACACCAGTCGCGAAGATTATCCACCCAGTGGAAATACGTCTTCTCAAAGCGTTCAGGGACGATCTTGATCTGCCCGGTGTGCACGACCTCCTGCATGATTTCTTTCAGGCTCATCTCTTTGCGCTTCCAATGCACGACACGCTTATTCACATCGATGAACCACTGCTCTTTGATCTGCGGCTCGATGACGCCTTTCCCTCGATAGCTCACCGCGACGCGATGCAAGTATTTCTCATCGATTTTCACCAGCAATCCTTTGGCCTCCAGAGCTTCCACCACTTTCGGGCGTGCATCGGCGATGCGCATGCCGGCAAATTCCCCGGCGATGGACAGGAGTTTTCCGTCAAAGCCGATGATCTGCTGTTTCTCCAGGCCATGCCGCTCCGCGATTTCAAAATCAGTCGCATCGTGCCAGGGAGTGATGGTCATGACGCCGGTGCCGAATGCCGGATCGACGGCTTTATCTTTGATGACAGTGGCGGTCACTTTTCCAAGTATCCATTCGCACTCGAACGTATCGCCGTTTTTATACTGTGCATAGCGCTCATCGTCCGGGTGCATCACGACATACTTGTCGCCAAACTTGGTCTCGGGACGTGCCGTGGAGATTTGGAAGGGGCCATACTGGAACGTGTAAAACGATGTCGTCTCATCGATCCATTCGATCTCGTCGTCGCTCACGGTCGTCTGCATTTTCGGGTCCCAGTTCACCGTGCGGTGCCCTCGATAGATCAGGCCATCGCGGAACATTTTCACAAAGACTTCGTTCACGCAGCGGCTGAGAGTCGGATCCAGCGTGAAGCTCTCGCGCGACCAATCGCAAGATGATCCCATTCTGCGGACTTGTCCCCGAATCGTATCACGGCTCTCCTCCACGAAATGCGCGATGCGTTTGACCACTTCCACGCGCCCTAAGCTCGCCCGCGGATCGGGAATCTTTTCTTCCTTTTGAATCTTTTTAAGGACGACGTTCTCCGTCGCAATCGCCGCATGGTCCGTCCCGGGCAACCAAAGCGCCTCCTTACCACGCATCCGCGCGAAGCGGATGAAGATATCTTCCAAAGCCAGCATCACCGCATGTCCCAAATGCAGCTGTCCCGTCGCATTCGGCGGCGGCATGCTGATGGTGAACGGCGGCTTGTCGCTGGTCGCATCAGCCGTAAACGCCCCACTTTCCTCCCACATCTTGTAGATGCGGTCTTCGGTGGCCTTGGGATCGTAGGCTTTTTCTAACACAAAACGGAGTATAAGAGGAAAAGAGACCGAGCGAAATGGCTATTGGATGAGGTGTTTATGCATAAACCTGTACCTACTGAAACCTGCGTCCTCTCCTCTCCAGAGGGAGGAGAGACAGGGAGAGGGAACGCTGTTAAGGATGGTAGAAAGGCATGAAAAAATTCTTCGCACAAAAAAATGACCGCCTTGCGGCGGTCATTTCTATTGATAGAGAGAAAGAGCAGATCTCGCGCATTCGTTGCGAGGCGGAGAGTTTATACAGAAATAGAAAACACGATGCAAGAGATTTTTTACAATGGGTTCTCCGCAGAGCTCTCAGAAAAAGTCGATGAATTGGTGGCAATCAAGACCACGAGTGATACGGTATTTTTATGAAGATGCCACCAGCTCAATCACGCGAATGGGCAGAGAAACGACCACTGCATCTCTTCAGGGAGCTGGGGCCGAATATCAAAACATGGGGCAAAGATGTGAATGACACCTACCTTACAGGAGCCTGGAAGAGCAAAGATCCGATCAAACGAGCAGCCGGTTTGCCGATGGCAGCGGCCAGCACATTCTTCGAATCACTCGATTACGTCTACGCCGGTATCGCCGATGATCATCTGGAAGCACCGGATGGCGGGATAGCGGCACGGACACGCCGGGATATCGGCGACATCGTAAAAAATAACATCCGTCATCCGATTCGCACGCTCTTCGGCGGACTGCGTCTCCTCACCGATGTACCGATGGATACGGTCGATCTTCTGGCTGGCTACAGACATAGCGGTCGTGGACGTATGCACACTCTTTTTTCACCTTAATCATGCCCCTCCCGGAAAGCGTCCCCCTTCTAGAGGCAACTGCGTTTGAGCCTCTGGGCAGAATCCTGGCAGTCAACGTACTCGGCTATCCACTGTGGATGGGCCTTTTCAGCGGCGGAGCCGTTTTGGCTGGCATGTACGCGGCACGCAAAGCCTATCAAGCGACATTCGCGTGAGACGGACCGGCTCGTGCTATCCTATCGCATCACTATGCCCCGCTTCGATTTTACCTGCCAAAAATGCGGCAACGTCTTCGAGTTCTCGCGCCCGTTTGGCAGCAAGATCATTCCCGCGTGCCCCGCGTGCGGCAGCAAGCGCACCGAAAAGCAGATCGCGCCGCCCGCGATCCATTTTAAGGGAACAGGATTCTATAAAACCGACAGCGTGAGCGCGTTGCAGAAACAGGCGATCCAAAAGAAGGAAGAAAAACCGGAAGCGAAGACCGAAGAGAAAAAACCCGAGAAACCGGCGGCAGAAGTGAAGACGTCTGAAAAAAAAGAGGATACGAAAAAATAGGGATGGTTGCTTCGCCGCATCGTTTATACGACTACAAAAAACCGCCCACACATGCGGACGGTTTTTGAATTTCTTGATCGAGATTTAGCGTCGGAATGGTGGGCGTCCTCCGCCTCCATGTCCGCCTGGGCGGCCCATGGGCGGGCGAGGTGTCCAGCCTTCGGGTGGCGTGGTCATCTGCTTGAGGGACAGGCGCGTCTTGCCTTCCTGGGCATCGTACTCGATGACTTTTGCTTCCAGTTCTTGACCCATCTGGACGACGTCTTCCACGCGCTCCGTGCGGCCCCAGGCCATTTCGGAGATATGGATCATGCCGTCTTTGCCCGGCAGGAATTCCAGGATGGCGCCGACGCCATCGATGATGCGGATGATCTTGCCCTTGTAGACCTTGCCGACCTCCGGCTTCTCCACGATGCCCGCGATCCACGTCTTGGCTTTCTCCATCGCTTCTCCGTTCACGGAGGTGACGAAGATGAGACCGCTGTCTTCGATATCGATCTCCACACCCAGTTCCTTCGTGATCTTCTGGATCATTTCGCCACCCTTGCCGATGACAAGGCGGATATCCTCCGGATTGATCTGGATCGTCTCGATGCGTGGTGCGAACGGTGACATCTCATGGCGCGGCTCGGGGATGGTGGCAAGCATGATGCTCAATACTTCTCCACGACCCTTCTTTGCGCGCTCTAGTGCTTCGACAAAGACAGAGTCGGGCAAACCCTTGATCTTGATATCCATCTGGATAGCCGTGATGCCTTTTTCGGTACCGGTGACTTTGAAGTCCATGTCGCCACCGAAGTCTTCTTCGTCCTGAAGATCGGTGAGGATCACATATTGATTCTTGGATTCATCGCTCATAAGACCGAGTGCGATCGCCGAGACGGGCGATTTGATTGGCACGCCGGCCGCCATAAGAGCGAGCGTGGAACCGCAGGTTGCAGCCATGGAAGATGATCCATTGCTGGAGAGAATCTCCGTGACGGTGCGGATGGTATACGGGAACTCTTCCTGGCTCGGCAGCACCGGCTCGATGCCGCGCTGGGCGAGATTGCCGTGCCCGATCTCGCGGTTACCAACCATGAGACGGTTCGAGGTCTCCCCAACCGAGAAAGGCGGGAAGTTATAGTGATGCATGTAACGAAGCTTGTACTCGCCTTCCATACCCTCCACGATCTGCTGATCACCCGGCGAGCCGAGCGTGCAAGTGGTGAGCCCCTGGGTCTCGCCTCTTTCAAAGAGCGCGGAACCGTGGACGCGGTTAGGGAGAATATCGATGATGGCTGAAAGCTGACGAATCTCATCCACTTTGCGGCTGCTCATGCGAAGTCCTTCTTCCAAGACCAAACGACGCACTTCGCTCTTGATGATCTTATCCAGGAAGATCGATCCGTTTGCGTAGAGTTTTTCCAACTCCTCTTTATTCGTGTCGCTCATCGGAAATTTCTCTTTTAACTTATCAACGGACTGCTTCATGAGATCATTGAAGATCGCACGGCGTGCTCCTTTGGACAACGGCTTCAAAATCGCATCTTTGATCGTCGGGAGAGACCACGCCTTGAGGTGGTTGTACGCCTCTTCATGAGCGAATGGCTCAGCAACAACAAACTTCGGCTTGCCGATCTCTTTTTGGATATCCACGAAGAAATGAGCAATTTTCTGGGCCCACTTCTTGCCGAATTCGATGGCGCGAAGGACATCGGCTTCAGGTACCTGGTTGGCAGCAGCTTCGATCATCAAAATGCGATCCAGTGAAACAGTCACGAACATATCCAATTCCGCTTTGGCGCGAGCTTCGACGGAAGGATTCAACACCAATTCCCCACCGATCATTCCCACGCGCACCGATCCGATCGGACCATCGCACGGACAATCGGAGATGGCGACTGCGAGGTTCGCGGCGTTTGCGGAGACAATGTCATGCGCGTGCTCGAAGTCATAACTCAGCACCGTACAAAACACCTGGATATCATTGTGCAAATGCTTCGGGAACATGGGGCGCAGTCCTCTATCGATGACGCGCGCGAGCAAGACGTAATCATCGCCCGGGCGGCCTTCGCGCTTACGGAAACGACTTCCGCAAATTTTACCACCTGCATAATATTTCTCCTGATAGACAATCTGGAGAGGGAGAAAATCAACACCGGGGCGCTCGTTGCCGATGGTGCAGTTACTCATGGAAACAGTATCACCCATTTGGCAGATAACAGTCGCATTCGCCTGGGGAGCGAGTGCACCGATACGAACGGTCAACGTCTGATTCCCAAGTTCGAGGGAATAGACCTTGTCCGCTTTCGCAGTTGCAGACATACAAGAAAGGAAGAAAAGTGGCGTCTCGGCGCGAATGCGGCGGACGGCTCCTTCCTTCAAAACGTTTCGTCTTCCTTTGGATTCACACCTGAAGGCCGCGACACGGCACTCGGACGTAAACCCAACTCCTCAAAGGAGGCGAGGAAGAAACTGACGATCTGAAGGAACGAACGCCCAAAGTATACCGAAGCATTTCCGCTGAGGAAATGGAAAAAACGGCTTTCGGGGCTCTAATTTTATCGACGGAAAAGAGACCAACGTCCCTTCTTCCCTGCTTCGCCCGCTTTTGCCGCATGCTTCTCTTCTGCAGCCGACACTTTCATCTTTCCCTGCTTCACATGCAAGCGCTTGAGCAACATCTCAAATCCGCCGGCACCGAACTTCAGCATGCGTGATCCGCGCGTGATCTTGCTGATGGAAATCCCCAGCTCCTTCGCGATAGCGCGCTGCGGCGTTCCCTTGTGCAACTCTTGAATAAGAGCCCATCGCTCCGCAAGTGATTCGATTTCCTGCGGCGTGAAGAGATCCTTCAAAACCATGAGTGCTTCTTTTTCATCCTCCAAAGAAGCGAAGACGCGAGAGAGTTCCTTCAGATGTTGAGCGTGTGCTTTCATGAAACGATTGTACCGCTACAGAAACACAAAGGGAAATTTTTAATGGAAATCCATTTCTTGATCGAAGGTTCCAGCGAAGGTGACCACAGGAGGACAAGTTCCAATGTAGAGCGGAGAAGTCAGAGCAGAGAGCATTTTTTTTATTTTAGATAGAAATTATAGAAAATTAGGGAGCGGCCATACAATCATAAATCTGCACAATCATTAACCCCTAGAGTCATTGATTCCATCCATCAATACTCCCACTGCGCTTTGTGCTTTGTGCTCTACATTGGAACTTGTCTTCCTCTTGGGAATTTTCCAAAAGGTACACAAAAATTCCAAAACACCAATTCGGATCTCCAACTTCCTCCCCTTATTTCTTCAGCCCATGCACCTCCAACACCGTCTGATATTCTTCCGGCTTATTCATGCGGAGGTACGTCAAAAGCTTGCGGCGCTGAGCGACTTTGCCGAGCAATCCGCGACGGGCGGAGTGATCCTTCTTATGCTCCTGCAAGTGAGAGGTCAGAAGACCGATCTCCTTGGTCAAGATGGCGATCTGCACCTGCGGAGAACCGGTGTCCTTCGTGTGCGTGCGGAACTTGGTGATGAGCGTCTTCTTCGATGTGCGCTTGAGCGACATAACGACGGAGGGGCAGAAAAAAAGCTTTATGCCGCGCCTCTGAGAGCAAAATGCAAAAGAGAAGCGTGGACGGGTGTGTATTCTACGCAGCATAACCCAAAAATCAAGTCTATTTGGCTCATAATGCCAGCATAGCAAGCCGATGCCACGACTGAGCAAAGGCTGCAGAGGTCAAGAAGAAAACCAGTGGACAAGCGTCCACCCTCTGACTAGCATCCAAAGGAAGCAACAAGTGGAGAACAACAGTCATTATCTTTATTGTCCGGTCATCTTTTCTTCCATCACCTTGGTATGACTCTCCTCTATATCATCTGCACGGCGATCATTGGTTTGCTTGGGCTGATTGTCTGGAAGATATCGACGCTCCATACGAAGGAAACGACAGATACCGCTCCCCTGGTGCAGGAAAATGCGACGCTCAAGGCCGAGCTGAAACAGCTCTCTCAGGCGCTTGGCAAAGTGCAGAGCCAGTTGGAGCACGAACAATCGGAAAAGAATGAACTGATTGGCAAAAACAAAACACTCTTTGCGCAGCATGAGAATCTGAAGGCCGATTGGAAGCATTTGGGACAGGAGCGGGATCTCTTGAAAAAAAATGTCGGCGACAACGAGGCGCAAAAGCAGGAACGCGATGCGGAAGCCAAACGCACGATCACGCAGTTGACCCACGCAGAGCAAGCTCTGAAAGAGGAACGCCAACGATTGATTCGGGTAGAAGGAGAGCAGCGTCTGCACGAGGCCGAGGAACGCGATCGCATGTGGGCGGAGCATGAGCTGCAGGTCATTGCGACGCTGACGGATCTCTGTAAACAACCTCAATATGCCTTCACACATTTTACCAACACCACACTCCCCGATGAATTCGACGGCAGTCTCAAGCCGGATTTCCTCATCGAGTTCCTGGATCAGTATGTGATCTTTGATGCAAAGGTCTCCAAAGCAGACAGCTTGCAGACGTATATCAATAACGCCATCAAGAGCACGGCGGAGAAGGTGAAAAAGAACGGAAAGATCTACGGTTCCATTTTCCTCGTCGTACCGTCTGGAGCCATCGCGGAACTGAAGAAGACGGTCTATCCCAAAGATGACTATGTCTTTTACATCGTCTCCCCCGAAGCGATTGCACCGATTCTGAGTTCGCTCAAGAAGATCAGTGCGTACGAATTCGCAGAGCAGATGGACCCGCAAAAACGCGAGAACATCATCAATCTCATCGCCGATCTGGACCAGCACATCAATTTCCGAAACGGCGTGGATCTGATCATGACGAAGATGGGAGCGGAGCTGATCGAAAAAGCGCAAAAAGTGGATCCCGAGCTCACCGAAGAAATTGAGCTGAAGAAAAGGGAAAAGAAAAATCCGACACTGAACGCCGCAGAACTGAAAAAACTCTCTTCAAGCACGGCGATCCAGCAAGAAAAAATCGCCGATTTGGTCTCGCCGAAAGCGTTGGTGGAAGAGCAAACCGTCCTAGTGGCCAGGGCGGCAATCAAAGAGCGCATCCCAAAATTTTCGCAGAGTGAAGCGACGCAAACACTCCTGTAAACGGTTTTTCTTCCGCATCATTTGGCTTCGTATTATCATTCTTTCCTTATGGTGAATTCCTCAAAAACCGAGCATCTTGATGCCAATTATATGGCAGAGCTCCTTGATAATAAGCTTGCTCCAAGCAAAGTGATTCCCGTCCTGGAACATCTTCACTCTTGCCCACAATGCAGTCACGCCATAGAGGAATTGAGATCGGCGCTCATGGACGAGGCTGAAGCAATTCTTTCGCCTGAATTGTCTAAAACAAAAGAACGTTTCTACGCGATTGCCGAAGCGAAAAATGGTCAAAGTCCTTCTGCGGTGGAATCGTATACTTCAGAAATCGGCGGTTCGGAAAATCCCGGAAATGAGAGTGCGAAGACGGGATAATCCCCCTATGATCGCGGCCTGTGAGCGAAACGATCATCCCCATACATCCGGTCCTGGCCAGCTTAAACGAGCCGCAACGCCAATCGGCGGCTCATATCCATGGCCCTTCGCTTATTTTGGCGGGAGCGGGCAGCGGTAAAACACGAGCACTCACGCACCGCATCGCGTACATGATGGATCAGGGCATTCAGCCTTGGCAGATTTTGGCTGTGACCTTTACGAACAAAGCGGCCGCAGAGATGAAGAGCCGGATCAAAAATCTGCTCAAGATTACCGATCCGGAAGGAGAAGCGTTCGGTGGTGGCGAACGTGGCGTCGGTCGTTTGCCGGCCATGGGCACCTTTCACTCGATCTGCGTGCGTATTCTGCGCAGAGATATTGAGAGAATGGGACGCGACCGGACCTTTGTCATTTATGACGCGGATGATCAGGAGAAATTGATGAAGAGCGTGCTCAAAGATATGAGCATCGATGAAAAAGAACTGAAAGCCAAAGCGGCGCTGAGCTATGTGGGACGGTTCAAATCGGAAGCACTCTCCCCTGCCGAAGTGAGATCGCAAGCGACAACGCCGCACATGATGCAGGTAATCCGCGCGTACGACCGCTATCAAAAGGCGCTGCGCGAAGCGAATGCGCTGGACTTTGATGATCTCATCCTGGAAACCGTGCGGCTGTTTCATGAAGTCCCGGAGGTCTTGGACCGCTACCAGGAGACCTGGCGCTACCTGCACGTTGATGAGTATCAGGATACAAACCACGCGCAGTATCTTTTCATCACGCTTCTCGCGCAGAAATACAGAAACCTCTGCGTCATCGGGGATCCGGACCAATCGATCTACTCCTTCCGCGGCGCGGATATCAGAAATATCTTGGAGTTTGAAAAGGAATATCCCGACGCATTGCGCGTGAAATTGGAACAGAATTATCGATCCACACAGGTTGTTCTCACGGCGGCCAACGCGGTGATCGCCGCAAACCCCGACCGTCCGGAAAAGGAAATGTGGAGCAGCCGCAAAGAGGGGCCGCGGATCATCGTTCATGAAGTGCGCGATGAACGAAAAGAGGCGGAAGAAGCCGTGCGATCGGCACAACAATTACAGAAAGATGGCACCGTACTCAATGAACAGGTCATCCTCTATCGCACAAACGCGCAGTCGCGTCTTTTTGAAGAGGCCTGCATGCGCGCCGGTATCCCCTATCGCATCATCGGCGGGCTCAAATTTTATGCGCGCAAAGAAGTGAAAGATGTCCTCGCGTACCTGTACGTTCTCCTCAATCCATTCGATACGCTTTCTTTGCTGCGCATTCTTAATGTGCCCACAAGAAAAATAGGCCAGACCACGATCGGGCATTTACAAGCCTATGCATCAGCCAGGCAACTTCCGCTGTGGAGCACACTGAAGGAAGTGGATATGATTGAAGCAATCAACGAGCCGACCAGGGAACGCATCACGAAGTTCGTACATCTCATCGAAAGTTTTATGGGACTCACAAAAACACAGGTTGTCTCCGGCCTGACGGAGAGATTACTGAACGCGATAAATCTGGAGCAATGGCTGAAGGAGGACGAGGAAGACGGCGAAGACCGTTGGCAAAACGTGCAGGAATTGCTCTCGGTCACACACAAGTATGACACGCTGGAGCCGGAAACATCGCTCATGAGTTTCCTGGAAGAAGTGGCGCTCGTCTCCGAAGTCGACAAGCTCACCGATGTGCGAGATGACGCGTTGACGCTGATGACGCTCCATCTTTGCAAAGGACTGGAATTCGAATCCGTTTCCATCGGCGGATGTGAAGAAGGCATCTTTCCTCATGCAAATAGCGCCTACGATAAAGAGCAATTGGAAGAAGAGCGTCGTATCATGTACGTCGGTATGACGCGCGCAAAGACGCACCTGCGCATCTTCTGCACTCGCACGCGCATGCTCTGGGGCGAGACGCAGGCCAACGCCCCCAGTCGCTTTTTAGATGATCTGCCGGAAGCAGTGACAGAGAGGCGCAGCGATGAACTCCTATCCGCCTTCGCGTGGGCCACGGAAAGCGGCAAGGCCAAAGCATTTTCCTCAGGCAGCCGCGTGCAGCCGTACCGTCAGAACACGTCATCTATCGATGTTGAATTCAATCAGGACATCGCTTTTGATGATGCCTCTCAAGAGACAAGCGATGACTTAGGCGAAGGCACGCGCGTGGAGCATCCGTCTTTCGGGCGCGGCAGCATCCTCACGCGCCGCGGCGACGTGGTAACCATTCAGTTTGATAATGGCCAAAAGAAGACTTTTGCGCTATCCATAGCACCTCTTAAGAAGATTTAACCAAAAAACTATTGACGTGGTTCCGTTGCAGGCATTGAATGCCGTCCGCTCTTTGAGAGCACCGTGTCGATTGGAAACTTCTCTTTTTTAGGAGGAATTGCCGTGGAGTACATCTGGCCGATTGGAGCAGTAATGATAGGAATCGTAGTAATTTTTCTTCTTGGCAATATTTTATGGCCAACGAAGCGGCCTTCGCTGGTGGATGCGCTGGAGGCCATGCATCCATTGCCGCCCCTCGAAAGTAAAAGCATAACTATCGTGGGATCTTCAGGAAAACAGGTGATTCGAGAAATAGTGAATAATCAGATTCATATCAAGTACTGGAAGAATGCAAAATATGAATTCATTCAGTACTACATACCCGGCACGCATGCGCCGGGTCTGCTCAGATTCAAGAAAGGTGTCCCGGTCGGGATCAGTGCACCTTTGGGGGTTAAAATCGCCCGAAGAGAACGGGCATCCCGAAAGAAAGCTTATGCCACGAAAATCCGCTGTATCGTTCTCGAGACGTTAAAAATCGACGCGGCATGCTGAAGAGCAAGGACTCTTGGTCCACTGCAGGGATACGGACTTTCCGTATCCCTGCTTTAGTATCAAATTTATCTGCTGAAGTATGTGCCGCGCGCGACGGGCACATCGAATGGCACCCACTGGGAACTCTGGACGCCATCGGTCCAAGTGATATCACCCGCAGTGGTAGACGTCCCTGGAGTAACCAAACTGACACGAAGGAATCCGCTCGACCCGCTTACTGCGATATCTCCGTAGAGACTCAACGAGAGAGGAGCATCCAGAGATCCAATCGACGCATCCAAGTCGGCGCAAGTAACAGTGGTTGATGCAACGGTACAGGCAGAAGTCTGCGAGGAGCCTGCCAGCTGCAGTCGCACATTGGAGAGCGTGGCGTTATTGCTTTCCAGCGTGAAGACGAGACTCGTGAGTCTGGGATGCGCTGTGCTGTCAGATTTTTCTGCTTCAAAACGGAAGGTGCCCAGAAGTTGGCTCAGACCTGCGGCAAGCGGACCATTTACAGCGCTTGTCTGACGCACGCTTGTAAGCCGCGCATTCGAAGTTTTATACGGGAGGAATGTTTCGCTGGTCGCGAGAACATAACTGGTATTGCTCCAGCTGCCGTAGCCCTGGAATTGGAATGAGTACACCTGCACATCCTGTCCGGCTGTTCCGCCATTCTTACTGTCCTTCAGGCGAGCGCGCGCATACACCGTTCTGCTCTGGCGCTGCGGAACGACTAACGTGGAAGGACTGAGATTAATCACATATTGCGCCGTCGACACTTCTGTTGCAGTCCCAAGCAGAGCACCGCTGTCATTAAAGACAAGCAGAGCATCGATGGAGGAAGAGGGACTCACCAGCGAGATCGTGATCTTTCGCACATCAAGCGGCTCGCTTTCTGGGAAAACTTTTGCAGCGCCGAGCACTGGGGACACCTGGCCGAGCAGTATCTGCTGGGATCGGATCACCGTGCTGCCGTACTGATCGGTGACGGAGCCTGAGCCGGCCATTGAAGAAGAGGAAGAAACCGAACTGCTGGAACTGCCTTGATGAGTCAAACATGGATCGGCAAAGTAATTGATCGGATTGCCGTTGGTCGTGCAGGTGGGATAGCCGTAGCCATCCGGACAGACCACTTGGCGACACATATTTTCGCTGCTGCCAGATCCGCTGCCCGTGGAACCTGAACCCGTGCTGACGGAACTGGAACTGCTGGAGGACTTCCCTTCTTGCGCATCGCGTAGGAGCTGCAATTCCCCTTCGCTTGCAGCAAGGAATGCTGCTGCAAGTTGCGCCATTTCACCGCGGCGGATTTGATCACCCGGCATGACGCCGGAAAGATGCAGTTTCAACGCAACGGCACCATTGGTGTATTCGTCATACCATTGACCGTTCTCCACAGTCACAGTTGGCAAGGCAAAGATCTTAAAGAGGATTTTTAAAGCTTCTTCATATTGCACGGCACGATTCGGTTCAAACGGCCACTGATCGGGCGTGAGACCGGGTCGGTCATTGCCTTTTATGATGCCAAGCTCTTTCGCGGTACAAATCTTCAACGTGTACCACTCACCCTTTGGCACATCCGGGAAACAGGGAATGCGCAATGCGAGATTGGAGCGCGGCAAATTGCGCTCATACAGACGCATGGCAATTTGAATAAATTCCGCGCGGTTCAATCGGTCGGTAGGACGGAACGTACCGCTGGGATCGCCCTGCAAGATCCCCTCTTCAGTGAGTATGCTCACGGCAACGGCTGTACGCCGATCGCTGGGAGCGTCCGAATAGGGAAGATGACTGGTGTCATAGGTGCGAGCGAGCAACGTGAGCGGTATGGCTACCGCTGCAAGCGCACTAAGTACGGTGAGAGAGCGTTTCATAAAAAGCTTGGGAGAATGAGACACCAGTGTAGACGGATTAGGAGGCAAACTGTGACTTGACTCCTCTTTGCGTTCCTAGGATGCCTTCTGAGTACGATAAAGAGCTCCTCTTGTGCAGACCAGACAGGAAAAAACTGCGTGAGGGAGCACGCAGTCACGGAAGAATCATTTTCTTAACTGGTAGATGAGAGCGAGCTCTCCTGCGGTCAGAGCCGGAGCAATACCGGCATGACCGAAATCGACACTGACCCTCGTTTGTCCGTGTGAGGCGGTGACCTGAACATTCACCGGAGCATTGCTGCCCGTGTAATCATTCACAATCACATGCACGATGGGCCTGGGCGCAACGACAACGATAGGCCTTGGTTCCACGACCACATAGTGCGGCGTCGTGACGATCACAGGGGGAACATATCCCTGATAACCGTTCGAACATCCATACGAATAGCAGCCGTGATAAGACGAACAGGAACAGGACGCGTAGCAAGAATACGAACTGTAGTTCCGCGCGTACCCGCCGTGGTATGACGAGGTCGCGTAGCTCACCTGAGCGTGCGCGACAGAGACCGACAAAACCAAAGACAGAATCACACAGCATAAAAGAAACATCATTTTCATACGATTCTCCTGAAAAACTGGTGCCCCCTCACGAGACGTTCTTTCACTTGAGCCGTCTCCCCACGGCTAAAGCTAGACATGAGGGGCGGGGTTGGAAAAAAACGTCCGTAAGGGTGGATCGATGATGGTAAGGAACAAGAAAAGTATTATACATTGCTAGTCTGATTTGTCTATTTTCCTTTACCTGGCTCCCTGAGGCTGTCAGGCTGCACAGGTGCAATCCCTCCGCGACCATGTCCGGCGCTTTCTCTCTGACCACGGTATTCGTCTGGATACGGATTTGGGTCAGCATTTTCTGATTGATGAACTGATTCTTTCGATGATCGTCGAGACGGCGAATATCCAGCCGGATTCCCACATTGTCGAAATCGGGCCTGGTATCGGGATTCTGACGCTCGAACTTTTGGAACGTGCCGCAAAAGTAACCGCAATCGAGATCGATCCGCGTCTCCCGCCACTGCTACGCGTCTACGTTGGAGAAGAACGCCTGGCGAAACTCACCATGATCCGAGGAAATGCATTGCAGGTACCTCTGCCAACAGAGCCCTATCATATCGTCGCGAATATTCCGTATCACATCACGTCGCCTCTGCTGCGCCATGCATTTATGGAATCACCGCAGGCACCGCGGACGATGACGCTCTTAATTCAAAAAGAAGTCGCACAAAAAATCTGCGATACCGAGAGTCGCAGTCTGCTCTCCATTGTCGTCGGATTATTTGGCACTCCTCACCTGATGTTCCCGGTTCCGGCTCAGGCGTTTCTGCCGCCGCCCGCAGTAGAGTCCGCGGTGCTGTTCATTGATTGCTTTGAGAAGCCGCGCGCGGATAGAGAAACTATCGAAGCAGTGTTGCGCCTGGCGAAGATGGCATTCAGCGGCAAGCGAAAGATGCTCCGCAACACCCTGGGGCAGCAACCTTTCGGAAAAGACGCACTCGAAAAAGCAGACATCGACGGGACGCGCCGTCCGGAGAGCATGGACATTGATGAATGGATACGGCTGTCGCAGGCTTTCTCCGCACTGCAATTACACAATCAATAAAACCACCATGGTTTCACCTATCAAGCCCTCGGCGCTTTCATACATTTTTCTGGGCGTCTTCCTGGTGGGGATTTTTGCGCTGCAATGGTGGCAATCGCCATCGTATCCGCTATGGGTCTGGGCAGTGATCGCCATTCTTATCTGCGGCAGCATTGGCAGCAGTATGTTCATGCCGACAGTGCGTTACTTCTCCTGGCCTGCGCTTGCCGGATCGATCGCGATTCTTCTCTGCTTCCTGACCGTCGCACGCACAACCGTCCTCGATGACCCCATACTTCAAGCAAAGATCAGTAATGATGTAACGATACAGGGAAAAATCACAAAGGAGCCTGAGAAAGACGGCGCCAAGACGACGTACGCTATCAAAGTAGAAAAGATTGTTGAAGAAAATGGAAACGTAGTCACTGTGCAAGGATTGATTCTCGCGAGTGACACCCAGAGCGATGGCTTGCTTGCTATCGGTAGCAACGTCGTCGCGCGGGGCCGACTGATCGCTCCTAAGGAATGGCAGAAGAAAGCGGGGTTTCACGGCATCATGGCTAAAGCAGTTCTAACGCCCACGAATCAAGGAAGCCAGCGCAGTATCTTGGCTTATTTGTATGACGTAAAAAGTGGCTTTGAATATCGCATACGAACGCTCTATCCCGAACCTCATGCATCGCTTCTTGCAGGCCTCCTCACGGGGTCACGCAGCGGACTGCCATACACATTGGCTCAGGACTTCCAGACGACAGGACTGACGCATATCATCGCGATTTCCGGCTATAATATTACGATCATTATCTCGCTGATCACGGCTCTGTTTTCCTGGCTGCCGTATAAATGGCGTTTTGTTCCCGCCGTTTTCCTCATCATCGTTTTCACACTGTTTGTGGGAGCAAGCCCATCCGTCGTCCGTGCGGCAATTATGGGAGTACTGGGGCTGCTGGCGCTCCAGGTGGATCGCATGAAATCTTCGCGGCTCGCGGTGCTCTGGGCGCTCTTTTTCATGATCCTCTGGAATCCGCGATACCTTTGGTTTGATATCGGCTTCCAACTTTCTTTTCTTGCGGTGATCGGCGTCATGGAAATCACGCCGCTTCTGAATCATTGGCTTCGCCGTGTGCCACAGGCATTTGGCATCCGAGACATCTTCTTCACGACGATCGCCGTTCAGATTTTCTCTGTGCCGTGGATCGTGTTTCTGTTTGGCAGATTCTCCGTCATCGCTCCGGTCGCAAACGTGCTCACCTCACCGTTCATTCCACTTGCGATGCTCTTTGGGTTCCTCAGCACAATCTTCAGTTGGTTCTTGCCGGCACTTGGTCAAATAATCGCCATCTTCGGATGGGGCAGTCTGGAAGGAATTTTGCTCATCGCTACGCGTTTAGCCAAAGTGCCATACGCCTCTTTTATGATGCCAAAAATGCACTTTTCGGTCATTATTTTGTATTATGTGTTCTTGGGATTGGCGCTGGTTTGGCTTCGCACGCGCCGCTCCCTCATTCTTGCCATAGAAGAAACCCGCGATTACCAGACGTAAAGAAATATCGTGCCGCCCCTCACACTCACTTCTCGCTTTGGCTTACGGCCAGGAAACGTAAAAGCATTGGATATCACGCGCGTCCCGGGCTTCAGCTCCTGATCGAATTTGTTTTCCAATTGTCCCATCAATCCGGGACCCACATAAAGAAACACCACATCAGCCTGCCGAACATTCATAGAAAACACATTCATCCAGCGAAAAGAAATATGATGACCCGAGAGAAGCGTTCGCATTTTCCCCAGCATCCAAATAGTGAAAACCGCCTCGCATCCCGTAGCAACAATCTTTGGGCACCGGCGCTTTGCAGCAATGAGAATGCGCCCGTCCCCTGCCCCCAAGTCATACACATGATCTTTGTTAGATACACAGGCCAGATCCAGCATCGATTGTACGACCTCATTGGAAGTGGGAATGTACGGCACACGCAACACAAACAAATGCATGATCCCGGTGTAGAGCATGAGAATCGTTGCACAGACGCTGAGGACAAGCAGAACATCTAGGGCATGCATGGAGTGAAGTATAGCCTTTTTGGAAGCTGCAAGATTCAAGATCAAAGATCAAAACAGGCTAAGGAAAAATATTGAAGATTAAAAATACCTTCCACATTCTTGCCACACGCGGGCAGCCCGTCACTTACGAGTGACGCGGCAAAAAAGCCCGCTCCCTAATTTTTTAATTTTTTTTTGGCCCTTCTATCTTAAAATTTGTTTTGATCTTTGATCTTTGATCTTTGATCTTGAATCTTCAATCGCCACGTTATTGCTCGACCTCTTGCTCCACCCGAAACACCGTCTGTCCCGTCCGAGCGGCATACAACATCTGTTTTCCATCGGGTGAAAAATGGAGGGTGTCTGGAAAAATTTCTTCGAAAGGCGCGCCTTCTGTGTCGCCCTGCACCACAAATTGCTGACCGCGCGGGCAAGCACCGTCCCCTCTTCCCGCGTCCCTGCAGGCAACATAGGCGAGTGCTGCATCGCTTCCGGCCTGCAACGACGTCTCGATGATTCGCTCGTAGGTGCGGCCTTTCTTTGCGCCAATCATCACAAACTGTTTCTCGCCGCTGCAATCCGCCTTGGCCGTTGTTCCCTCACAAGCGACAAACGCCGGCTCTTTGTTGGTGAGCAATATCGGCGGTCCGGTGAACCGAAAGTATGCGCTCTCTTTGCCATCCGCGATGACGCTCCATCCGCTTTGAGTGCGGATGCGCAGAGCGGTTTCATTGCCGCCGGAAGAGATCGTGGGCGAAGAGACATCAACGTAGCCGGCACTTTCCCACTGACCGGTCACCACAAAGGGTCGGCGCGTATTTTTACACTCTTGCGACCAGAGTGCGAATGCTTTCGCTACTTCTTCATCTTTCGTATTGCGGTTTCCACCCAGGGTCCAAGAGCGACACGGTTTCTCCGCAACGTAAGTGAGCGTTTTACCTTCCGGATCCAACGCAAGATCGCGAATATCGACATACGGCCGTTTCCACTCAGCAGCGCCAGATACAATCACGCAACGTCGGGCGGATCGTTCCAGCTCATCGGTGGCTTTGCCTTGGCAGGCGGCATAGACAGGCGAGCCGTCGCTGCGAAAAAGAAGATTGGAGAGCTCTGTAAATGTTTTCCCCCGCGCGCTGCCGATGACGGCAAATTCCTCAAACGGGCGACTGACAATGAAGCCGAGCGTCGTTCCATCGCGCGAAAATCGCAGACTGCGCGGCGCTCCAGCGTAGGCCGCACTCTCTGTATCATTGCGTACGACAAATTGTTCGCCTGCTTCTCCTTCTGCGGTATAGGCCACCTGTGTTCCATCAGCATTAAACTGAATGGCTCCGATCGACCTGTATGCCTTGGCAGCTTCTTTGCCATCGAGGCGCAGTCGCCAGAGTCCTGTGGGCGCACTTGTGGGCGATACGGTGACCGACGGAACCTTTACCGCCACTGCGACATGCTTTCCATCAGAACTCACCACCAGCGCACCATAGTCTCTGGGAAGTTCCTCCACTGCTTGGACGGAGAGACGGGCTTGGCGGGCAGGCGGATCGGAAAGGACTGTGGGGACAGGCGGGGCAGAAGCTGGAGAACAAGCCGTGAACACCAAAGCAGTAGCAGCCACCGCACCCAGGCGAATAATTTTGAGAGAGGACACGGCTGAAAGCATACCATTAGCAACGGCTTGGCATAAAGTAACAAGGGGGGTTGGCAACGCTCAAAAAACATCTACACTATGTTTCCTATGACCCGCTATCACCTTCCCCTCACGGCTCTTCTGCTCACGCTGGTTCTCGCAGCCTGTGGCCAGAAATCGCCTACCGCTTCTGTTACTCCATCTGCAAAAACGGGCAGTGCTGCACAGTTGGGCATACCAAAGAAAGAAGAAATTGCCGCTCTGGAAAAAGCTGCCAGCGCCGGAGACAAGAATGCGCAATTCCAGCTAGGCGTGATTTACCATGATGGCACGGGCGTGGAGAAAGATATGGCAAAGGCACTCGAGTGGCTGGAGAAGGCAGCCGCCCAGGGAGAAGTACGCGCGCAATTCAATGCCGGTCTCATGCGCTATCGCGGAGAAGGAGCGAAACAAAATCTCACGAAAGCGTTGCAGTGGTTTGAAAAAGCAGCACAAGCCGGCAACGGTCGTGCGGCCTTCAGCATCGGCCTCATGTACTACCGCGGCGAAGGCGTGGAGCCTGACTTCACCAAGGCTGCGGCGGCATTTAACAAAGCAGCGCTCACCGGCATTCCTGATGCACAATTTAACCTGGGAGTGATGGCCGTTAAGGGAGAGGGCATAAAACAGGATCTTGTCACCGCGCTGGCATGGTTCCTCCTCGCCCAAGAGAGTGGCGACACCAAGGTCGGAACAGCCATCGCTACGATCGAGCCGCAGATGACGCCGGAGCAGATCAGTGATGCAAAGAAGCTCTCTATAGCTTTGCGAAAGCAGATCAAGCCATCAGCCTATTGATGTACTGAGGCCGATAAAGCGGATCAATGGTGATGATGAGCGTGTGCGTTTCTTCGTAACGCCGAAGCTGGCATGCGCATCGCCATCCAGCTTGCGACGAAAGTCGTAAACGGAACGGCAGCGAGCAAGCCTAGACTTCCCACAATCGTTCGCACAATTTCCGTCGCAAAGGTTTCGCGGCTGATAAGAAGCAGCCACGGTTCGCGTGAGGAATTGCTGGCGAGCAGCAGGAGCAACGGAAGAGCGGCTCCGGCGTATGCCAACACAAGCGTATTGATAGCACCTGCGATATGGTCTCTGCCGATCCGGATCGCGCTGGCATAGAGATGTTTCGCGGTCATCGCAGGATTGGCGGCTTTAAGCTCAAACACCGCGGAAGACTGTGCAATGGTGACGTCATCCAATGTGCCAAGCGCACCGATGATGATACCGGCCAGGAGCAAACCGCGCGTGTCGATATCTGGATAATTGTTCAGTAAAAAAACCGCATTCTCTTCGCCAAGACCAAAGAGACGCGCCCATTGAGCGAAGAGCACCGCAAGAAGTCCTGTAAGCAGGAGACTCATGGTGGTGCCCAGAAGAGCGCTCATGCTTTTGGGTCCCCAGCCGTGTGTGATCAGAAATGTAAGACTCATGATGATGAAGCCACCGATCAGCGCGACAAGAAGCGGCGGATCCCCTGCCAGAAAACGCGGCAACATCACCGCAAAAATGAGAAACAGACTCAGGGCCATACCCGCAAGCGAGCGCAGGGCGGACTTTCCTCCCACAAGCAGCGCGCATCCGAT
>Ga0163152_10002387_pt1 | contig 26873 bp, 22 predicted proteins | sample OliLakLV19MP8IB2_FD_148635 | JGI IMG/M metagenome (GOLD analysis project Ga0163152, IMG submission 148635) | Freshwater microbial mat bacterial communities from Lake Vanda, McMurdo Dry Valleys, Antarctica - Oligotrophic Lake LV.19.MP8.IB-2 | ecosystem: Environmental > Aquatic > Freshwater >...
CTTTACCCTTTGACCTTTGCTTTCAGGGCCGCCTGCGCGGCTGCCAGTCGCGCCACGGGGACGCGATACGGTGAGCAGCTCACGTAGTCGAGGCCGACCGACTCGAAGAAGAAGATCGAGGCCGGGTCGCCGCCATGTTCGCCGCAGATGCCGAGTTTGATGTTGGGCCGCGTGGCACGTCCCTTCGTGACGGCGATCTGGACGAGTTGACCCACGCCGGCCACGTCAATCGTCGCAAAGGGATTGTTGGTCACGATCTCGAGCTCCTGGTAGTTGGGCAGGAACGAACCCGAGTCATCGCGCGACATGCCCAGTGCGGTCTGGGTCAGGTCGTTGGTGCCGAAGCTGAAGAACTCGGCCGACTGCGCGATCTCATCCGCCGTCAACGCGCCACGGGGGATTTCAATCATCGTGCCGACCATGTAGGTCAACTTGACCTTTTGCTCCGCCTGCACCTCTTTGGCCGCCTTGTGCACGGCCGCAATCTGCAGGTCGAGTTCCTTCTTGAAGCCGACGAGTGGAATCATCACTTCCGGACGGACCTTGATGCCTTCCTTCTGGACTTGCGCAGCCGCCTCGAATACTGCGCGCGCCTGCATCTCGGAGATCTCGGGATAGCCAATCCCGAGACGGCACCCACGGAAGCCGAGCATCGGGTTGAACTCGTGCAGACTGTGCACGCGCTGATGGATGCGCGCCACCGGGACGCCCATCTTCTTGGCGAGCTCTTCCTGCGACTCCTTGGTGTTGGGCAGGAATTCGTGCAGCGGCGGATCCAGGAAACGAATCGTCGCCGGGTAGCCCTTGAGCTCGCGGAAGATGCCGGCGAAGTCTTCACGCTGGAACGGCAGGAGCTTGGCGAGGGCGACCTTCCGGTCTTCCACGGTTTCGGCGAGGATCATCTCTCGCATCACGTCGATGCGATTGCCTTCGAAGAACATGTGTTCGGTGCGGGTCAGGCCGATGCCCACCGCGCCAAACGCGACGGCGTTGGCCGTCTGCTCCGGCGTGTCGGCGTTGGTGCGCACGCTCATGCGCGTCGCCTTTTCACACCACTTCATCAGCTGCTGGAAGTCGCGGAACTTCTCGCTCTTCTGCGCGCCCTTGTCGTCGTGGATCAGCGCGGCGACGATTTCGGACGGGGCCGTCTTGACCTCGCCGGCGTACACCTTGCCCGCCGTGCCGTCGATCGAGAGCCAGTCGCCCTCTTTGTAGGTCTGACCGTCGACCTTGGCCGTCTTGGCCTGGTAGTCGATCTCGATGGCCGCCGCGCCACACACACAGACTTTGCCCATCTGACGGGCCACAAGGGCGGCGTGTGACGACACACCACCACGGGCGGTCAGGATGCCTTCAGCCGCAATCATGCCGCGCAGATCTTCGGGTGATGTTTCCACGCGCACCAGGAGGGCTTTCTCACCACGAGCCGCCGCGTCCACCGCGCGCTCCGCATTGAGATACACGCGACCGGACGCCGCACCAGGACCTGCGGGCAGGCCCGTTGCGATCACGGGCGCCTTGGCCACCGAGGCCGCATCAAACACGGGCGCCAGTAGCTGTTCGAGCTGATCGGCCGGGTTGCGCATGATCGCGGTCTTCCAGTCGATCAGCTTTTCCTTCTCCATGTCGATGGAGAACTTCAACGCCGCCATCGCCGTACGTTTGCCGTTGCGCGTCTGCAGCATGTACACCACATCGTCTTCAATGGTGAACTCGAAGTCCTGCACGTCCTTGAAGTGCTTTTCGAGCGCCACGCGAATGCGCGCGAGTTCGGCGTACGCTTTTGGCATCTGCTTCTTGAGCTCGGCGACAGGTTCGGGCGTCCGGACACCGGCGACCACGTCTTCACCCTGCGCGTTGATCAGGAACTCGCCGTAGAACTCCTTGGCGCCGTTGGCGGGGTTGCGCGTAAACGCGACGCCCGAGCCCGACCGCTCACCGGTGTTGCCATAGACCATCGCCTGCACGTTGACGGCCGTGCCCCACTCGCTGGGGATGTTGTACTTGCGGCGATAGACCATCGCGCGGTCGTTCATCCACGAGCCAAACACGGCGCTGACCGCGCCCATCAGCTGATCCCACGGTGACTCAGGGAACTGACGACCGACACGGTCCTTGACCAACGTCTTGAAACGCGCGACGAGTTCCTGAAGGTCGTCGACGGTCAACTTCGTGTCTTCGATGTCGTGGTGATACCGCTCGTGTTTGAGGCCGTGAATCACCGTCTCAAACGGGTCGTGATCCTCGTCGGGGCGCTTCTGCACGCCGAGCACCACGTCGCCGTACATCTGCACGAAGCGGCGGTAGCAGTCCCACGCAAAACGCGGGTTGCCGGTCTTTGTGCTCAGCGCTTCGACGGTCTTGCGGTTGAGGCCGAGGTTGAGAATGGTATCCATCATGCCCGGCATCGAGTCACGCGCGCCGGAGCGCACAGAGACGAGCAGCGGGTTGGACAGGTCACCGAACTTCTTGCCGGTTTCCTTCTCGATGGCCGCGATACCCGCTTCCACCTGCGCGCGCATGGCGGGCGGATAGGTGCGCTTGTTCGCGTAGTAGTAGGTGCAGACCTCGGTCGTGATGGTGAATCCGGGAGGCACCGGCAGCCCGATGCGACGCATCTCGGCGAGGTTCGCCCCCTTGCCGCCCAGCAACGTCTTCATCGATCCGTTCCCGTCAGTCTTGCGCCCGAACTGGTACACACACTTCTGCGCGGCCTTCTTCTTGACGACCTTCTTGACCGTACCTTTGGCCTTTGCCCTGGCCGTGTTCTTCACCGCGACCTTTGACCTCGTCGTGCTCTTCTTCGCTGTTTTCTTCTTCGCCATCTATAACTCCATTACTCCGCTGCTACGATCTCGGAGATATCCCCGAGCTGTAAAATCAACCGCTCCAACCGCTTCATCAACTGCAACCGCGCCTGTCGGAGCGCGGGGTCTTCTGCCATCACGAACACGTCCGTAAAAAATTTCGCCACGGCCGGTTCAAACTGTGCGGCTTCCTGATACGCCTCTTTGTAGCCGCGGCCCGTGGCTACGGCTTGTTCAATCACCGCCTGCCGTTTGTCGATCTCGGCCAACAACGCCAATTCCGCAGGCTCGGTCAAGACCGAACCCAACGCCGGGTTCACGGCGGGCTCATCGGGCAACTCCCGTGCGATGTTGCGCACACGCTTGAAGGCGGTGGCGAGTGCGCGGAAGGACTCCGACGAGGCCACGGCCGGCAATGCCGTCACGTTTGCTTCCAGATCCTGGACCGCGCGCGTGGTGCCAGACGCGAGGACCGCGCGGACATTCCGACGATCAGCCCCGCGGGCACCGAGCACGTATTCAATGCGCTCGCGCAGAAACGCCGAGAGATCCGTCCAGGCGGCCTCGCTCATCACGTGCTCAGGGCCGCCATCGCCGTACCCTTTGACTGCGCGTTTCACGAGGGTCTCAAGCACCGGACGCTTGGTCAGTCCGGTCAGCGCTTCCAAATCCAGGAGGATTCGCAACACGCCATGGGCCGCTCGACGCAGGCCGAAGGGGTCACGCGATCCGGTCGGACGTTCGCCGGCATGAAAGAGCCCGGCGATTGTGTCGAGTTTGTCGGCGAGCGACACGGCCGCCCACGTCACCCGGCCCTCGCCCAACTGTGCGACGGTCGGCGCGCCGGTCTTCTCCACACTGATCGGTTGGTAGTGGTGATAGATGGCCTTCCACACGGCCTCGGGGTGTGTCTCCCGAGCGTAAATACCGCCCATGACGCCCTGGAGTTCGGTGAACTCGCGCACCATGTCGGTCGCGAGGTCGGCCTTGGCCAGGCGTCCGGCCGTTTCCGCCTGCTCGGCGACTTCCTCAGACTGTCCAAAGACGTCCGAGGCAATCCACTTCGCGAGTGCCGCCACGCGGAACGCCTTGGCCTGATACGACCCGAGCGCCTTGTGGAACGTCAGGGTTTCCAGGCGCGAGAGACGTGCCTCAAGCCCCACGGCCCGGTCGGACTCCCAGAAGAACCGCGCATCACGCAGGCGCGCGGTCACCACACGCTCGGCGTTTACCGAGATCAACTTGGTGTTGGTGCCCTGCGTGTTGGTCACCGCCAGGAAGGACGGCATCAGTTTGTCGTCTGACGCGACCACGGGAAAGAAATGCTGATGATGAATGAGCGTGGTGATGAGCACTTCAGCCGGCAGCGACAGGAACTCCGAGGCAAAGGTCCCGGAGACCACGCCCGGGTACTCGACCAGGTCCGGGACTTCTTCGAGCAGCGCCTCGGCCTGCGTGGATTGGTGGTGCAACATGCGTCCGCCAATCTTGCGTGCCTGCGCATCCAGTTCGCGCATGATGCGGTCCTTCCGCTCGATGCGGGAGAGAAACACGAAATGCTCGGCGAGCTTTTTCTTGTATTCGTCGAAGCCGCGCACCTTGATGGCGCGGCCCGCGCGTCCACTCGACGCAAGCACGCGGTGGCCGTAGGTCACGGCGCCCGAGGTCACATCCTGCACACGCACACCGGCGGCCATCGTGGTGCGCGAAATCGTGAACGGCACCACACGCCCGCCGTACAGGAACAGCAGCCAGCGAATGGGACGCCCGAATACCAGCTCCCCCTTGCCGTCGCCCAGCTCCGCATCCCAGTGCATCTGCTTCGGGAACGGCAATGTTCGGAGCACCTGCGTGAGCACATCGGGCAACACGTCCACCGTGGCGCGGCCTCGCGTCAGCTTCTTGAACGCCAGGTATTTGCCCTTCGGCGTGTCCACCTCCGTCAAGCCCCCGAAGTCCACGCCGTTCTTTTTCGCAAACCCGAGCGCCGCCGGCGACGGTTTGCCGTCCGGCCCCATCGCTGCGGACACGGGCGGTCCGGTCAACACTTCGTCGCGGTCTTCCTGCCGGTCGATCAGTTCCGGCACACAGGCAGCCAGTCGCCGCGGCGTGCCATGCACTTCGATCGAATCGGTGTTGGGCAACTGATGGTCGTTCAGCGCCTTGCGCAACGTCTCACTCAGTTGCTGCGTCAGCGTCGGCAACCACGAGGCCGGCAACTCTTCCAGGCCCAATTCGATGAGGAGTTCACGATCCATGGTTCGCCCCTTCGACGCGCTTCGCTTGCTCAGGGCTCGCGACGCGAGCTCCCTCATTGAGTTCCAGTGGGTCGGCGGTCCAGGCCTTGGCGATGCCGACCGCCAGTTGCCGCACGCGCAGAATGTAGGACGTCCGTTCGGTGACGCCGATGCTGCCGCTTGCGTCGAGCACGTTGAAGGCGTGGGAGCACTTCAGCGCGTGGTCGAGCGCCGGCAACACCAGGCCCGAGTCGAGCAGCGACTTCGCGAAGTCGTAGTACTGGTTGAACAGGTTGCGGTGAAATTCGGCAAACGCGCCGGGCGGCAGCGTCGGCACCTGGCCGAACGCGTACTTGGACTGCTGGATTTCGTCCTTCAATCGCACGTCGCCATAGGTCACGCCCTTCGTCCACTCGAGGTCATAGACGTTGTCCACGCCCTGCAGCGACATCGCAAAGCGCTCCAGCCCGTAGGTCAACTCGACGGAGATCGGCGAGAGGTCCTGGCCTCCGGCCTGCTGGAAATACGTAAACTGCGTAATCTCGAGACCGTCATACAGCACCTGCCAGCCAATCCCCCACGCCCCGAGCGTCGGTGACTCCCAGTTGTCCTCTTCAAACCGTATGTCGTGCGACCGCAGGTCGATGCCGCACGCTTCGAGACTCTGCAGGTAGAGATCCTGGATGTCATCGGGCGCGGGTTTGAGAATCACCTGGAACTGATGATGTTTGAACAACCGGTTCGGGTTCTCACCGAACCGGCCGTCGGCAGGACGACGGGAGGGCTGGACGTAGGCGACGTTCCACGGCTTCTGCCCCAGCACGCGCAGGAACGTCTCGGGGTGCATCGTGCCGGCCCCCATCTCGATGTCCATGGGTTGCTGGATCAGGCACCCTTGTGCCGACCAGTACTCTGACAGCTTAAAAACCAAATCCTGAAACGTCACGACGGCCTCAACTCCCTCATCACGCGCGCTGACCGAATTTCGCGCTCGAGGTGCAGCGTGATTAATCGCGCATGCACCGCTTCCAACTCCCGCAACGGAGCCTCGTCGGCTCCTTCGTCGGTCACCACCGACGGCGACTCGGCTGCCGCTCGCCGCAACCACCGAAACGCCTCTTTCGACACCGTCAACGAGCCGTGTCCGCATCGTGCGCACACAAACTGCCAGTCGCCCGTATCGAGCACCGCACCGTCGGCCAGCGTCTGTCCACAGCGCGCGCATGTGTTCAGCGCCGGGTACACGCCCTCGAGCCGGAGCAACCAGAACTCGAAATACCGCGCCAGGCACTCGGCCGACCCGGCCCGTCCCAATGCATCCCCCACCGACGCCGCGAGGCGATAGAGCCGTTCGTTGGCCATCGCATCCGGGGCCCACTCATCCACGAGCTCAGCGAAATAACTCGCGTACCCGAGGGCACTCGCCCCGTCTCCCACCTCACGACCGGCCGATGCGCCCATCGAGCTAGTGGCCGGCTCTATCCGATCCAACCGGACCAGGTCGCGTCCTTCCCGCTCCACATACGTCACGCGCCCTCGCGTGAACGGCTCAAGCGCCGCGCCGAATCTGCGTCGCGAGTTCGTGGCGTTTTTCGCCACGCCCCGCTTTTTGCCCCGGTCCTCCGTCAGGAAGACCACAATCCGATCGCCCTCCGCATACCGATACGTGCGCAGCACGATCGCCTCGGCGACGTGGGTCTTCATCCCACGTGCAGGAAACGGATGAACAACGTCGCCAGTCCGAGGAAGGACAAAAAGCCGAACACGTCGGTCAACGTCGTGATGAACACCGACGACGCCAGCGCGGGGTCCACCTTGGCCGCGCGCAGGCCCAGCGGAATCAACGTGCCCGCCACTGCCGCGATGAACATGTTGATGATCATCGCCATGCCGAGAATCGCGCCCAGCGCCCAGTCATCGGCGAGCAGCCACGCGCCGAGCACGGCGACCAGGCCCAGTACGACGCCGTTACCCAGGCCCACCAGCGCTTCCTTCAAGACCGCCTGTCGCGCATTGCCCCACGTCAGCTCACCCAGAGCGATACCACGCACGACCACGGCGAGCGTTTGTGTGGCGGCATTACCGCCCATCCCGGCGACGACGGGCATCAGGGCCGCGAGGGGCAACACTTTTGCGATGGTGCCGCTGAAGCGACTGACGACGAAGGCGGCGATGAAGGCGGTACCGAGGTTGACGAGCAGCCACGGCAGACGTTTCTTGAGTGACTCAAGCGGTGGCGTAAGGACGCCGTCCTCCGCCGACACGCCGGCCAACCGGAACACGTCCTCGGTGGCCTCGTCCTTCAAGACGTCAATGACGTCATCAACCGTGATGACACCGACCAGCTTGTTTTCGGTGTCGACGACGGGGATGGCGAGGAGATTGTACGACGCGACCTTGCTCGCGACTTCTTCCTGGTCGACGTCGACGCGGGCGCTGTAGACGTCCGACGTCATGATGCGTTTGAGCGGCGTGTCTGGCGAAACGAGGATCAGTCGACGCAGGGACGTGACGCCGACCAGATGACGCCGCTGGTCCACGACGTAGAGATAAAAGACCATCTCGACGTCGCGTGCGGATTGGATGGCGGTGATGGCCTCACCCGCCGTCAGGTCTTCGGGCAACGCGAAGACGTGCGGGTTCATCAGACGACCGGCCGTCTTTTCTTCGTATTCGAGCAGTTCCGAGACGCCGCCGCCAGGCTTGGGCCGGATCAGGTCGAGGACGATCGACGACAACTCTTCCGGCAAGTTATCAATCAGCCCTGCCGCATCGTCAGAGGGAATTTCCTGGAGGAGCCGGGCGATTTCTTCCGCCGGTCGATCGGCCAGGAGCAGCGCGCCCTTTTCCGGGCCCAACTCCGACAGGGCTTCGACCGCCAGCCGGCCGTTGCGTTCGACCAGGATGTTGAAAACGGCGTGGCATTCCTTGTCGGACAGCTCGGCGAACACCTGGGCCAGGTCGGCCGGATGTTGCTTCTGGAGCAGGTTCAGAAGGTTCGGGGTCGCCCCCATCCGCTGCAGACGCCGGACGGACTCCAGCACCAGTTCGTTTCTGCGGGGGGCGGACACCCTGCCATTTTAGTCTGGTCTGGCTCTTGCAGAGGCGATTATTGCTTCCCGAATCGAGCCCGGAAGGCGGCGGCGACCTCCGGGCGTTCGGCCACAAGGTTCTTCCGCTCGAAGGGATCGGCCTGGCGGTCAAAGAGCAATTCACGCCCCGTGCGGGAGAGGATGTAGGAGTATTGGCGGTCGCGCAGGGCGATTTGTCCCGGGCCCCAATCGGTCAGCGAAAACACGATGCGGTCCGGTGCCTCGAACAGCAGCGACATACCGTCGCGCTCGCCCAGCGGCAGCCCCAAGATGTCGAGAATCGTGACCGGCACATCCACCAGGGTGCCGAGTTGGTTGATGCGGGCCGGCAGGCCGAGCCGGCGCGGGTGCAGGATCAATACCGGGACGTGCAGGTTCTCCCAGTACAGCTCCCGCGAGTGGATGTAGTTGCCCTCGTGTTCGCCGAACGCCTCGCCGTGATCCCCGTAGGCGATGACCAGTGTGGAGTCGGCGAGGCCCGACGCCTTCAGGTCCCGATAAAAATTGGTAAACATCTCCATCGTGTGCCGGACCAGAAGGCGGTGCCTGACCTTGGGATCGTCACTGCTGGGCAACCCCTCGATTTGCTCCGAGCTATAGGGGTGATGCGGGTTGTTTGTATGCAGCGTCAGGAAAAACGGGGGTGACGAAGGCGTACGTTGTTTGAGGACGGAGTGCGCCTCATCAAACAACATCCGGTCGTCGTAGCCCCAGGTCGTCGCGCTGTACCGCGCCGCATCGGGCCACGGGTCGTTCATGTCGATGGCGCGATCAAATCCGCGGCTGGCCAGATCCGCAATGATGTGGTCCTCCGGTCCATTGAGCAAAAACTGGGTCTGGTAGCCCCGGCCCTTGAGGATCTGCGCCACGGTCGGCAAATCCCCGAGTGTCTTGATGGCGGCCGCCGAGGTGGGCATCGCCACGCGTCCGGTCAACACCGCAAACAACGACGCCACGGAGTTGGGTGCTCCGGCAAAAATGTCGTCAAACACCGTGAGGTCGTCGCCGAACTCCTCGACCATGGTGCGGCCCGCCTCCGCCGTCGGGTCGAACATGACGAGGGACCCCGCCGGCACCGACTCCAGCACGACAAGCACCACGTTAAGCGGTCGTTCGCTGACCTGGTAGCCACGACGCGTGTCGCCAAGCGGTGCCATCGTGCGGACCGGCGGCAGATCCACGTAGCTCACACGACGTCCGAACAACATCCACGCCACCGGGTGGGGCTCCAGCATCGCTTCGGCGAGGTTGGGTCGTCCCGCCGCCCACAGCCCGAAGCCCATCACGGCCAGCAGCACACTGCTGATTGCAGCCGTCGGCGTCCATCGCCGCTCCGCGCGACGCGCCATGAGCCATGGCAGCCCGAATGTCAGCACCACCCACGCGGCGAACACCAGGCGTACCGACAGCAGCGTCCAGGGGCCCGCGGACGCGACCAGGTGTTTGGCCCACACCACGTACTCCAGGTCGTCCACAGTGAGGTGGGTCTGGTAGACCGCGTAGTAGGCGATCCCGAGCACACTCGCGAGCGACGTGAATCCGAGCAGGAATCGGAACACGCCGAGTCCGCGTCGCAGCGCACGCCCGGGCGTTGGGCGCCAGTGGTGCAACGCCGCGACCACGGCGAACAATCCTGCCGAGATCGCGAACTCCTGCCACGAGAATCGGAGCAGGAGCGAGAGTTGGCCCGTGCGGCGTACGAGTTCGTTGTCCCAGGGCAGCAACCACCGGTGTTCAAACGTCCACGTCAACTCGGCGAGCTTCACGAGCACGCCCACCATCAGAAACGCCCACACCGATCCTGCGGCACGGAGATACGGCACGTCCATCATCGAGAACTCAACTCCCACACTTGATCGAAGGCGGCCGTCCACGTGCGGCTCGCGACCGCGCGTTGCGCCCCGGCGCCCAACTGGTGACGAAGGGCCGGGTCGTTGGCGCACCTCGCGAGGTGTTCGGTGAACGCCGCGGCATCACCGGGCGCAAACAACAACCCCGTCTCGCCATGCGTGATCAGGTCACGTTGTCCGCAACAATCCGTGGTCACACAACACCGCCCCGTCGCCATCGCCTGCAGCAACGCGAGCGGCTGGCCTTCGAAATAACTTGGCAGCACAAAGACATGGGCATCACGCAGCAACTGTTCCTCGCGAGCGGGCGCAAACCAGGGGATGACCTCGACGTGCGCGCGGAGGTGCTCCGGGAACTGCGGCAGGATGTCGGCCGCCGTGCCGCCTGTGCCGGCCAGCACCCAACGCACGTGGGTGCCGCGCGCGACGAGACGGGTGGCGGCGTCGATCAGCGTGCCGATCCCTTTGCGTGGCAACCAGCTGCCGAGAAACAACACGGTGAAGGTCCCACTCGGCACATCGGCTGCCGTGACCGTCGTCGGTTCCACGCCGTGGCGCAGCACGGTGACGTCTTCCGGCCTGCGTCCGTAGTAGGTCTGCGCGAATGTGGCGTCTTCGTGGTTGAGCACCATGACGTGTGCGGCGTGCCGCAGGCCGCGGTCGGCGCCGCGCAGGCGCCAGAGCGGAAACAGGAGCCGTGACCGCCACGAGGGCATGTCAGCCGGGCCCCACGCCCCTGCACACCGCATCTGCCAGCCCCGTCGTTCGAGTCCGTGGCTCACGACATACACGGGCGCGCGCTGCGCAGGGTGCGCTGCCTGCCCAGACTGATTATTGACGAAGGCGCCGGACGCCGGTTCGTGGACCAGGAGTCGATCCCCCGGCTGACGCATCTGTTGCCACGCGCGCAGGGCCGCCGCCGGAAATTGTCTCGGGTGCGAGAAGGCCGGCACGTCGGCCGGGCCAATGTGGACAAACGGAATCCCGCGCGCGGTCGCGCTCTCGCGCCAGTACCAGCCCACGCGCCCCATGCCCGTCTCGGGCGAGAGATTCACTTCCGCAATATGCACCAACCGCGTCGTCATTCGCAGGAGGTTATTGTCGCACGGGGAGCGGCTGTGCAATTGGCGACAAGTCGTCGCCACGTCCAGCGCGTAGAATGCCCTCTGAAAGAAGGTGACTCATGGGTTTACGAGACATGTACGCGTACGCCATCACGACGGCGAAAGGCAAGTTCGACGGCAGCGCCGAAGAGCGCGACGGCAAGCTCCACTTCAAGGGCACGGTGGCGACCGACGATCACAAGAACGAGATTTGGTCGGCCATCAAGACAATCCCCACTTGGCAGCAGGACATCGTGGCGGACATCAAGGTGACGGGTGGGCCCGCCGCAGCCGCCGCCGGCGCGCAGACCTACACAGTGAAATCCGGCGACACGCTCAGCTCCATCGCGCAGGCGACGATGGGCAACGCCGGTGCCTACATGAAGATCTTCGACCTCAACAAGGATCAGCTCACCGATCCCGACAAGATCAAGCCCGGTCAGGTCCTCCGCCTGCCGTAAGGTCGTGCGATCAGCCGTCGCCCTGGTGCCCTGATCCAGGGTGACGGCCTCTCCATCTCAGTGGTGAATCCGGCGCGAACGGATATGGCCACCATCAATTTCGCCATGTACGGCCAAGGGCGGTGCGGCCCAGTTCATGGAGGCGTTGCGGGACGTCATCGAGTCCACCCCCGGCGCCCGCTTCAAGATTCATCTTGTGGGCCACAGTGCCGGCGCGGTGTATCACGGCTGGTTGTACCGTTGCGTGGTGCAGCCGCTGTTGGCTGGACCACTCCCAGCGCAGGTGTCACTCGCGTCGATCGATTTTCTTGCGCCCGCCATCTCGGTCACTCGTGCAGGCCAGGCGTTCGGGGCCTTGCCGCCGGGATTTGTGCACGTGCACATGCTCAACACCGCTGACGAGGATCGCGACAACATTCACATCTCTCCCAGTTGCCTGCTCACGTATGTGGCCAATCATCTGGACCAGGCCAAAGGCCGCGCGCCGATCCTTGGCCTGCGGCAGGATTTCGGCACAACCGCACTCCCATGGGCGCGTGCGGTCGCGGCGACGACGTCACGTAAACATGGTCAGTTTGACGATGCCGGGCATGAGATCGAGGGCGTACTAGATCGGTGTCGACCGTAGCAGTTTCACTTCATTCAGGACTTCGGTCAGCAGCAGTTCACTGCGTGTGAACCGGCGGTCCATGGTCGTGGTCAACGTGGTGACCTTGGTGTCGAGGTTGGTGACCTTTGTCTCAAGACTTCCCACTCGTGTGTCGAGGCTGGCGACCTTCGCCTCAAGACTGCCCATTCTTGTGTCCAGGGTGCTGACCTTGGTGTCCAGGGTGCTGACTTTGGCGTCCAGGGTGCTGACTTTGGCGCCGAGTGTACGTACTGCTGTCGTGAGGTTTCCGACGTCCTTCGCGACACCCGTGATCTTGTCGTCCAGCCGGGTATAACAGAAGTCGGTGAAGGCGTGTGCATCCGCGAACGCGATCGACACGTCGTGAAACTGCTGGTCCAGTGTCTTCTCCTGCTTCTCCATCATGGACACCCCCTCCGCCGCGAGTCTAACATCGTCGTCTGGCGTTCGAACTCAGAGTGGTACATGAATCGCCCTATCTCCGCCTTCGCGATCTCTGGGCACTCGCCATCGGCGCCGACGATGCTACCGTCGTCGATGAGTTACTGCGGTCGTGACCCCCACCCGCGCCACAAACGACTGCGGTTCGAGGCGGCACACCTGGTCGAGCGCGCCCGTCGGTGGAAACATGGGCGCGCTATTGGGACACGCGCAGTTCGTTGGCGCTGACGTCGAACGGAAAGTGTTTGCCCAGACCTGACGGAAACACCGACAGATGTCGTTGAGCTGGTGGTGGCGCCAGCGCTGAAGCAGTCTCGGGAGTCACACCCCAGTGTCCACGCAGCTGCGAAGTTCGTGTGGCCCGACTCTACGTGAGCGCTCTACTGTCGCGCCTTCTCAATCTTCGCGTCGCGCTCGGACGTGAGCCGGTCACGGTCGCGCCGATATTCCGCCGCGCGCGCGTCGGCTTCGGCCTGGTCCACAATGTGCCGCACCTGCCCCTGGTGCAACACCTCGACCTCGGCGAGCTTGGACTCGTAGAAGTTCCGAATCTCCGCAATCGCCGCCTTCTGCGCGTCGGTCAGCGGTCTGTGCTCCACGCCGGCGTCGGCGTCCTTCTTCTGCAGGCGTTCCATCGCGAGTTCATATGCGGATTTCATGTACACCAATCTATCCTCAGTCGCGGCACCGAGGCTACGCGCTGACCGTCAGCCCCGCGCCGTGCCATTGCGTCAGGCGCGGGATGCCTGCGACGAAATGACGGGCGGACGGGTTGCCGGTCGGACCGAACCGCCGTGCCCCTATCGTCGCAGGCCGAGTTCGTCGAGCAGGCGCTCGTCCTCCCGCCAGTCTTCGCGCACCTTGACGTGCAGGTCGAGGTAGACCTTGCCCTGAAGCAGCTCCTCAAGATCAACACGCGCTTCGCTGCCGATCCGTTTGATCATGTCGCCGTTCTTGCCGATGACGATCGGCTTCTGTGACGCGTGGTCGACCAGGATCGATGCGTAGATCTTTGTTGGCTCACTCGGGGTGGCGGGTTCCTGAAACTGATCGATGACCACCGCGGTCATGTACGGCAGTTCGTCACGGGTGTGCCGCAGCACCTTTTCGCGGATGAGCTCAGCCGCCAACGTGCGGTCGGTCTGGTCGGTAAAATACTCGGCATCAAACAGCGGCTCCCCTTCGGGCAACGCCGCAAGCAGCTCCTTCACCAGGCCATCAATGCCCTCGCCATGGAACGCGGACATCGGCACAATGGCGACACATGTCAGCGCCTTGGAGTAACTCTCGATGAGCGGCAGGAGCTGCGTCTTCTGTTTGAGCCGGTCGATTTTGTTGAGGACAATCACGATCTTGCAGTGGGCCTTGCTGAGCAGATCGACGACGTAGCGGTCACCTGGGCCAGGCCGTTCGGTGACGTCCACCACGAGCACGGCGACATCCACCTCGCGCAGCGTGTCGACCGCCGCGTCCACCATGCGCTGGTTCATCCGATGTTCGGGCTTGTGGATGCCGGGGGTGTCGATGAACACAATCTGTCCCTCAGGCTCATTGCGCACCCCGGTAATCCGGTGCCTGGTCGTCTGCGGCTTGTCGGAGACGATGGCGACCTTCTGGCCCATGAGTTTGTTCATGAGTGTGGACTTGCCCGCGTTGGGCCGGCCGACAAACGACACATACCCGGCCTTCACTCGTCCCCGCCTTCAACCGAGACCGGCACCCGCCGCACACGCACCTTGTGAATCCGCCGACGTTCGGCTTCCATGATCTCGATCGAGACGCCGTCGGCTTCAATCCGCTCGCCCGTCGAGGGCACACGCCCGGCGCGAGTCAACACATACCCACCCACGGTCTCGAACCCTTCGTCCTCGATCGTCATCTCGAGCCGGTCGGTCATCTCTTCGATGGCCACCTTGGCACTGAACACAAACGCGCCGTCTGCCTCCTGCACAATGGGCTCGGCCTCAAGGTCGTATTCGTCGCGAATTTCGCCGACGAGCTCTTCGATCAAGTCCTCGACGCTCACAAGTCCGGCAATGCCGCCGTATTCATCCACCACCATCGCCAGTTGGAACCTGCGCTGCTGAAACTCGCGGAGCAGATCGGCGACCCGCTTGGTCTCCGGCACAAACGCGGCCGGTCGCATGATCTCGGTGACCTTGACATCGTCACGGACGCCATCGCGCTGAATCAGGTCCTTGACGACAACGATGCCGACGATGTTGTCGAGGTTGTCTCGATAGACGGGCATGCGTGAGTACTGTTGCTCGCGGACGAGGGCGCGCAGATCGTCCACGGTGGCATCCGCCTGCACCGCCACCACGTCGGGTCGAGGTGTCATGACCTCGCGCACCAGGGTGTCGCCAAAGTCGACCACTGAGCGCAGCAGCCGCCCGTCTTCCTGATTCGGGGTGACGTCTTCGTGCGCCGGTGACGTCGACCCGTTGCCGTTGGGGCGGGGCGACGTGGACTCCGCCTCCCCGAGCCACCCAATCACCAGGCTGGTGAGCGGCGTCACCACATTGGCCATGGCCGTAAACGGCGGCAACAACATGCTGAGCAACCGCTCGGGTGCACGCCTGACGATGAGCGCGGGGATGAGGTGTCCCGCGACGACATTCAGCGCGAGCGCGGTGATGAAGAGGACGGCGCCGTTGTAGAACCCCGTGCCGATCGGCTGAGAGAGCAACACGACCGACAGGATCAGCAGCAGCCCGCGCATGAACCGTGCGGGCACAAACAACTTGAGCGGGTCTTCGAGGTACGACGTGAGGCCGTCGGCGGCACTTTCGCGCTCGGCTTCGAGACGCTCCGGCAGGCGCATCAATACCCCGAAGGCGGTCTCGATGACAGCAAGGTACGCCATGGCACCCACGACCACAAACACGAGCAGGGGAATCCAGATCATTCGTGCGCCCGGCCCGCTCGGGCAATCAACCCGGTGGGCAACCCGGCCTTGCGACGCAGGCGCTCTTCCGCCCGCGCCATCTCGCCGGAATCGGTCTCATGATCGTAACCCAGCAGGTGCAGGAGGCCATGCAGGGCAAGCGTCCGCAGCTCCACCTGTTTGGAGTGTCCGAGGCGTTTGGCCTGCCGCGCCGCGACTCCACGCGCGATGGCAATGTCGCCAAGTACACCGGGTTCATCGGCGGGAAAAGACAGGACGTCGGTCGCGTAATCGGCCTTGCGATAACGCGCGTTCAGCTTGCGCATCGCGGCGTTGGTGATGATGGCGAGGGTGACGTCGCCGCGCGCCTTCGCGGGGGCAGCGCCGGCCAGCCATCGGCTGAGACCGGCGACGGCCAGAGGGCGGCCGCGACCATCGGTCACGCGAACTCGGAGTCTGGGTTGGGCAGGGTCAGCCATTACGGGTTGGGTTTCGCCGTGGCGGCGGTGTGCGATTCGTACGCCTTGACAATCCGCTGCACAAGCGGGTGCCGCACCACGTCCCGGTCGTCAAACCTGATGATGCTGATCCCCTCCACATCGTGGACGATGCGCAGCGCGTCAATCAAACCAGACCCGCGACCGGCAGGCAGGTCGATTTGTGTCACGTCGCCGGTGATCACGGCCTTGGATCCAAAGCCGAGACGCGTGAGGAACATCTTCATCTGCTCGGAGGTGGTGTTCTGGGCTTCGTCAAGAATGACAAACGCGTCGTTGAGCGTGCGGCCGCGCATGAACGCAATCGGCGCGACCTCGATGACGCCACGCTCGAGCAGGCGCTCCACACGTTCGGCATCCAGCATGTCGTGCAACGCGTCGTAGAGCGGACGCAGATACGGGTTGACCTTCTCGGCCAGATCCCCGGGAAGGAAGCCGAGCTTCTCCCCCGCTTCCACAGCCGGGCGTGCCATGACGATACGGTTGACACGTTTGGCCAGCAGATACGACACGGCCTGCGCCATTGCCAGATACGTCTTGCCGGTGCCGGCGGGGCCCACGCCAAAGACCACGTCGTGCGCTTCGATCGCTTCCAGATACTCGCGCTGCATCACGCTCTTGGGCGCCACCTGTTTGCGGCCGGCGGCGCGTGCATTGCTGCGCAGGAAATATTCGGCGAGCTCGACGTTGGGATTCTGAGCGAGCAGTTGTGCGGCGGTCTTGACGTCACCGCGTCCGAATCGATACCCGGATGTCAGAAGCCGCGCGAGCTGGTCCATGACGTGCTCCGCACGTCCGACCTCATCGGGTGATCCTTCGATGATGAGTGCGTGGCCCTGCGTCTTGAGGCGAACTGCCAGCGCGGTTTCCAGCGATCGCAGATGTTCATCGAGCGGGCCGTAGAGTGTTTCGATGCCTTCGTCAGGCATCTGGATGCGGCGAACGGTCGTGACTGGCATCAACGGGTGCGCTCAGTATAACTGGGCCAGAGCCAGGCCGCCCCGCGGACGCCGGACGCATCCCCATATTTTGCAGGCACCAACGGGGTGGTCACCACGTCGGAAAACACCCACGGGCCCCACAACTGCGGGATACGGTCGTAAATGCCCGGCAGCCGGGACAGCCCGCCGCCCACCACAATCACATCGGGATCCATCACGTTGATCACTGTAGCGAGGGACTTGGCGAGGCGGTGTTCCCAACGCGACAGCGTTTCCTGCGCCCGATTCTCCGCCGCCGCCGCGCGCACCACGATGACCTCCGACGGAATGGGATCGCCACCCACCCGCGCGTAATCACGTGCCAGCGCGGGCCCGGAGAGCCACGTCTCGATGCAGCCCTGGCGACCGCAATAACACGTCGCGCCGGGCAGTTCGTCCGACTCGGGCCACGGCAGCGGGTTGTGGCCCCATTCGCCGCCGATGGCGTTCCGCCCGTCGAGCAACGCGCCGTTGACGACCAGGCCGCCCCCCGTACCGGTGCCCAGGATCACGCCAAAGACCACGGCAGCCCCGGCGGCCGCACCGTCGGTCGCCTCGGAGACGACCAGACAATTGGCGTCATTGGCCAGACGCACGTCGCGGCCAAGCGCCGCCTCGAGGTCCTCACGCAGTGGCCGATCGTTGAGCCACGTGGAGTTCGCGTTTTTGATCCGCCCGGTCACACGCGACGGCGCGCCGGGAATCCCGACACCCACGGTGACGGATTGGCCGACGGTCCGTTCGGCGTTGTGTACAAGGTCTGCGATGGCCGCGATCGTCGCCGCATAGTTGTCCCTGGGCGTGGCGATGCGGTGTGCCCACACCTCCACGCCATCGGGCCCCAGCACCACGGCGGCGATCTTGGTGCCGCCCAAATCAACGCCGAGGCGGAAAGAGGCGATGGCTACTTCCCTACCGCGAGCGTGATGTGGAGATCGCGCAGTTGGCGATCGTCCACGGTGGACGGGGCGCCGGCCATCAGGTCCACGGCCTGCGCGGTCTTCGGAAACGCCATGACTTCGCGGATCGACGACTCGCCGCACAGGAGCGCGATGATGCGGTCAAGACCAAACGCGATGCCGCCGTGCGGCGGGGTGCCGTATTCGAGCGCTTCGAGGAAAAAGCCGAACCGCAGCGCGGCCTGTTCGTCCGAAATGCCGAGCAGACGGAAGATATGACGTTGCACGTCGGGCCGATGGATTCGAATACTGCCACCCGCGATCTCCGATCCGTTGAGCGCCAGGTCATACGCGCGCGCACGCACCTTGCCTGGATCACTCTGGAGCAACAGCACATCGTCTGGCCGCGGCGACGTGAACGGATGATGCATGGAGTCCCAGCGCTTCTCGTCCGGGTTCCATTCAAACAGCGGAAAGTCAGTGACCCACACAAAGCGGAAGTCGTCGGCCTTGAGCAGGCCTTCCTTGCGCGCCACGATGAGACGCAGATTGCCGAGCCAGGTCGCGACCTTCGTCTCGTCACCGGACGCCATGAGCAGGAGGTCACCCTCCGCGCCGCCGCAGGTCTCAAACGCCCGACGTAAAGCGTCCTCGCCCGCGGCCTTGAGCGCTGAACTCTGCAATGCGCCCTGTGCGAGGCGGGTCCAGACGATGCCGCCGGCGCCCATGTGTTTGGCCTGTTCGGTGAGCCCGTCGAGGTCCTTGCGCGAATAACCAGCGGCGCCCTTGACGACAAAGCCGCGAACGACTCCACCGCCAGCGACGGCATCTTTGAACACCGAAAACGGCGAGTCCGTGAAGGCCACGCTCACGTCGCCAATAACCATGCCCGGGCGAAGGTCCGGCTTGTCCGACCCGTACAGCCGCATCGCGTCGGCGTAACTCATGCGCGCAAACGGCGCGGCGACGTCGTGACCTGCCGCATTCCACATGGCGATGATGGCGCCTTCGACGACCTGGTAGATGAGGTCTTCGTCGGCGAACGAGACTTCGACGTCGATCTGCGTGAATTCGGGCTGGCGGTCGGCGCGCAGGTCCTCGTCGCGGAAGCAGCGGCAAATCTGGAAGTACCGGTCCATGCCGGCCATCATCAGAATCTGCTTGAAGAGTTGCGGTGACTGCGGGAGCGCAAAAAACTCGCCCTCGTGCACCCGGCTGGGCACGAGGTAGTCGCGTGCGCCTTCGGGCGTGGACCGCGTCAGGATCGGCGTCTCAATTTCGAGGAACCCTTCCTGGTCGAAATATTTGCGGGCCGCGATGGAGACCTGGTGCCGCAGGATGAGGTTGCGCTGCAGCGTCGGCCGACGCAGGTCGATGTAGCGATATTTCAGCCGCGTCTCTTCAGAGACGACGGTGTCTTCGTTGATCGGGAACGGCGGGGTCTTGGCTTCGTTCAGCAGTTCGATGTGTGTCGCGACGACTTCGACCTCACCGGTCGCGAGCTTGGTATTCACGACACCGGCATCACGCGCCTCGACCATCCCGGTCACCGCCACCACGAATTCGGTGCGCAGTTTTCCGGCCTGCGCCAGGGCACTCCCCTCGCGCGCCACCACTTGTGTCAGGCCATGTCGGTCGCGCAGGTCAAAAAACGTGACGCCGCCGAGGTCACGGACGCGATGGACCCATCCCTGCAGCAGGATGGTCTGGCCGACGTGTGCACGACGCAGGGCGCCGCAAGTATGTGTGCGATAGGTGGTCACAGGTACGTCCGTACAGTCTCGACAATGGCATCGCGGGCGATCGCGTGTTGATCCCCGGTCACCATGTCGCGCAGCGTGATCTCGCCGCGCGCCAATTCATCACCGCCCACAATGAGCGTGACGCGAGCGGCCAGGCGGTCCGCTCGTTTCATCTGTGCGCGCACACTGCGCGCGTCAAATTCCATCTGGGCCGCCAGGCCCGCGCGGCGCAGCGACTGGAGCAACGTCCACGCCGCGGTCCGCCCGTCGTCGCCAATGGCCACGATGAAGGCGCGGGCAGGGGTGGACACCGGTGCCGTGTCGGGCAGGGCGAGCACGAGGCGCTCCATGCCGGCGGCGAAGCCGATACCGGTGCGGTCTGCGCCGCCGAGTTTTTTGACAAGGCCGTCGTACCGGCCACCGCCCAGCAGCGCATTCTGCGCGCCCAGTGACATGCCCAGAATCTCAAAGGTCGTGCGGGTGTAGTAGTCGAGCCCACGCACAAGCCGGTGCGACTGGCGCCACGGCACACCGGCCGCGTCGAGGTAGCTTTTTACGCTGGCGAAGTGCGTCGCGCACGGTTCGCAGAGGTAATCCGTCGAGTGCGGGAGCGCGTCGATCATCGGCTGGTCGACGGGCACCTTGCAGTCGTAAATCCGCAACGGGTTGGTCGTGGCGCGTCGTTGGCAATCACCACACAACGTCGGGAGGTCATCACCCAGGGCCTCGAGCAGCGCCTTCTGGAACGTGGGCCTGCACGACGGGCAGCCGACGGAGTTGATGACCAACTCCGCCTGGGCGATGCCAAGCGTGGAGATCAGCGTCCACGCGAGATCGATCACTTCCGCGTCCACAGCCGCGTCTTCAATCCCGAAGGCTTCGACGTCGAACTGGTGGAACTGGCGGTAGCGGCCCTTCTGCGGCCGTTCGTACCGGAACATCGGCCCTATCGCGAACAGTTTGGGCGACGCGAGCGCGTGTTCGAGGTTGTGTTCCACAAAGGCACGCACCATGCTTGGTGTGGCCTCGGGGCGCATGGTGATGCGGTCGCCGCCCTTGTCCACGAAGGAATACATTTCCTTCGTCACGATGTCGGTGGTTTCGCCGGTGCCTTTCGCGAACAGCTCCTCCCGTTCGATGATCGGCGTGCGCACTTCGACGTAGCCGTACCTGTCGCACAGCGCTCGCGCCGTGCGTTCTACGTATTGCCACTTTTCGACTTCGCCAGGGAGGATGTCGTGCGTACCGCGAATTGCTGGAATCATGCCCGTTCTGCATCCATTATGGCAGGTAGTCGAGCCGGTATCGCACGTAGTTGCCCGAGAACTCCAGGATCATGGCCACGTCGCGGTCCGTGAGCGGGCGGCGGACCGTGCCGGGGCTGCCCATGACCATCGACCGGGGCGGAATCACGGTGCCTTCGGTGATGAGGGTGCCGGCCGCAATGATGCAGTCCTCCCCGATCACGGCCCCGTTGAGGAGGATGGCGCCCATGCCAACCAGCACCCGGTCCGCGATGGTGCACCCGTGCACGATGGCGCCATGACCCACGGTCACGTCGTTGCCGATCACGGTGGGGCACGTCTCGTTCTGGACGTGCACGATGGTGCCGTCCTGGATGTTGGTGCGATCCCCGATGCGGATGTAATTCACGTCGCCGCGAATGACAGCCTGCATCCAGACGCTGCTCTGGGCGCCGATGTGGGTGTCGCCGATGACCTGGGCACTGTCGTCAACAAACGCGGTCGGGTGAATAGTCGGCAGCTGGCCGCGATAGGGTCTGATCATTTGTCTGGATTTCTGTCAATGAGGCAATGAGGCAATGAGGCAATGAGGCAATGACTGTAGCGTAACGCAACGCCCTTCATTGGCTCATTGGCCCATTCCCCCTTGCCCCCTTGCCCCATTCACTGTCGCCTGATCGTGGGATACGCGATGCCAAGCTGTTCGAGGTAGGTCTTGTACTTCGTGGGATCGAAGTAGAACTTGCGCATCTGGTCGCGGTACTGGCCATGATGTCGCGATTGAGTTCGAGCGCGGGCGTGTCCTCGGGACGAATCAGCGGTTCGTACTTCTCGTTCTTCGTCTGCACTTCGTTGAAGTACTTCCACGCCTCGGAGACCACTTCCGGCTTGAGAAACAGGTCGACCAGGGTCATGGCTTGCGCCTTGGCGCCGGCCGTCGCGCCTTTGTGCGCGATCGGGGTGGCCATGGCGATGCTGTCGGCCCAATTGTGACCGGGCAGGCCGGGGATGTTCGAAGGGAAGGACAACGTCACCGTCGGCACGTTCCAGGAGATGTCGCCGATGTCGTCGGAGCCGCCGCCACGATTGTCGGTCACGGGCTGACCAAGGTTTCCAAGCCTGGTGGCGAGGCCACTTTCGGTCACGCCCAGTTCCTTCTGCACGGCGCGCGCAAGCGTCTGGTCGGCCTCGCTCCACTCGGGCAGGCCCACCTTCTGGATGTTGGCGAACGTCGCTTCGGCGACCGGGCGACTGAAATGGCGCGGCCACGCAGCCCCGAGCACCCGTGTGGACGCGAGCGTGGTGCCGGTCATCATCGCGGCGCCCCGCGCGATGGAATCACCGATGCCCCAGAGTTCCTTGATCAGCGGGTACGTCAGTTCGCGGAAGTAATACCAGACCGATGCGGTGCGGGGAACGACGTTGGGCTGATCGCCGCCGTTACGAATCACGTAATGCGACCGATGTTCGAGACGAAGATGCTCGCGACGATAGTTCCAGCCGACGTTCATCAACTCGACGGCGTCGAGCGCACTCTTGCCACGCCAGGGCGCGCCGGCGGAATGTGCGGTCTCCCCTTCAAACGTGTATTCGACCGACACGAGCCCCGTGCCGCCGGCTGCGCCCCAGGAGACCGACAAGTTGCGGCCGACGTGCGTAAAGAGCGCCACGTCCACGTCCTTGAAGAGCCCTGCACGGACGAAATACGCCTTGGTCCCGACGAGTTCTTCCGCCGTGCCCGGCCACACGCGAATCGTACCAGGGATCTTGTCGCGCTCCATGATGCGCTTCATCACGATCGCCGCCGTGATGTTGACGGCCTGCCCCGAGTTGTGGCCCTCGCCGTGGCCTGGCGCACCCTCAACGATCGGCGACCGATACGCCACGCCGGGTTTCTGGGATGACTGCGGAATGCCGTCAATATCGGAACCCAACGCGATGACGGGTTTGCCGCTCCCCCAGCTCGCCATAAACGCGGTCGGAATGCCGGCCACGCCCTCTTCGACCGTGAATCCGTGTTGCCGCAGGATTCCGGTCAGGTATTTGTGCGTCTCGATTTCCTGGAACCCGAGCTCGCCGAAACTGAAAATCTGGTCGACCATCTGCTGCGTGAAGTCGCGCATCTTCTCGACTTCGGCAGCGACTTCGGTCTTTAGCGCGGTGACACGAGGGCTGTCAGCTGGGGCCTGCGCCTGCGCCGCGACCGGCACGACGAGGACCACAACCAGGAACAGGATCGAGAGGAGTCTGGGCATGGGCCATTCTAAATGAGCCCATGGGGCAATGGGGCAATGCCAATGGGGCATAATCGAGGGGAGCATGTCCACCCTCGACACCCTGGGGCGTCCCCTGCGGAGCCTGCGCATCTCGGTGACCGACCGCTGCAATTTGCGGTGTCACTACTGCATGCCTGAGGACGAATACCTTTGGCTGCCGCGCGAGGATGTGCTGGCCTATGAGGAAATCAGCGCGCTCTCGGATCTGTTTGGCGAGATGGGTGTGGACCGGTTGCGGATCACCGGGGGTGAACCACTGCTGCGCCGCGACCTGCCGTCACTCGTGGCCCAGCTCGCGCAAAAGCCCTGGCTCAACGACCTCGCAATCACGACCAACGGCGTGTTGCTGGCAGACGCCGCGGCGGAACTGCAGCAGGCGGGACTCCATCGCATCACCGTCAGCCTCGACACGCTGCGCGCGGACCGGTTCCTCGCGCTCGCACGCCGCGACTCTCTGCCCGCCGTCTTCGCCGGCATCGACGCCACACGCCGCCTCGGTTTCCGCGACCTCAAGATCGACTCGGTCATCACCCGTGGTGACAATGACGATGAGCTGGCGGACTTGTTGGAATACAGCCGCACGGTTGGGGCCGAGGTGCGGTTCATCGAATACATGGACGTCGGGGGGGCCACGCGCTGGCGCCCTGACGCGGTGGTCTCACGCGCCGAGATGCTCTCGCGCCTGGCCGAGCGGTACGGGCCGATTCAACCGCTGCCAAGCGCGCCGTCCGCGCCGGCGGACCGCTTCCAATTGCCCGATGGACTGTCGTTCGGCATCATCGCATCCACGACCCAGCCGTTTTGCCGGACGTGTGATCGCGCGCGCCTGACGGCCGACGGCGTATTGCTGCTGTGTCTCTACGCGCAACACGGCACCGATCTCCGTCGTCCCCTGCGCGCCGGTGCATCGCGCGAAACGATGCTGAATTTGCTGCAGGCGGTGTGGCGCGGTCGCGCCGATCGCGGTGCCGAGGAGCGACGCTCGGTGCCCGATCGCGGCACGTATATCCCGTTGAATGTGCTCAAGCGAGATGCCCACCTCGAAATGCATACGAGGGGCGGCTAGGAGTTATGTGTGAGTGACGGTCGGTCGGTGGTCAGTTTCCGGATGAATGCGTTGTTGCTCGTCGCCTTTTTTCTGTCCGGTGCGGTGGCGTTGGTCTATCAGGTCCTGTGGACCCGCCAGCTCGGATTGGTCTTTGGCGTCACCATTCAGGCGGCCAGCACGGTCCTCGCGTGTTTCATGGGCGGCCTTGCGCTCGGCAGTTATCTCGCCGGGCGCTGGTCCGATCACCTCCGTCGACCGCTCCGCACCTTCGCGATCGTCGAGGTCCTGATCGCGGTCAGTGCCCTGCTGACGCCTTGGCTGCTTGGTGTCGCCGATTCCGCCTTCCTGGGTCTGGTTCCCACCCTTGAAGGCGCACCGATCCTCACCACCATCACGCGGATCGGGCTGACCGCATTGGTGCTGATCCTGCCTGCGGGTCTGATGGGGATGACCTATCCGCTCGTGTTGCGGGCGGCGAGTCGCACGGCCGACGGCATTCGCCGGACCGCGTCGTTGCTGTATGCGATCAACACCACCGGCGCGATCGTCGGTGTGCTCTTTGGCAGCTTGTGGCTCGTCCCCACGATGGGCCTGAGCCGGACGTTCCTGATTGCCGCGGCGCTGAACCTGCTGGTCGCCGTGGTGGCCTGGGTCGCGAGCCTCAATGAAGCGCCCATCGAATCAACCCTCACAGGCACCACGAGTGCCACGCCGTCGTCCGATGCCTCCGCCGTCGTGTCCACGCCCCTGTCCGACCGGGCGCGGTTTACGGTGCTGCTGGTGATCGCGCTGTCGGGCACGGTCTCGCTTGCGCTGGAGATCGTGTGGTTCCGCATCCTCGTGTTTTTCCTTCGCCCGACCACCTACGCGTTTGCGAGCATGCTGGCGGCGGTGCTTGCGGGGCTGGCGATCGGGAGCTACCTCGTCACACCGTGGCTGCGACGCCGCGCTAATTGGCTGGCCATCCTTGGGGCGACCGAGATCGCCGTTGGCCTGACGGGAGTGCTCTCGGCGTTTGCCCTGGTGCGCGCCAATGACGTCATGGGGTGGTTGTTCTCGACGTTTGACGCGCTGAATCCGCCGTATGACTTCGTCCTTCCGCTGCTGTTCGCGGCGGCCTTTGCGATTCTGCCGACCGCCATCCTGCTGGGCGCCGCGTTCCCCATGGGATTGATCCTGTGGACGACGGGTGGCCAGCAGGATGACGCGCGCGTAGGCCGACGCGTGGGCACGCTGTATGCGCTCAACGTCGCCGGCGCGATTGTGGGATCGCTTGCTGGTGGCTTCATTCTGATTCCACTGCTTGGCGCCCAGCACAGCCTGGTGCTGATCGCCGCGATTCCACTGGTCGGCGGCCTGGCGCTCTTCTGGATGGCCCAGCCGCGGTTTCGACTGGTCGTGACCGGTGTCGCCACAGTCGCCTTTGCGACGACGGCCTTTTTGTTGCCCGACGTCTTCGTGGACGTGATTCGGTCACGGTATCCGGGCCATCACGTGTTGTGGCATGCCGAAGACGCGCAGGCAACCGTCTCGGTGGTACGCCATGGCGATCAACGTGTGTTGCTCATCGACGGCATGCACCACGCCAGTGACGGCCCCAGCATGATCGGGTATCACCGCGCGATCGGCGCACTGGCGGTGGCCGTGCACCACGACCCTCGAGAGGTGTTGATTGTCGGCATGGGCGGCGGTACGACGGGTGGCGGCGCGGCGATTCTGCCCAACACACGCACGACACTGGTGGAACTGTCGCCGTCGGTGGTGAAGGCCGGATCCTGGTTTGCCGGGATCAACCGCAACATCCTCGAGAACCCGAACGTGACGTTCATCGTGGCCGATGGCCGCCACTTTCTCAAGACGACCACACAGAAGTTCGATGTCATTACGGCGGATCTGATGCTGCCCCACCTCGCGGGTGCCGCGAGCCTCTACTCGGCCGACTACTACGCGCTGGCCAACAAGGCGCTCGCGCCTGGGGGCATCATGGTGCAGTGGATTCCGGCCGACACCGAATTCCAGCACAAGATGATGCTGCGCAGTTTCCTGTCGGCGTTTCCGTATGTGACGTTGTGGATGGGCGGCAGCATTGCGATCGGCTCGAATGAACCCTTGTACATCCGCGAATCGGACTTTGCGCTCAAGCTGGCGTATCCACAGGTGCAGAAGGCACTGGTGGAGTCCGGACTCGGCACGTTTGAGTTGCTGGTGCGGCAGTACTTCACCAATCGCGGCCAGATCGAACGGTACCTGGGTGACGGCCCGATGTTGCGCGACGACCGGCCGGTGACGGAGTACTTCCTGTCGATGCCGACCGACAGCAAACCGGTGGACCTTGCTCCGTACGCGGGACAGCCGTCGGAGATTGTGCGGCGCTGAGCGCGCCGACGTTCAGCGCGTGACTGTGTAATTCCGGTAGTCGGTGACCGAATCGGCTTTGGACCAGAGGCCCACTTTGCCGGTGACGGGGGCGGGCAATGTGAACTGGAGGGTCTGGGTGTCGTTGACCCAGCCGGTGATCTCGGCGCCGCGCACTCGCATCCGGAGGGTGCGCCATTCGCCCAGGGGCACCTCAAGGTGGACGCCGCCGTGGTGAATGCGCTCGCGCTGCCCGTCCACGACCTTCCACAACGCGGTGTCGCCGTCCTTCGTGTTGTAGCGATACGCGTGATGGTTGCCGTCGG
>Ga0163152_10002388_pt1 | contig 26870 bp, 24 predicted proteins | sample OliLakLV19MP8IB2_FD_148635 | JGI IMG/M metagenome (GOLD analysis project Ga0163152, IMG submission 148635) | Freshwater microbial mat bacterial communities from Lake Vanda, McMurdo Dry Valleys, Antarctica - Oligotrophic Lake LV.19.MP8.IB-2 | ecosystem: Environmental > Aquatic > Freshwater >...
GCGTCGGCAGCGCGCGCGCACCGCGCGCTGCCGACGCTGGGCTGGACGCACCTGCAACCCGCGCAGGCCGTGACCGTCGGCAAGCGCGCCTGCCTGTGGATCCAGGACCTCGTGCACGACCTGGAGGACCTGGAGCACGCGCGCGCCACGCTGCGTTTCCGCGGCGTGAAGGGCACGACCGGCACGCAGGCCTCGTTCCTGCAGCTGTTCGGCGGCGACCACGAGAAGGTGCGCGAGCTCGACCGCCGCGTGACCGCGCACTTCGGCTTCGAGCGTTCGTTCGGCGTCACGGGCCAGACCTACCCGCGGCAAGCGGATTTCCGCGTCCTGCAGGTGCTGTCGTCCGTGTCGCAGAGCGCGCACAAGTTCGCGACCGACCTGCGGCTGCTCGCCAGCCGCAAGGAGCTCGAGGAACCCATCGAGAATCGCCAGATCGGCTCGTCGGCGATGCCCTGGAAGCGCAACCCGATGCGCGCCGAGCGCATCTGCTCGCTGGCGCGCTTCGTGATCACGAACCTCGACAACGCGGCGCACACGGCCGCCAACCAGTGGCTGGAGCGCACGCTCGACGACTCCGCGAACCGCCGGCTCGTGCTGGCCGAGATGTTCCTGGCGACCGACGCGATCCTGATCCTGCAGCTCGACGTCGCGCGCGGCCTCGTCGTGCGGCCGCACGTCGTGCGCAAGAACCTGGACGCGGAGCTGCCCTTCCTCGCGTCCGAGAACCTGATGATGGAGGCGGTCAAGCTGGGCGCCGACCGCCAGGACGTGCACGAGTCGATCCGCAAGGCCAGCCGCACGGCGAGCGAGGCGATCCTGGCGGGGGAGGAGAACCCGCTGCGACGCCTGCTCCAGGCGGATCCGGTCCTGGGCCGCCTGGCCAGCCGGCTCGACACGCTGCTCGACCCCGCGCGCTACGTGGGGCGCGCGCCCGAGCAGGTCGACGAGTTCCTCGCGGCCGAGGTCGAGCCGCTGCTGGAGCAGCACGCCCACCTGCTCGGGGAACGGGCCGACGTGCGGGTCTGAGGCCGGAACCCCGACCGGGCCTCTGCGGCCGCAGGCAGTTTCCGACGCAAACCGGCGCCCGCGTCGCTTTCGTGGAGCGGTCGGACGGAAACCGGGCCCAGGACCCGGTCTTCATGACGGCTTGCGGGCACCTTTTCGGTTTTCCATTGCGTCTTCGTATTCTTGGCCGGCCCCGGCTGGCAGGCCGTGCGATCGAAGGTCGGACGCGACCCGGACCCGGTCCGGGTTCGGGAACGATCGGAAACGAATGCAGGCCGAGGTGGGAACCGCCGTTGGGAACGACGGCCCCGCGTCCCATTCGTGAAGTAGCTTTCCGCAGAGGTCGCTGCGCTCGACGGTCGAACCAAGATGGGTCCCCGCGGGAAGAATTTCCCGGCCCGGGGGCGAGGCGAGTGTGTTGACACAACCTGGGATCCCCAACGACTACACGCTGTCCACGGCCTGCTACGGGTCGCGGCTCAAGACCATCGAGGACCAGGCCTTTGCCGCGGTCGCGATGGGCTTCCGTCGCATCGAGCTCGGGCTGCTCGACGCGCCGGTCAAGCTGAACGGCTTCGAGGACTCGCGCCGCGAGACCGGTATCTCCGTGCGCTCGATCGTGACGGGCTGCCTGGACCCGCGCTCGGAGCACATGACGGGCTCGAAGCTGGGCTCGAACTCCGAGGACCAGCGCGAGATGGCCGTGAACTCGCTGCGACGCCACGTGCGGCTGGCGCAGCGCTACCAGTGCCCGGTCGTGATCGTGCGCGGCTGCGAGGTCGAGGACCGCACGCTGCACGACGAATCCGAGCGCCTCCGCGGCCGCATCGTGCGCGAGGGGCCGACCGACGAGTCGCGCGAGGTCGTGCGCGAGCTCGTGGGGCGCGTGCAGCGCCGCGGCCAGCGCCAGGTCGAGCACCTGTGCCGTTCGCTGCACACGGTGATGGGCGAGTTCCCGGAGACGCGCATCGCGATCGAGCCGGGGGACAGCTTCCTGGATCTGTTGAATTTCCAGGCCGTGGGCTGGGTCCTGGACGACCTGGATCGGCGCGGGCTGGCGTACTGGCACGACACCGGCCGCATCCACCTGCGCGAGCGCGCGGGGTTGCCGACGCAGGGCCAGTGGCTGGATGCGTACGCGCGGCGCATGTTGGGCGTGCACCTGCAGGATTCGGCCGAGGGTCAGACCGAGATGCCGCCCGGCTCGGGCGAGGTCGATTTCAAGCTGGTTTCGAATTACATGCCGAGCAATGCGGAGCGCGTGCTCGAGATCAACCCGCGGCATGGGCGCGGGGAGATCCTGGCGGCGGTTCAGTACCTGGTCGACGCGCGCTTCTAGCTGCCTGCTCGCAGCGCGACGGCGCGCGCTGCGGCCCGGCCGCGGTTCATTTCGCGCGGGCGGTCACCCAGGTCGTCCAGGCCTTCTGGATGGCTTCGCTCTTCGCGCCCAGGGCCTTCTCCAGATCCGTGCTGGATCCCTGCCCCTGCCACGCCCCGCGCAGGAAATCGAAGAACCTGCCGCGCCAGCGCTCGCCGTCCGCGTGCAGGAGGAAGTGCACGAGCGTGTAGGACTGCGCGTACTTCAGATCCTGGTGCGACGTGGACAGGAAGTCACTCGAATCGAACGTCAGCACGCGGTTGAGCTCGTACGTCCGCTGCGCATGGACCTGCGAGCGGATCGCGACCGTGTCGATCGCGTCCGGGTCGTACTTCAACCGCCCGGCCGGGCCCTTCAACGTCACGCGGAAGTACTCGGCCAGCCCTTCCTCGAGCCAGGGCGAGATCTCGCCGCGTGCGCCCGGAGCGAGCACCGACGCCGCCGCCAGCACCTGGTGCTGCGCTTCGTGCACCATGAGCCCGCGGTCCAGACCGCCCTCCGCGTTGACGAAGAGCACGCGCGCGTCGCGGTCGTAGTAGCCGCGGGACCCGCCCGCCTCCGGGAACGACTGGCGGTCGGCGTGGATCTGCGCCAGGAGCGGCTCAGACAAGTGGTACGCGCCGACCTCGGGCGCGATCACCGTCATGAACGCGTCGTACACGCCCTCGAGGTCGAGGATCGCGGTCGTCGCCTCGGCCAGCGGCAGGTTCGTGCGCAGCTTCCAGTGCGTCGTCTCGAGTTCCCAGGCCTGGCCGTACTCGGCGCTGCGCTTGACGCGTTCCGCCCAGGCCCAGCGGCGTCCGTCCTCCTTCGCGAACCAGCCTTTGTCCTTGCGCTCGTGCCCCAGGATCTCGCGCGCGACCGCGTTGTCCGGATCGGACGCGATCGAGCGCAGCGCGAACACGCGCGCTTCCTCGTTCAGCCCCATGCGGCGCGCGAACACCGCCAGGTCCGCGATCTTGACCGGGTCGTCCTTCTCGAGCGTGCGCCAGCGCTCCATGGCCTCGTGCCAGCTCGAGAGGCGCGTCTCGGCCGACTTGACGTCCTTGCGCAAGAGGACCCGGTCGCGCGTGCCGACGCGCAGGACGATCTTGTCCGGCGCCTCGAGCACGACACGCCCTTCGAGCCGCGCGCCGTCGTTCAGGACGATCTTGTCCAGCGGCCGGTCGCCCAGGACCGCCGCGCACGCGAGGAGCGCCGCGAGCACGCCGCAATCGTAGCCGCCCGTTGGCCCGTCGCGATCCTCACGCCGCTATCCTGTCGCGAGCCATGCAGCGCGCCGCCCTCGTCCTCCTCGTGTGGGGGATCCTCCTCACCAGCGTGGCCGGCCTCGCGGCGTTGGCCCGCCCGGCTTCCGGGCCGCCCATGCCGCGCGCGCCTCTAGATCGTCGCGCGCTCTCGGACGCGCTGGTGCCCGAGCGCGACGTGACGCGCGCCGCGGCCCGTCGCAGCCCGTCGGCGGACGAGCTCTCGCAGACGGTCGCGCCGGTCGTCGTCGAGCTCGAGCCGGGCAAGGCGCTTCCGTCAACGGCAGGATCCGCAGCGGGGACCGCGCCCGAGCCCGAGCCGGCCGAGAGCGCGACCGCGCCGGGCGCAGTGCGTACGGCCGCGACGCCGGGCGATCGCGACGACGCGCGCATCCCCGGCCTGGGCACGCTGCCTCCCGGGGTGCCGGCCGAGGAAGAGGGTCTGGGCGTCCAGGTCGTGCGACCCGACGGTCAGCCCGCGGTCGACGCGCAGTTGCGCTGGCTGCAGCAGTCCGACCTGGACGCGCTGCGCTCGCAGGGCGTGACGGTCGACGAGCTCGATCCGGCCGATCTCTTGGCGCACGCGACGCGCACGGCGCGCACGAACGCGCTGGGTTTCGCGATGCTGACCAGCGAGCGCGGCGCGATGGTCATCGACGCGCGCATGGGCGACCAGTACGGCTGGGCGCGCATCCAGCGCTCCGAGACGGGGCACGTGCGCCTGCCGCTCGCGCCCGACACGCGCCTCGAGGTGGACGTCGTCGACAGCGCGGGACGCCCGCGCTCCGGCGCCGGGATCGTGCTGCGCGGCGGCGATTGCCAGCCGATCTGGAGCGCGCGCACGGACGCGAACGGGCACGCGACGCTGCGGCATGCCGACGGCGTGGTGCGCTCGGCGCGCGCGCGTTTCCAGGACCTGACGATCGCGGCCGACGTCCCCGGCGGCGATCTGCGCGTGCTGCCGCGCGGCGCGATGCCGGCCGAGCCCGTACGGCTCGTCGCCGAGCCCGGCGTGCGCGTCGTCGTGTGGGTGCGCGACTTCGACAGCCAGCCCTGCCTGCGGCCCGTGCGCGTCGGCCTCGCTCCGGCCGGCCGCGAGTTCGAGTGCGCCGCGCGCCGCGAGCGCGAGCTCGTGCAGGGCGCCGCGATCTTCGACGACTTGCCGCCCGGTTCCCAGTTCACGGCGATCGTCGGGCCGGGCTGCGCGCCGGCCGCGGTGCACGCGCCCGTCGCGACGTCGCGCGACTCGTCCGAGACGAACGTCATCGTCGCGAGCCCGGGCCCGATGCCGCGCGTGCGCGGCCGCATCGTCGATCCGAGCGGCACGCCGTGGCGTGAGTTCCACGTGTCGGCGTTCACGGCGAGCGCGAGTGGTTCGCCCTGGGAGATCCAGCCTTTCGGGCTCGGCACGCAGGCCGATCAGGACGGCGTCTTCACGCTCGACGTGCCCGCGTGGCAGGTGCCATGGCAGAACGCGCAGGAAGCCCTACCCGTCCTCCTGTCGATCGTGGCGCGCAACCCGTACGGCCGCACCGTCGTCGCCGAGCCGATCGATCTGGAGCAGCCGCCCGGATCAGCGCCGCTGGAGCTGGGCGACGTGCGCGCGGCGGACTGGCCCGTGCTCGCGCGCGGTGCCGTGCTGGACGAGAACGAACGCCCGCTCGAGGAGGCCTTCGTCGAGCTGGTCGACGCGTCCGGCACGCCCGACGTGCGCACGCGCACGACCACCGACGCGCGCGGCCACTTCACGCTGCGCGGACCCGCACCCGCGAGCGAGGAGATCGTCGTGCGCGCGACCGAGCCCGAGCGCCGCGCGACCGACGCGACCGTGACGGTGCGTCGCGGCGAGGCGCGCGCGCGCGTCGTGATCGCCGTGCACGGACGCCTCGGCGGTTCGGTCCAGTTGCCCGAGAACGCGCCGCCCGGTGGCGTAGTCGTGCGCCTGGATCAGCCTTCCGGTGCGCAACTCGCCGTTTCCGTCGACGAAACCGGTTCGTATTCATTCAGCAACGTCGAGCCGGGCTCCGCGCGAGTCCTGTTCGTGCCCGCGGGCTTCGACGAGCCCGTCCTGGTGCTCGACCAGGTCGGCATCCCGCGCGGCGGCGCCTCGACGGACGAGCGCTTGCGCGGTACCGACCTGCGCACGAAGCTCGACCTGCTCGAGCTCGAGGTCGTCGACGAGCGCGGCCAGCCGATCCTTTCGTGCCAGGTTGGCCCGGTGACGAGCGAGGCGGCGGACGAAGGACGCCCGCGCGGCCGCTCGAATGAGACCGTCGACGGGATCGCGGGCGTGCTCGTGCCGCGCGGCCTGGAACGGCTGCAGATCTCCGCGCAGGGCTACGAGCCCGTCGTGCTCGAGGCGCCCACGGGCCGCGTGCGCGTCCCGATGCGGCCGTCGTCGCGATGAACGCACCGGCCCCGCGCGTCCTCGTGGTCGCGGGCCACGATCCGAGCGGCGCCGGGCTCGACGCCGACCGCGACGCGCTGCAGGCCGTCGGCGTGTCGGCGATCGGCGTCGCGACGGCGAACACGGACCAGGACGACCAGGGTGTGCGTTCCGTGGGCGCGCGCGCCGCGGACGCATGGTTCCGCGAAGCGATCGAGGCCGCGCAGGAGCCCGTCCACGCCGTGAAGTTCGGCCTCCTGCCCGGAGCGGCGCACGTCGCGCGCGCCGCGCAGCTCGTCGTGCACCTGCGCCGCGGACGCGACGCGCTGCCGATCGTGCTCGACCCCGTGATCACTGCCTCGAGCGGCACGCGCTTCCTCGTGCGCGAAGCGGTCGAAGCGATGCGTGGCGAGCTGGTCGGCCTCGACCTCGTGATCACCCCGAACCTGGACGAGGCCGCCGAGCTCGCGCGCGTGCCGCCCGCTGCGCTGCGCAACGACCTGTCGGCCCGGCTCGACGTCGCGCGGCTCCTCCTGGGCCTGGGCGCGCGCGCGGTCGTGCTCAAGGGCGGACACGGCGACGAGGAGCCCGTGCGCGACCTCGTCCTCGAGCGCGACTCGCGGCCGGTCTGGCTGGACCATGCGCGGATCCGGGGCGGCACGTTGCGCGGGTCGGGCTGCCGGTTCGCGTCGCACCTGGCGGGGGGGCTGGCCTCGGGCGCGAGCCTCGTTGACGCGACGCGCGCGGCCGGAACCTTCGTCGCGGCGTGCATCCAGGCTCGCGCGGGGCGTTGAGGCGTGGCAGCGGGCCGCGCCGCGCGCAGGCCCGCGCCATGGCCCGGCCCGGAGTGGTGCGAACCCCGGCATCCACTTGCCCCGCGCTGGCTGGGCGCTATCCTTCCACGCCCTACGCGGCTGTAGCTCAGTGGTAGAGCGCCACCTTGCCAAGGTGGATGTCGAGGGTTCAAATCCCTTCAGCCGCTCCAATTCAACGCTCGCTGATGCCGCAGAGCGCGGACCCCGTGGTTTCGGGAACCCGCCCGCGGCGCGCGGTGCGGCAGCGGCAGGGCTGAGGCCCGCGTGCACGCTTCCGGCCAGCGAGCACGTTCCCGGCCAACGTGAAGGCTCGCCCGATCAAGGCCCGGAAACGCGCCGGTTCTTGTCGACGATGCCCACGATGATCAGCAGGAACGCGGCCAGGCGCATCAGGAAGAAGTAGTGCCGCTCCTCGTCGGGCGGCTCGACGATCGCCATCAAGAGCCACTGGAGGGCCATCACCCAGAACGCCAGGCAGAAGTAGACGAACAAGCGATCGCGGCTGATCTTCCAGTACCGCAGGAAGACGAGCCCGGCGATCATGCTCGACACCCACAGCGCACCGGTCAGGAACAGGTTCATGTCGGGAAGCTCAGGTCGATTCCCACACGAAGCCGAACAGGAGCACGAGGATCCCGGCCAGCGCCACCCCGGATCGCCACAGCGACAGGTCGACGTCCGTCGAGGTCGCCAGGTCGACGAAGAGCAGGATGTTGCTGAGCGCGAACGCCACGAAGCACAGGCTGCTCCAGAAGAGGAGCCGCGCCCGCGTCGAGCGGAATCCGCGGAACAGGAGCACCGCGCACACGATGCTCGTGACGGCGCACAGCAGGTAGACAGCCTCAGCCATCGGGCTTCTTCTTCATCAGGAATGCGTCCGCGAAGGTCTTGATGGCCTCGCTGCGAACGCGCTCGAGCGCGTTGGCGTTCATCCAGCGCAGGACGACGTGCAGCTGCGCACAGCAGATCTCGTCCAGCCGCTGGACGACCGACGCGTGCTCGGGGTGGTACTTGAAGAGCATCGCGTCGACCTCACCACGACCGTTCAGCAATCGGCGGCGGCTCAGGTGCTCGAGCGCGGAGTGGGCCGACGCGCTCGGCAGCCGCAGCGTCTCGGCCACGCTCTTTGCGGTCCAGTCCTTGTCCGGTGCCTTGGCGATCAGGAGCAGGGACTGCAACTGCTCGTACGACTCGAGGTTCTCGAGCAGGAAACGCTTCACGTCGCGGTCTGGATCGTCCTCCGCCATCCTCAGGCTTGCCGTGGAGTCTCCCGGGACGTGGGCCGGAGACGGACTGCGGGCTGCATCGAGGCATCGTACCGGGACGATGCCGAGGGACAACCATGCGGAGGGGGTGTTTCCTCGAGCGCGACGGTGCTCGATCGTCGGGACTCGACCGCGCACCTTGTCAGGATCGGCGCGGGGCGCGATCTTTGTACGCCATGGTCCCCATGCCGGCGTTGCTGCGATCGCTCCTGGTGCTGGTCCTGCTCGCCTCACCGGCGGCGGCCGAGGTCGTCACGGTCCGGCAGATCGGCTTCTACTTCTCCCCGCGCGAGGTCGTGGTCCACCCGGGTGACACAGTGCGCTGGGAATGGACCGGAGGCAGCCACACGGTCACGGAAGGAACGGACGGAGCGCTGAACGGGAACGAGCTGTTCCATTCCGGGCTGACCTCCGGCACGCCGGTCTTCCAGTGGACGTTTTCCGCTGCGTTCCTGGCCGCAAACCCGAGGCCCGGCGGCCGCTACGACTACTTCTGCCTGCCGCATTTCCATTTCGGCATGACCGGCGCGGTCATCGTGTCCGACCCGATCCCCGGCAGCGCGCTCTGCGCCGGAGACAGCAGCGGCACGCCATGCCCGTGCAACAACGCGTCGAGCGGGCCGGTCGGCTGCCTGAATTCGACCGGAGACGGCGCGCGGTTGCGCGCGATCGGGGCGGCGAACGTCGCGGCGGACACGCTCGCACTGCGCGTGTCGGGAGCGTCGGAAGGTGCCTCCGTGCTGTTCTTCCAGGGCACGAGCGCCATCAACGGCGGCGCGGGCGCCGTGTTCGAGGACGGGCTACGTTGCGCTGGCGGTTCGATCGTGCGGCTTGGACAGACGAGCATCAGCTTCGGCTGGGCGCAGTACCCGATGCCCGGCAACCTGCCGATCTCGGTGCGCGGATTGGTGCCCGCCGGCACCACGCGCTACTACCAGGCCTGGCACCGCGACGCGCCGAGCGTCTGCACGGGCGGCGTCTCGGCCAACCTGTCGAACGCGTACGCGATCACGTGGCAGTGATCCCGCGCGCGACGGGAAGCTGAGGACATCCGCGCGCCGCGCGAGGCGCCACCAGGATCAGAGAGGCCGTACGATCGATTCTCTCTCGGCCTCTCACGACACGCGTGACGCGGGATCCGCACGCGGCGCGCGCAGCCCCGCCAGCTCGGCCACGAGGTTCCCGGCCAGCAGCAGCCCGCCGCCGAAGAAAAGCCAGCGCGTGGCCTCGTCTTCGCCGGCCCAGATGCCGATCGCCGCGGCCCAGATCGGCTCGAGCGCATAGAGGATCGCCGCGCGGATCGGGTCCAGCTCGCGCTGGTACAGGTTCATCAGCGTCAGCGCAACGACCGTGCCGAAGACGGTCGTCAGGAGCAAACCGCGCACGTAGACGCCGTCCTGCAGCAGCTCGCCGACGACGTCGAGCCCGATCCCTCGCCCGCGCGCGGTTTCGACCGCGAGGAGGACCGCGCCGCCGAGCGTCACCCACACGAACATCGTCAGCGTCACCGGCATCGGCGCGATGCGGCGCGTCACGCGGTCGGTCGCCAGGATGTGCACCGCGAACGCGATCGCGGCGCTGACGGTGAGCAGCTCGCCGCTGCTCCACTGCTCGATCTCCGGGCGACCGCGCACGAGCGCCGCCCCCGCCGTCGCGAGCAACGCGCCGGCCGCGAACGCGAGCCGCGGCGCGCGCCGCTCGATGCCCGCGGTCAGGATGGCCAGGAACAGGACGTACAAACTGGTCAGGAAAGCCGACACGGCCGGCGTCACGTCCTCCAGCCCGACCATCTGCAGCACGAAGCCGACAACGAGCAGAAACCCGAGCCATGCGCCTCCGCGCCATGCAGGCGCCGTCAAACCGCGGCGCGACGAGGGCAGGCACACGAATAGCAGCACCGAAGCCAGCCCGAAGCGCAGGACGAGGAAGAGCCCGCTGCCCGCGACCGCATGGTCCGCGCCGGCGACGCTCTGGAACTGCTCGACGGCCTGCTTCATCCACAAGAACGTGAAACCCCAGATCACGCTGACCGCGAAGAGCGCGACGGTCGCGCGCACCCGCTTCGAGCCCGGTCTGACTTCCGCCGCCATGGGGCAGGGACGTTAGCTGGGCTGGAGCCTGCGGCAAGCGTGCTATTTTGAGCCTGCGTCGAACCCAGTCACTGCACCCCGAAAATGAACCTGATGCACCGTTTGCTCGCGTCCCTTCTCCTCCTCGCGCCTCTGGCGGCGTGCGCATCCGACCGGCAGGTGATCGCGCAAGCCGACGACGTCCACCACGAGCTCGAGCCGGCCGTCATCGAGGATGCCGAGCTCTCCGGCTACCTGCAGCGGGTCGGCGAGCGCGTCGTGGTCGAGGCCAAGAAGCTCTCCGTCGAGGGCTTCGGTCCCGAGAGCCACCGCAAGGAGGACGACGCGTGGATGTTCTCCGAGGTGAAGTTCCACTTCGTGAACAGCGAGACGCTGAACGCGTTCACGACCGGCGGCCGGCACATGTACATCTACACGCAGCTCCTGCTCCAGTGCCGCACGGAGGACGAGCTGACGGCCGTCGTCGCGCACGAGTACGCGCACGTCTACGCGCGGCACGTGCACAAGGGGATGAACCGCCAATACCTCGCGATGGGCGGCGCGGTCGCAGGCGGAGCGCTGGGCTACGCGCTGGGTGGCGACAACAAGGAGGAGTACGCGGCCCTCGGAGCCGTGACCGTCGGGACGGCCGCGACGTTCCTCAACATGGGTTTCACGCGCGAGGACGAGGCCGAGGCCGACGACCTGGGCTTCGTGTTCTACACGCGCGCCGGCTGGGACCCGGATCGCTTCGCCGACTTCTTCCAGGCGATGATCGACGCGGGCTACGACACGCAGGACGAGTCGACGAGCGATCACCCGTCGCTCGCGAGCCGCGTGCAAGCCACGCGGCAGCGCGCCGCGCAACTCCCGCCCGAGGCCAAGAACTGGCGCAAGCCGCCGGTAGTGGATGCAGCGCAGTTCCGGGCCATGCAGCAGCGCGCGACGCAGCTGGCGAAGACGATGCCCAAGGACCAGAGCCTCGAGAAGGCGCAGACGCTGCTCAATGCCGTCGGCAACTGCCTCGTGCCCAAGGAAACGCCGGAGCAGATCCGCGCGCGCCAGCAGCTGCAGGCCATCGCGGCGCAGTGACGGCGACGCACGCGTTCCGGGGTGGAGGCGTCCCTGTTCGGGTCCCCAGCCCGATCCACGCAGGCTCCGAAGGGGTCGCGGTTCAAGTGCCGCTGCTCGGTCGGAGACGTGCCTTGGAGGAGCTGGCTCAGTGGGACGAGGACCACGCGACTCTTAGGTGGGGGTGAGAACCCGTCCCCGCCACGGCGCTCTCGAAAGGTGCACAACGGCCGGCACACTTGTGACAGGGCCGCCCAGCCTCGCCGCCCGGTATCATCCGGGCCGATGGAGCCTGCACCTCTCCCGCCGGCCGGCTACGAGCTCCAATCCCAGGACTCCGCGTACTGGGCCGAGCGACTGCAGTTCGAGCATTGGCGTGGACTCGATCTCCAGGCCAGGTTCCTCCTGCTCGAGGAGTGGAACTCGGCGGTCCACGAACTCCAGATCGAAGGACTGAAACGGGACCACCCCGGAGCCTCGCCCGCCGAGCTCGAACTCCTCGCCGCCGAAGCGCGCTATGGGCGCGAGTTCGTCGCGAAATTCCTCGGCTATCGCGCCAGCGCGAACACGAATCGGTGAAGCAGATGCTCCAAGCGGCCGCGGACGCCGCGTCGCTCTTCGAAAGACTGGGAGTGCCGTACGTTCTGTCGGGAGGGGTTGCGACGATCGTTTACGGCGAGCCGCGGTCGACGCTCGACGTGGACTTCGCGGTTCACATGGGCCCCGACCAGGCACGAAGTCTGCCTGCCATGGCGGGCGAGACCTTCGTGGTGGACGCCGGCTCAGCCCTGGAAGCGGCGCGAACTACCTCGATTTTCACCATGGTGCACGCCGAGAGCTTCATGAAGATCGACGTGCACATCGTCCCGCGATCGGGCATCTACAAGGAAGAGATCGAGCGCGGACGCTGGCAGAAGCTTGGACCCGGACACCCGGACGAGATCCGCATCGTGACGCCTGAGGACCTCGTGCTGCAGAAGTTGCGCTGGTATCTCGAGGCGGGCGGGATATCCGACAAGCAGTGGCGTGACGTACTCGGCATCCTCAAGTCGCGCGGCCACTCCCTGGACTTCGAATACGTCCGCAAGTGGGCTCCGAGCCTGGGAGTCACCGAAGCGCTCGATCGAGCGCTCGTCGCTGCAGGTGTGACCGCCTGCTGAGGTCGGCGCTCGGAGCGGCGTGGCGCCGACCGTGAGGGCTCAGCCGTGCCATGGACCGTATGGAGACGGTGCCGCCGGTAGGCCATGCTGGGGCCCGCATTCCACGAGCAACGAGGACTTCATGAGCCTGACGATCGTCAATCCCTACACGCTCGACATCGTGCGCGTGGTCGAGACCGACAGCCCGGTGGCGGTCGGGCGCAAGCTCGACCGCGCGCGGGCCGCGGCCGCGGAGTGGCGCCGTGTGCCGCTCGAGCAGCGCATCGCGGAGGTGCGCGCGGCGATGGAGACGTTTCGACGCGACAAGGAGGAAATCGCGCGCGAGATCAGCCTGCAGATGGGCAAGCCCGTCAAGCAGGCGCGCGGCGAGGTCGACACGATGCTCGATCGCGCCGAGCACATGCTGTCGATCGCGCCCGCGGCGCTGGCGCCCGAAGTGCTGCCGGCCAAGGCCGGCTTCGAGCGGCGCATCGAGCGCGAGCCGCTCGGCGTCGTGCTCGACATCGCGGCCTGGAATTATCCGCTGCTCGTGCCGGTCAACGTCGTCGTGCCGGCGCTCGTCGCGGGCAACGCGGTCGTGTTGAAGCACAGCCCCAAGACGCCTTTGACGGGCGCGCGGTTCGAGCAGGCATTCTCGCAGCTCTCCGTGCCGGGCGTGTTCGCGCACGTCGTCGTGCCCGACAGCGAGGCCGGCGCGCTCGTGGCCGATCCGCGCATCGACCACGTGGCGTTCACGGGCTCGGTCAAGACGGGCAAGAGCGTTTACCGCACGGTGGGGGAGCGCCTGATCGGCGCGGGACTCGAGCTGGGCGGTAAGGATCCGGCCTACGTGGCCGAGGACGCGGACCTCGATTTCGCGGCCGAAAACGTGGTCGACGGTGCGTGCTACAACGCCGGACAGTCGTGCTGCGCGGTCGAGCGCGTCTACGTCCACGAGAAGGTCTACCCGCAGTTCCTCGAGCGCGTGCAGAAGATGCTGGCGGCCTACCGCATGGGCGATCCGCTGAGCGACGACACGACGCTGGGGCCGCTGGTCGACGAGCGCGCGGTCGGTGCCGTCGACGCGCAAGTCCGCGACGCGACGGCGAAGGGCGCGCGCCTCGTGCAGGGCGGCCGGCGCTGGAAGGGCTCGAAGGGCTGGTTCTACGAGCCCACGCTGCTGGCCGATTGCCCGAACGACGCGCTGGCGATGCGCCAGGAGACGTTCGGCCCGATCCTGCCTGTGCGCTCCGTGAAGAGCGACGAGGAGGCGCTGGCGCTGATGAACGACAGCCCGTACGGATTGACGGCGTCCGTGTGGACGAAGAGCAACGATCGCGTCGAGCGCATGGCGCGCGAGCTGGCTGTGGGCACCGTCTTCCAGAACCGCTGCGATTACCTGGATCCGGCGCTGCCCTGGACCGGCGTGAAGGACAGCGGGATGGGTTCGACCCTGTCGCGCCACGGGTACCTGGGCGTGACGCGCGCGAAGAGCCTGCATTTCCGGCGCTGATGAGAACGCCGGAACGGCCGGCGTCCCGTCGACTTCCGGCTCGCCCGACCCTCGGTAACGTCCCCGGACGGGCGGACTAGACTGCACTGTGCGAAGGATCCTGCTGTTCGGTTTCGCACTCGCGCTCGCCGCGCAGCCGTCCTCGGCCCAGAAGGAGTCGAAGCAGGCCGAGGTCACGCAGGTCCAGATCGACGCCGCCATCGACCGCGGCGTGGCGCACCTGCTCGAGGTCTATCAGGAAGGCCAGTGGCGCGATCCCACGGTCCCGCCCGGGAGTCCGCTGGCGCTGCTCGACGGCCCCGGCCTGCGCGCGCTGACCACCTACGCGCTGCTGAAATCGGGCGTTCCCTCCACGCATCCGGTCGTCGAGAAGCTCGTCGCGCGCCTGTCCCTCGAGCGCATCGACCGCACGTACGACGTGGCCTGCATGCTGATGGCGCTCGAGGCGCTCGATCCGGTTGGCCAGCGCGCCTGGATCGACGAGCTGGCCGCGTGGCTGGTCGCGCACCGCGAGAAGCCGGGCGATTTCGGCTACCCCGGCAACGCGGACCTGTCGAACTCGCAATTCGCGGCGCTGGGCCTGCGCGCGGCCGCGGCCGCCGGGGTCGCCATCGCGCCCGACGTGTGGGCCGACCTCGGGCGCACCGTGCTGAGCTACCAGTCGGACGACGGCGGCTTCTCGTACAAGTCGAAGGGTCGCAGCCCGACGCCCACGATGAGCGTCGCGGGCGTGGGCGTGCTCGCGGTCTGTGAGATGGGGCTCGCGCGCTGCGGTGCGCTCGACGCGGAGCTGGCGCAGCGCATGCGGCGCGCGCGCGCGGGCGGCCTCGCATGGCTCGCGAAGCACCTGGACCTCGGCCGCGACACGGGCTCGTGGCACCACTACCTGCTCTACGGGCTCGAGCGCGCCGGCGGACTGTGCGGCGTCGAGAAGATCGGCGAGCACGACTGGTACCGCGAAGGCGCCGCGTTCCTCGTCGAGAGCCAGGACGACGCCGGCGAGTGGCACGGGACGCTCGAGCGCTCGCCGACACTGTTCGCGCTACTCTTCCTGAGCCGCGCGACGTCGAGCGTGGCGACGGGTCGCTCGCGCGTCGCGCCGGCCACCGGTCCTCCGCCGCGCCGCTTTCCGCAAACGGCGGGCACGGGCGCGGTGGGGGGCGCGCGCCTCGAGGCGCAGGGCACGCGGCCCTTACGCATGTGGATCACGCGGCTCGTCTCGCCGGCGAACGCCCCGTTCGAGTGGACGGGCGAGCGCGCGCGCGGACCGCGCGCGCGCTTGGTCGAGTACCTGATCGACGGCGTCACCGTCCAGGTCGTGCTGGGCGATCCGGCGTGTCCTGCCGGCGACCAGCGCTTCGACTGCGAGCATCGCGGGCTCGCGCAGGGACGCCACCGCGTCACGGCGCGCGTCCACGTCCGCCCGCCCGAGCCGCAAGGCGCCGCCGCGGCCGCGCGTCCGGCGCTCGCGGACAACGTGATCACGACGAACGACGTGGAGATCGAGGTCACCGAAGACGTCCCGGTCGCCGCGAACGAGGCCTGGTTCGATCCCGATCTCGACTTGCTGTTGCAAGTCCGCCCCAAAGCGACCGGCTCGAGCGTCATCGCGAAGGCTCCCGGCTGGGAACCCTCGGCGTTCCACGCGCGCGCGAGCGTCGACGGCAACCCGCGCTCGCCCTGGATCTGCGCGGCCGACGACGCGAGGCCGTGGCTACGGATCCACCTGGCCAAGCCGCAGCGCGCGACGCTCGTGCGGATCGCGCCGGCGCGCCTGGCGCCGCGCAGCCCCGACTTCCTGACGCTGCCGCGCGAGATCTCGATCGCGATCGACGGCGGCCCGCCGCGCACGGTGACGCTCGGCTCCGGAGCGGGAGCGTGGTTCGAGCTGCGGCTCGAGAAGGCGACGGCCGTGAACCTGCTCGAGATCAAGATCCTCGCGCGCGACGAGCCCGACGTGGCCGCCGGCATCGGCGAGGTCGTGCTCGAGCACGGACCCGACTGATCCGCTCGTGCGAGGGACCGGTCGTCCCAGCCCGGCCGGGGGCACGAGCCGGCATGCGCCCCTGGATGTCGCTCGCGCTCGGTGGCGGCGAGATTTCTCGCGCGGCGCCCGGGGCCGTGACCTCATTCCGGCGTCACGTACGCCGCCGTGATCCCGCCGTCGACGACGAACTCGGCGCCGGTCATGTAAGAGGATTCGTCGGAGGCCAGGAACAGAGCCGCCTGGGCCATCTCCCTGGCCTCGCCGAAGCGTCCCATCGGGATGTGCACGAGGCGCCGCTGCTTCTTGGCGTCGGTGTCGAGGAACTTCATCAGCAGCTCGGTCTTCAGCGGTCCGGGGCACAGCGCGTTGACGCGGATCTTCTCGCGCGCGTGGATCACGGCCAGCTCGCGCGTCATCGCCACGACGCCGCCCTTGCTGGCGGTGTAGGCCAATTGCGGCGTCGCCGCGCCCATCAAGGCGACGAACGAGGCCGTGTTGATGATCGAGCCGCCGCCGGCGCGGCGCAGCGCGGGGATGCCGTGCTTGCAGCCCAGGAACACGCCCTTCAGGTTGATCGCCATCGTCTTGTCCCAGACGTCTTCGCTCGTCTTCACGGCGTCGTCGTCGTCGCCCATCATGATCCCGGCGTTGTTGAACAGCACGTCGAGCCGGCCGAACGTCGCCTCCGCGAACTTGACCATCGCGGCGCAGTCGGCGTCCTTGGACACGTCGGCGCGCACGTAGGCCGCCTCGCCGCCGGCCTTCTTCACGCGCTGGACGGTCTCCTGACCGCCCTTGTCGTTCACGTCGACGACGACGACCCGCGCGCCTTCGGCCGCGAAAGCCAGCGCGGACTCGCCGCCGATCCCGCCGCCGGCCCCGGTGATCAGGGCCACTTTGCCTTTCAGTCGCATCGAGAATCCTTGGGGTGATCGGTCGTGTGCTCAGATCCGCGAGGCTGTGAAGGAATCACGGCCTCTCGCGCCGCGGAGCGGCTCCATTGGAATCGGAGAGCCCGTACGATCGATTTCTCTCACGGGCTCTCAAATGCGCTCGAAATAGCGCTGGCGTTCCCAGTCCGTGACGGCCTTGTCGTATTGCGCCTGCTCGTCGCGGAAGAAATGCACGTAGTGCTCGACGACGTCCGCTCCGAAGGCGGCGCGCGCGAACTTGCTCTTCGCGAACGAATCCGTCGCCACACGCAGCGTCTTCGGCACTTCGGGCAGCTCCTTGGCGGCGTACACGTCGCCCGTGAACATGGGCGGCGGCTCGGTCTCGTTCTGGATGCCGTCGAGACCCGACGCGATCGCGGCCGCAAACGCGAGGTACACGTTGCAGTCGGCCCCGGGGATGCGGCACTCGATGCGCAAGCTCTGGCCGCTGCCGACGACGCGGAAACCGGCGGTGCGGTTGTCGTGACTCCACGCGATGCGCGTCGGCGCCCACGAGCCCGACTGGTAGCGCTTGTACGAGTTCACCGTCGGTGCGTAGAAGGGCATCATCTCGCCGGCGTGCGCCATCCAGCCGCCCAGGAACCAGCGGAAGGTGTCGGAGCAGGCGATCGGCCCGAGCTTCTTCGTGCCGGGGAACACGTTCTTGTCCTTCTTCCACACGCTCATGTGCAGGTGGCAGCTCGATCCGGCCTGATCCGCAGCCGGCTTGGCCATGAACGTCACGCTCACGCCCTGCGACTCGGCCACCTCCTTGAGGCACTGCTTGTAGATCGAGTGGCGGTCGGCCATCACGAGCGCCTCGGCGTAGCGCACGTTGAGCTCGTGCTGCCCGAGGCCCCACTCGCCCTTCGAGTTCTCGACCGGCACGCCCGAATCGCGCAGATGACGGCGCGCAGCCGCGGTGAACGGCTCCTGTCGCGTGCCCTGCAGCGCGTGGTAGTCCTCCAAGTACCAGCCGAACGGCTCGAGATCGCGCCAGCCCTTGCGCGCCGCGTCGCGGTAGCTGTCGCGGAACAGGTAGTACTCGAGCTCGCTGGCCGCCTGCGCCGTGAAGCCCAAGGCTCCCAGCCGTTCGATCTGCGCGCGCAGGATCGAGCGCGGCGCGACGGTCACCCGCTTGTCGGTGGCCACGTCGTGCAGGTCGCACAGCACGATCGCGGTCTTCGGCAGCCAGCTCGCGACGCGCAGCGTGTCGAGATCGGGCACCAGGTGGAAGTCGCCGTAACCGCGCTCCCAGTTCGCGAAGCGGTAGCCCGCGACCGGGTTCATCTCCATGTCGACGGTCAGCAGGTAGTCGCAGGCGTGCGTGCCGTGCTCGAGCCCGTCCTCCAGGAAGAAGTCGGCGTCGAAGCGCTTGCCCATGAACCGGCCGTAGTGGTCGGTGAACACGACCACGACCGTCTCGATGTCGCCCGCCTTGACGCGCGTCTCGAGATCCTTGGGTGTCAGCATTCCTCGCAGCGTGCTCATGCGTGCCCTCGCCGGGTCGCGTGAGCCTAGACGTGCCCGGGGCGAGGGGCCAGAAGCCTCTGGCGGACCGGCGCGGACCGCGGGCCAGGTTTCGAGTCAGGTGATCCGCGTCAACCTTCCCGCCGCCCGCAGCGCTCGCCCGCAGTGATCGCCCGCAGTGATCGCCCGCAGTGATCGCCCGCAGCGCTCGCCCGCAGTGATCGCCCGCAGTGATCGCCCGCAGTGCCGACCGGCCGCGTACACGCCGCGAGGCCGGACCGACGCGCGTCGATCCGGCCTCGCGTGATGCTGGAACAGCTCAGCGGTTCTGCGTGAACCAGTCCGCGTTGATCTTCTTGTAGCTGGCCCATTTCTCGGGCAGCTCGGCCTCGTCGAAGATGGCGTCGACGGGACACTCGGGCACGCACGCGCCGCAGTCGATGCACTCGTCGGGGTTGATGTAGAGCATCTCGTACTTGGCGAAGTCGGCCGCGTCCTTGGTGGGGTGGATGCAGTCCACCGGGCAGACTTCGACGCAGGCCGTGTCCTTCGTTCCGATGCACGGTTCGGCGATGATGTAGGTCATGATTTCCTGATCCTGGGGCTGGGCTCGGGCGATCGAGGGGGGCCGGGCCGTTGCGCCTCGGGTGATCGAGTCCGACGATCGTAGGGCCCTCGGCCCCCGTTGCAACCCCGACTGCGGAGCGTGCGAGAGCCCTTGGAGTGCGCGCGGCGATCCCTCGCGCCGCGGCGGCTCCAGTCGCTATCGTGCGCGGTGGGCCGACCCCCGCGCCCGCTCCGTGCCCGCCGCCTTCCACCCGCCCGAGACACCGGTCCTGCTCGCCAGCCCGTGGGCGTGGGTCGCCATCCTGGTCGCGTACCTGATCGGCTCGATCCCGTGGGGCCTGGTCATCGGACGCTTGAAGGGCGTCGACCTGCGCAAGATCGGCAGCGGGAACATCGGCGCGACGAACGCGATCCGCGCGATGGGCCGCGGCTGGGGATACGTCGTGTTCGCGCTCGACTTCATGAAGGGCTTCGGCACGACGTGGGGCGTGTCGAGGATCTTCGCAGGCCAGAGCTCGCTCGAGGACATCGAGCTCCTGCAGATCCTTGTCGGTGCCGCGGCGACGCTCGGTCACTGCTACTCGATCTACCTCGGCTTCAAGGGCGGCAAGGGCGTCGCCACGGGCTGCGGCGGCATCCTGGCGTTGAGCTGGCCGGTCTTCGTGTGCGGCGGCGTCGTGTGGCTCGCGACGCGCCTCTTGACCGGATATGCGGGGCTGGCCTCGATCATGATGGGTCTCACGTTCCCCCTGGCCGTCGCCGTAATGCACGGCACAGAGCGACGCGCGATGCTCGTGGGCGCGACCGCGTTGGCGTTGCTGATCGTCGTGCGCCACCGCGGGAACATCCACCGGATGCTGGCGGGCACGGAACCCAACGCGCGCAAGGATCGGCGCGATCAGCCGCAGGCGAGACGACGCAAGAGGCCGCCCAGTCGTCGCAACGACGGACCCGACATGTCCGCGAGACCCCATGGCTGAGCGACACGAAGTGCAGCGCGCGCTGGTGATCGGCGACGGCGGCTGGGGCACCACGCTGGCCCTGCTGCTGCAGCGCAACGGCATCCCCGTGCGCCTCTGGAGCGCATTCCCCGAGCAGGCGCGCGAGATGCGCGAAGTGCGCGAGAACCGCCGCTTCCTGCCGGGCGTGCCGCTGCCGAAGGACCTCGAGATCACGGCCGACGCGATGGGCGCCTCGCAGGGCGTCGACTTCGTCGTCAGCGCGGTGCCGACGCAGTACCTGCGCGGGATCGCGCGCCTGTTCGAGGAGGCGCTGCCCGGCATCGTCCCGATCGTCACGGCCACGAAGGGCATCGAGATCGAGACGTTCCGCACGCCGTCGCAGGTCCTGCTCGAGGTGCTGGGCGAGCGGCCGATTTGCGTCCTCACGGGTCCGAGCCACGCCGAGGAGGTGGCGATCGGGAAGCCTTGCTCGATCGTGGCCGCCAGCCACGATCATCACTTCGCGCGGCGCGTGCAGCGCGCATTCAGCTCGAACTCGTTCCGCATCTACACGAGCCGCGATCCCGTCGGTGCCGAGCTGGCCGCCGCGCTCAAGAACGTGATCGCGATCGGCGCCGGCATCAGCGACGGCCTCGAGCTGGGCGACAACGCCAAGTCGGCGCTGATGACACGCGGCATGGTCGAGATGGCGCGCTTCGGACGCTCGCGCGGGGCGAGCCCCGAGACGTTCTTCGGCCTGGCCGGCATGGGCGACCTGGTGACGACGTGCTGCTCGCGGCACTCGAGGAACCGCGCGCTGGGCGAAGCGATCGGCCGCGGGCAGTCGCTGCAGCACGTCCTTTCCAAGACGCGCACCGTGGCCGAGGGCGTGTGGACCGCGAAGGCGCTGTTCGGGCCGGAAGCCGACCTGGGCGACGTCAGCATGCCGATCGCGGAACAGGTGCACGCCGTCCTGTTCGACGGGAAGGATCCGCGCGAAGCCGTCCTCGAGCTCATGACCCGCGCGCCGGCGGGCGAGATGGACGGTCTCTCCGAGACCACCGCTTGACGCCGATCGCGTCCTTCGCGCTGGCGTTCGGGGTCACCCTGATCGCGCTGGGAGTCGTCGTCTGGAGCGGGCTGCGCGCGAATCGGCGCGTTCACATTCCGGCGGTCGGCTTCACGCTGGCCTCGCTGGGCGTGACGATCTACTACGCGTACCAGCTCGGTCACACGCTCGACCTGGCCTCGGCCGGCGTGATCACGCCGATCCACTTGACGCTGGCGCGCGTGGCCACGGTCGCCTTGCTGCTGCCGATCGCGACCGGCATCCGGACGCTCTTCGTGCCGAGCGGCCGCAAGCTGCACGCGCGTCTGGCCTGGTTCGCGCTGGCCCTGGTCGTCGCGACCGCGATCACGGGCGTGATCATGGTGTCGCTCGCGCAACCGGTCGGTCAGTCCTGAGAAGGCGGCGGCTCCTGCGCGTGCACCTGCGCGTCGCTGACGCGCAATGCGGACAGGACCCACGGCGCGGCCAGCAGCGTCCCGTTCGCGAGCACCGGCACGAGCAGCACGAGCAACCACGCCAAGCGCGCGCGGATGCCCCACATCGCGGCCGCGAAACCGACGACGCCGAACGCGAACGCGACCCAGGCCGCGACGGGCAAGGCCGGCGCCATGCTGGGAGCGAGGCGCACCAACGCCAGGTCGAGCCACACGATCGCCCAGCCCAGGGTCGCCATGGACATCGAGAACATCCACGTGCGGTGACGCCGGCGCGGTTTCGGGCGGTCCATCCAGAGCCTGCGGAGGGGGCGCGCCACGCGGCGATTCTGGGCTCGTTTGGCCGAGGCGACAAGCATGTCGCCGTCGCGATGTGGACAGGGGAGCAGCGACGCGCCTAGAATCCTCGCCCACCATCGGTCGGGGCGTGGCGCAGCCTGGCTAGCGCGCTTCCTTGGGGTGGAAGAGGTCGGAGGTTCGAATCCTCTCGCCCCGACCAACTCTGCGCGGCCGGTTCGCCGCGTGCTCGCGGTGCGCGGCCCGATCGAGCACACTCGGATGCAGGCTGCGGGCGGCCCGCTCGCGCCGACTTCCTCCCATGGGTCGGACAACTGCCGTCATCGTCGCGCTCGTTGCGGCCCTCGCCGCGCTGCTCTGGTTCCTGCGGGGCCCCGGCGGCGAGCGCACGGCGCTTCCGTCCGTCGAGCCTTCGCCATCGGCGGTCGTTGCAGCGGAAGAGGATGCTTCCCCGGCGAACCTCGACGCGGGCAACAGCGCGAGCGCGGTTGCGGACACGACGCGCAGCGAAATCGCGGCCGTGCTTCGGGTCGACGTGGCGCCGGCGAGCTGCGTCGTGATCGGACGCGTGGTCGATCTGGAAGGGACGCCGATCGTTGGCGCGGACGTCCGCCTGTACGGCTTCAAGGTCTGGGCCGAGGGCATCGACGTGCCTCGGCTCGCCGGCCGCTTCGACTACCGCGGGTTCGAGGCCGTCACCGCGCTGTCTGGCGAATTCAGGATTGAAGCGCCTGTGCCGACGGTCCCGCGCACGACGTTGTCGATCAAGCCCGACCGGTTCCACGATTCCCACACGCTGTACTTCTCCGCGACGGGGGATCGCGTGCAGCCGCCGCTGAGCGCGGGCGAGCGCAACCTCGGAGAGATCCGTCTGGCGCGGACCGGCGCTTTGATCGGGCGCGTGCTCGACGCAGGGCCGGCCGATCGCCGACGTGGACATCGGTATCGGAGAGTCGCGCAGCTCGACGTTGAGCCGCGACGCCCGGACCGGACCGGACGGCAGCTACGTCGTCGCCCACGCTCCGGCCGGGACCTACGGCGTCAACGCGAAGGCCGAGACGTACCTGGCCCATTTCGAGCCGCTCGTGACGGTCGAGGCCGGGCGCGACACGCCGGTGAAGGACATCGTGCTCGCTGCTGCGCCCACCATCGAGGGGAGCGTCGTCGACGAGAACGGCCGACCGCTCGAGGGCGCTCGGATCTGGGGCTGGCCCACGAGCAGCGGCTGGGGCGCCGGCGCGAAGAGTGGCGCGGACGGGCGCTTCGTCGTCCACTTGCCGCAGGACGAGCCGTACTCGCTCTCCGCCAAGCTCGACGGCCACCTCACATGGGGCGACGAGCACGACAAGGCGACGATGTACGCACCCGGGCGCCGCGGGCTCGAGATCGTGCTGAAGGGTCTGGCGCGCACGCGCTTCAACGTCGTGGACTCCGAGACCGGAGCTCCGATCGAGCGCTTCGGCTTGAGCATCCTGGAGGACAACGGCTCGCGCTCGCCGGGCCGGGTCTTCACGGAGAAACGACCGCCCGCGGCCGAGCTCCACCCGGGAGGCGTCGCCGAAGCGACGGCGCGAGCCGGCATCGACCTGTACGTCATCGCAGCAGACGGCTACCTGATGGCGACCGGCGACGTGGAATACGAAGTCGCGGACGTGCCGGCGCAGACGGTGCGCATGCAGCGCGGCGCGGGCGTGCGCGGGCGCGTGTTGCGCGACGGGGCGGCCCTCGCCGACGCCCTGGTAGAGAGCGTCGCGATCGCCGGGCGCCACACGACACGGGACGGGAAGGAAGACACCGAGCGCTACTTCGTCGAGGCCAACACCCGGCGCACGACGCGCACCGACGCCGAAGGACGCTTCGAGCTGGCGGCGCTCGATCCGAGAGAGCATCGCCTGACCGTGCGCGCCGCGGAGGGCGCGCCGCTCGTGATCGCGCCGGTGAGCGTCCCGCGCACCAAGACGCTCGAGCTGGGCGACCTGAAGATGCTCGCGGGCGCGACGATCCTCGGCCAGCTGGTCCTGCCCGCCGGCGTCGCTCCCGCGGGCTGCAAGATCTGGCTCGACGACTGGCGCGAAGGCGTGAAGGCGCTGGTCGACGGCGCCGGGCAATTCCGCTTCGAGAACGTGCCCGCGGGCGTGCGCTTCCTGACGCTCGACGAGCGCCCGGGCGAGCTGGCCGCCGGTGCCAGCCTGCGTGTCGAGATCGCCGCGGGCGAGACGCAGTCGGTCACGATCGACGCCCGCGACCGGGCGATGTGCGCCGTCGACCTGCGCATCGACCTCGGCGACTTGCCCGTGGCCGGCACCCAGGTGAACCTGATCCGCGCGGCCAATCCCATGGACCACGAGAGCGTCGGGAATTGCGATGCGACGGGCCGCGTACGCGGCTCGGTGCGAGCGTTCGGCGCCGCGCGCGTGGCCGTCTACCTGCCGGGCTCACGGTACGTGCAGCATCCCAACGTGGTTCTCGATCTGCAGCCGCAGGGCCAGGTCGAGGCCGCGGTGCGCTTCGATTTCGCGCGCCTCGAGCTGCGGCTTCCGCGCGGGGTCGTGCTGCCACGCGAAGGTCGCGTGCAGTTGCGCTTCGTCCCCCGCGATGCCGAGCACGCCGAGCAGAACGTGTGGCTCGACTTCGCGAACGACGCGGCTGTCGGGGAGACAGCGGTGCTCGCCGCGAAGCCGGGCGGCAACATCTCGGTCGGTGGGCTGCTCGCGGGGAGTCACGCGCTGACCGTTGAGCTGCTCGATGCCAAGACCGAACCGGTGCAGGTGGATATGGGAGGCGGGCGGTTCCGGATGGAACCGCAGCCCTACTACCGCGGGGCGGTGGAGGTGCGCCTGGTGGCGGGACAGACAGTCGAGGTCGAGCTCTGATTCGGTGCCAGTCCGCACGAGTGCGCGCCAGGAACCTCCGCGCCGCGATCGATCGCCACAGGCAATCGACGAGCTCGATCGCCGCGAAGGCCGCGGCTCGCCCGGGGCCCTCGCGCTGATCCTCCTCGGCAAGGGGGACAGCTCGAACCCTCGCCGGGGTGACGATCGACCGGCAGAATACGCGCCTTCGCATCCACTACCAGGAACCGACCGACTGACGCCATGAACGCCCTCTGCGCCTTGTTTCTCGCGCTCGTACCGCTCCAGGAAGCTCCGCAGCCGCTGAAGCTCGAGAAGCTGGGGATCACGATCGCGCCGCCTCCCTTGGAAGAGTTGAAGCCGGACGCGCGCGTCCAGGGTCAGGTCCAGGGCGGGTGGGACGGCAAGCTCGCGGGCTCGAAGGTCAGCGTGAACGTGTACGTGCTGCCCATCTCCGAGTTCGGCTTCGTCGAGCCCGAGGACGTGACGGAGATCCTCCTCGAGAACCTGCGCGACGTGAAGAAGGGCGGCGACGAGAACTTCGGCTGGGACACGCAGGAACTGCGGCCCGGCAAGTACGGCTTTACGCCGTACGCCAGCATCGCGGTCGGCACGCGCAAGCAGGGGACCGAGGCGAAGAACGGCGTGATCATGTTCTCGTCGCTCACGAAGGACGACGGCTACGTCGTGCGGGTCGACGTCGAGCCCGAGCCCGACGAGGCCCAGACGAAGACGATCGTCGACTGGCTCGCGAAGGGCGTCGCGTTCGGCGGCGAGGCGCGCAACTGGAAGTGGAGCGACGAGGACGCCAAGGCGCGCTGGATCGACGACGCGCCCGAGGAGACGCACAAGAAGTTCGACGGCGCGCTGCGCACCGACCACTACCTGATCCTGACGAACAGCTCGGGCGGGAAGTTGTTCGCGAAGAAGATGGAGGAGTGCTACGCGACGATCCGCAAGGTGTTCCCGTTCGAGGACGTGCCGGGCCGCCTGCTGATGCCCGTGCTGCTCTTCCGCACGCCCGACGAGTACTACGCCTTCTGCCAGAAGGTGCCCAAGATGTCGCTCGAGGCTGCGCGGCAGACCAAGGGCCACGCGTGGAGGGACTACTACGCGACGTGGTACGAGGCCCCGAACGACCCGGTGCACATCCACGAGGCGACGCACCAGATCTTCTCGAATCGGCTGCGGCTCAGCGGCGGGGGGTCGTGGTTCCAGGAAGGGGTCGCGGAGTACATCGAGACGAAGGAGAACGACAGGAACATCGCTGCATCTCAAGTGGCCAAGTCTCGCCACACGCCGCTCACCGAGTTCTTCGTGGTCAAGAGCCTCATCGCGACCGCAGACGACAAGTCCGGAGGCAGCGGCGCCGGAGATGCGTACAAGCAGGCTGCGGTGCTCATCGAGTTCCTGCGCGAGAGCAAGTGGGGCAAGGACAAGTTCCAGGACTTCGTCCACGCCGTCGGGCTCGTGCCGCGCGGCCAGTTGCCGGCGATCGAGGCGGCGATCCGCAAGGTGTACGGCTGCGACGTCGCGACGCTCGAGGCGAAGTGGGTCGAGTACTGCAAGAAGCGTTGAGGGGCCGAGAACGATCCGATCCTTGGGCCTCTCTGATCCTGTTGGCGCAGCGCGGAAAAGCGCGTGGCGCTGTGAGCGCACCCACGGCCCCTGCGTTACGCGAGGCACGAGCTCGCTACATCCCGCGCGCGCGGAGCGCGCGCTCGGCGCGCGCCCGCGCGCCCAACGGTGTGTAGGCGCGCGGTTCAAGCGCGCGCCTGCAGCGCGCGCCTGCAACGCGCGCCTGCAGCGCGCGCCTGCAGCGCGCGCCTGCAACGCGCGCCTGCAGCGCGCGCCTGCAACGCGCGCCTGCAACGCGCGCCTGCAGCGCCTACGGCAAAGGCTGCACGCGGTTGGTAGAAGTTGCCAACGCACGATGTGCGACCCCGCTCAGGCGCTCTGTGCGCGGTGGAATACGGATTGCCTCGTCAGATGCAGTGGAACCGCGACGTTCGCGATGGTTCGTGCTGGGAGGCGTCGTGCTCCTGCTCCTCCTCCTGGCGGCCCTGTGGAAGTGGACGGGGCTGCGCGCGTGGGCCGACCCGGAGCGCTTGGCCGACATGATCGAGCCCTACCGCCGGAGCTGGTGGGCGCTGCCGGTCGTCGTCCTCGTGTTCGTCGTGGCCGAGCTGCTGCTCTTCCCGGTGCTCGTGCTGATCTTCGTATGCGGTCTTGCGTTCGGGCCCTGGCTCGGCGCGATCTACGCGCTGATCGGTTCGGTCGCCAGCGCGCTCGTGCCCTTCTTCATCGGCCGCCGCCTGGGCCGGCGCCGGCTCGAGAGCTGGGGCGGCTCGCTCGTGCGCAAGATGACCAAGGTCCTCGAGCGGCGCGGCGTCGTGGCGGTCTTCTTGGTGCGCAAGGTCCCGGCGCCGTTCA